>Ga0126379_10001725_pt1 | contig 13546 bp, 10 predicted proteins | sample PanSoiMetPlot_24_FD_92640 | JGI IMG/M metagenome (GOLD analysis project Ga0126379, IMG submission 92640) | Tropical forest soil microbial communities from Panama - MetaG Plot_24 | ecosystem: Environmental > Terrestrial > Soil > Tropical forest > Bulk soil | place: Panama | collected 2016-02-17 | reverse complement strand
CCACGGAAGTGCCGTCATAGTCGACCCATTCGTTCGAGCCGCTCAGCGGATGCGAGAGACGCTTGAGATGAGTCTTCCAGCTTCCGATTTCGAAATCGAAGTCGTGCTGGTGATCACTCGGTCCTGTTGGCGGTTCGAGCTTCGGCGTGCTGGCTTCCGCGGCTTCCTTGAATTCTTCTTCGCTGATGCGAGTCTGGTCGGTGATCCAGTTGACCTCCCAGGTTTTGCCTCCGTCATCGGAGAATGCTTGTTCGAAGTGAGCTGAGTTCGGGGTGATCTGCGACCAGATGAATCGAAGCAGAATCATGCGATCGTTGATTTCTTCCCGATCGTAAAACTCGCCCTTGCCGTTCTTGAATTCACCAATGGTGGGGATGCCAAGGGTGCCATCTTTGGCGTTGGCCCAGTAGATGCTCCACTGATGAGCCACAGGATTGTAAAGACGAAGGGTCATGCCTTCGATGTGGCTGGTGCTGCTGGTCGTTTCAAACTGTTCGATATTGGCGCGTCCGTCCCACAGCTTTCGGGTGACGGTGGTGCCGTCAAATTCGGTCCAGGTCGTGGATCCGGTGAGGGGATTGAGTAGACGCTTCAGATGAATCTTCCAGGTACCAATTTCGAAATCGAAATCGTGCTGGCCGTCGTGTCTTTGGGTGTTGGCCTGCTCAGACGCCGCGTTTGCGTGGGTGGTAAATGCGAGTTGGAAGATCAGCAAGCTCAGAATTAGAGTTGCCGGAAAGATGGCCCTCTTTACTCCCTGCATTGTGGTTCTCCATTCTTGAGAATTTCCGGTGGTCTAAGCTGAGTATGAAATAGACTGTGGTACTTTCAAATATCCACTTCTTGTGAAATTAGCAATACCACTCTCGAAGAAAGGCGAATCGTTGAACCGCCAGGTCTATCAGCACCTGCGGGAAGCGATTCTGTCTGGATCGTTAAGTGGAGGCGAGAAGCTGCCTTCCACGCGCGATCTGGCCGAGCAGCTCGGGATTTCGAGGACGGTTGTTGTGTCGGCCTACGATCAACTGCTGGCGGAAGGATTCGCGGAAGGACGAGCGGGCTCGGGAACCTACGTTGCGAAGGGTGTGGGAAAGCGAGCGGCGAGGTCGGAAGGGAAATCGGTTCCGCTACGAGTTTCACGCTTCGGGCAAACGGCTTCGGCCGAATGGTCGCGGATAAACTTCGCGCTACAGTCTAGGCGATCGGTGGTGCCCTATGACTTTGCCTATGGTCGAAGCGATTTGGAAAAATTTCCCTTTGCTTTGTGGAGGCGCCTATTGCTGCGCTGCGCGCGCAAGACGCGGGTTGCGGAACTCGACTATAGCCACGCGGCCGGAAACGTCGCTCTGCGGGAGGCGATTTGTACGCACGTGCGACGGTCGCGGGCCGTCGTTTGCGATGCTTCACAAATCATTGTCGTGAACGGGTCGCAGCAGGCACTGGATCTGATCGCGCGTGTGTTGATGGAATTGGGCGACGGCGTGGCTTTTGAAGATCCCAGCTATCAGGGAACCTGGGAGGTATTGCGTGCGGCTGGAGTGCGGCTATTGCCGATCGAACTGGACCGGGATGGGCTGGATCCGGCGAAGATTCCAGCCGAAGCGCGCACGATCTTTGTGACGCCGTCGCACCAGTTCCCCACAGGAGTGATTCTGCCGCTGGCGCGGCGACTCGCGTTACTCGAATGGGCCAAGCGACGCAATGCAGTGATCGTTGAGGACGATTACGACGGAGAGTTCCGGTATGAGGGCCAGCCGCTGGAGTCGTTGCAGGGATTGGACCGCGAAGGCCGCGTCATTTATATCGGAACATTTTCTCGCACCGTTTTCTCCGCGCTACGCATTGGATATTTAATTGCCCCGCGAAGGCTGGTGCAGGCATTCACCGCAGCGAAGTGGCTGTGCGACCGGCATACGGCGACGCTGGAGCAGGCGACACTGGCGGAATTCATCTCGAGCGGGATGTATGAGCGGTACCTGCGGCGCGTACGGCGGAGGAACGCTTCTCGGCGTGCGGCGCTGATGGGTGCCATTCGAGCGTATCTTGGCGATCGAGTCGAGGTGACTGGGGATGGATCGGGGGCGCATGTGGTGCTTTGGCCGAGACGCCGGGTCAGTGAGGAGAGCGTGATTTCGCGGGCGGAGTCGCGCGGAGTTCGGGTGTATGGCATCTCCGCCTATTGCTGGAAGGAGCCGCGGCGGACAGGAGTCATGCTGGGCTACTCACGCATGAGAGAAGCGCAGATTCGTGAGGGGATTCGAAGGTTAAAAGAAGTGTTCTAAATTCCCGAAACCACGAAGGGACACGAAAGTATGGGCACAAGGACATTTTCCTAGTATGCCTGCATGGTCTTTGTGATTAGATCGGACAACCATTGGGCTAACCGCCGCAGTATTTTTCGTGTTGCTCGAAAATAAAGTGGTCGGTCATGCCGGCGATGTAATCGCAGATTACACGTGGGAGTGAGTCTTCTTTCGCCTTGTCTTGATAACTGTGTGGCAGGGATTCAGAATGCGACATCCAGAAATCGAATAGATCGGTGACGACCCGCTCGGCGTCGTCTTTTTCGTCCGCCAACGAGGGGCTGAAGTAGAGGTTCTCATAAAGGAAATCTTTGTTTTGCTTGCGCTCGGCGTCGACTGCAGGACTGAAAGCTGCAAGGCGTCCCGGGTGGCGCCGAATATCGTCCAGGGTCTTAATTCCCGCGTCCTGAATGCGCTTCTGCGTGGTCTTGATCAAATCGTCCACCAACCGGTTGAGCACTCGCTTGAGAGTTTCGTTGAATTGCAGCTTGTGAGGCGCTTCTGGATAGATCTGGGCGATTTCTCGATAGAAGCGCTCGAAAACGGGCACGCCCTCGCGGATTTCATCAAGTGACAGCAGGTGCGATTCGTATCCATCGTCGAGATCGGCGGTGTTGTAGGCGATTTCGTCGGTGAGGTCGATCAACTGGGCTTCGAGCGGAGGCCGCTGATCGAGTAGATACTCGGCCAATTCGGGGTGGGTCTTCACGTCGTAATCGTGTGAATGCTTGATGATGCCCTCGCGGACTTCGAAGGTGAGGTTTAGTCCGCGAAAGGCGGCGTAGCGCTGCTCGAAGTCTTCCACGATGCGAAGAGCGTGCAGGTTGTGATCGAAGGAGAGTCCGTGCTGGCGCATCGCGGAGTCGAGCGCTTTTTCCCCGGCGTGGCCGAAGGGAGGATGCCCAATGTCATGGACGAGCGCTAGGACTTCGGCGAGATCGACGTTCAGCGCGAGTGCTCCGGCAATGGTCCGCGAAATTTGCGTGACTTCGAGCGTATGAGTCAGGCGGTTGCGGAAGTGGTCCGAATAGCGGCGGGTGAAGACTTGTGTTTTGGCTTCCAGACGGCGGAAAGCGCGAGCATGGATAACGCGGTCCCGGTCGCGCTGGAAATCGTTGCGGTAGGGATGCTGGGCCTCGGCGAAGCGGCGTCCGCGGGACTGCGTGACTTGCACCGCGTAGGGCGCGAGCATGGGGCAAGGATATCAAATAGTCGCGAGTCCCGAGTTGAGAGTCCAATCCGGTCGTCAGGGCAGTTCTTCACGTTTTGGCATCTGGAACCTATTGCATACAGCACCCAATCCACCGCTTTGTCATCCTGATGGCCTCCGCTTTTTGCAGGCTGGAGGACCTATACAGTCCCCGGCCGCATGACTACTGTAAGCAGAGTTGCATAGGTCCTCCGGCGCCAAAGAACGGCGCCATCAGGATGACAAAGCGATTCGGGGTCACCGCAGATTCAGGCGCATCTCGTTGTTGGGAACGAATCCCAGGCTCTCGTAGAGATGGCGGCCGTGTTCGCTCGCGTGCAGAGTGATACGAGCGAAGCCTTGCTGCTTGCACCAGGAGATCATGGTTTGCATGATCTGGCGGGCGATGCCGCGGCGGCGGTATTCGGGATCTGTGTAGACATTCAGGATTGTTGCGCGGCGGCATACGAGATCGTAGGCGTGTGCGGGCCAGGGAACGATTACGACTGCGCCTCCGGCGACGACTTTGCCGTTGTAGCACGCCAGCCAGGAACGGAACGAGCCTTCGGGGACGGCTTTCTTCAGATAGTCGCAGGTTGCGGTCACCATCGTGGAGAGCGCGTCGGTGTCGGTGTAGTTCATGTCTTCGCACATACGACGCCGGTGGTGGGCGATTGTAGGGACGTCGGCGAGAGTGCCTTCGCGGATGGTGATTTCGTGCATTGGAGGAGTCTATCGCGAGCGGGTGGAATGCTTGTCAAAGAGGATTGACATTCGTAGGCGGAAATCAAGACATCCACTAAGATCGAACTCCCCACCCTAACGCCGCAAAGGCGCTACGTTAGGATGGGGCACGCTCAGTTTCTTTATTACTGTTTGTTGTTCGAATCTTCCTTGGCCAGCTTTACTCTCGCGGACTCGAGTTTTTGCTGGACCTTGGCGAAGGCTTCTTGGTCCTGCTCGGCGGGAACCGTTTTATTCCATTCCTGAACGGCGCGGTCCCAGTGTGCCGCAGCCAACTTAAGGCGTCCGGTTTTCTGGTAGAGATCGCCGAGGTGTTCCTGGACGGTGGGGTCAGAGCTCATGTGGACGGCGGCCTTGTTCAGACTCTCTTCCGCCAGGTCATACTTGCCGAGCTTGAAATAAGCCCAGCCGAGTGAATCAAGATAGGCGCCGTTGTTCGGCTCAAAGCTGAGAGCCTGTTTGATCATGCCCAGAGACTCGTCGAGCTTTACGCCTCGGTCGGCGTTCATGTAGCCGAGATAGTTGAGAGTGGCTGCTGCTTGCGGGTCGCTCGGTGGAGTCGCTGACAAGACTTTCCGGAACTCACCTTCGGCTTTATCGAAAAGCTTCTGACGCTGGTACAGGTCCCCGCGCAGGAATTCGGCGTATGCCTTGTCCTCCGGCTTGGTGGAGAGCTCTTCCGCCTTACCGAGGGCCTGTTCGGCTTCAGTCCAGCGCTTCGCGCGAGTGTAGATGATGCCGAGCCTGATGTAGATGTCACGGTCTTCGGGACCGCCCTTAAGCATGGTCTTAACGTCATTGACGGCCTGATCAAATTCGCCCATGTCCGCGAGCTGGGCGTCGAGGACCATGCGCATGTCGCGGTCATCCGGCATTTTCTGGACGGCTTCTTTGGCAGTCGCCGTCGCTTGCGGCCACTGTTTGGCTTCGCGGTAGGTGTCGATGATTTCCTGATAGCCGGTGCGAGAGTTCTCATCGCCGAGCGTCAACATCCGACGGAACGTGTCGACCGCCGCGGTGTAGTTTTCCTGCTCGCGGTAGATTATGCCTAAGCGCTCGAGGAAGATGGCGCGATTGTTGCGGTCCGCCTGGCTCGTGCCGGCTTCGTTGGCCTTCTCGCTCTTCTTCAGCAGGTCCGTTAGAAGCTTAACTGCATCATCGTAACGTCCTTGTGCCTGGTATACGGCAGCCATGCTGTAAGGGACGTCCATCGTATCGGGGACCAGAGTGTCGGCACGCTTGAGGCTTTCAAGAGCAAGATCGTACTTGGCCTGACGCCGGTAAATCTCTGCCATGCGGACGTAGGTCTGGGCGTCCTCAGGATTGGAATCGGCAATGACTTTGTATTGTTCGAGGGATGCGTCGAGCTGGCCGTCGTTGAGCAGGTTCTCGGCCAGTCCGCGGATCGCATCGAGATTGTCGCGGTCAAGAACGATCGCGTGCTTGTAAGCGTCAATTGCGTTCTTATAATCCTTGCGCTGCTCGTATGCCGCACCTAGGGCAGAGTAGAGCTTCGCCGAACGAGCCGAGTCTGGAATCGAACTCAGAACCTTGAGCGCGTGCGCGGTATCGCCTTCATCTGTATACAGAAGGGCGAGGGTCGTGACAGCTTCTTCTGAAGTTGGGTCGATCTTAATCGCAGTCTTGAGTTCGGTCTCCGCCTTGGTCAGGTCGTTGTTCAGGCGATAGAGCCGGCCGAGAAGAAGGTGATCGTCGACGCTTTCGGGATCGAGCTTCGTGATCTGCTCGTACTGGTCGATTGCGAGCTTGAGGATGTTATCGGAGCCGTTGCTTCCGGGCGAATCGCCGAGCGAGCGCAGATAGATGCGGCCGAGAAGCCGGTGAGCTTCAAGGTTCTTGGGATCGCGTTTGATGATGTCCTGTGCTTCTTTCACGGCATCGGCGATGCGTCCAGTTTTGACGTAAAGTTCCGCGAGGGCAGAAGTCAGGAATTCCGATGAAGGATCGGCTTCGATCGCCAAGCGGTATTCTTCGGTGGCCTTCGTCGCTAAGTCACTGCGGCCATAGGCAGTGACCATCTCTTCATACATGTGCGCGAGTGTGTAGTGATAATAGGCAGCTGCCTTATCGACTTTGCGCGGAGCGGACTGCGACGGCTTTTCGGGCTGATTGGCATCCGGAGCGGCAGCCGATTGGTTGGTTTGAGCGACAGCGATAGAGACGCTGATGGCTCCGATCATCAACAAAATGCGAAAGATTCGATTCATTCTGGACCTGACTGCGCTCGCGCGCGTTTTTTCCGATACCTCAGCTCAGTTGGATGCAAAGCCGACGGGGGAAAGGTGCTTATATTCTACCGCGAGGGAGAGGAAGACCGGGAAAAATCCAGGGTCATCAGAAGGTCAGGGACCAGCGGGCGAAAATCAGGCTTCGGGCTTCGGGCTTCCGGCTCTCGGCTTCCCGGTCTAAATTTTGTAAACGGTAAGAGGCAGTTTTCAATCCGAGCATTGTCAAACATTGCGGCGTACCAACTTGGGGCGTCAATTTGCTGCACGCGTTTGCCTGAAGTCCGTAGCCGAGAGCCGGAAGCCGGATTTTTAGTGGAGGAAGTGGCGGACGCCGGTAAAGAGCATTGCCAAACCTAGGCGATCGGCGGCTTCTATGACCTCGGGATCACGCTGGGAGCCTCCGGGCTGGATGATGGCGGTGGCTCCGACTTTCGCTATTTCTTCAACCCCGTCGGGGAAGGGGAAGAAAGCGTCGGAAGCTGCGACCGTGCCTTTCAGGGGAAGTTGAGCCTTCATCGCACCGATCTTGGCGGCGTCGACCCGGGACATTTGGCCGGCTCCCACGCCAACACTTTGGCCGTCGCGGGCATAGACGATGGCGTTGGACTTTACGTGCTTGCAGACCTTCCATGCAAAAAGGAGGGCGTGGGTCTCCTCCGGGGTTGGCGGACGCTTCGTTACCACTCGCAGGTCGGAATCCTGCAAAGGGCGCACATCGGCATCTTGTACGAGCATGCCTCCCGAAACGTTCTTCAGAACCCATTTCTGGTTCGCGGGGACGACCTCGACGAGGCGCAGATTCTTTTTGGACGCGAACTTCTCTTTTGCGGCCTCGTCGAACGATGGGGCGGCGATGACTTCAAGGAAGAGCTTGTGCATTTCTTCCGCGGCTGCGAGGTCTATCGGACGGTTTACGCCAATGACACCGCCGAACGCTGAGACCGGATCGCACTCGAGGGCGCGCTTGTAGGCCTCAGCAAGGGTCTTTCCAGTTGCCGTGCCGCAAGGATTGGTGTGCTTGATGATGGCGACGACCGGCTCGTCGAATTCCTGGGCGAGGTCCCAAGCTGCTTGAAGATCGACGATGTTGTTGTAAGACAGCTCTTTACCTTGCAGTTGGCGAGCGTTGGCCACGCCTTTGCCCGAGCCATCGGAATACATGGCCGCTTTCTGGTGTGGATTTTCGCCGTAGCGAAGATCAATTGTCTTGTGGAAGAAGAAGCGGAGCGTGTCCGGGAAACTGTTCTGGTTCAGTTCAACCTTGTCGGGGCTGATGCTCTCGAGTGTGGAAGCGATCGCCGAATCGTAGGCTGCCGTCGTGGCGAATGCTTTTTGAGCCAGTTGCCACTTGGTTTCTTTCGATAGCTGACCGGAGTTTAGGTCGAGTTCGTCGGCGATCGAGTTGTAATCTGAGGGTGAAGTGACGATGGCGACATCGTCGAAATTCTTCGCCGCGGAGCGGATCATTGACGGTCCGCCGATGTCAATGTTCTCGATCAGCTCCTCGAACGCGACTCCGGGCTTGGCGGCGGTTTTCTCAAACGCATAGAGATTCACGACCACCATGTCGATCGGCTGAATGCCGTGGTCTTTCACTGCAGCCACGTGCTTGGGGTCCTCGCGGCGATGCAGGATGCCACCGTGGACCTTGGGATGAAGCGTTTTGACGCGCCCGTCGAGTATTTCGGGGAATCCGGTGAGCTCGGAGATGTCTTTCACCGTGATGCCTGATTCGCGGAGGAGCTTCGCGGTCCCACCGGTGGAGATAAGTTCGATGCCGAGGGCGGAGAGACGGCGGGCAAAGTCAACGAGTCCGGTTTTATCGGTGACACTGAGAATGGCGCGCTGGATGCGATTAGATGACATGGGCTCCCTGCTTAGAACTTCTTTGCCACGGATTTACGCGGATTCACACGGATCTGCAGATGGCTTCCGATCAAATGGGCAGGACGTGCTTCGGTGAATCGTGACTGGAAATTTTATCAGTAGAACGAGTGGTGAGGGCAAACTTGGAAAAAGTTTAACCACAGCAGTGACCGTGGGATGAGAATGCATTGCCTCGCAGTCGCGTAGGAGCTAGCTCTTTGCTTTGGCCTTCAGCTTGACGCCACCATCGGTGAGTTCGACCGAATATTCGACGCCGTCGCACTTATATTGCTTCCGGATCTGCTCGGTCTTTTTCTGAACGAAGGCGCTGAAGGAATCGAAGTTACCGCTGACGTTTTCTCCAGCCTTTTTCTTGGCGGCGACGAGGGTGTTGTAAAGGCGTTCGACCTGTTCGCGTTCGCCCTGGTCAACACTGTGGATTGTGAAAGGCTGAGAGGAATTGGCGTCGGCCGCAGCCGCATGACCCACTCCATAAGCGTGGTGGTGATGAGGCTTGTGTTCTTCCGCGTCGACGCGAACGCCCTGGACCGAGAGCAGCGCGTCTTGCGGGCGGCGATAGCCTTCTTCGCGAATTCGAGATTTCTTGCGCCAGAGATCGCTGTAGACGGCGTAGCGCTGCGCCATTTCGTTGTAGCGATAGCGCTGCGAGAAATTCATGCGTCCGCCGTCGGAGAATTTACGAAGAAGAGCCAGCACCTTCCACTCGATATCGGTGGGCGGACGTTTCGTCGGATTGCTGAAGAAAATCTCGTACTCGATTTTCAGGCGGCGCAGTTGCGTGTCGAGTACTGTCAGTTCCTCGTCGAGCGTCACAGGTCTTCTCCAGCAACCAGTGTAGAGAGTGGAAGGCAAGGGGGCGAGGTACCTGTGGGTCACGGAGGGCATGGTACGAAAGTAAGCTTCTAGCTCCTAGCTACTAGCTTCTAGCTTTTCCCTAGTTGGGCGGGCGCAGTGGAGCATGCCATGGCTCCACGCGAGAAAGCAGACATCGAGAGACTTTAGCTAGAAGCTAGCGGCTAGGAGCTAGAAGCTTACTTCGAAGAATTCGACGCCATCTTCTTCACCATGGCGAGGACGAGTTTGCGGTCGCTGTCGTTGAGGCTGGTGGAATAGCGCCGGATCTGGCTCAGGAAGCGGACTTCGTCATCAGAGAGCTGCGGCAATCCCTTGGAGCCGTTGCTGTGATTCGGATCGGAAAAGAATTGGGATAGCGGCAGTTCCATCGCGCCGGCAATTTTCGAAAGCGTGTCGAGCGAGGGAATCGTATGGCCATTTTCAACGCGTGAAAGATAGCAGCGCAGAAGGCCAGTGCGCTTCTCGATATCGCCCTGGGACATGCCTTTTTGAAGCCGGTAGTTGCGGATGGTCTCGCCGATATTCATGGTAGGGAGCATTTCAGAATGGGCCATAGTAACCAGAGCGGTAACTTCTGGCAAGGGGAAATTTGTGCCATGACGGGGGACATTCGTGCCATTTGGAAAATGAATACCAGGAAATAGAATGCCGCGTTCACGGCACGTTTCTTGCACAATGTACAACCAACAGATCACCGCATCTGCCGCGGTTTTGAGCGTGTTGTGACTCTCATCACATCGGCGCGAAGAGTTACGAAGAGACGATGCAGTGACGAATCAAACGTTCGCTTTAAGAATTACTTTTTCAATGCAGTCGCGAGAAGGTCCACAGTACGATTCCAGGCATCAGTGCTCGATCAAAGAATGTTACCGGCGGGAAGTACAAAGCCCCACGTTTCAAAAGCGAGACTTGGGGCGCCCATTGTGGACAAAGGCGGCACTACAACTCAACTTCCATGTAGAGCGTGCCCGGGTTTGGATTGGGACGATACGCGGGGATTTCCTTGAATCCGAGTCTGCGGTACATCGCCACCGCGTCTTTCATGACGGGTTCGACTGTGTCGAGGCGCATGCGCCTGTATCCGATCCGGCGCGCGTCCGCGATGATGCGGTCGGCGAGGATCCGTCCTAGTCCTTTGCCGCGGAATTGCGGGCGGAGGTAAAGCCGCTTCATCTCGCAGATGTCGGCGTCGAGTTTGTGCAGGGCGACGCAGGCGGCGAGTTGTCCTTCATATTCAGCGAGCAGAAGGCGGCCTTCGGGCGGAGCATAGTCGCCGGGAAGGTCCGCAAGTTCTTTATCGAAATTCTGGAAGCACAGGCTGAAACCTAACGACTGCGCGTATTCCAGGAAGAGTTCGCGGGCTTGGGCGATGTCGTGCGGGGACTCAGCCTGATGAAACAAAAAATCTTTCACCGCCGAGGACGCTAAGGACGCGGAGGGAACTTGGATATCATTCGCTTCTGACTTCATGGTTCCTCTGTGTCTCTGTGCCTCTGTGGTGAAAGACTTCCTAGCCCATCAGCATGCCGCCGTTCACGCTCAGCACGTGGCCAGTTATGTACGACGCGTCGTCAGAAGCCAGGAACGCAACCGCACCGGCGATGTCGTCGGTCTTCCCCACTCGCCCGAGAGGAATCTGCTTCACTGCGGTCTGTTTGAATTCCTCGCTCAGAACCTCGGTCATGGCAGTTTCGATGAAGCCGGGGGCGATGGCGTTACAAGTAATGTTGCGGGAACCGACTTCGCGGGCGATGGCCATGGTGAGGCCGATGAGCCCGGCCTTGGAGGCAGCGTAGTTGGCCTGTCCGGCCTGGCCCATCTGGCCGAAGACGCTGGTGATGTTGATGATGCGTCCCCAACGCTGTTTGAGCATCGACGGGATGACCTGCTGGATGCAGAGATAGGCAGAGGTGAGGTTGGTTTGCAGGACTACATCCCAGTCGGTGCGCCTCATGCGCATCACGAGCTGGTCGCGGGTGATGCCGGCGTTGTTGACTAGAATGTCCATTTTCCCGAACTGTGCGATGGCTCCTTTGATGGTTGCTTTCACCTGCTCTTCTTCCGCGACATCGAGCGGGAAGGCTGCGGCTTTGCCTCCGGCGGCGGTGATTTCGTTTACTAATTCGTTCAATTTCTCTTGATTGCGGGCGGCGACGGCTACACTGGCGCCTTCTTTGGCGAGGCGGAGAGCGCAGCCGCGTCCGATGCCTTGCGAGGCGCCGGTGACCAAGGCAACGCGACCTGACAGTGACATAGGATCTCCGAAAAAAGTGCGGATGAATACGAATCGTGCATTATACGCGGGCGTTCGGAGTGGACGTCCCGAGTTTTGCATTCGCCGGGACCGCTGTCTACACATGGACATTGCTTATTCACAAGGGCGGCGGGTACGATGCGAGCACTCCCATGTCGCAAGCAAACAACGTGCTCACCATGCCCGATACTTCTAACAAGAACCCTGAGTCGCCCTCCGGCGGGCACCGCTCTACGCATCGTTCATCGGCAGTGCAAAAGCCTGCTGTTTCCTCGGATGGCGGGCCGCTTTCGGCTGAGACGGACAAGAGTGTCCGTCCCACACAGGCCGAGCCCTCGACCGAAGTCTTCGCCGTTTTTGGCGTTGAGCCTGAGATTCAGGCTTACGCGATGGCCAAGTATTCGCGGTCGGCGCTGTCGATGAAGGAGTCGCTGCGGGAAATCAGTACGCAGAAGGCGGAGAAGTTTCTCAATACCTTCTACTTCCAGTATGGGCACCGGTCGATTGCCGACCTGGCGCACATTGCGCTCGCGATCGAGCGACTGTCGATTCTGGCGGCGATCGAGTTGGCGGATGAGCAGCGCTGGGATGGGCAGGAACGGTCGACGCGGTACCAGGATTTTCGCAAGAGCGGGTATTACACGCCGGATTTCGGGACCGACGACGAGTCGCGGACGCTGTATCGAGAGACCGTGGACTTTTTGTTTGCCGAATATGACGCGCTTTCGGCGCACATGACGAACTATCTGATCAGCATCACGCCAAAGCCAGCGGATATGAAGCAGGAGGCTTATGAGCGGACCTTGAAGGCGCGGGCATTCGACATCACGCGATACCTGCTGCCCCTGGCGACGAATACCTCTCTGGGCGAGATCGTGAATGCTCGCACCCTGGAGACGCAGGTCGCGCATCTTCTGTCGCATACGCATAAAGAGGTACGGGTGCTTGGCGAGTCGCTGAAGAAGGCCGCGATTGGGCCGGCTTACAACGTCAATACCGAAACACTGCAGGACTTGGTTGAACAGATTCGGGCGGTGAATCCGGAGCTTGGTTCGCGGGCCGAGCAAGAGTTGCTGCGCGAGGTGCGCGTGGCACCGACGCTTGTGAAGTATGCGGATCCGAGTCCGTATGAGATGGAGACGCGGCGGGAGTTACGTCAGGCGGCACGCGAGTTGATGGCTTCCGAGCCCGTTGCGCCGTCGAAGGCGATTGTCGATTTGCTGGATGAAGAGCCGCTTGAAGTCGAAATCGCGACTACGCTGCTGTACGAGCATAGTCATCATTCTTACCGGCAGATTCGGCAGATGGTGCAGGTAGCAGGCGAGCGGCGGCGGCGCGAGATCATTGATCTGGGGCTGAAGCATCGCGGAAAGCACGACGAGATGCTGCGCGGATTCCGCGCGGGGCAGCAGTTCCGCTTCGACATTCTGATGGATACGGGCGGCTTCCGCGACATGCACCGGCACCGGCGGTGCATTCAGGTGATGCAGAGCTTCACCACGCAGCATGGGTACGAGATGTTGCTCGACATGGAAGATGCGGGAGTGCGTGGGCGGTTTGACGCGGCGATGCGGCGCGTGCAGTCGGCTGTTGAGAAGTTAGCGGGACGAGGAACTCCTGAGGCAGAAGAGAATTCGCAGTACGCGATTCCACTGGCGTTCCGCAAGAGAGCGCTCTTTAAGATGGACTTTGCAGAGGCGGTTTACATCTCCGAGTTACGGACGACGCCGGCCGGGCATGTGTCCTATCGCAATGTCGCTTATGCGATGTACGAAGCCGTGGCGAGGAAGTATCCGGCGTTGGCGAAGTATTTCCGGCTGCACGATGTGAACGCGCCGGTGGACTTGCTGCAAAGATAAAGCCCAATGCGTTTCGTCGTCGTCGTTCTTGGATGTTTGGCCGTTTGGATGGCATTGGTCCTTTACGTAGCACATCCATGGCCAGACAGTCGGATCTTCGCAGCATTCTTCTTAGCGATTGGGTTCTTCAAGGTGGTCACCCACAAGGCAAGTGGACGAAGGTTGTTTGCAAGGTCTCAGGCCAGTCCACCATTTGTTGCACGGGT
>Ga0126379_10001724_pt1 | contig 13552 bp, 8 predicted proteins | sample PanSoiMetPlot_24_FD_92640 | JGI IMG/M metagenome (GOLD analysis project Ga0126379, IMG submission 92640) | Tropical forest soil microbial communities from Panama - MetaG Plot_24 | ecosystem: Environmental > Terrestrial > Soil > Tropical forest > Bulk soil | place: Panama | collected 2016-02-17 | reverse complement strand
GCCCAGTTGGGTGGTTTTAACGGCTTTGCGGTCGTGGATTTTGCAACGCGCGTCAGAACCAACCAGATCAAGCTTCCCGACATAGCCCCCGACAAACAGAACCCGTTCGGGCCGCCCGCCGGCTCTCACGGCATCGCCGTCACCGCGGACCAGAAGACGCTGTTGGTCAACAGCAGGCTGAACAATGCCCTTTATGTGTACACGCTACCGGACTTGACGCTACGGGGTGGTGTCACTCTGGGCGGGAAGGGCGCGGGCTGGTTGACGGTCACGCCTGACGACAAGACGGCCTACGTGGCGAATGAGCATACGAACAACGTCTCAGTTGTCGATATCAACGCTCTGAAGGAAGTCGCTCTTATCCCGGTCGGGTTCGCGCCAGCACGCAACGCCACGTGGATGCGCCCGCAAGTGGATGCGCCCGCAGGCAATCAATAGCTTGCAGCCAATTCCCTGTTCCTGCGGGAACAGGGAATTTTTTTGTCCGAATGGCGTATTTCTGGCACGCGACCGACGCGGCACGCAGGCTCGGGCGGCACGTGGACGGCGACGCCTACCAGCGAACGCCTCATCACGGTCGCGGAAGCAATCGACCAATACGAGGCCGATCTAAACGCGCGCGAGCCCGCAAACGCAGAGCGGCTTCGTCCATACCTCGAACCGGCCTTCACGGCACGGCCCGTCGGTTTGCTCACCACGAGGGAGATACATGCCTTTCGTGCCGGCCGGTGGACTCGGCAGGATCAAAGAAGCCGTGCTACTCCCAAGCATCGGCGAGAAGCCAATGTTCCGCGACGCGTCAAGATCACACCTGCCTCCGATTCATTTCACGGATTTAGCTGCCGCTTGCGCGGGCGTGCTTTCTGAAGCCGATGTTCCCTGCTCTTATCCAATGTCTTTGCCACCTTGGTGGCGACGGGATTTCTCAACCGGACTCCGGGACCTCCGCCATTCTGTGGGATGAATTCGATTCCAGCCGCCTCAAGTGTGCGTTGTAAGGCGTCGATCGTTGACTGCTTTGCATCGGCCCCAAGCTCGATGCGCGTTACTGTGTTGGCGGTTACGCCGGCCTTTTCTGCCAATTCGCGGACGCCCCAACGTAGAGCAGCTCTCGCCATGCGCAACTGGACGGCCTTCATTTGTACATAGTCCAAATATGCGTTGACATGGTAGCTGTTTTGCCCCATTCGGAGTGGGTCGCCAGTCAGGTTCCCGCGACCAAGCTGACGGAGCATTGGGGGCAGTTGCCTTCACTTGCATTGAGGCAAGTCAACAGACATCGGTGCGGGCTTATCGGTCAGCGGAAGTGAGTTCACATTCACTAAATTTGGCCCAGGTCCAATCGCATTTGCGCCGCGATGTAGAGATGGCGGGCGGCCAGTCGGAGTGGTCCAGGCAGACGGGCGTGACTAGGAGCCACCTGAACAGAGTGCTGCGCGGCCAAAAGCCGATAGGGCCACAAATAAGTCGGGCCCTGGGGCTTAGGAAAGTTACTTCACCAACCGACGTCGAAGTACGGCAGCTGCTGCGCCGGGAAATACTAAAGGCCGGCAGTCAAGCCGAATGGGCGCGACAGAATGCCGTCAATCGGACGTATCTAAACAAAGTGATGAACTGCCAAAAACCGGCTGGGCCGGCTATTCTCGATGCCTTGAAGATAGAGAAAGTGACCGTTTATATCTGACCTGGGGGCGGATGCTTCACTCAACAGGAGTGGCGCGAAATCCCAGACCGGTACGACCTAACGGGTGCTGCTCGCGGTTTGCAGGATAACAACAACATCGCACCGGCCGACACCGTCGAAGGCCGAGAGCTCGACGTATGCCGGCCAAAAAGATCGGGATATAGTGGCGACGTCAAGCCTACGATGAAGGGTCACGAATGGTGACGCCCCCTCAAACGCCACGCCTCAGTGTAGAGCAACGACGGGTGCTCGAAATGCTGTCCAGGTCGAAGCGGAGCGGATGCACCATGTCGTTCCTGGCTGCGCATGGCTTCACAGTCGTCATGCTGGCCGGCCTTGTCCGTGACGGGCTTGCAGCAGCGCAGACCGAGATCATAAAAGTGCCAGGTCGGACAATCGAAATCATACGCGTGAAAATCACGGGCGCCGGCCAGAGAGCGATCAAATCCGAATGATCGCGGATTCATAGAGACGTCCTCAATCAAGCTCGAATGCCGATTCATAATTCTGTTTCAGCGCGGGATCCTGGTGTTCCTTGCGCAGGTAGCAATTACCGACTGCAAGCGCATCCAAGTCCGTGCCCATGAAGCACCGGAACGCATCTTCCGGCGTGCAGACAATGGGCTCTCCGCGGACATTGAAGCTCGTGTTGACCAATACCGGGCATCCCGTCTTGCCTTCGAAGGCAGCCAGCAAGGCGTGATAGCGTGGGTTGGTGTCGGCATGCACCGTCTGGATGCGTGCCGAATAGTCGACGTGCGTGACAGCCGGAATATCCGAGCGGGGCACATTTAGTTTCTCGATGCCGAAGAGCTGTTGCTCCTGCGCAGTCATCTTACGGCGCCGGGACGACACCACGTCGGCTACCAGAAGCATGTAGGGGCTGTCGCAGTCGAGCTCGAACCAATCCTGTACGCGCTCCCGCATGACCGACGGTGCGAACGGCCGAAATGACTCGCGGTACTTGACTTTCAAGTTGAGCACCTTCTGCATGGTCGCAGAGCGCGGGTCACCCAGGATTGAGCGATTGCCAAGCGCGCGGGGACCAAATTCCATTCGTCCCTGAAACCATCCAAGAGCCTTGCCTTTCGCCAAGTCTTCGGTGCTCGCGTCGATCAGCGCCGGATCATCAAGCACGTCAAACCGCGCACCGCAGCGTTGCAGGCGTCTCTCGATCTCTTGTTGCGGAAATGCCGGACCGAGGTAAGCGCCATGCATCGCATCTCCGTTGGCGCACCGCGCTTCACCGAGTTGCATGTGGTAGCCGAGGAGCGCAGCCCCCAGAGCCCCTCCCGCATCGCCGGCCGCGGGCTGTATGTAAATCTGCTCGTATTGGCCATCGCGCAGCACCTTCCCGTTTGCGACACAGTTCAGTGCAACTCCCCCGGCCAGGCATAAATTTCCAATGCCGGTTTCCTTACGGAGCGACCGCGTCAATCGCAGCACGACCTCTTCGGTGACCGCTTGGAGCGACGCCGCCAGGTCCATATGTCGTTGAGTTAAAGGCTGCTCCGGCCGCCGTGTGGGACCCTCGAACAGATTGTCGAACCTCCCGTTCGTCATGGTCAGGCCGGTGCAGTAATCGAAATACGAAAGGTCCAGGCGGAACGAGCCGTCATCCTTCAGGTCAATGAGGTGCTCGAAAACCTTGTCAGCGTACTTCGGCTCGCCGTAGGGCGCGAGTCCCATAACCTTGTATTCTCCAGAATTGACCTTGAAGCCGGTGTAGTAGGTGAATGCGGAATAGAGGAGGCCCAGAGAATGCGGGAAGTGGATCTCCTTGTGCACCGCGAGAGCATTCCCCTTCCCGATCGCAGCAGATGTCGTCGCCCATTCGCCCACGCCATCCATCGTCAGGACAACCGCCTCCTCAAATGGCGAGGGGAAAAAGGCGCTTGCTGCATGGCTGAGATGGTGTTCACTGAACAACAGCCGCCCATTCCAGCCATCGCAGCTGTCCAATTTCTTCAATTCCTTCTTCAGCATGCTTTTCAGGAACAACTTTTCCCGCAGCCAGAGCGGGATTGCCATCCGAAATGACTTGAACCCGCGCGGAGCGAACGCGAGATAGGTCTCTAGCAGTCGTTCAAACTTGAGGAACGGCTTGTCGTAAAAGACGACATAATCGACGCCCGCTATTCCGACCCCGCTCTCGTTCAAGCAGTAGTTGATTGCGTTCACGGGCAACCGGGAGTCGTGCTTTTTGCGCGAGAAGCGTTCCTCTTGCGCAGCCGCGACGATCCGCCCGTCCTCGATCATCGCCGCAGCGCTGTCGTGATAGAACGCCGAGATCCCAAGAAGTCGCAATTCATTACCCTCGCAGAATCAAAACAGCGTGTAGATGAAGGGTGCCACCGCCGAGCCTTGGGCCAACACGATAACCACGCCGAGAAGCGCCATCACGACAAAAATTGGCCACAACCAATACTTCTTTCGCGTACGCAGGAACGCCCACAGTTCCTTGATCAGCTCCATGAAACACTCCTAAAACTGATTGGTCATAGAATCGGCTGGCGGACCGGGCGGCTCACGAGATATCCAATATGACCGTGCGGAGGTATCTCTCTTGAGACGAAGCGGGTCGTTTCCCCTCAGCCGGCTCAACGTTCCCAACGGCGCAAGGACGCAGTAGAACAGTATGCCCAATGCAATCGGGCTGACAACCGCGCCAAGGAGGAGGCCAAGTTTGGTCCATAACCGATTAGGCCCCGCAAGGAGCGTGGGTCTGATGAGTGCGATCAACGCAACCACACCCGACCCTCCAAATGCCCACCACCGCGGCGACCCGTTGTGGAACACCGGCCATAGTGACACCACAAGCAACATGCCCGCAAACACAAACCCAAAGGCTCGGTCTGACGAACTTTCTGCGTGTTGTGTCCGACTGAGATCTTCGTGCGCCACGTTCCCCCCGCCATAGATGCAGCAAGTCAACCATTACATGATGCGCTTCGTTTCAGCAACGCAAGGGAAGAGCTGTTCGTACGATGGACGAGCGCGATGACAAGGGCCATCGGAGCTATACCTCCGCTCTTGACCCAATCACTCCGCGATGGCAATACCATGGCGTAATTACTCGCCACCCAGGGGGCCCCCTTAGATACAGGATTGCCGGGCGACTGGCCCCAGCCGCTGCATCGTGTGTGTGGCCAGGCTTTGATTGCGTTGAACTGGCTCACCTAGACTCGCCTGTTGCGTGATACGGTGCAGGATCGGGAGAGATCGATGACAAAGTCAACTCAAGAAAAGTTCTTTTGGATAATTCTATTACTCTTACCAATCGCGGTTGCCGAACTCCTTTCGGCGCTAGTCTTATGGAGGCTGATCAAGCCGACTGAGATAAGAATGGGACTTCCGCCACCAAAGGAGGGGGCCGTCCCGTTGAACTACCAGCCACCGCATCCGTACAAGGCCTATATGTATCAGCCTGGGGGGAAATATTGGATCAAAGGAGTTACAAAGCTTACGACAGGTGGGCATACGTACGACTACGGTCTCTTTCCTAATGGTGTCGTTTTTGACGCCTTTGGCCACGGCGTGCTGCCAGAAGACGAGGGGCTTTTCAGGCGCGCGAAGGAACCTGGCGAATATCGCATCATGTACTTGGGAGGATCGACGACTTTTCAACCCTGGCCCTTTCTGACGAGCAATCTCATTGCACGCGCACGAGGCATTAACGTCAAAACGATTGATGCCGCTGCAGGAGGATATACGTCACAGGAAAATGTTGCGGACCTCGTCACCTGCGGATCTGCATATGACGCAGACATGATAGTGGCGTATCTTCCGATCAACGATATTTATTATCCCGCAAGATATCCCAATTTCAAACGCGACTATACGCATTTCAGGACTGCTGTTGTACGCGTCATCGATCAAACTTCGATGCCGGATCGCAGCAGCATCTTATCGTGGCCATTTAGCGTCAAACTCATTCAAACGATTCTGTTCAATCGAAAAATGAAAGAATACGTGCCAAAGATCAATGCAATAGATGCGGTAACCGTCAAGCCGACACCTGACGACCTGCAAATTTGGTTGGATAAGGAAAGCTTCAAGGGAACGGTCGATGCAGTGATCGATAACATTTTCACGATGAAAACCTACGCGGAAAGCCGTGGAAAGCGTTTTGTTCTCATTACTCAAAAGATTTTCAAAACGGATGAACCATTTTACAACTTTATCGATCCGTATGTTTTAGAAGCCATTGGGCGCATCAAGAAGAGTCCGCGCCTTAACGGGACGACCATTATTGAGATGAATAAGCTGTTTCCTGAACCCATTGACGAGACCTGGATATCGCGCGTTAAGCGAGATTTTCCCGACGTTGAGGTTGATTTTATTCAACCGCAGGCTTACGACAGCATGCACTTTAGTCCAGCGTCACTCTATCTTTTTGCGTCAATTGTGGCGGAGCAACTCAGCCCGCTGGTCCCATTGGCGCCACTGTGACCAACTGCCTCGTTGCGCCCAAAATCTCATTCCGTGTGCGCCATTTCGCGATGTGGCTGATCATGGTGGCGATCGTCTTGGCAGCTATCGAGGGCGGCGCGGCAGCGGTTTATTGGCTTGTCGTGATCCCGCGCGCCGCAAGTCTCGTGTGGGCCCCGGACCTCGCGCTGGCGCGCAAGGTCTGGTCGGAGGCGCCGGCGGTGACCGACACCGAGCTGGTGTGGCCGGCTGATCCGATCGCGCCGCCGCGCGACCGCAGCGGCGCCAAATACAACGCCGATTTCCCGGAGCCCGGGCGGGCCTGCGTGTCGGCCTATGGCGACTCGTTCGTATGGGGCGAAGACGTGCCGCCCGCCGAGGGGTGGATTGAGCAGCTTTCTCGGCTGTTGCGCTGCCGGGTTGCCAACTACGGCGTCTCCGCCTACGGCACCGATCAGGCCTATTTGCGCTTTCGCAAGACCACGTCGGATGAAGCGCCGGTCGTGATGCTCGGCATCTTTCCCGAGAATCTCATGCGCAACGTCAACCAATATCGCGGACTCCTCGGCATGGGACTCGAGCCGTCTTCTGTGAAGGGCCGTTATGTTCTTGACGCGGCGGGCAGCCTCCAATGGATCGCCCGGCCTCCGCTCGGACCGCAGGATGTTGTGACCTTGCTTCGCCGACCTGCGGACCTGCTGACCCACGAATATTTCTTGCCGGACAGCCGCGACGGCCCGGTGACGCCGAGCCTGTTGCATACGGTATCGTTGGTGCGGCTGGCTCTGGTGCCGCGGATTCGCACTGCGGCCGTCGGGCGACCGCTCTGGGCCGACTTCTTCGCGGACGACCATCCCTCGGGCGCGTTGCCGTTGACTATCGCGCTCGTCGATGCCTTCGCGCAGGACGCCCGGCAACGCCACAAACGGGCACTCGTGGTGATCCTGCCCAGCTGCTCAAGCTTTCGCGGGCGTTCTGCGCATGGCGAGTTTGAATACGCCACGCTGGTCAGCGCGCTTACCGCCAGGAGCATCGATGTGATCGATGGCGGTACCGCGTTGATCGCGACGCTTGGCGCCCGCAGCTACTTCACGCTTTATGCGCAGCCTGCGACTTGCGTTGGACACTTTGGTCGCGACGGTGGCGCCATGATGGCGGAAATCGTCGCAGCAGCGCTCATTGAGCGCGGCCTCGTCCGGCCATAAGTGACACGCGAAAGCTATCGGAGCCGAGCAAACTGAAAGTTGCTGGTGAATATGCACACTGGGGTGGGGATCGCTGTCGAGCATCGATCTCGGCCGCGGCTGCCAACCATTTGGATGGGCATGAAGGAGGGACGGTATGGCGTAGCGGTAGCGTGAGCGGAGATCCGATGACAACACGCGACCTTCAGCCGCGATATTCAACAAGCTGACGCGATCCACAGCCCTTTGCGCCCCCCCCAGGGCAGGTGTAGATTGACATCGCAACTCCCGGTGGCTCGCAGAAGGAACGACACGATGGCGGACGAGCGCACGCCGCAAGCAGATAACAGCGATGCACCGAATCGTGGGGCCGACCCCGGTCAGAACCTTGTTCGCGTGTGTGCAATTGGGGCTTCGGCGGGCGGCATCAAAGCGCTGTCGGCCTGGTTCTCATCCGTCCCGCCCGATCTTGGCGTGGCCTATGTCGTCATTGTCCACTTGGCACCGGATTATCCAAGCGAGCTTGCGGCCACGCTTCAACCACGTACCAAAATGCCGATCACCCAGGTTCAGGGGAAGATGCGGCTGGAGCCCGATCACGTCTACATCATTCCACCCGATCGACGGCTCGTGCTCAGCGACAGCAGCATCGAGGCTTTGACGTTCGCGGAGCCGCATGGCCGGCGTGCGCCAATCGATCACTTCTTCCGATCGCTTGCCAGCGCCCGCCACGACGGGATTGGGGTCATCCTGAGCGGGGCCGGCACAGACGGCGCCGTCGGTATCAGGACGATCAAGGAGGCCGGCGGCCTGATCCTGGTCCAGGATCCGGAGGATGCCGAGTTCGCGCTGATGCCGCGCAGCGCCATCGCTACCGGCATTGCCGATGTCGTCCTACCGCTGCCCCTGCTCGCCGAGCGTTTTGCTGAGATTGTGCGATCTCCCGTAGAGCTCTCCGAGCCTCTACCTGAGAAATCGAAGGATACCGAAGAGGTGCTCAACAGCATCCTGACGTTGATGCGGACACGCACCGCTCACGATTTCTCGCAGTACAAGCGGTCGACCCTTCTGCGGCGCATCGCGCGACGAATGCAGGTGATCCATAGCGAGAGCATTAACGATTATTACAAATACCTGCAGGCCAACGCAAACGAAACGCCGCGCCTGCTGGCGGATATTCTGATCTCGGTCACGTCCTTCTTCCGCGATCCGACAGCTTTCGAGGCGCTGGCTCAGCAAGTTATCCCGACGCTGTTCGACGACGGCGATGCGAGCATCGGCATCCGCGTGTGGGTGCCGGCATGCGCGACGGGTGAGGAGGCATACTCGATCGCGATGCTTCTCCTCGAGGAGGCCGCGCGCCGCGAGATACGTCCCCAAATCCAGATCTTCGCGACCGATATCGACGACGGTGCGCTGGCCACCGCCCGCGATGGCCGCTTCCCCACGAGCATTGAGGCGGACGTCTCGGAGGAGCGGCTCCGTCGTTTCTTCAACAGGGAGGGGACATTCTACGCGGTTCGCAAGGAACTGCGCGACCTGGTCGTGTTTGCATCGCACAACGTCCTGCGCGACCCGCCGTTCATGCGCCTCGACTTGGTCTCGTGCAGGAACCTGCTGATTTATCTCGAGCGGAACCTGCAGGGCCAGGTATGCGAGACTTTCCACTACGCTTTGAAGCCGGACCGCTATCTTTTCCTGGGCACGTCCGAGAACGCGGACAGCGAGCTCGGACTGTTCAAACCGGTCGACAAGGAGAAGCATATCTTCCAGAGCGTCCTGCGCATCGGAACGCGCACGCTGGTCGGGCCACACATGCGTGTCGAGCCGCAGGTCGCCGGGCTCCCATCCCGCCGCGGCCGGGGCACATATCCCGCACTCATAAGCGCGGGAGAGCTGCACCGGGCAGCGCTTGAGACGAACGCTCCGCCGAGCGTACTGGTCGACGGCGAGCACAGGGTCGTGCACATCTCCGAGACGGCCGGGCGCTACATCCTGCCCTCGATCGGGCCGATGAGCACCGACCTCACGGCCATCGCCCGACCGGAGCTGAGAACCGAAATCCAGAAAGCCCTGGGGCGCGCCTTCGACAAGAACGAGCCTTCGCTCAGCTTGCCCATAGCGGTTTCCTTTAACGGCAGCACGCGTAGGGTCGCGATTCAGGCCACGCCGCTCCGCAAGTCGGACCAGCCGCCGCATGCCATCGTGTATTTTCTCGATGCCAGCGGGACGGAACAGGTGCCGGAGTTCAAGGAGGGACAGACCTCGCCGCGGCCCGGATTGGTCACCCGCGAACTCGAGACCGAGCTTCAGCTCACCCGCGATCGCTTGCGCGCCACTATCGAGGAGTACGAGGCCACCAACGAGGAGCTGAGGGCGGCCAACGAGGAGCTGCAATCGACCAACGAGGAGTATCGGTCGACCGCGGAGGAATTGGAGACAAGCAAGGAAGAGCTGCAGTCGATTAACGAGGAGCTGCAGACGGTCAACAGCGAGCTGAAGCTCAATCTGGAGCGAGTCTCGCGTGCCCACAATGACCTGGAGAACCTGGTGAAGTCGACGGAGGTCGGCACCCTGTTCCTCGACACAAACCTCAAGATCAAGCTGTTCACGCCCAAAGTCGCGGAGCTGTTCAATGTCGTGGCGAGCGACATCGGCCGCCCGATAACTGATTTCACTCATCACCTGGAGTATGACGACCTCGTCAAGGACATGCAGAAAGTCCTCAAGGACCTGATCCCGGTCGAACAGGAGGTCAGAGCCGACGCGCGGCGGTTCCTCATGCGGATCCGACCCTATCGAACCAGCGACAACAGAATTGAAGGTGTCGTCATCACTTTCGTCGATGTGACAAAAGACAGGGAGGCGCAAAGGGAGGTCCGTCGTCAGGCTGCGCTGATCGACCTCAGTCCCGATGCCATCATTGTCTGCTCTTTCGATGGCACGATCCAATTTTGGAGCCGCGGCGCACAAAGCTTATATGGGTATTCCCAGTCGGAGGCGAAGGGCAAGATGATTTACGATCTCCTTCGCACCCGCTTCCGGGTCCCGCGAAGACAGATCGAAGCGCAACTGCGCCAAACCGGCAGTTGGCAAGGCGAGCTCGCCCACACGGCGCGCGACGGACGCGAGATCGTGGCGCTCAGCCGCTGGAAGCTCGAGCGCGACGTATTCAGCGGAGAGGAGTTCGTCCTCGAGAATAATATCGACATCACCGAGCGCAAACGCGCGGAGGAGATACTGGCCGAAGTAAACCTAAAACTCGAAACGCGCGTCGCTGAGCGCACCCGCTCCCTCGAGCAGGAAATGAGGCATCGCGAAGAAGCCCAGGCGGCTCTGGCACAAGTGCAGCGCATGGAGGCCATCGGCCAGCTTGCCGGCGGCATCGCCCATGACGTCAACAATCTTTTGACGATCATCTCCGGGAACCTGGAGGTGGTGATGCAGCGCACTGCCGATGACACAATCCGCCCCTCCTTGAAACGAGCGATGGATAGCATCGAGATGGGGGCGAGCCTCACTCGCCGGCTCCTGTCATTCGCCCGGCTGCACAGGGTCGAGCCAAAGAGGCTCAGCCTCAATGATCGCGTCGCCGGCATTGTGGAGCTGCTGCGGCGGACGCTGGGCGAGAGAATTACGATCTCGATGCAACTCGCTACCGACCTGAGCCAGACCTTCGCCGATCCGCTTGATATCGACAACGCGCTCCTCAATCTCGCGCTCAACGCACGTGACGCCATGCCCGACGGCGGCACACTGACGGTCGCGACTCGCGACGTGACGCTCGATGCGGCCGCCGCGGAGCGCGGGGCTAATGCCCGGCCCGGCGACTACGTGGTGCTGACGGTCAGCGACACCGGGTGCGGCATGGCACCGGAGGTGCTGCGGCGCGCGGTCGAACCTTTGTACACCACCAAGGGCCAAGGCAGGGGAACTGGACTGGGGCTCTCCACAATTTATGGCATGGCGCAGCAGGCTGGCGGCTTTCTCACCATCGACAGCACGGTCGGCAAGGGCACGTCCGTTGAACTCTACCTGCCCAGGGTCGCACCTGAACCGATCGCGGAGCCTACGGGCCTTGCCGAGGATGACGTACCCAAAGGTGATGGTGAACTCGTCCTTGTCGTGGAGGACAACGATGACGTTCGCGACATCACGTCGGACCGGCTCGAATCGTTGGGCTATACCGTTCTCAAGGCGAACAACGGCCCCCAGGCCATAAAGTTGCTGAAGTCCGGTGAGCCCGTCGCCCTCGTATTCAGCGACATCGTCATGCCGGGCGGCATGACAGGATACGATGTAGCTAAGTGGGTGCTCTCGACGAAGCCCAAAGTCAAGGTCGTGCTGACCACCGGACACAGCGAGGCAATCACGACAAAACACGAGATTCCCCGGCAGGTCAAAGTACTTGGCAAGCCTTATGGGCTCGGGCAGCTTGCGCGCACCGTGCGGGAAGTCCTCGACGGCTGACACCGTCCAGCGACAACCTGCACCCAGGCACGTTGTCACGCCGCCAAAAGCTGGCGCACCCCAATAAGCCGAGTTTTATCTTTGCCGTCGGCCGTTCGTTAAGATTTGCCGGCAGCAATTGGGGCTTGATCCGGGCAATCAGATGGCGCAGCTTGCGGGCGGCTGGGCATATGCACATCAATGCGGGGGCTGAGATTGTCAAAGCTGGACAGCGATGGGGATTCCACTCTCTTCCACTTCGTAATGATCAAGCCGACGCATTACGATGATGAAGGCTATCCGATTCAATGGTTGAGGTCGGCAATCCCGTCCAACACGCTCGCTTGCCTTAACGCCCTGGCGCAAGACGCGAGCCTGCGGCAGGTCCTGGGCGCCAACGTCGAAATCCGTCTGCATACCTATGACGAGACCAACCGGCGCGTTCGGCCGGACAAGATCATCGGCATGATTGGCCGGGCGGGCGGCCGTGCACTGATTGGTCTTGTGGGCGTTCAATCGAATCAGTTTCCTCGTGCCGTCGATCTTGCCCGCCCCTTCCTGGCGGCCGGGCTGCCGGTGTGCATGGGCGGCTTTCATATCTCGGGCTGCATCGCCATGCTGCCGGAACTGCCGGCCGACGTCAAAGCCGCGCAGGCGATGGGAATTTCGTTCTTTGCCGGCGAGGCCGAGGAACATCGGCTTGACCAGGTGCTGCGCGATGCCTGGCTTGGCAGGCTCGCGCCGCTTTACAATCACATGGACGACCTGCCGGCACTCGCGGGCGAGCCGGCGCCGTTCCTGCCGCGCAAGCATGTGCGCCGGACGTCCGGATCGCTGTCGAGCATCGATCTCGGTCGCGGCTGTCCTTACCAGTGCTCGTTCTGCACCATCATCAACGTGCAGGGGCGCAAGAGCCGCATTCGCTCGGCCGACGATCTGGAAAAGGTCGTGCGGGATAATTACGCCCAAGGCATCAAGCGGTTCTTCATCACCGACGATAATTTTGCGCGCAACCGCGATTGGGAGCCGTTGTTCGACCGCATGATCCAATTGCGGCAAGGCGAGGGGATGAATATCGGCTTCACCATCCAGGTCGACACCCTCTGCCACAAGATTCCGAAGTTTATCGAGAAAGCGGCCAGGGCGGGGGTGCGGCGGGTGTTCATCGGGCTGGAGAACATCAATCCGGATAACCTTATCGCCGCCAAGAAGCGCCAGAACAAGATCACCGAATACCGGGAGATGCTGCAGATGTGGCGCGATCACGGCGCCATCACCTATGCCGGCTACATCCTCGGTTTTCCGGCCGACAGTAAGGAATCGATCGCGCGCGACGTCGAAATCATCAAGCGCGAATTGCCAATCGACATTCTCGAGTTCTTTTTCCTGACGCCGCTGCCGGGTTCCGAGGATCACAAGGTGCTTGCGGGCAAGGGCGTCTGGATGGACCCGGATATGAATAAGTACGACCTCAATCACCGGGTTTCGCATCACGGCAAGATGTCGGACCGGGACTGGGAAGAAGCCTATCGTGCCGCGTGGCACGCGTTCTATACGCCGGACCATATCCGCATGATCCTGCGCCGCACTTGCGCCAATCCACGCGGGCGGCCGGGCACCACGCTGACGACGATCCTGTGGTTCTACCTGATGATCTTGTTCGAGGGCGTGCATCCGCTTGAGGGCGGAGCGCTGCGGCTCAAGTCTCGCCGCGACCGCCGGCACGGCATGCCGTTGGAGAACCCAATCGTGTTTTATACGCGCTATTGGGGCCAAACCGCTCGCAAGGCGTTGGCCTACTTGC
>Ga0126379_10001723_pt1 | contig 13556 bp, 11 predicted proteins | sample PanSoiMetPlot_24_FD_92640 | JGI IMG/M metagenome (GOLD analysis project Ga0126379, IMG submission 92640) | Tropical forest soil microbial communities from Panama - MetaG Plot_24 | ecosystem: Environmental > Terrestrial > Soil > Tropical forest > Bulk soil | place: Panama | collected 2016-02-17 | reverse complement strand
TGACAGCGAGGCCGCCCGGCGAGCCGTGCGAGGTCAAGATGACAAACAGGATGTCGTCATCACGGTTCATCTTTCTTGATTGCGTATGCAACGTTTCAGTGAGCGCTTCGACCGTCGCATTACCGCCCCTCTTGGTGTTGAAACGTACGACGACCGGGTCAGCTCCGAACCGCGCTGCAACGATTTCTGCTGCCCGCGTGGCCTCGCTGCGAAATACGCCCTGGCTGCCGAAGAGACCGAACGACACTACCGTTACGTTGCGATGCTCTTCGGCCGCGTGGAGTGTCGCAAAAGTCGCGCCTAACGCGAGAGCGAGAGCAATGAGCGGTGCGCCGAGCCGGGTGACAAACGAGCGGAACCCCATGCCCGATCTCCATTCACCGACGCGACCACCATATCCTATTGCGAAGCATCCGGCGCAAACCAGGCTACAATTATGGTTCGGCTCTCTCAAATCGGGCTGGCTAGCGCTGGAACTCGAAAACGTCAGTGATGATTGTCTCATCGGCGATCCCACCGCCTGCAGCGTTAGGCTGCTGCGCACCTGAATTTTGGAGCCCGTACATCGCTTCGATTGTGCGCAGGACGTTCACGTGCGTGATCCCTCTTCCTTCGGCATATGATCCGGGCTTTATATGCGCCCCCGCAAAAATGGTGACGACTCGGTTCTGAAGAGCGCGTAGCAGGCGGTTGTACCTGGGCGAGTATCGCGGGTCTGGTCCGATGAGCGGATTGGTGAGCCCGGTATCGTTTTTGCCCACTGATAGTAATCGTCAAGGTCCTGTCGAAGCCAAGTGTCGCCGGCAGGGATGCTTTGAGCGGGCTTGCCGTTATGCATGTCGTTATTCAAGTTGGGGATGACGAAAGCGACCGTGGGTAGCATCGTGTAATCTCTAGGAAAGTCCGCAAATCGCAGATTGGACGAGGTCTCGACTGTCGTTCCGTTGGGTATATTCGCAAAGCTGATCCAGGGGACATGCTTGCGCGCATAAACGCATTGCGCGGCGCGGCAATTCGGTGGGTCGAAATCAACCGTCGAGCCGATATTGGGTAGGCTCTCCGAATATCCCTTGAACGAGAGGCCCTTTTTGATGAGTTGCTCCCCAAGATTGCTGGCCTTGAAGGGGTAATCGGGATGGTTCGCTTTACTGGGGACCTGATCGAGAAAGCCGACATTCTGATTGCTGCTGGAGAAAAGCCAGAAATAGTTGCCTTCGCTAAAATGTTCTTCGGCGAACATGCGCTCGAATGTGGCACCTTCCGCCGCGAGCTTCCTGAAGTACGGCGCATCAGACGTGCGGCCGAGGATTTGTTCAAAGTCCTTGTTCTCTTCGACCACAATGACGATGTGGTCATACACTGGCAACGTCGCAGGCCAGGAAGGCCGGTCGGCCGCCAGCGCGGTGCCGGCCGTGCATAATGCGACAGCAATAATGATGCAAAGCTCAGAGGTTTTCTTCATCTGTTCTCCGCCTGGTGGATCTCGGCTACTGCGCGTGCGGGCGGCGAGTCAATCCAGCCCTCGAGGCACATCCATCGCACGACGGTACCGGCTCGGCGATGACTGTGCTATCAGTGTGTTTGTCTTCTGTTGGCGCTGCCGATAGATGAAGGGGATCATGTCCGACGACGGGACTTTGGCAACACTTATAAGCCTTCTCGGTTCCTCGGCCGACGCTACGTGATTGGGCAGGAAGGACCCTCCCTGCAGAGAACCGTCGAAAATCTTTCCATCGCGAGCGTCGATGGGGTGAGGCTGCGCGAGGCCCTGAGCGTGTGGCCACGCATTGCGCTGCTGAGCTTTGGAAGTCCTGCCGTGCAGCTCGCTGCCATGTACCGCATCCTCGTCGAGGAAAGGCGCTGGATCTCCCGAGACAGATTTCTCAACGCCTTGAATTACTGCCTGGCGCTGCCCGGACCCGAGGCGCAACTGCTCGCGGCTTACATCGGCTGGATAATGCATGGCGCGGTCGGAGGCATGTTTGCAGGTGGACTCGTCATCCTGCCCGGCATGATCTGCATGATGGCGCTGAGCTACGGATACGTGATGGGTGGCGACTCGAGCATAGGCGAGGTGCTGCTTTACGGTCTAAAGCCAGCCATCTTGGTCATTGTGATCGAAGCGACGATTCGAGTCGGCAGGCAAGTGCTGCGAACCCGGCTGATGATCGCGCTCGCGGCTTTGGCCTTTGTCGCCACTTTTTTTTTCGATTTGTCCTTCGTGCTTGTCGTGATTGGTGCCGCGCTGATCGGCTTCTTCGCCGGACTTCTAGGAGCTTCGACGGTTCCAAGCGAGACACCACCTCGGGGATTCGCGGTTGCGGAAGAGTGTCGCAAAGACGAGTTGCCGGATCACGTTCGGCCGACCCCGGGTCGACTTCTTCGCATTTCAGCGCTGTGGCTTACACTGTGGTTTGTCCCTGTCGTCATGCTGATTGCCGCGCTGGGCCTTGAGAACGTATTTAGTCAGATCGCAATTCTCTTCAGCAAGATGGCAGCTCTGTCGCTGGGCGGGCCCTACGCTGTCAATAGTTACGTCGCCGAGCATGCAGTGGAGCCATACGGCTGGCTCACGCGCAATGAGGCCCTGGACGGTCTCGCGCTGGCCGAGTTGGCTCCTGGACCGGTCATTCTCTTTCAGCAATTCGTTGGATTCCTGGCGGCATATCGAAATTCGGGCATGTTGCCGCCCCTACTGGCAGGCACTTTGGGCGGGCTGCTCAGCATATGGATCATTTCGATCCCCCCGTTCTTGTGGATCTTCCTCGTTGGGCCGTTCATCGAAAGATTTCGTGATAACAAACCTATCAATGCCACGTTGAGTGCCGTCACCGGTGGGGTACTCGGCGTCGTGCTTACTTTTGCTATCAGATTCGGTACGCGCACGATCTTCCTCAACTCCGAGCCGATCAGCGCCTTTGGGCTCCATTTCAGCCTTCCGCATTTTGCGAGTGCCGATCCGTGGGCGCTGGGCATCGCCGTGGTCGCCGGCATCGCCATGTTTTGTTTCGGGCTCGGAATGGTGGCGACGCTGGCGGCATCCTGCGCGGTCGGTACCATTCCCTATTTGATAGACACAATCGGACTCGGAAGCCTGCACAACGGCCTCCTGGGACTCGTTGCCGGCGCCGCCATTGGATTCCCAGCCGGTCCGGTTGCCGTGTGGTGCCTGCATCTTCGCGTTCAGCAACGACGAGCAATGGTGCTTGCGATCGTTGTGGGTAGCGCGATCGGTGATCTGATTGTCGCAGCCGTGTTTTTCGTTGTTACCGACCTTCTCGGGGGTGCAATCGCTTCGCTCCAGATGTTGAAGAACCCGCTATTTCAAGGGCCACTTCTGATCGTCGGCGGGATCGCGCTTCTATTCGTCGTGAGCCGGAGCGTGCTGTTGGGCCTGCCGCAACAAGCGCCGGTGGAACGCGAGAAATGGACCTATATGGGCACCGGACTCGCGAGTTTGATAGCTGTATGTGCAAGTGTAACCCACCCGGAGAATCTGCTCGCAATTGGGGCCGTCTTCACAATTCTGGGAATAGGATCAGATAGTGGCATTACCCTTCTCGGGGGATTCTTCCTGGGAACCGCAATTACCTGGTTTGGCACGATCGAATTGCTGTGTCATTTGGGTGAAAAACAGAGTCGACAGATAATGCTCCGCGTGATGCAGGGCCTCTCTGTGCTATTCATTGCGGCAGGATTTGTCCAACTTGCTCGAGCGGTGAACCTTTTCGGCACTTGATGTGCCGCGCGCCGGTCAGCGTAATCTTTGCTCATGAAGCTGCCTTCACTATGATTTTCTCGCCTCGAATGCGTTACTCGGATCGACGAGCGCCAAAATATGTCGGGCCAAACGCCTTGACCGTCGTTCCTGGATGGGATCCTTGCCGAGGCGACTCGCGATGCCGCCTGGACTTTCCTTGATACGACTCGCAGTCATGCGCCTTTGCTCATCGTTGCGGCGGCTTCGAGAATCGCGGCAACGATCGACGCGTAACCCGTACATCGACAGATATGGCCTGAAAGCATCTCGCGAACCCGCTGCTCGTCCGGTTCGGGCGTCTCCCTCAAAAAATGGGTCACGGAACACAGTATCCCCGGAGTGCAGAACCCACATTGCAGTGCATGATGCTTCGCGAAGGCCCGCTGCACCTCGTTGAGAGCGCCCGGTTGGGCCAAGCCTTCCACGGTCACGATATCCGTGCCGTCTGCCTGCGCAGCGTATTGGGTACAGCTGCGCACTGCTATTCCATCGACCAGAATCGTACAAGCTCCGCATACCCCATGCTCACAGCCGACGTGAACCCCGAAGGCTTGAAGTTCATGACGCAAGAAATCGCACAGGAGCATGCGAGGCTCAGCCTGGCCAGATCGGCGCTGCCCATTCAATGTTACCTCGAGCGTAAAGCGCTCGCCCGCTGCACGATGCACGATTGTCACAGGCGGTTCCTTTGCAGCCGGGCCATGTCGAGCGCGGCGTTCACTGCACGTTCGACAAGCACCTTCGTGAGCGCCGTCCGGTAATCGGCACTGGCCGAGCGATCCTCCATCGGGGTCACACTCGAAGCGGCGTGTGCCGATAGATTGGCCGGGATATCTCCAGCCGCCTGACCTCGAAATCCGCTCACGTCGATCGCAATCGGTCGGTCTTCGACTCCGCCGACCCCGACGGAGAGGTGCTCAACCCGATCGGACTTCGTGAGGCGAAGGCTGCAGGCTGCGGCCGCGATCGCAAAATCTCCGTGCCGCTGGGCGATCTCGGTGAACGCGTGACCGGCATCCGGGCGAGTACGCGGCCACTCCAGCGCCGTTACGATTTCGTCCGGCCGACGTTGCGTCATCAGCGCGCCGACGAAGAATTCCTTGGCGGCAATGCGTCGGCCGCCGCGACGTGATTGCAGTACGACGGTCCCGCCGCACGCAACGAGGGCCAACGGTATTTCGGCACTCGGATCCGCGTGTGCGACCGACCCGCCAAGCGTTCCGCGGTTGCGCGTCTGGAAATGGCCCACCCACGGCAGCGCCATTGCAAGTAGCGGGACCTCCCGTGCAATGACATCCGAGCGCAGCGCCTCGCTCTGTGTCAGTCCGGCGCCGGTTATCACCACGTTATTGGACACTGAAATGGTCTTCAGCGCCTGGATACGCGAGATATCGATCACCGAACGCGGACGGGCGACTCTCAGGTTCAGCATCGGCCCGAGCGTCATCCCGCCGGCAAGGATTGCTGCTTCATCGCCTTTGTCCGCCAAGAGAGCGACTGCTTCTGAAAGCGCTTGCGGGCGATAATAGTCGAAGCCTACCGGCTTCATGTCTCGTCTCTGCTTACATATTGGCGCAATCTCAACCACCAACTGCGCCAGCCTGTTCGACTTGCTGGCGTTATCCGACGCTCAAGCGCGCGAAAGAATTGGCTGATGAGATACCGCATCACACTGCCGAGCATGCGTTGGCCGACAGCTGCGAGCTTGCCGCCCACCTCGGCTTCGTAGCTGTATTGGAGACGGGTGCGAGCCTCCGTTTCTGGTTGCAGCCTCACCAAACCCGATCCCGAGCCGAAGCCCAGTGGTCCGACTGCCTTGCCGAGGAGCCGAAGCGAGCTTCGTTCGCTCTTGTCGCGCAATTCGATCTGCGCGTGATACGTGCCGCGAATCGCACCAATGCCAATCGTGACCCGAGCTGAATACCGATCGACCTGGTCCTGCGTGAGATTGCGACATCCGGGGATGATGGCAGCAAGCTCGTTCGGATCCAGCAGCCGTCGCCATACCTCCTGCACTGGAGCAAGGAGAGTAATTTCCCCGCTCCCGGTCAACGTTTCGCCCGCAGCCCGCCCTGTCGGTCGGCTCGACGAGATTGCCGGACGGCTTTTTGTCGTCCGATTGTGCCCGTTGGCAAAGGCCCACACGCGCTGCAGGTTCAGCGGCAATGAGATGTCGTCGCGTCCAAGGGCGTCGGCGACGGCGTTTGTGACGGCAGCGGGCGTTAGCATTGAACTGCCATCTCCTAATCCCTTCGCGCCGAGCGCATTGGCTGGAGAGCGTGTTTCCACGTGGCCAATTTCGATGGCCGGAACCTCGACAGCCGTCGGACAGAGATAATCGGCAAAAGTCCCGGAGAGAAAATTGCCTTGATCGTCGTAGGCCAACTCCTCGAATAGGGCTGCACCCAGACCGTGGACAAATCCGCCGTGCACCTGCCCTTCGACGATTTTGGGGTTGAGCTGGGTGCCGACGTCGTGAACCGAGGCGTATTTATCAATGCGGATGGCGCCCGTCTTGGCATCAATCTCGACCGCCGCCAGATCAACCACAAAACCGAACGTGACCGCCGACGCAATCCGATCTTCAGCATCGGGTGAGCCCAAGACCGCAGGCGAGATGACGGCGGACTCATGAATTCCAGGACTGGTGTCACCGGGCAAACCAGCCGGATCCCAGTGCGCGCGTGACGCCGCCTTGCGAAACGGCAAACCCTTGTTGGATTGGCCGCGCACCCGTGCATAACCTTCATGCAGTTCGATCTCATCGGCAGTTGCATCCAGGGCAGCAGCGGCAAGCAACCTGATTTTCTGCGCCACTTGCTCTGCGCATTTCGCCACCGCCTCGACAACGATGGCCGCGAAACGATTCGAATAATTGCCCGAGGCGATCGACCAGGCGCTTGTCAGCGTGTCTACCTCGGTGACCACCTGAATGTCGTCTGGGTGAAGGCCAAGCGCGTCGGCTACAATTTGCGCTGCAACCGTCGCGTGGCCCTGCCCATTTGGGCAACTGCACAAGCGCACCGTGACTTGCCCGCTGGGATCGACGGTAACTACGGCGCTGGCATTTGCACCCGACTTGCGATCAGCTCGGCGGCGCTCTTCTGACGTCTGCGCAAGCGAAACGTACGCCATATTCGAGCCGGACGGCTCTACACCCGCTGCTAGCCCGATCCCAAGAAGCCGTCCCGCGCGGCGCGCTGCAGCGCGCCGCTCTTTGAGCTTTTCGTAGTCGGCGATCCGCAACAACTCCGATAGCGCCGCTTCATAGTCGCCGGCGTCAAAGACCGCGCCCGCCGGGGCTTTGTAAGGGAAGGCACCGGCCCGGATGAGATTGCGACGGCGCAGCTCCGCCGGATCGATGCCCAGCCCGCGCGCCGCAATTTCCATGACCCGTTCCAGGGCAAAATAGAACTGCGGTCCACCGTATCCTCGATTAAGTCCCACGGGCGTGGAGTTCGTGACGACGAGCTCATTGTCGATCGAAATGTTCTTTACTCTGTAACAGCCATTCGAAGCGGCGTGCATGCGATAGAGCGAGGCCGGCTCGGGCGGGCGAACATACGCTCCCATATTTGCGGTGGTCTTGAATCGCAATCCTGTGAGCTCGCCATCTTTTGTGAAGGCCGCGCCGACGGTTCCCAAGCGATCGCTCGAGGCCGACGCTGCCGTAAGATGCTCGACACGATCTTCGATCCATTTGACCGGCATGCCCGTCCTGCGGCTGACCGCTGCCAGAAGAACAATGTACGAAAGGACCGCCTGCTTGATGCCGAAGCTTCCGCCACTGCTTGGTGGCGTGATGAGACGAAGCCGATGTCCAGGCACGCGTAAAGCGTTGGCCATGAGAGGCTGGACTACGAAAGGGCCTTGGAAGTTCGACCATACCGTGTACCGATCAGGCGCGCGTTCGAAGTGGGCGATCACCCCGAACGTTTCGATCGGGGTGGATGCATAGCGTGGAAGCGAATATGAAAACTCGAACACTCGATCCGCGGCGGCAAAGGCATCGTCTGGATTGCCGTAACTGAAGCTGCGCCGGCTTATGACATTGGATCCGACAGCCTCGTGGATCAGCGGTGCATCGCGCATGATCGCGCTTCGCAGGTTGGCCACGGCTGGCAGCACTTCGTATTCAACGTCGATCAGATCGCACGCGTCCTCTGCGATATACCGGGTGTCGGCGACCACGACCGCAATAGGCTCGCCGACGTAATGCGCCTTGTCGATCGCGATCGGATAGTAAGCTAGCGGAGCCTTTACGATACTTGGGATCGACCCGATTAGTTCCTGGACGTCTTTTCCGGTGACGATGTCCCGAACGCCCGCCAGTTCCCGCGCTCGTGCGACATCGATCCGCCTGATGCGCGCATGCGCATGGGGTGATCGCAAGATCGCCGCAAAACGAATTCCAGGAATCGGATAGAGATCATCGATGAAACGCGCCTGCCCGGTCAGGAGCGCTTCGTCCTCCTTGCGCCCAACAGCTGCGCCGACCCACCGCTTTGATATGGTCTCGATTACGTCCGGCAAGGGGCGGCCGATCTTGGTACTAGGTTCTTCTGCGTTCTATAGAACCAGCCGGGGCGTGACGACAAATAGTAATTGACAGCAAATATGCCCATTCGACTGTATATGTGTGTCTGATGAACGCCGCAGGCAGCTCCCGCTGTCGAATTTGCGCGAATTCGGAACGCCGAGGTCGTCCGCGGAGTTCATTCCATGTGGCATCTGCCACAGCACACATAATGGGTTTTGCCGAGCGGCTGGGCAATCCTGCCAAGATTCAACCGTGACCGCCGACTTATCGCTTCAGGTAGCAATCGACGCCCTCTCATTTCCGGGCATCATGGTTGGCCATCGTTTGATCTCTCCAGGCGATGAAGATGCATTATGGCCAGAGGAGATTCCTCCCTTGGCCTCAAGCGTTGATAAGCTGCGGCGTGCTAGCGGCGCCGCTCGGATTGTCGCACGCCAGCTCCTCAGGCGATTGGGGCAACCTGAATGCGCCCTGCCGAGAGGTTCGGGGGGAGCACCAACGTGGCCCACAGGCATTATCGGCTCCCTGGCGCACGACTCTAGCGTCGCAGTCGCGGCGGTGGGAATGTGCACTGACGTAGGCGGGATAGGAATCGACATCGAGCCCGCCGAATCATTGCCAGCCGAGTTGCTGGATCTGGTGGCGACGCCGCGCGAGCGGCTAACAATAGATACTGATGATCCCTATCGCGGACGCCTGCTCTTTGTTGCCAAGGAAGCTGTATATAAGGCCGTTTATCCGCTCGACCGAACCTTCCTCGATCATCACGATGTTGAAATTAACTTCCTCGACCGCAAAGCCAGTACCCGCAATGGCCGCATCCTGGAATTGCGGTTTTCTATCGCTGCACACATCGTAGCATTGGCGTATTTACCCGTATTGCGGTGAGTGCCCGATCGTCGGTGGCGATTATTCGAGCCGCAAGCAAACGACGCTCGGCGCTGCTGCGAAGGGCTGGCGAGCATCATCATGGAAGCCGGCAGCCCACCTGGCCACTCATAAGGTCTAGGGGTTATCTGTTCTCCGCCGTCTGTTGTGCAACAAAACGGCCGTCTTCCATCCGCAATCTGCGAGCTGGCAAGTCCATCTCGTCGAGGTAACGGTCATCGTGCGTTATCGCTACCACGGTCTCACCGGTTCGTTTCAACTCCGGCAACAGATCGTAGTAGAACTTACGTCGAAATTCCGGGTCTTGATCGGCGGCCCATTCGTCCAGCAACAGAATCGGCCGCTTTTCCAGTAAACTTACGATGAGCGCAAGACGTTTGCGCTGTCCGGCCGAGAGATCGAGCGTGCTAAACTGGCCGTTAGTGAGGCGCGTCTTGTCCAGCAACTTAAATTGCGTCAGTAGACGATCGACTTCCGCTCGGTCCGGGTCGGGTACGCCATAGAGTTTCTCAAAAAGATGGTAATCAGGAAAGATGGCGGAGATCAGCTCGCGATACGTTTGGCGCGTGCTGTCATTGACGCGCACCCCATCGAAGCTGATTTCGCCCGAATCAGGCTTGTACAGGCCTGCGAGCAACTTCAGGAGTGTCGATTTGCCCGATCCATTGCCGCCGGTGATGAAGACCAACTCGCCAGAAAGCAAAGTGAGGTCGATCGGCCCGACCTGAAAAACGGCCTCGGACCATTTATCCACGTAGCGGAATACTACATTTCGCAACTCGATCTTCTGGAAGCGTTTCGGAGGCTCGACCGCCTCAACTTCTGCTTTCGGGATGGTGGCGAGCAGCCTAGCCTCCAGCCGCTCGATGTTGTCTGCTGCTGTATTTGCGGCGCTTATGATGGGAATCGCTTGAACGAGGCCGAAACAAGTACCGACAATAAATACCAGGGCGGTTATCGTCTTCGTAACGCTCTCGGTTTCCAGCGCGCCGCTGAAAATGGGGACCGCGAACGCTATAGCGCCGAGCAATGTGTACAATGCGCTTTGCAAGAATACCATTCGTTTGAAGGTTTCGCTCTGGGCGCGTATTTTGATGTTAGCTGCGGTTCTCGATACTTCAACAATGTCGTGAAATAAAGCATCGCTGCGCGGACTGTTAAGCCTCACCTCCTTGAAACCATTGAGGACGTCCATCAGACGATCGAACAGCCGATGTTCCAAATTAGATGCTTCATGAGACGCCATAGCAAGTTGGCGGCTCTTGGCATGGAACAGCACTGCTGCAATACCAACGATTGCGATGCTTAGCGCAAAAGCTAGGAGCGACAGATACGCAACGTACATTGCGACGAAGAAGATGAGACCGCGCCCTGAGCTGCAAAAGCGAGTGTGTTGCTCATCTGCGTAAGCGTGGCGGTCTCCTTTGTGATGGCGCCAACGATTTCGCTTCGACCGATCGATTCTAGCGGGAGGAGCTCGGAGTGGCGCACATGATCCATCAGGCGCAGCCGCAGTTTGTGGATGATGGCCTCGATCTCGGCGGTCGCCGTGATCAAAATGTAGTGCTGTGTCTTAATGAAAAGAAACAGCGCGATGGTGAAAAGCGCTGCTGACCAGAGGCTAACCTTACCACTGTCGGCGGCTTGTGCGCCGGAATTGATTGCGGTCAGAATCGCGGCGGTGCTAATGCCTCCCAGCGCCGATATGACAATCAGCCGATTCAGGGAGCCGTACATTTCACGGCGAACGAGCCTGAAGAAAGACATTGGTACGGCGTTGTCCGTTTGCACTCGTCGCGCGTCAACACGAGCGCAGAGGAATTGCCGCCTTCAAGGCAGCAGAAGCTAGTCGCTCTGCGAGCGCTGACGCCATTCGACGCGTTCTGATGGCGCGGTTAATTTCAGCACGATTAGCATCACAATGGGAGTGAGAAAAAGTGACAATATAAATGTGCCGAAAAACCCCATCCGGCGTTGGCTACCGCAGAGTCCGGTAAGAATACAGAAAATGATATAAATTATAACGACGACCGCCACCGTCATTACGTCATGATCTCTTTGATTTGTGGCCGGGCTTGTCCATGTGGTCTTCGATATGGATCGGAGCCGATAGCGGTCAAGGAGTGTTGATTCCTGCCCCCTTGCTAGTACCGCGGGTGGCGGAAGCAGGAGAGGGTGGTGGCGCGGCTGAGCGGGTATTCCATTTTTCTTTTTGCGCCTTAATGAACTCACGATAATCGGGGGGATTAAAATCAAGAAGCGTTCCTCCCGAAGCAAAATGCTGAATAAAGACCTTACCGATCACCCAGGTGGCTCCGGCGGAGAATACTGGCATCGTGATCGCTCCGATCGCTGTCCCGAACCCTGGCAAGCTCTTTACCAGGCTTCCCACGCCGACCGCGGTTGTCGTCGCAGTGCTCGCCGGAAGCACCGCTCCTGCTAAGCTTGCTATAATCGATTTGCCTCTATTTTCGGAAAACGGAACTCCATAAATCTCCGAGAGGCGGCGCAACATCTGGAGCTGAACTCCGCCCACTGCAGCCATGTCGACGATCGGGATCGGGATCAAACCGGCGGCTCCAGACCAGAGCGAGAAACGATCGACTAATTTCGATGCAGCCTCATCGCGCTCTTGGTCTGTCATCGACTCGAAACCGGTCGCGCCCGCATCCTTGCTTTCGGCCGTGCCACCGGCAGTCGTTTCCTGTGCCATTTTCGGATCCTTTCACGTCACCTGTACGGGGCCCAACGATCAGGTTGAGTCAACCAAAATTGATGCATGGATGACCGCATGAAGGACCCCGCCCAATACTTTAGCATATGAAGGCAATGCACACTAGGCGTTTGTATCGCGTTCCATGGCGTTCCCGCGCTCCTATACCCATGACAATGCGAATTTCTGCCTGTACAAATGAACCTCCACAGAGCTCGATCGCTCCTGCATCATGATCTAATTGGTCTGAACAGGGTTTTCGCCTGGTGTCTGATCTCAATCGCAATTTTAGCGACAGGATGCAAAGAGACTGGGCGCCCGTTCAGAACAGCAAGATGTACCGGCTGTCAACTGCCCAGCTTGGGATTTGGTTTGCTCAACAAATCAAGCCGGACGCCTCTGCATACAATATTGGTGAGTATCTCGAGATCCATGGATCTTTGGATCCACTGCTGTTTGAGCAAGCACTGCGGACAGTTGTCAGCGAAACGGATGCGCTGCGGCTGCAAATCATTGATCACTCGGATGAACCGCGCCAGATTATTCGTTCTGCGTTCTCGTGGACGATGCCGTACATGGATGTCAGCGAGGAGGCTGACCCGCGAGCGGTAGCAGAGCGCTGGATGCAGGCTGATTTGGCTCGCCCCGTTGAGCCAACCCTTAGCAGTCCGTTGTTCGCATACGCTTTATTTAAGGCATCAGCTAATCGTTTCTTTTGGTACGCGCGCTATCACCACATCATTATGGACGCGTGCGGGATGTGGCTAGTGGCCCGGCGCGTGGCAAACGTCTACACGCAGCTTGCCGTTGGGCGGACAACGAATGAGGGATCGTTCGGCTCGTTTGCAGATGTGCTGGAGCAGGATGCCGGCTATCGTGCTTCTAAGCAATTCTCGTTAGACCGCCAGTTTTGGGCGGACTATTTGGACGGCCGTCCTGAGCCTGCGAGTCTTGCGGGACATCCATCATCCGATGAATCTCGCGGTTTTCTCCGCAATACCGCCTATCTGCCCAACCGCAGCACGGACTGTCTCCGCTCGGTCGCAGATCGCACCGGCACAAGTATACCTCAGGTTATAAGCGCGGCGGCGGCGATCTTTCTGCGCCGGCTCACCAGTTCCAACGATGTAGCTTTCGGTCTTCCTGTCGCGGCTCGCAGCGGTGTGTCGCGATTCACTCCCGGTATGGTCTCGAACGTGTTGCCGCTACGCGTGTCCGTTCGTCCGAACATGACCATTTCGGAAGTTGTAGGTCAGACCTCCTGGCAAATGCGTCGAGCACTGAAGCACCAACAATATCAAATTGCCGACCTTCGACGCGATGGCGGCATTGCCAATGGCCGAATGCTATTTGGACTCTCCGTCAACATCATGACGTTTGATTATAGTTTTCAGTTTGCCGGCAATAATGCCATTGCACATAACCTCTCACTTGGGCCGGTCGAGGACTTCTCGATTGCCGTTTATCATCGCTCAAAAGATGTTCCGCTTCGGATCGACTTAGATGCCAACGCGACACGCTATAGCGCGGTCGATCTGGCCAACTATCAGCAAAGATTTTTAAAGCTGTTGATAGCTACCGCCGATCCCGAGGTTTCGATTGGGCGGCTTGAGATTGTGTGTGGCGAAGAGCGGCGCAGGCTGCTGCAGGATTGG
>Ga0126379_10001722_pt1 | contig 13556 bp, 7 predicted proteins | sample PanSoiMetPlot_24_FD_92640 | JGI IMG/M metagenome (GOLD analysis project Ga0126379, IMG submission 92640) | Tropical forest soil microbial communities from Panama - MetaG Plot_24 | ecosystem: Environmental > Terrestrial > Soil > Tropical forest > Bulk soil | place: Panama | collected 2016-02-17 | reverse complement strand
CGCCAGACCCGACGTGCCGGACGGTTGCTGATCGAGGAAGAGATGCGGGGCCTGACCGTAGCTGTAGATGAAAGCGAGGCCTTCGCTCGGCGAGACGCCCATGTCCTCCGGTCCCCCGAACCAACTGCAGCGACCGGCAACCTCAAGCAGAAAAGGGGGCTGGTTGTGGAACTCCTCGCCCTGGATCGTCAGGGTCACATCGCCGGCCATGGTGATGTTCAGGCGGACTACGTGCTCGCACGGCTCATGGCCCTTAATGAGAGCGCCATTGATGTAGATAGAAACGTCGCCCTGGGTGGTGCCGGTAATAGCTACGGAGTTTTCGCCGCTCTCGGGAGGTGGGAGCTCGGGCTCGATAGGCGGGACTTCGTCGGGAATCTCTTTGCCGGCAAGCGTCGCGGCCACCGCTTCGCAGATTGCATCGACGTTCGCCCGATACTTTTCGGTGTCGCCCTGCGCATCAACGAAGCAGATCTCGAGCAGCAGCGCCGGCTCGGCAGTGTTGTTGATGAAGTAGAGCCCGCCGCCGTCCTTGTGGCCGCGGTCGATGAAATCCGCGGCTGACGCAATCGCCGCCGAGACCTTGTCCGCCATCGAGGCGGGGCTCCCATAGTAGACTTCGCAGCCTCGTTCCCCCGAGGTCACCGTGTAGGCATTGAAGTGACAACTTATGTCATAATCTCGGGGGCCTTGAGCGTTATGCCAGGACACGATCCGGTTCAGATTCTCGTCCTGCGAATGGCTCACGTCATCGTGGAAGGTTAAGACCGTGACGCCGGCAGCTCGCAGGTAGTCGGCGATTTTCTCGACGCAAATTCTTGCTTCATCGACCTCGTCCAGGCCCCAAGGCTCGGGACCTGCGGCTCCCCGGATATATTTTCCATGGCCGGAACTGAGACAAATTTTCATGGTGGTTCTCCCAGCATCAAGGCTTCAAAGACCATAACCGCGATCATACCGACCGCGATAAACAGAATGATGAACAACGGATCATCCATTCAGCAACCCTTGCAGACCGGCGGTGGCGGTGGCGCGATCGGCGGGTCCGGGTAAGTAGAATGAATGCCCGAACCAGTGAAAGGGCCGGATGCCGCTGCCTCCCGCGATCAAACTGAGAATGGCGATCAGCACCAGAATGAGGAATACCGCCCAGATTACCTTCTCCACCGGATCAGGGATCGGCAGCACTTGCTTCACCGCCCACAACGCCACCCACACGATAGCGCCCAGGATCAGCACTCCGAGCGCCAACCATAGAATGTCTATCGATAGGGTGATCAGGTTCATGGCGTTCCTCCACGTTTCTTCACCATCTCATTGAGCACACCCTTTGCATCTGGCGGCACGATCTTGTAGGCGGCGGCCAGCAATCCGGTCGCAATCGACAAGCGCAGCCATCTGATGAATGCCGTCATTTCACGCTCCGTTTCATCGTATTCTTCATCCATAGTTGGCATCATGGCCGCAATGCTTTCTCCCGTTCCGCGATCTGCCCAGCAGCCGCACCGTAAGCCCGTCGCGCGATCCCTATCCCGCGTCTGAAATTCGTCGCATCAGCCGGTGCGCCCGATGCCAGCCAAACCCCGAACAGCTTGACCATCTGCGCATGATAAGCCTCGTCCAGCGCGCGCTTGTCGAGATGCAGCAATCCGGCATCAAGCGCGATGCCTTCATAGAGTTGCATCGAAACATTGGGTTGCGCTTGCACATGGAACGCCATGGCGATCAGCAACAGCGCCAGCAGCAATCCCGCAGCGATCAGCCATTGCCAGCGCATCACGGTGCATTCCCATATAAACTAAAGCCTGTCGGTGGCGTGTTGGTGACAGGGACCACAAATCCGTCTTGCAATGTTACTGATACGCCAGCATCAAACCCTGTCCAACATGGATACCAAGTGCCCGCTGGTGTCCAATGATAGGATTGGTTGGTGCCAGCGGCGGGATTGCCAACGCCGCCGGTATTGGTGAGCCAGGTGCCATTGCGACCAAGCCACGCCTTGCCAGCGGTGATGTCCACTGCAAGCATCAGAATGTCGCCGTTCGCAAAGGTGACGGCTGCGGCACTGTCCGAGGTCATGCCAGCGCCCAGATAGTAATTCGCCAAGCCAATCGTGTTGCGCCAACCGGCGCTATTGTTCACCGTGCCACAATAGAACGATGATGCGGGCCAACCAGAAACGGGTCTTGTCGTGCCATCAGCTATGCCAGCGAGTTGAACGGTCGCGGCGGTGTTGACCAACAATTCCCAATACCATTTCCCTGTGGTCAATCCCTTCGTTCCTAAAACAGTATGATAGCTTCCACCTGAGGTCTGCGTGGCTGTTTGCGAATTGTTTGATAATGTAATCCCCGTCGATTTATCTGATGTGCTCCAAAGACCCGGCACCGGATCACAGAACGGCAAGGTCGGCGCGGTGAAATTGCTGGTCCCCGGATAACGCGCCATGTTGGAGACACGCACTTCATCCATATAGCCGTTGGTGAATGCAGCAGTAGTTGATGCGGTAGTGCGCGACCCGAAACTCCATGTGGTAGACGCACCAATAGTCGTGTTCATTGGGAACGAGCCAGTGGGCGTTCCGGCGAACGTGCCATTAATGAACAGATTTATATTGGTGCCGGTGGTGCCGTTGCGCACCCAAGCGTAGTGATACCATTGACCTGTTGCGAATGTGCTGCTTGCAACCCAACTATTATTGATGCCGGGTGTCCAAAAACGGTTTACGCCGCTAGATACCCCCGCTTCAAACGTGGCGTTATTATCCGACCCGACATAATCTTGGCTGGTTGAAAAAGTTGATGTTAGGTAAATCCATCCTTCAATCGTGAAATCGCCCGGCATTGTTGCCAGCGCAGGCACATCCATCGTGCCGCCGCTGCCGGGCAGTAATGAATAGCCACCGAATTTATTTTGCGTGAGACTGAAAGCACCTGTGCCGGACAGCGTGCCGTTCTTACCATTACCAGAAGCGTCCGCCGTTAGCTGATCGAAGTGCCAAAGCCCGGTGACATTCGCATCAGTGCCGCCGCCCTGCGTGTTGGCCACGCAGATGTTGGTTGTTGATGGCGTCAGCGGATGTGAAACATAGAGCGCACCGTTGGCTCCAACGCCGCCAAGTCCGGTGACAGTTGATAGACCAGACGCGCCGCCGCCGCCCGAGCCGGGAGAAGAACCGGCGGCCCCAGGATTATCGCCGCCGCCTTGTCCGGCCTTGCCGCCACCGCAAACGCCTTGGCCTTCCTTGCCTGCCGAGCCGGTTTGATCAGTGCCGCCCGCGCCCCCGCCAGCAATGCACAATCCGCCAAAGAAATTCTGTCCTATGAAATAACCAAGTCCACCGTTGCCGCCAGCCGTCGTGGTGCCAGTACCGCCAACCCCGCCGGGACCGCCACCACCACCTTGGCCGAAAGTACCGCCAGTGTTGTTACCCGAGCCGCCTAAGTTTCCTTGTCCAACGGTATTGCCGGTTGTTGGTGCCGTGGCGCGGGCCGTTCCGCCCTGCGATCCACCAGCCTGCCCCAAGCCAGCACCGGCATTGTTGCCCGCGCCCCCACCGCCGCCGCCGATTGCGGGAGGAAGCGAACCGAATGTCGAGCTGCCGCCATTGCCGCCAAAGTTGTTGGAACCCGACGCGCCGGGCGTACCACCCGCGCCAATCGTGATGTTGTAGGCACTCGTGCCAATCTGGAATGCGCCAGCCTTGACGCCACCAGCGCCGCCACCAGCGCCCATGCCACTGCCAGAAAGCGAAGAAGCATTGCCGCCCGAGCCGCCGCCCGCGATCAAGACATAGTTGACCTGACGTGCGGTCGGACATTGCAGCGTGCCAGCCGCATTGAATTGATAGACGACGTTGCCGTTGACCTGGCCCGCCAGATTGCTGGGGCCGCCGCTGACCGCGCAGGCCGTTATTGGTGGCGTGGCTTCGACCAGCCAGACCTCGCCCGCCGCACCTGCGCCGCCGATTGCGCCAACCGGGCCTGCTGCACCGCCGCCCGAGCCGCCGCCACTACCCTGGCCGGTCGCAGCGGTTCCAGCAACATTGCCAACGCCGCTGGTGCCCGCGCTTGAACAGCCCTGCGCCCCAGCCGTACCGCCAGCATAAGTCGATCCGCCTGCGCCGCACCCGTAACTGACCAGCGATCCCGAGATGGCCGATTGCAGGCCGGGACCGCCCGCGCCGCCCACGGTCGTTGTGGCATTGCCGCCATTACCGCCAGCGCCGCCGCCGCCGCCGCCAGGATAGTTGGCTAATGTGTTGCCGGTGCCGCCGAGAAATCCTTGGCCCGAGACATTGAGGCCGCCGATTGGTCCCGGCGTTGAACCTGTCCCGCCATTGCCGCCACCTGATGCGCCGCTATTGCCAATATTGCCCGCGCCTGCGGCATAACCAATGCCTGCGCCACCACCTTGCGCGGTGATAGATGCAACAGTCGTATTGCTGCCATTGCTGCCAACTCCGGTCCCGGTGCCGGTTGTTGGACAGCCAGCGCCGCCCGCGCCAACCGTGACGCCCTGCGAGCCGGTCGGGAATGAGATCAGGCCGGTTTGAACGCCACCGCCTGCACCGCCGCCAGCGCCGCCAGCCAGAGAGCCGCCGACAAGTCCGCACGCACCGCCCCCGCCGCCGCCAACGGCGAGGTAATACATGACGCGCGTGGTCGAGCAGTTGATGGTGCCGCTGCCGGAAGTCCAGTGATAGGCGTTCTGGCCATTGACGGTCGAGGTTGTGCCGCCCGTGATCGAGCATGCGGCAACGCCGCCCGCACCCGCACCAGGGCCAGGCCACGGCAAGCCAATCTGCGCATAACCGTGCGAGAGCGCCGCGAGCCCTACGCAAGCCGCGAAGAACGCGCCAACAAATTTCTTCATCGCGCCACTCTCCAATTCAACGTGATAGCGCCGGGAGTGATCGAGCCGCTGGTGTTATTGCAAACCTTGAACGACACCGCGCCCGCCTGGGGATATGGGATGATGGTCAGCATGCCGGTCGTCGCCGGGATGTAGCCGGTGACGCCGGTCGGATCGCCGTTAAAGCCTGCGGTGATGACATCACTTGCCAGTACGTTGGCGACCGAGCCTTGCGTAGCCGTGCCATTAACCGCCGCCGCGCAAGTTCCCGATGTGATTGCGCCGGTTCCAAGCGTTGCCGTGCCGGACGCAATGATCAGGGCAAGTGAGCCGCCGCCGGATGGCGATGGCAAGGTGAGCGTGCCGCTCGCCACGGCTGGCGCGGTGATCGTGATCGTGCCGGACGTTGTGCCTGCCAGCGAAATTATTCCGGCCTGCGTGCCTGCCTGGCCAACGGCCAGCGTATTGGTGCCGCTGACCCAAGTCAGATTGTTGCTGGCTCCGAATGCCCCGGAGTTGTTGAATTGAATGCCCGCAAACGGCAGCGATGGGTTGGCACCGGGGCCGCTGGTCGAGACGCATTGCAGCGTGTGCGGCGGGCTGGTCGAGCCGGGACCGTAATAGGTGATGGCATATCCGGTTGGACAGACCGGAATGCTATTACCGGTCGGCACTGCCGTTGCGGTCGTGAAGTTGGCCATCACGCTATCGGCAGCGATTGACGGAATGACCGCCTGGCCAACCGGCTTCCATGTGCCGTCGCCTGCCCAATAGGCGTTGGCATTGGCCCCGATGCCGCCGTTCAGATTGCTGACCGGCAAGTTGCCAGTGACGCCGCCTTGCGTGGCGATCGAGAGGTTGATCGGCGGAATATCGGAACCTACGAGCGCCCGTAACGCTGCCGAGCCCGAGCCCGCCGCCGGCGTGGCGCAGAACAAGTTTGGTCCTGCCGCGCCCGCGCATAATGTCGAGATCGAGAGCTGCGCGCCGAGCGTCGTGAATGGGATTGCAATCGGTGGACCGGGCGGGCCGGCGAGACGCCCGAGCACCGTATTCGGGTCCATAGTCGGGGGAACTTGGGCGAATGCTGGCGTCGCCACCAGCATCAGTGCAGCGATGATCAGCCTTCGCATCTTGCTCTCCTTCATCCCCGCATCCCGAGAGTTGGGGCGGGTATCTCTCCTGCCGGCGTTGGTAATGGGCTCGTCGGCCGTTGCATGTTGATCTGCGGTCCCGGCCCCGCCGGACCGAATTGCTGCGCCGGATTGAAATACTTGCCGCGCAGCTTCTTCGGCAGCGTCATCAGGCTCCCGAGCTCGGGCTGCTGATAGGTCTGCATCCAAGTCTTGACGCCACGATCGAAGGCACGCTTGTCGGTGATGTGTCCCTCGGCCGCGGCCTTGGCGATTGCTTGGTTCGATTCGTCGGTGAGCCGATCGTATTCGGCCTGGTCGCCGTTATTGAGAGCCCGCTGCCGATCCATCATTCGGATCGCGGTGTCCTTGATGATGTTCGACTTCATGAACGGGGCGTAGCGATTGAACTCCGCTGGTCCCGCTTCCTTCATCACCTGTTCCTGCAGCTCGAGCGGCAGGGCGCGGAACTGCGCTACATCGCCGCCGATGCCATGCAGGATATTGGTTAAACCTTGCATTGAACCGCCAGCCTTGGCCCATGCTGCAACTCCCTCGCTCATTGCCTCCTGGTCGCCACGCTGCTGCGCCTGCAGCAGCTGCGTGCGCAGATCCCCGAGCTCCTTGGCGCGTTGCCCTTGGCCATAGGGTCGGGTCTTGGCCGCGACGTAGTTGTCGAAGAAATAGCTTATGCGATTCTGGGTGGCGGTCTTTGATGCGTAGGCCGGGGCCGGGCTCAAGCCGAGAAATGACAACCCGGCTTCCCATTTGTTGCCGCCGGTCTGGATCGCCCGTTGATAGCCCGTCCACGAAATCGGGGCCTGCTCACCGCCAAAGTTCTTTATCAGCTGCCAGACCTGATCGTAATACGGCGCATTCGGATCGCGAATCTCGGCGCCGTAATAGTTCTGATTGTTGAGCAGCTCCTTGATCGGCCCGAGCAATATCTTGTTCGCAAGCATGTCACGCGTGCCGAGCATTGCACCCTCCACGCCGCCACCGTGTTCCTCATAGTGTTTGAACCACATCGGAACTTCGCGGGTGTAGGAGAATGTCGAGAGCCGGCGCGGCGAGCCGTCAGGATTGCGCCCACCGATGCGTGGCAGGGTGAGATCCAAGAAATGACCCCAAGGAGAATTGTCTGTTCCCCCTGGCATCGGATCATCAGGCGGCTGATCCGGATTGCGCGAGTTCCAGCCACGCGTCATCAAATAACCAAGCGTCCCGAAAATGATCGAGTGCAGCAGGACGTACCCGGCCACATAGGAGAACTTGTTCTGTGCATCGCGGATCGAATATTCACTCGGCGTTTCGACTGCCTCACCGCGTCGCCAGCGATCCAACCGCCGCATTGTCCGAATTGGTCCCTGCAGTAGCGCCCCGCCGGCCTGGCGCATCATCCCGGTTTGCCAGCCCAGAGAGATGAACGAGCCGATGCCGGCGTCCTTCAGCGTGCGGTTCCAGAACATGCCGCCGTAGAACATCTCGCCGAAACGATCATCAATGCTCTTGGAGATGGCGCGCAACGCGACACGGCGCTGGTCGACATTGTCGAGGAGCTCGGGCCGGCGCTGCAGTAAGGCCTGCGCATCACGCAGATACGCCGCCGATTTCAAATTGGGTATCCATTGCTGGAAAATCGGAGCCTGCAGCTCCTGCACGATGAAGCGCAGCCCATGAAACGCGGTTCCGAATAGCCGATCATTCTGCACCGCTTCCTGCAGCTTACGGGTAGCGTCGATGCGCAGCTGCTCGGAGAGCTCGGGCACGAAGCCACCGTCGTGGAACAGATCCATCATCGCCTTCTGGGCCGGTGTGCGTTCGGTCTCAGGGATTTTCCAGGCGTCGCGGGCAGTCTTGCCAAGATGTGCAAGCGTCTCGGGGAACATCGCCTGAACTGGGCCATAAATCCCATCGAACGCGCTTTTCATTGCGCCGACGACGTCGGGGGGTTGGCCTGCGTGGACGACCGGCTTCCAGATCTGATCAGCGGCACGAACCATGCCCTCGGTAAAATTGATGCCCCAGACGTGCAGTGGGTGGAACAGACTGACCGCGAGTTTCAGCGGCACCCAGACGTTCTTGAGCGACATCCAGCCGCGGAAGGTCGAGCCGATCGCGCCCTCGTTGGCCCACAGACCCTTGGCCTCGACCGCGTTTTTCCACAGGGGCTGGATATCGGGATGGATCATCCACTGTGTGCCGTTGGGCGCGTTGATTGGTATCCAGCCGTGGTTCTCGAGCGGAAAGTTCAGCCCCTTGGCCGGGGTTGCAAGGCCATAGATGTCGTCCTCGGCTGAGCCCATCTTGTGGAGCTGGTTCAACAGATCCATGCGCTCGATCATGTCGGCCGATGCCATCAGCCGCATGGTGACCAGATCCTCGGGGTTGGTGGTCTTGAGCCGCAGGCCGGCCTCTTGCGCCTCGCGGATCGTTTCAAAGGCGCGATGCTTGCGGAACCAATTCGGGCCCAGCTGGGATGCGCGCGCGTCGACCCACGCTCGAGCACGGATCGGGTCTTCGAAGATGTGCGGGAAATAGTCTTGAATATAGCTCGCCGGACTGCCGGCCTCTTCCTCCATCTTGTAGGCCTCCTCGAGCAGATCGGAATGCCGCTGCGCGATCTGCTGCCAGGCCTCTTCGCCACGCCCGACGACGCGTTCAAACACGTCAGGCTTGGTTTCGACCTCGATCTTGAACCGGCCGGCCTCGAAATCGTCCATGTAACGCAGGCGATCGGCCTCGGAGTGGTCGAACCAGAAGTGCCGATATTCCTCCCCGCGCGCGACCGCGATGTCGTGGCCGGCGGCCTGGCGGGACTTGTAACGAGCAAAGAGCGGATCGGCGGTGAGCGAGCGGTCGCTCATGAGCTCGGGCTGGAAGGTCTTCTTCCAGCCATCCAAGATCCCGCGGGCGAATTTCACAAATGCGCTGCGATCGTCGTAGCGGAAGATCGGCGGCCGCGGCGCCCGTGCGGGACCCGGCACGCGCCAACCCGGTCCTTCCGGTGGTGGCCCTGCCGGACCAATCGGGTTGTCAGCACCGAGCCCGCCGGGGGGCGGCCCGCCGCCACTACCGTCACCGCCATACATGTCTGGCGGTAGACGATCGCTGATTGGAACGATGTCCTTGTTGGCTGCGTACATGACGGTCGGGAGACCGTCCGGCGAGATCTGATCCCAGTTTTTGACCACCTCCTCGCCATTGCGGGAGATGACATTCACGTCCTTGGCGTCGAACACGACGTAGTTGTACGTCGGACCTCTGGTGAGCTGCTGCTCGAGTGCCTCAAGCCGTTTTTTGTCGCCGCCGACCTGGATGTCGCGGGCTACCGGATCTGTCGGCTGACGCTCGACATTCTCGATCCGGTCCTTGAGGTCGGCGATTCGCTCTTGCAGGTCGGCACGACTGCGCGTTCCTTCGTCCGCATATCGGATACCCTTGATCCCAGCCTCCCGCAGGGCGCGCGCCTGGCCTGCCGTGTCGGCCCATCGTGGCGCAGCCCTGACCGGGCGACCCATAAATTCACCGAGACTACCTTCCTGCTGGGCAAGGCCCGATCGCTTGAGTGCCTCCTGCACAAACGGACTTTGCTCGTCCTTATCGAAATCGATGAACTCGTCGGGATGCGCGAGAATCTCGGCCTCATAGATGAATTTACCGGATGCATTTCGTTCACCCGCGGCCTTGATGGCTTCTTCGCGGCTCGCGTATTTCCCGTAGCTGATCTTGCCGGGGCCAATGACGTCATAGTCGGTCGGAGTGTCCGGTTTCAGGTTCGTTTGAACACGATAGTCCTCGCGATCCTGGGGCAGATATGAGTGCGCGACCTCCTTGTTCTCCGCAAAATACAGACCGTGCCCAAATGCCTGTGCGCCCTCGCCTGTGCCGATCTTGCTGCCATCGAACTCCATAAATTCATGCTGACTGCCATGCCAGACCTTGATGCGGTCTTTCGGCTTGGGTGGGGTGAGCTGCACGGTCGGCACTGGCGTATTGCCCGGCGGCCGCTGGTTCACCCGATCGAGCCGGACCGCCTGTTGCCGTGCCAGATAGTTGTCGACGTCCTTCCCCTTGAGACCGCTGGTTTCGCCATCGATGCCACGAACGATGTAGTCGCCATCCATCGACTGCATCACGCCAAGCGTGCGCCCGTCCGGCCGGATATAGACGCCGACGTAGGGGTCCTCGCCCGGCTTGGCTCGAGGTGGTGGAGCCCCTGGCGGTGGCGGTGGTGGCGCGGTTCGACCGGTGTACTTGTCGGGCACCTGGCCCTTGGCGATCTGGGCCGCGATCGTCGGATCTTGCGCAGCATCGTTGACCACCTCGGCCGGATGAATGCCGTAGTCGTCCCAGGTCTTCATCAGGGTGGCGCGGACTGATGGGTCCCAAGGTTTGATCTCGACGCTAACGGGCTTCAAGGCTCGAGCCGCATCGGAGAAGTCGCGCGATTGCGGCGCGCGCCCGATGTTCTCCTTGGCCCCACGATGAACCTCGGAGCCGGCCAGGATGGCGGCGATGTTCGCCATCTGGGCAAAGTCGCGGCGAGCTCGCGCTTGTTCGCTATCGTTGCCGCCGCCGAGCTCGGCGGCGACCTGGCCCGCCCCCGCACCAATAGCCGAGATGCCGGCGTTAATGCCGCGAAACAGGCCTTGGATGGTCGAATAGGCGGCCTGGACGATCGCCTCGTCGGCCGCGCGCGTCACCAGCCCGTTGTTGCGGACCGCGCGCAGCCGGGCCATGTCCTCCTCGGGAACGCCGATCGGCTCGTCACCCCAGCCGGCGGCGGCACCCTCGGCAATCCCGGTTGCCACGCGTGCCACCGGACCCGGGATTCGCGGCAGCTGCACGTCGACGCCGGCCGCGAGCGCAGCGTCGGCACCAGTATCGTAGAGCTCCTGCGCGGCGCGCGCGCGATCCATGAAGGCCTGCGGTAGGCGGCGCGGATTTAGGGTCTTGGACCCGGTAAGGTAGGCATCGATCTTCTCGTCGCTCCAGCCGGCCGCTTTCCAGTCAGGACGGTGCTTGGCACCCCATGCGCCGATCTGGTCCTCGGTCGCACCGTGTGCGCGAAACTCGTCCACGAGGGTCATTTTTGGCGGTGGCGGCGGCTCGATCCCGTAAATCTTGGCGTCTTCCTCGGACGCGCTCGGCGGCATCGGGCCTTCGGCACGCGGTGCGGCCGAGGCCTGCGGTGCGGTCGTTCGAGCCTGCGGCGACCGTGGACTGACGAGCTCGCCCTCGACCGCGGGCAGATCCATTCCGGGGATGATGGGATCGTCGGCCATCAGCGCCTCGGACTTGGCTTGCCGGGCCAATCGAGATGCGCTTCCGGCTCATAGTTTTCAAAGTATTCGCGGAGTTGCTGATAGGTGAAATTCCGCATGTTGGTCGGGCCGGGTATGAAGTGAGTGCCGTCCCGTTTCGTAATCCAGCGGCCGCCTCGAGCCGAGCCCGTGCCGCTATACTTGCTCTCATCGGAGAAGGTTGGGTGTGACGGCTTTTTGAACTTATCGATGCCGTGCTCGCCCGGTTTCATCGGTTCCGGGTGCTCGAGATAGAACCCACGCAGGTCGTAGTCCTTCTCCTCGAGCTCGGGGTTCTTGCCGCTGGCATTGGCCCAATCTCGGTAGCCCTGGATCTTGTCGCCCTTAAGCGTGGTGTCGTAGGGGCCACCGCGCAATTCGATATGCGTGGACGGCTTGTCGCCCAGCTTGCTGATGTCGGCGCGCAACGGGACCGGGGTAGTGGGAATGGCTTCTCGCACTGCCTGGCCATAGCCGGGTTCGTAGCCACCCTGCACGTCGGCGCGTTCGTTTAATGCTCTGGCGAGGATCTGCCGGGCAGTGGTTTCCTCGAGCGAGCGATGCAGCGCCTGGACGTCCTCCTTAGCCTGCTGCGGCGAGGCATGATCGACGTTGTAGGGCGGCAAGGCAGCGGTATCAGTAAACGAATAGACCCGCTTGGTGACGCCCGAGCCAAAAGCCAAAACTTGCCCGCCGCCACCCATCAATTCATTGAAGGTGCGAGCCATCGCATTGACGCTCACGCCATACTTCAATTCACCCGATTGCCGAGACTGAGTTGACGGCACATTAAAGTCCTTGAGCCAAGCTTGAGCATTCGGAGCAAATTGAAATCCCTGCAGGATGGCGGCCTGTTGGGATGGGGACATGGCACTGATATCGATGCCGGCCCGCTGCAATTTTCCGAGGTAATCTTTGTCTTGCGCCATGCGCCCGTAGGCTTGGATCTGTTCGACCCGGCTCATGCCGGGGCGATAGCCTTCACCTACGTTCATTTGAAACAAGCCGTGGTATTGGCTACCCGGAGAATGCAGATTGCGAAAACCCTCGCCGGTTTCGATGCGAGAAACACCGGCGATTGCTTCGGGATGCACGCCTAATTGAGCGGCGACCTTCCTGACTTCTGTTTGTTCCTCCGGGGAATATGACGAAAAAAGTTTGCCTTCACGAAATGGCTTAACGGTAATATCGACATCACCAGCGACCGGCATTGGATCGACTAGGAAGGTTCCTTCTTGTGGCGTGCCCGGTGGAGGTGCCGCCCTTGGACCGAATCTCTCATCAAATTGAATGTCTTGATTTTCAAGCCCAGGCGCGAGTGCTTTATCCACGGCAATGCCGCCAGGATCTGCCGCTTCATATTCGGTGAAGGGAACCTGTTCCGATTGAACTTGCTGAACGGTCGGAGGAAACTCGCGCGCCATCAGCGACCTCCCGGGTTGCGTCTGACCCAGTCATCGAGGTCGTCGCCCGGCTTTATCACATCCCTTTGTTGTGGCTGCGCTGGAGCTGGCGCAGGTGCAGCTGCGGCAGTGCCAGGCCTGCGCACGGTCGTGGTCGGAACCGGGGTCGGCGCTGCGGTCGGCGGCGGTTGCTGCTGCGCCGGCGGCTGCTGCGGTTGCGGAGCCGTCTGCAGACGGCGTTGCATCGACGGTGGCAGGTATCCGCGCAGTGTGTTGGCCCCGCCCATGTAGAACTCGGAATCGGGGTCCATCAGCTGCATCGGATCTTCGCCCTGCTTCACGAGCTCGGCCTTGCGGCGTTCGAACGCGAGCGCGAAGTTCGACATCCGGGTCTTGGTGGTGTTGTCGGTGACATCGCCGAGCGGCGGCGCAATCGCCTCCTGCACGCCGGCGAAGAAGTGCTTGCGCTGTTCGGCGAAGTCCTTGCCGTCCTCGGTCTGCAGCTCGCGCCAGCGCTGGTGCAGGAAGTTCCAGTGCGCCTGGTTGATGTTGCCGGCGCGGAAATTGCTGTCGATAAATTCGGCGAAGTCCTTGCCCGGCGTCATCTGATTCCAGATGTCGATCATGTTCGGCTTGGAGATGTTGTCGGGCGTGTCGGCCTTGTTCAGGCGCTCGGCGAGCGTGTTGGCCTTGCTCAACAGCGCGCGATAGCTGCCTGGCTGATAGTTCGCGCCTTCGTGCTGCCGGATCTTGGTGAGCTGCTCGTTGGTCGGAATCACCGGATTGCTGCCATCGGTCGGCAGCATCTTGGTCTCGAGGTCATCGATCATTCCGTTGTATTCGGTCAGCACCGCCTTTTT
>Ga0126379_10001719_pt1 | contig 13568 bp, 14 predicted proteins | sample PanSoiMetPlot_24_FD_92640 | JGI IMG/M metagenome (GOLD analysis project Ga0126379, IMG submission 92640) | Tropical forest soil microbial communities from Panama - MetaG Plot_24 | ecosystem: Environmental > Terrestrial > Soil > Tropical forest > Bulk soil | place: Panama | collected 2016-02-17 | reverse complement strand
GGCGGCGTCTTGCTGCGCAGCGGAAGCCGTAACCAGCGCGGCACTGGCCAAGAAGGCTAGTACCCCAAACGATAGGGTTTGTGGGCTCCACAACATCATAGTTCGCCCCTCGAGGTGCTGCGCCCGCTGCGGCGATCGAGCAGAATAACGGTCAGGAGATGCCCTGGTAGAGCTCCTGCACCTGTGTGGACAAGGCTCGTGTAGAGAAGGTACGCCATGGTTGCGCAGGAGAAAAGGGGTGTCTTCCGGCGGAACGACACTGCGAACGGAATGACCGGGTTCAGAGGCACCAGCCCCGCGGTTTTGATATCGGAATTCCGATAATGTGGAACCCCGCCCCTTGGAAGAGACAAGAGCGAGGGCGAAGACCCTACCTGGACAGCCAACCAGGAAGCCAACGCCCGCCACAGCGGCGCGTTCCTGCCCCCTTGCCCAGCGGCCCAAATCACGCTGTCGGCAGCGCCGACTGAATGCGTTTTACTGTCCCAGGCGAATGATGTCGACGATGCGCATGTTCGTCGGATCGACCAGCACGACTTGATTCTGAACCAATGTGTATTTCAGGGCCCGAGCCTCCGGGGCCTGTGACAATGCTGCGACCGGCAAGTAGTTGAGCTCAATCGAAGGTGGCACCTGGGCGCCTATCGATATGTTGAAACTATGGCCGGGCGGGGCGATTTTGACATCACGAACCGCAGTGATGATCGCCGCTCTTTGCGCCGCGTCGAGCTGAACCTGTGCGGTACCGGTGCCAACACCACAAGCGAGCGCGAGCACGATTGTTCCGTACAAAAGACGGCTGTTCATGGGCGTTCTCCTCCTTCTTGCTTTTGACGGATTGTCCGTCGGGAGTGCGACTTTCTGGCCAAATTAGGTTTTGATCATGACCTTGCTGAGAGTCTACCACTGGGGCCGGTCCAGGGCCACCTGTTCCAATTCATCTATTCCAATTCTCGCTGCACTCCCGCTGCACTGCGACGCCGGCGGGATTGCGCACCATGATTCAGGGGGCCGGTACTGCAACATCCAATGGCATTGGTCCGGAATTGACCCTTCGCGTGACTTGCTGCAATGCAACATTCGACCAAAAATCTATGGCAAAACCAACGGGCGCGGCCGCCGCAAATTAAGCACTGCAGCCCGCCTCGAAATTTCAAACCGAGACGCGAAACCTCAATCCCTTAACGACCGGATCACTGCCTTCGTGAAAGTCTTCGTCTTGCCGCTGCCGCCGAGGTCGGCCGTGCGGCTTGCCGGATCGAGCATGGCGGCGTCGGCGGCGGCTTCGATGCTCGTGGCTGCGTGGACGAATTCGCGCAGCTGATGGCGCTCGCCGAGCCAGCGCAGCAACATGGCGGCCGAAAGCATAAGTCCGGCCGGGTTGGCGGTGCCATGTCCCGCGATGTCTGGTGCCGAACCGTGGCCCGCATTGGCGGCGGCTCGGCATTCGCCCATGTTCAAGGACTGGGCGAGGCCGAGGCTCCCCGACAGCGCCAGCGCTTCGTTGGAGAGAATGTCGCCGAACATGTTGGTGGTAAGGATGACGTCGTGTTCCCTCGGCCGGATGTAGAGATCGGCCGCCATGGCGTCGACGTCCATTTCGCGCCAGATGACGTTCGGATGCAGCACGGATTCGTTCCCGACCTCGTTGAAGAAGAGGCCGTCGGTCGCTTGCAGGACATGGCGTTTGCCGACCACCGTGACGCGTCCGCGCCGGTGCTGTGCGGCCTCGAACGCCACCTTGGCGATGCGCCGCGATGCCCGGGCTGTGATTTTACGAAACGACAGCGCGCAATCGGGGGTCGGCATGAACTCGCCGGGACCGCGGAACAGCGCGCGATCGGCATAGAAGCCTTCAGTGTTTTCCCGAACGATCAGGCAGTCGAGGCCAGGGACTGCACGCGGCAACGGCGGCCGCGACCGTGCCGGGCGCATGTTGGCATAGAGATCGAACGTCTTGCGGATGGCACTCGATACATTGATACCGCCCTCGCTCGCCGGCGGATAAGCCGCCACGCCGCATGGGCCGAGTATGATGCCGTCGGCATTGCGGGCTGCTTCGATGGTGGTCGGCGGCAGCGTGGTTCCGGTGCTGCGGTGCGCCGCCATGCCGACCTCGACCACATCGAAACTGAGATCGAGGTCGAACCGCCGGTCCGCGGCTTCCAGCACCGACAAGGTCGCTTCTGTAATTTCCGGGCCGATGTCATCTCCGGGGAGCACTGCGATTTTCATCAGGACATTCCGAAATCATTTTGCTGAGTAACGGAAGTTGCGATGCCTTGGGAACCCGGGCGAAACGCCCGCGCTCCAGGTCACTTCGCCGCCAGGAGCTGTGCCGCCTTCTTGGCGACCTCCGGCGGCGTACGGTAGATTTCCGCCACCAGCTTCTGCAAGTCGTCGCCTGCAACAGGATTAACCTCAAGCTGCGATTTTTCCGCATCCGCCATGAAGGCCGGGTCAGTCATGGTGGCCATGAAGGCCTTGCGCAACGCTTCGGCACGTTCGGCCGGAATCCCGGGCGGGGCGAGGAACGGGCGACCCATGACCTGACGGGCGAAGATCAGTTTCAGGATCTGGCGATCCTCGTCGGTCTTGGCGAGGTCGATGACAAGCGGAATGTCAGGTAGGTCGGGGTGCTTCTGCAACGACAGTTGCACCAGGATGTTGAGCTTCTTTTCGGTGATCCAGGAGCCGTGGGTCGCCTTCACGCTCGACCACGACCAGCCGCAGCGGCCTTGCAACTCGCCGCGTTCCATAGCGAGCACGATGTCGTTGCCGCCCGGATAGCCACTGACGACTTTCATTTTGGTGCCGAGCACGCCGTTGACCACCCTGGGAAATTGGTCGGTGTCGGCGCTTGCGCCGGTGCCGCCGACCGTCATTTCCTTGGTGCGCAGGTCGTCGAATTTGGTGATGCCGGCGCGGCCTTCGAATGCGACACAGACGCTGACCTCGTGATTGCCGCTGCCGATCCAGGTGAACTTGGTGCCGTCGAATTGCGCCGCCTGCTGGCCGAGCAGCGGATCAAATCCGGTGCCGCGCCCGATGATGGCGAACACCGAGCCGTCCTTGGGGGCAATGCGATAGAGCCAGTTGGCAAGCCGCAAGCTGCCGGCGCCCTCCATGTTCTTCACCACAATGGTGGGGTTGCCTGGGATGTGAGTGCCGATATGCCGGGCAAGCACGCGGGCATAAAGATCATAGCCGCCGCCGACGCTATAGCCAATGTAAAGCTCGACATTCCTGCCTTTGTAAAAGTCGGCGGGACTTTGCGCTTGCGCCACCGAAGCCAGGGAAAACGCGGCCGCAACCATCGTCAAGCGCGCCAACATGCCGAGCGTCATTTCGTTCTCCTCCGCGGCAACAGGTTCCTGCGGGTTCGTAGCGAAGAGGGAGGGACCGCCGCTCTGCGGTCCCTCCCTCCGGGGGCGACATTGCCCGGTCGGATAGACGGTCCCCGGATTTTGCTACTCTCTATCCGGGCTACACTGATCGTATTCACGGTACCGATCAACTACCAGCTTTGCGGCAAAATATCAGAAAGCACCCCCGAAATCGCGACGACTTGACGCTGCACGCCGTTTCCGATGTAAAGTTACAAGAGCGCGACGAGAGCCTCGGCATGATACAAAAGACGCAAAATGTCAGGGCTTCAGCGCTTGCCGCGTTTGATGGGCAGGAGCGAGGCCCTTAAAGCCAGACGGGCGAGGAACGCTTGAATGCCGGTTGATATGGCATCGATGGCTTGGCATGCCCTGGCCCTGCTGCTGGAACCGGCACGTCTCGGCATTCTGCTGATCGGGGTCATCATCGGGCTTGCGATCGGCGTATTGCCCGGCCTCAACGGGATCGTCGGCATGGCGATGCTGATCCCGTTCACCTACAACATGGACCAGCACACCGCCATGGCCTTGCTGCTCGGCATGGCGGCGGTCATCACTTCGTCGGATTTCATCAGCGCGGTACTATTCGGCGTCCCGGGTCACGTGGGCGCCGCCGCCACCGTGATCGACGGGCACGCCATGGCGCGCAACGGCGAGGCCGGGCGTGCCTTCGGGGCGGGATTTGCAGCTTCGCTCGCTGGCGGCCTGATCGGCGCCGTCGTGCTCGCGCTCAGCATTCCGATATTGCGCCCGGTGCTGCTCGCGATCGGTTCTCCGGAGCTGCTCGCCTTCACGTTATTCGGATTGTCCATGGTGGCGACGTTGTCGGGCCGCGCGCCCCTGAAAGGGCTCACCGTAGCAGGCGTCGGCCTGATGATATCCATGATCGGGTCGCGCTCGGAAAGCGGCACGCTGCGCTGGACCTTCGACACGCTCTATCTTTATGACGGCGTGCCGCTGGTACCGGCCATGCTTGGACTGTTCGCGATGCCGGAGCTGTGCGAGCTCGCGGTGGCGCGCAAGAAGATTGCGGGCGAGCACGCCTCCGACATCAATCTCTCCAACCAATGGCTGGGCGTGCGGGATGTCGGTCGGCACTGGTGGCTGGTGCTGCGGTGCGGCATCCTCGGTACCGGGCTCGGCGCCATCCCGGGCATCGGATCGGCCGTGATCGACTGGATCGCCTATGGGTACGCTCAGCGTACCGAAAAAAACCCCGAGACCTTCGGCAGTGGCGACGTGCGTGGCGTCATCGCGCCGGAAAGCTCCAACAATGCCAAGGAGGGCGGCCATCTGGTGCCCACCATCGCGTTCGGAGTTCCGGCCGGCGCCTCGATGGCGATCCTGCTCGGCGCGTTTCTGATGCACGGGCTGACGCCCGGCCCCGAGATGTTGACCAAACAGCTCGACGTCACCTACACGATCGTGTGGAGCCTGACGCTGGCCCATGTCATCGGGGCGCTGATCTGCCTTGTCGCCTGTCCCTGGCTCGCCCGCGTATCCACCATCCGGCCGGAAATCCTGCTGCCCATCGTGCTGTCGCTCGTGTTCGTCGCCGCCTATGAGGGGTCGCACGACTGGGGCGATCTCTACTCGCTGATGATCTTCGGCGTAGTCGGCTGGATCATGAAGCGGCTTGCCTGGCCGCGCCCTCCGCTGGTGGTCGGCCTCGTCATCGGCGGTATCTTCGAGCGCTATCTCTACATTTCGACCTCGCTCTACGGTCTCGGCTGGCTGATGCGCCCGGTGGTCGTGGTGATCCTCGCATTGGTCGCCTGGGCACTTTACCGGCCGTTGTCCGAGATCGTAAGGAGTGTCGTTGCCGAGCTACGCCATATCGGCTCGCATCCGTTTCGGATTTCGGCCTCGGCGGCCTTTACGGTGGCGATTATCCTGTTCATTATCGGAGCGATCCTGCTGTCGACCGATTGGCCGGCCGCTGCAAAGCCGGTGCCGCTCACGGCATGCGGCATGGCGCTGACCGCCGCGACGCTCAACCTCATCAACGAGCTGTTCGGAAAGGAACAGCTCGTTCGCGGCAACGTGGACGGCGGCGTTGCGACCGGCGGACATGGCCCGATTACAGACAAGAATTTCGGTATGTCCGGTGTCGCGATCCGTCGCCAGGCCGCGATTTATTTCGCCTGGATGGCCGGCCTCATGGGGCTCGTCGCCGTCGTCGGCTTCATCCCGGCAATTGCGATTTTCATTTTTGCCTATATGCATTGGGGCTTCAAGGAACCGCCGGCAAACGCGGCCCTCTATGCGGTGGCGACCGCACTGCTGTGCTGGGGGTTGTTCCACAAGTTGCTGGCAGTGGCATGGCCGCAATCGCTCATGGGCGATTTCTTTCCGGCGTGGCGCGCGGCGCTTGGTTTTATTTGACCGGTAAGCGAAGTAGCGATGGATGACCGGCCTTTATGAGCAATCTCCCGGGCAGGGCCACAATCGCCCGCCGGTCGAAGACAAGGAGGGAAAGTGGGAACGCTGGTCGAAAAAGCGCACCTTCGTGCGCGAGCTCGCCGGCACCTACAGCGATGTCTACAAGGCCCTGCTCGAGCAGCCGCGAGTCTATTCGTCACGCAACCATCCCTGGAAGGGCGGGCCGGCGCTCTATGGCAAACACGTGGTGAGCCCACAGGCAGCCAATGTGGTGCAGTCGATCGAGACCCATATCGAATGCTATGCGCCCGGCGCCTACGGCCAGAAGCACGGGCATCTCAACAGCGCCGTGTTTTATGTGCTCAAGGGCCGCGGTCACGATATTCATGACGGCCGCCGCATCGAGTGGAAGGCGGGCGATATCATGATCGTCGAATGCGCGAGCGTGCATCAGCATTTCAACGACGACCCTGACAACGAGGCGATCCTTTTGGTGTTCAAGGCCAAGCCGCTGTTCCTGTTCATGCACCTCTTGTTCCAGAAGATCGTGTCCTACCCACCCAACGAAGCAGCGCCCGGCCACGAGAATTTCCGCCCGCCGAAGGACTTGTGAGACCAACATGAGCAAAATCCTCGACGAACGCGATTTCGCCCATGTGGGCAAGAAGACAGCGACCCTGCGCATCGACGACATTGCCGCCTCGCAGGAATTCCGCAAGATGTACGAGGCGCTGCCCAATGTTGTCAGCGCCGAAGACATGCCGTGGGAGCGCTCGCCGGACGGGCTGATCAAGCATCTCGTTCATCACAGGATGAACACGCGGGAGCGCTGCGTTGAGGCCTATATGCAGTTCCTCAAACCCGGCGAGCGCTCCGGCAAGCATCGCCACATGTGGGAGGAGGTACTGTTCTGCGTCGAGGGCTCGGGCTACGACCTGCACTGGGACCTGAATTTCGACTGCCTCGACGCTTTCGACTGGCAGTGGGCGGACGAGCCGAAAAAATTCGAATGGCAGCGCGGCGATTTCATCTATGTGCCGCCGTTCACCATCCACCAGCACTTCAACGACCACGCAACGTCGGAGGCGCGGCTGATCGTGATCTCTAACCGCATGGTCAAGGAAATGGGCTTCGACTGGTTCGACCAGATCGAGAACGCGCCGGGGTTTTGAATCCTTTCCCGTCTTCGGGGAGGGTGGTCGAGCGAAGCGAGGTCGGGTGGAGTGACATGACGCAGCCGCCTTTACGTAACTTCGAAATGTTGATTTTTCGGTACTTGCAACCAACTCCCGAGTTCCTACTTCAACGAGGGGTATAGCATCGCGGTCCATTCCGCCAGCTTCGAACGCCCCTTTCTGAAAGAAGGAGCGTCATGCCGCACAATCTCAAGCCCGCCCATCGAACATCTGCGTCGGACCATGTCCTTGCCATCGTCAAGGCAGGAATCAATGCCGTCCCGATTGTCGGTGGACCAATCGCAAGCTTAATTTCTGATTATTTGCCTACATCAACACAACGAGCCGTGGAAAAAACTTTAAGATTGCTGGGCGAAAAGCTCTCCTCGCTCAGCCATGAAGCACGCGCTTTCTCCGCAATTTGATCAAGCGTCAGGGTGGCCATAGTCTGCTCCTAGTCGTTCGCTCTTCGTAAAATGTCATTGATTTATCAACGCTTTACAGCGGTGGCGGTTCCCACGGGATGATACAACTCAATGATGTGCACATTTTTCCCCATTTCCACAACTGGGCGAATTGACTATTGCCGGGAGATAGCACGGGGCGACCGGTCGTGCTCCCGGATGGGTGAGAAGAGAATCCTCGATGCAGGTTTTGGCCTGTCTGGCTATCTTACCCGAACCCGCAAGATAACCTGCCCCCACCCGCCGAGATCCTCATGCCTGACCTCACCATCACCGCCCTCCGCACCACCCTCCTTCAAGTCCCCTGGCCCGAGACCCCGTGGCTCAAGGGGCACGCCTTCGGCGACGCCCGCAATCTCCTCGTCCTCGACGTGGAGACCAAGGGCGGCATCGTCGGCATGGGCTATTTATTCTCGTTCCGGCCGGGATTGCGCACCGTTGCGACGGCGTTGGAGGAGACGATCCTGCCGCGCGTCATCGGCAAGGACGCCACTGCCGTCGAGGGTATCTGGCACGATCTTTGGCACGCAACCGCAACCTACAATCGGGGCGGCATCGTTACGATGGCCATGTCGGCGCTCGATATCGCGCTGTGGGATGCGGTCGGCAAGCATGCCGGCCTGCCGTTGCACCGGCTATGGGGACACGTCCGCCCGCAGATTCCGGCCTATGGCAGCGGCTGCTTCCGCGGCTCCGGCGGCGATGGCATGATTGCGAAGGCGCTGCACTACAAGTCGCAGGGCTACAAGGCGATCAAGATGCAGGTCGCGCACACCGACAATCTGCGCGGCGACGTGGACAACGTGCGCCGCATGCGCGAGGCGCTCGGCCCCGACATCGACATTATGATCGACGTCAATCAGGGCTGGACCGCCGATGTGGCCGTAGAAATGGGCCGCAAGTTCGCGCCGTATGACATCTACTGGCTGGAGGAGCCGGTTCCGGCCGACGACTTCGAGGGCTATTTCCGCGTGGCGGAGGCCCTGCCGATCCGTGTTGTCGGCGGCGAGACCCATTTCACCCGCTTCGATCTGCGACCGTTCTTCGAGAATCCGCGCGTTCCTATCCTGCAGCCCGATCCAATGCGCGGCGGCTTCACCGACCTGCGCAAGATCGCGGTGCTTGCCGACACCTGGGGCCTCACGATCGCGCCGCACTTGTTCCCGGAGCTGAACGTGCAACTGCTCGCCTCGATTCCCAACGGCGTCTGGATCGAGGACATGGGCTTGTCGAACGACCTGTTCGTCGATCCGGTGCCGGTGATCGACGGCATGATCACGGCGCCGGAGCGGCCCGGCCACGGGCTGGCCTTCAAGCCGGAAATTTTGCGCGAGTGCCGGGTCTTGGGCTAAAAAATCAGGTGCCATATGCCGGTTAAATTAAAACGCTGGCATGGAGTTTGTTGATAATTGCCGACTTGATCGGTCGATAGAACAATTCCGATCCCGCTATGGCATGACCCGCTGTGCAGATCAAAGCCATCAAGCCACCCGCAAACATCCACCCGTTCATGATGGGGCACCCGGAATCGCCGGACGCTCCGCATTGGCAATGTCACTCAAGCAGAGGCCGGTGGGGACGCGTCCTTCGGCGGCATCTTTGAGTTTGACAAGTCCGGAATAGACCCAGCCGCGCCGGTGCGGCTCGACGGACGATTTCGGCAGTTGGTAATGGCGCAGGCGCACTATCGTGCCCCCGCCGTCGGGCTCGAGCTGGAACTCCACCGTCGATTGCCCGGGCTTGAGGCCCTCCACGCCGCCCCAGGTGAACACCACCTTCCGGTTTGGAATGACCTCAAGGTAGGTCCCCTCGATGGCGACGCCGGGTGGACCCGAGATGCGGAACACCCCGCCCGGTCGGGGATCAGCCTCCACCAATTCGGCAAACCAAATCTTCATGTGGGCCGGATCGGTCAAAAGCATGAATACCGTTTCGGGGGTTGCGTCGACGCGAATCTCGAGTCGCACCTCGTCACCGCCAGGAATGTCGCTCATTTCGTCGCCTTGCTCCGTTCAGCGGCCTCGGCAGCCTGTTTCAGCCGACGCAGTCGAGGACGCCAAAATCTCTCGATGAACGCCCCAAGCTCGTCGAACCCCTCCGTTCTGACAACGTAGAGGCGCTTCGACCCCACGCGTCGCTCGTTGAGAAGACCGGCCTCACGCAACACGCCGATATGCTGGGAGACGGCGGGCCGCGTCAGCTTGAACCGCCGGGCGATGGTCCCGGCCGCCATCTCGCGACCGCGAACGAGCTTCACGATCTCGAACCGCGTCTCGTTGCTCAAGGCCTGAAGCTTGGCCAGCACCGGCAATGATTTTATCCGTTAGTTTTTCTTTACGTTAGATATAATTTACGTCAAAGTGGTGTGGCATGCAATGCCCACGCGTCTGAAGTGACGGCGGAGATCATAGGAGGGGTGTGCAATGAGTTCCAACTTAGCCGGCAATGCCTGGGGAGAGATCGTCCATCATGCGGCCGAGGGCATTCTCGAGCTGCGATGGTTGCCTTGCAAAATGACCGATGGTGCGTTCAAGGCGACGCTCGCGCTCTATGCTTGGGAAGCCGAAAAGGTGCGCCCATCGTTTCTGCTGATCGATGCGACCCAGTTCCGCCATGAATTTGGGCCGAACGTCATGCAGTGGCGAGACGATTGCATTATCCCGCGCTACGGCGCGGCCGGTGCCAAGAAGTTTGCCTTTCACGTGCCGGCCGGATTCCCCAACACGATGGAGGCCGGCGGTAGCGAGGTCTTTGAGGGACCTGCGATTTTCCCGACTGCATGGTTCTGCGAGCGCGCGCACGCGCTTGAGTGGTTCCGGCGTGGCTGACCGAGCCGTTGCGTATCGGCTATCACGGAGTCTACGGAGCACGTCATGAGTCTGATGTCGGCCGCCGCGCTCGGCTCGGCGATAAGTTTCGTCATATTTGCAATGATCGCCGTGTGGTACGTCGTGCCCTGGCTTGGAACTCAACCGCGCGCCGAAGCACTCGTTCCGCTGCTGTGGATTCATGCGTTCCGCCACGTGGCATTGCAGATATTTTCCGCGCAGCAATTCGGGTTTGCGGTTTCCGACAGCACGAGAGATCAGATTGCTGCCGGTGATGTGACCGGAATGATCCTGGCCGTCATTGCAATCATTGCACTGCAATATAGGGTGCGCTTGGCCACCCTCCTGGTTTGGGTGTTTGTCGCCGAAACCGTGTTCGATCTTGTCAACTCGACGATTGCGGGAGTCCACGAGCAGCTATTCGCGACCGCGTCAGGCGTTACGTGGTTGATTCTCACCTTCTACGTTCCGCTGCTGTGGGTGAGTGTCGGTCTGATCGTTTGGCAACTCTATTCGCGACGCAACGAGCCGCTGTGGCTGCTTCCTGGGTCAAGCAAATTGTAAACGCTTCGCCGCTGCCTGATAAATTGGCATCCGCAATCACGGTGCGTAGCGGATTGGCTGTTTTCACCGCGCGGTTCATAGGCCGTCCGGACAGTTGCGTTCCATGATTTAGCCGCGAATTTTTCGTATTGGGTGGAACGGGCTGGCGGGGCACGGATAGACAGGAGCTCCTCCACCATGTGCGACTACAGTCTGCACGAAGTCGCGTCACGACCGGCCAAGGTCGGAGACAGGCTGGTCTCGACGCAATTTTGGAACACCACGACACACGGATTCGCCGAAGTTGGAGAACCCAAGGTGGCCGTGTGCCTTCTTCCCGGTACCGAGATCGCGTTCGATAGCGAAGTCCAGCGCAAGGAGACCGGATTTTTCCTGAGCTTTTTCAGGAAGGAATCGCGGTACATCCCTCACAAAGTGGGACGGTTCCGGCAGGTCAACCTGGACAATCCATGCACGCACCACGACGCTATTGAGTTTCCCGATGGGCAGATCGTATTGCTCACGCATCTATGCGTAGGTCAACACGCGACGGTGTTGCAACTGCCCGCGCAGGCGATGACGCCGGTGACGGCGGAAGCTCGCACGCACGTTACCCACGGTGCTTGAAGACCGAGTTTGACGCGCCAAGGTGCAGCGCTTGTGCTCAGAGCTTCGCCGGTTAGGGGCTGCACACCTGGTCTGATGCTGGCGCAGCCCGAGTAGGCTGGCCGGAGGGCTGAATTTTTTCTCCAAGGCTCATTGATCGGAATTTCTGCGCCTCGTGCAGGGGCGCACGCATCGACAGTGTTCCGGCCAGCATCAAACCTTGCACCGTGACCTTGCGATTGCAGGCGCGAAGCGGGAGCTATGTGTGAACTGAATAGCAGACTGCCTTTTTGGCGCCGCAATTGCGCGCGACGAACCCGCCGGTTGGTTTAGATTTTCTTGCGCTGGATTTTCCTAGCGTTGGAATAGCCTAGATCATTCCGCCTCCGGAAAAATCCCACCTCAGGAAAATCGGTTTAGGGGAGCTTGCTTCGATGTCATTTGTTCGACCCGCGCTCGTCTCTGTCGCTATTCTTAGCATGGTTGCGTCGGGAGTGGCGCTGGCGCAGACGCCTCCGCCGTCCACGACGCCCCCGTCGTCAACGTCGTCCACGGTCGATGACGTCTCCAAATGGACCACGAAGCAATGGAACCAGGCAAAGGCCAAGTGGGCCAAGGAAAAAGAAAAATGGGCCGATTGCCGCAAGCAGGCGAAGGATCAAAATCTGTCCGGCCGCAAGAGCTGGTCATTCCTTGCCTCCTGCATGACCGGTTGAGCCTTGGGAATTTGAGCTTTAGGCATTGACCCGCCGTCCCCGACAGCGGGCGGTGCCCGGCCTCACTGTCACTGTGCTTTCCGGATTGCTTATCCCTAACCGACAGCGGTCACCATGTAGGTTGGGCAAATGCGCGCTCCTGAGGACTTCTCTGAGCATCGCGCCGTGCACGCTCGGCTGCCGCTAGAACCGAGGCGACGGATTGCGGTAGTCTTCCGCGATATTCATGGGCGATATGCAGAGGAGAACGCTCATGCCGCGGCGATACGCGTTGACTGCAATTCTGTTTGGCCTCGCCTTGACGGCGTTCAGCCAAGCCGGACAGGCCGCCGGACCTGGCTCATTTGATGGGCGGTGGATCGCGAATGTTCCGCCCGTGCTCTATTGCTCCCCCTCGCGCCTGACACTCGACGTCCGAGGAGGGGCCATCGTGGGAAACGTCGTCAACAGCGAGGGCGTCTTTGCGGTCGGCGGCGAGATCGATGCAGCTGGCAGAGGAACCATACGCATTGGCCGCGTAGCGGGGGTGGTCCGGTTCGCAGGCCGTCGATTTGTCGCGGACTACCCCAATCTGCGATGTGGGCTCCGGCACGCCATCGGATTCAGAGCTGGTTGAGTCAGTCGTTCGAGGCGATGCAGTGGGCCGGCAAATTTCTTTCCAAGCGCGCCCGGAATCTTGTCGGCGCCGCAGCCCGGTTTCATTTGGTTTGCTTCGATGGACAAGTGACTGCCGGGTTGCCGGCGGGTTCTCAATCGTCTACTTCGAACCTCGGTAGGATTGGCTGAGCGGTTTAAGGCGCTCGGAGCGACAAAGCGATCGGCCCTGGGGCCGTGGCACACCGGATCCCGGTCCTTGAGGCCGGGTGGCGGTGGGACAGCCTACAGGGGAAGCCCGGTTCTAACGAGCCGGGCTTCTTTGCCGCCATGGTCATTGTAATTGCGGACACGCCACATCCGCCCTCGATCTCAGGGCTGTCTTAATCTGTTGATTTAATTGATATTATTTTCCAGCATAAAGCTCCGCCACATATTCCCAATTGACGAGATGATCAACGAACGCCTTGAGATAGTCGGGCCGTCGGTTGCGGTAGTCGATGTAGTAGGAATGCTCCCACACGTCGCAGCCGAGGATCGGCCGGGCGCCATGCACCAGCGGATTTTCGCCGTTGGCGGTCTTGGTCACAACGATCTTGCCGTCCTTGACGGCGAGCCAGCACCAGCCCGAGCCGAACTGGGTGACGCCCGCCTGGATGAACTCCTCCTTCATTTTGGCGACGGAGCCGAGATCGGCGACGATCTTCTTCTCAAGCTCGCCCGGAATCTTGTCGCCGCCGCCCCCCGACTTCATCCACTTCCAGAAATGAACGTGATTGTAGTGCTGGCCGGCATTGTTGAAGAGCCCGGCATTCTTGCCGAATGAGCCCTTGACGATATCGTCGAGCGATTTCCCCTCCCACTCGGTGCTCTT
>Ga0126379_10001718_pt1 | contig 13568 bp, 12 predicted proteins | sample PanSoiMetPlot_24_FD_92640 | JGI IMG/M metagenome (GOLD analysis project Ga0126379, IMG submission 92640) | Tropical forest soil microbial communities from Panama - MetaG Plot_24 | ecosystem: Environmental > Terrestrial > Soil > Tropical forest > Bulk soil | place: Panama | collected 2016-02-17 | reverse complement strand
GGCCGGACCATCACAGGAAAGCCGCTGACTTTACCCTGATCCCGAAGAAGTGAGGGACCTTGCGAAGCCTGCCCTGCCACTTTTCGCCAATGCGCACTTACTGTTGATGGAATGGCTGACAGCCAAGTATTTTGCTGCTCATCGGGACGAGACAGAAATTTCTGCCCCGCAACTGATGGATTGGGCAAGGCGAAGTTTTCACACGCCGATTAGCGGCAGGGACAGAGATGAGACTTTGGAAAGAATTCAAGGCTGGCTCACGCCGAGTGCGAACGAGAAATAACGCGCGACGCAAAACCAGCCTTCCTTTGTGACTATTGAGTATCTCGCTTCGCATACGACCTTGCAGCGTTCTCGCATACAACTCAGTTGCAACGCAGCGCGTTACATGGTTGAATCGGAACTCGCGAATTTGAAAATCTGAATGGGCTCGCTAAAAAAACGAAGGAAAGCGAAGATTGCCAAGCACAAGCGCCGCAAGCGCATGAAAGCGCACCGGCATAAGAAGCGGCTGCGGTACAAGCTCTAAGGGTTTTCTCATTAGGCCGGCCTGCGAAGGCGCAGCCTTCGACGCGCGCGGTTTGCTGAAGGCGCACCAGAAAGATAGACTAAAGGGTGAGCTTGCAGAAGAGGTCCCGGGGTTCCGGTCGCGAAATCATCTTTGCGCTCAGCTTTTGCGTGGCGGCAGCAGTTGCGCAGGGCCAGCCCAAGGCACCTGCAAAGATTCCTCGCACGCATGCCGCAAAAATAGTCGGTCGGCAGGATGATTCGGTCAGCTCGAAGCCACCTTCGGACCTCGCGTTGCGTTCGCAAGGCGCACACAAAGCGGACGCACTCGCGCGTTTCGTCGAAGGAATAGCGCTCGAGGAAAACGGCGAGATGGAGCGCGCACTGCAATCCTATCAGAAAGTGCTCAATGTTGATCCAGGCCAATCACAGCTCGCCTCGCGCGTGGCTGGTTTGCTGATACAGCAGGATGATTTTCCGCAGGCAATTGACGTGCTGAAAGACGCAATCAAGGCAAACCCAAATAACGCCGAGCCTTATCAGCAACTCGCTTTCATCTACACGAGGTATCTGAAGAAAACGGACCAGGCGATTGATTATGCCAATCGCGCCATCGCCTTGAATCCAGGCGACGTGGAAGGTTATCAGCGCCTGGTTGAAATCGAACTCGCAGCCGGGCAAGAGAGAAGGGCCCTCGAGGCTCTGGATCGAGCGCTCAAAGTTCACAGCAGTGACCCAAATTTCTGGATACGCCTCGGGAAACTATACGTGGCCATCCTTTTCAAGGCCGACTCGCAGCCCAGGCCGGACGAACTAACGAAAACCAACGAGATCTTCAAAAAAGCGGGGGAAAATGCCGGGGATGATCCGAGCATCCTCAAGGACGTAGCCGATTACTACGCAGCCTCGCAACAACTCAAGGAAGCGATCCCGCTGTATTTGCGAGTTCTCGAACTGCAACCGGACGACGCAAATGCGCAAGAGAAGCTGGCCACAGGTTTTGTCCTGACAAATCAGAGAGACAAGGCAGTTGAAATGCTCGAGCAAATCATCAAGGAGCACCCTGAAAAGTATCAGCCGTACGATTTACTGGCTCAGGTGCTCGACGAGGAAGCGCGTTCGCTGCAGCGTGCGAATCGCACCGAGGAAGCCAAAACAAAATTCGCCAAGGTAGCGGCCAATTATGAGCAAAGCCTGTTGATCAATCCAAACCATGCCGGGACATATCTGCGCCTGGCGGAGCTGCTTCTGGGCGCTTTGCGAGACCCCGATCGCGCAGTGAAATTGCTCGCCGAAGCCCGGCACCGATTTCCAGACGCACCGGAGATTGTTTATTACCTGGCAATCGCGCAGCGGGAGGCGAAGCAAAGCCAGCAAGCCGTGGCCACTTTCGAGGAAGCGCTGCATGAAGCGCAACTCGATGAGGACAACGATTTCATAAACGCAAAGTTTTACTTCAATTATGGAGCAGCTGCCGAACAGGCGGGCTTGTACGACAAAGCGGCGGATTTGCTTCGTAAGTCTATTACGCTCGACCCGGCGAACTCGGCCGAGGCATGCAATTACCTGGGCTACATGTGGGCAGATCACAACATGAATCTGGACGACGCGGAGTTGATGATTAGAAGGGCTCTGGAAAGCGAACCGGATAATGCCTCGTACCTGGATAGCCTCGGCTGGGTGGAATTTCGAAAGGGTCAGTTTGGTCGAGCTTTGGACGACCTCCAGCGCGCTGCCAAGACCGCAGAACACGAGGACCCGGTGGTGTTTGAACATCTTGGCGACACCTATTTAAAATTGAATCGGGCCCGGGAAGCATTGGAAGCCTGGCAAAAAGCGCTGGCGCTCGATCCGAAAAACAAAAACCTCGCGGACAAGATCCAAACCACCAAAAAGACGAGCGGTAAGGACTTACCGATAAGGACGAACCCGACCTAACGAGGGCCTTAACATCAAACATCGAATAGCGAACATCGAACGCCGGAGTCCAGGTGAAATGCAGCTGCCGCGCACCCCTTCGACATTTTGATGACGTTGAGAGATGAAGGAGTATCCCACGCCTTGGCAGCGCAAGATGATGTGGGCGGCCCTGACTGCATTTTTCGTCGTCGTTTTAATCGCGGTCCTCGCTGCCGCAATCTGGGCCGGGGCCAGTATCATCAGTTTTCTGCAGCCAATCCTGATCCCAGTGGCGATCGCTGCGATTCTTACGTATTTGCTCGACCCGTTGGTGACGAAAATGTCTCGCGGAACGCAGACTCGCACCAAGGCAATCGCTCTGCTGTTCGCAATAGCGTTTTTTGCCTTGGGTGGGCTGGCGGCGTGGCTCGTCCCGACGATATCCGTTCAGAGCGCGAACTTTGCCAGGCAAATCCCGTCCTACACCGAACGAGCGCGGGATTACATCGTCGATCTTATCTATCGGTTTGACCGGACATTCGGAGTGCTCAGCGCGGGACAGACGAAATCTGCGTCGAAGAATCTTACCAACTTTCTAATCGGCCCCGGTCCATCTCCTCCTCCCTACCGACAGGCTACGGGGAGTCCGACCTCATCGCCGCAAGCCACTGCGCTCGCCACTCAGGTAATCGCGCCGGCCGAACCCAAGCTGAGCAGCGCCGAACGTCAGCGCATTCAAGCATACGTTGAAAAACAGATGCCAAAATTGCAAGACGCGCTTCCAATCTTGCTCGGAAAATTGTGGGGCATATTGAAGACGAGCATCGGCGGATTTCTAGGCGCTACCGGTTTTCTGCTCAGCCTTATTCTGGTTCCCGTCTACTTATTTTTTCTGCTCAAAGAAAAGCCGCGCATTGAGGAAAGATGGACAGACTACCTGCCGTTGCGAGCATCGCCGCTGAAGGACGAGGTGGCGGCCGTAATATCCCAAATCAACTCGTACGTTGTCGCGTATTTCCGCGGTCAGTTACTTGTCTGTCTGGTTGATGGCATTCTTATTGGCACTGCCTTGACACTGTTCGGTCTGAACTTTGCGGCAGTGATCGGTGCGATGGTGGTTGTGCTTACGATGATTCCGTACATCGGGATCCTCATCTGCTGGGTACCCGCTGTTCTCATCGCCGCCTTCCAGTGGGGCGATTGGATGCATCCGATCGGGGTGACCCTGATTTTCATTGGCATACAGAATCTGGAGGGATTCTTCTATGCGCCGCGCATTGTGGGCAACTACGTTGGCTTACATCCGATGACCGTGATCGTGTCGATCTTTGTCTGGGGTCTGATTATTGGCGGGGTGATCGGTCCGCTGCTTGCCGTGCCGCTTACCGCAACGCTGAAGGTCCTGTTCGGACGTTATGTTTGGGGCCGGCATTTGCGGAAACAATCTCTGCCGATCGAAACGGCTCTCAAATCCAACGAAATCGAAGTGTCGAGTCGGTAGCTCAACCACACGCGCATGAAAGAGAGAACTGGAGGGACCCGCGCTGCCACGGCGCAGCCTCAAGTCGCTCAGGAACTCGAGCACGGCGGGAATAGAGTACGGCAGCGATCGTTTGATGGCCCGCGGTCAGTCTTTCAGCGCAACCACCACCCGGCTCGCGTGCTGGTTGCAGTCGCTGCTGTGGCCATCGCAATTCTCGTAGGCGCACTGTTGGTTAGTTACGGTTCAAAACTGTATCAAAACTGGCGTGAAAGCCGATTGTTAGATCAGGCGACCGCGCTGCTAGAGCAGGGAGAGCTCAGCCAAGCAGCGCAAATGGCTCGAGAACTCCTGACGCGGCATCCGGATTCTCTCCCAGCGCTTTCGATCCTGGCTGATACGGCGGAAAAACAAAATCTCGAAGAGGCGGTTGTGTGGCGCGAGCGCATCGCGCGATTGCGTCCAAAGGATCCTGAGAGCCAGCTCAACTTCGCGTCCGCGGCGCTGCGATTTGAGAAGCTCGATGTGGCGCGAGAAGCGCTTACTCGAGTTTCTCAGAACGACCGCGACAGCGCAGCGTTCCACGTCGTTGCCGGCTGGCTGGCACGCGCTGAAGGAAACTTTGCAGAGCAGGAAGGACAATTTGCTGCCGCGGTAGAGAAAGAACCAAACAACGACCTTTATCAGTTCAATCTTGCAGCGCTGCAAATTCGGTCGAAGGACGCGGAAAAGAGCAACAGCGCCCGTATTACGCTCGAGCAACTTAGCAAAATAGTGCCCTACCGGACAGGCGCGCTGCGCGCCTTATTGAACGATGCAGTGGACCGCAATGACCTCGTCTCCGCAGATAATTTTGCGCAACAACTCCAGATGTCGCCCGATGTTACGTTCGGTGATTACCTGCTCTGCCTGAGTTTTTATCGGAAGCTCGACCAGAAAAAGTTCCGGCGGCTGCTCGAGAAAGTGAAACCGTTTGCCGCGCGGAATCCAACCGATGTCGCAGCGCTGATCGACTGGATGAATCAGAACGGACTCGCAGCAGACGTTGTAGGGTGGATCGACAAGCTGGCGACGGCGAGTCCGTCCGATGGCGGATTACCGCCAGCACAGCTGCATTCGCCGCCTGTGTCGGTAGGCCTGGCCGATGCCTATGCAACAGTGAAAAATTGGTCGCGCCTGAAACACTTCACGGGGAAAAGCGGCTGGGGCGATGCTGACTACCTGCGTCTCGCGTTCCAGGCAATTGCCGTCCAGCACCTGCGGTCCAGCAGCAGCCCAAGCGCAACGTCGGAGTTCAGTAAGCTTTGGCAAAGTGCAAACGAACTGTCGAAGAACGACTCGCAACGCCAAATTGCGCTAGCACGTCTAGCAGCCAAATGGCAAATGGAGAGCCAAGCCGAACAACTCTGGCTTGCCATCGAAAAGAATTCGGCGATGCGCCGTGAAGCTCTTGATAGTCTTCGCCGGATTTATCGTGGCAGAAGCGACACCACCAATTTGTACGAAATACTCCAACGGCTTCATGAGATTTCTCCTGACGAAGCTCCGATTACAGCTGATTTCGCGCGACTGGGACTCAACCTTCAGCAAAACGTCGAACACTCAGATCAACTGGCCAAAGAGGCGTATGATCGCGCGCCTAACGAAGTCAACTGCGCCGTTACCTACGCTTTTTCTCTGTATCGCCTTGGAAGAAACGCAGAGGCTCTTGGAATAATCCAAACTTTGTCCCCCGACCAATTGCATGATCCACACGCAGCCGTTTACGCCGCATTAGTGCTAATCGAAGCAGGGCAGATCGACGCAGCAAAGGAGTACATCGGCGCGGCAGAAAACGACACGATTTATCCGGAAGAAAAAAAGCTCCTCGACGAAGCGAAAATCAAACTTAACGCTCCATCTACAACTCCGTCGCGCGGAGAATCTCCGGCGTTACCTGCAGCAACGCCACCATTGTGGAGCCCATCTCATTAACGGCTTGGCCTGCTGTTTGGGGGCCGAGGGCGGCCCGGCTCCATTGACGCGAAGTGGAGACGGCCTGCCCTCAGGCCGTTACGGCACGACCGTGAGTGTGAGATCGTTTCCGTCGCCGCCTGTGTAACTAGCTTGGAGGTTGTTGCCGTCGATCGTGACGATGCCGCCGTCGGGCAGGTTGCTGAAGGTGCCATTGATCGGGGTCGCGTCGGTGTTCTTGATCAAAGTCAAGACCATTCCCTGGGTCAGTTGCCCTTGAGTGGTACCGCTTAGGTTAATCGTGGCGCCGCTGTTGATCGTGACTCCATTGGCAATCACTTTGTCAATCTTGAATCGGTTTCGCTTGGCTTTGAAGGTGTAGGTATAGGTCGAATCAGAGTTAAGGGTTAGGGTGCTTTGGATCGTTAGGGTGAGTTGCTGATTGCCGCCGTGAGCCGGAGCAAGGAAGGCGCCATTACCACTACCCGTGCCAACTGTGACTGAACCGGCGATGATTCCGTTCCCGCCCAGCGTGCCACTGTTCACCGCGACCGCTCCTGTGCCGGTGGCTGAGCCAGTGACATTTCCAACAACCAGTGTCCCTGAACTTACCGTCGTGCCGCCGGTATAAACATTTGCGCCGGTCAAAGTAAAACTTGCGTTGCCTATTTTTTCCAGAGAACCGCTGTCGTGAATCACGCCGGAGAACGTCGTATCAAGATTAGTGGCACCGACGCTAAGCTGACTCGTGCCGAGAAAGACCTGGCCATCACCTTCCAAGGAGCCGATCCTCAAGCTACCGGGGTCCACCAGACTGATATCGAGGCTGCCGTTGCCGAATACCTCGAACCGGGCGTTGGGAGCAAAGGAGAAGTCCTCGAATTGAATCACGCCCCCCTCACCGCCATTAGTCCCTGCGTTTGCAATAAGTGTCGCGCTCCCCGCGCCAGTGTTATTAAGAAATTGCGTAATCCCGCCCAGCGCTCCGCTTACTGTCGCGCCTTCCGAAGTTATCACTGCATTGTCTGCGCTACCGGACAAAAAGAAGCTTCGACCACCAAGCGCGCCAGCCACAGTTCCTGGGTTGTTAATAATGGTGGCGTTGCCTGCATGGCTGCCTTGGCCGAGCTGGGATAAAAAATCGACCTCACCTCCCCTTGCCCCGCTCGCCAGGCCACCATTGTTGATCAAAGTGGCACTGCCGGCACTCGCGTTGAATAACTGAGTGACACCAGGATTCGCACCGTCGGCGAAGTCCGCGCCATGTGTGGTGATCACGACGTTGCTTCCGGCGGTGGAGCCAGGAGGGAAGGTAAGGTAGGTGTAATCGCTGGCCGTATCGGTTGCCAGAACGTCAAAGAGCTGCACGGCCCCGGAGTTATTCTGTAGTCCGGCGCCGTAAAACCCGAAATCCCCGCTACGCTGGATAGTGAAATGGTATGCGCTGGCACCGCTATTAAACACCATTTCCAGCAGAACAGTGCGTTGGGAAATGGAAATTTCTGTCAGGCTCGACGAAGCGAAAGTCGCAATGTCGGAGGGGTCGTTAGGCACCGTCGGTGGAGTCCAGTTGGCTGCAGTGTTCCAATCTCCACTCGTAGGATTGACACTCCACGTCGCGCTGCCGCCAAAGATGGGGCATTCGAGAAGGAAGAGCGTTGCGATAATGGCAGCGCGGAGTCTCTTTCGATTGACCTCGGCGCCGCTCCTTTTCTTATGAATGGATCTTTGGTGATAAATCACGCCGCAACGCGAGTGTAAGGTCGTTGCCGCGGCTGGCAGAAAGAAGACCGCCGACAGAGGCAATGTGGAATTGCTGACGCACATCGATCGCCCACAGGAGAATAAATTTTGCTCGTTGCGTCAAGCAGCAAACCGCGCAGGTGTCGCCGCGGTCACTCTTCTTTTGGGATTGCCTGAGTCCAATCGGCGATGTCCTGCTGATTCATGTGAACGCGCTCTTCCAAACGGGCATCCCGAAATCCCCATTCGCGTATGTCGACCAAATACTGCTGTCGCGAAAGGAGCGTGCCGCGACATAACTGTCCTGAGCCGGCTTCGTTCGCTTCGGTCCGGAGTCGTCTAATCAATTCTTCCATAACCGCAATCGGGATTCGTGCGCGTTCTCCAGGGTAAATGTAGCCGAACAGAATCAAATGGCTTAGTAACACGCGCCAGTCAGGACCGAACCTCCGAACCAGATGCGGCCAATCCATCTCTGCCACCCAGCGCCGAAGAATGTGCGCGATGTCGGCGCCATCGAAGCGCTCCCTTTCCATGATGAACGTCTTCATCCAAATCATTTCCTCGGGCGCGCAAAGTTTGACAGGCACACCCAGTAGTTCGTCATCTCGCGCGCGCTCAAACCATGAGGTATCGACTTCGCACAATCCGTTACCGGCTCGAAAAATCAGATCAAGCTTGTCTCCTTCAAAGGTGGCTTTGGCTAACCAATGCGGGAAAGTCAGTTCGGTTTTGTATCCCGCGCGGGCTAACGCGTTGAGCGCGGGCTTCAGATCATTTGGCCGAATACAGAGATCGAAATCTTTCGTGCTACGCGAAACGCCTGCATACACTTCCACCACATACGCGCCGCCGATCAGGAACGGAATGTCCGCAGCCCGTAATACAGCCACTGTTTTGTGATGAAACTCAATAGGGCTGCCTCCAGGATGCATGGCTGGAACTGCCGTCGCTGTGTCTGCAGTCATCACTAGTCATAACGCATGAAAACGGGGTCACGCGTGCATGAGTGGATGTTGCGCGTAGCCGAAACGTCCATGGATAATGCCCGTTTCGTTTCTTAAAGCGATGGCAAAACAAGCATTGCGTATCGCTGCGACAGCGGATCTCCATTATGCGAAGCATTCTCGCGGAAAGATGCAGGAGGCATTTGCCGAGATATCACAGAGCGCAGATGTGCTGCTGCTTTGCGGCGATCTCACTGAATACGGGCTTGCTGAGGAAGCGGTGGAACTCGCCGCTGATATTCGCAGCTCGGTGAGAATTCCGTGCATCGGTGTTATCGGGAATCACGACTATGAATCCGGACAGCCGGATGCAGTCGCAAAGATTCTCGACGACACTGGTGTAATTATGCTCAACGGTGAAGCCGTCGAGATCGCGAATGTTGGGTTTGCGGGAATCTGCGGATTCGGCGGCGGTTTCGGCCGGCGAATGCTAAACGCCTGGGGTGAGCCGCTGATCAAACAATTCGTGCAGGAATCGATCAGCCACGCCATTCGTCTTGAGCAAGCGCTGGGGAAGCTTCAGACGGAGCGGCGGATCGCGGTTCTGCATTATTCTCCGATTCGCGCCACGCTGCAGGGAGAAGATCCGGAGATTTATGCGTTTCTCGGCTCCAGTCGTTTGGAAGAACCGATCAATCGTTTTAAAGTGACGACAGTTTTCCACGGTCACGCGCACAACGGCGCTCTCGATGGAACGACTTCAACCGGTATTCCCGTTTATAACGTCTCCGCGCCGGCATTGCATAAGAACGGAAAACCGTACCGGATCGTTGAGCTGTAGAGCGACATGCGATTGTTGCCGAGCGTGAAAACGTAAACACTGATCCACCATTGCAGTTTAAGCCCGGAGATGTGAGTCAGAACTGCCACATCACGTTACCTGGGCAGCTCCTCCGCTCCAATAACCCGCCAACTCTCAACATCCGCGCGGCACTGCGTAGGTGAAAGGCAGCGCACCGTCTTAATTCTATCAAAAGTGACCTCGGAAAACGGCACAACAATCGATGCGGCGAGCTCGCGCCGGACCGCAGCTTCCATCTTGTTGTAGAGCAGGCTTAAGTGCGGTTGCAAGTCGTACTGTGACGAATCATGCGCAGCGTCGCGAACGATCCCCTTCACGTGGCTTAGTTCTGAGGTTAACTCGAATTGCACAAAAAGCGTTTTCACGAATTCATCGGATTGCTGAATCCCAAGTGGCTTGAGCTTGATCGGTGTGCATTCACGCACGGACTCCGCGAGCGCTTCCTGGGCCGAATCAGCGCGATCTGCTCCTACGTGAAGTGTCACATGCGGCTCGAAGGCAGCCGCCTCGTATCGGCGTGCAAGATCGTCGATAACTCTGTGAAAAAAACTATGCGCCGGCTCCGCGGGTATTAGCCAGTAGGCGATGACGGTTTGCCTGGTCACAAACAAACTTACATGCTGCGGTTCAACTCCACCTCTGCAGCTCTACAATGTTGCCTTCAGGATCGCGCGCATAAACCACACGAAGTAGACCAACCCCTTTTACTTCAGCGCTGGCAATTTCTCCTACTGCTCCGCCGCCGGCTGCGATCACTGCCTGCAAGGCCTCATCGACATCGTCCACGGCGAATGCGATGTGGGCGAATCCGCACTGGTTAGACTTCGGCAGTTCGCTTTCGATCAACTGATCGTAGCTGAAGATCTCCAGCGTCGGCCCCTCCTCCTCATACCCGGGCAAGCGCAAATGAACCCCGCGAAGATGCGCATTTGGAACCGCGTTCACTCTCTCGAGCCATTCGGCAGACAGGTCGCGCTCGGGACCTTTAGGCTCGCATCCAAACACCGTGCAATAGAATCGAACAAGCCTTTTCCAGTCTCTGGCAATGAGATTTGTATGCGCGTACTTTGCGCGGATTGGCATTGTCTGATTGTTCATCGGTAATCGCTAGCACATGGCAAGGCGAAAAGCGACGCAAGGCCGCATCGCTTTGATATTCATCATGCCGATGGTTAAAGTTCGCCGTTCGAATTGATTTTTTATGCCGACGAATGTTTTGGGAACAGAATTGAAATGTTGTTGTGCCGACCCAATGACCGGCTTTTATCGTGATGGTTTTTGTCGCACGGGGCCGGAGGATGTGGGTCAGCACACCGTTTGCGTGAAAGTTACGCAGGAGTTTTTGGATTTCTCCGTGCTGGACGGCAATGATCTGATTACGCCATGCCCGGAGTGGGGCTTTCCTGGATTAACGCCCGGCGACAAATGGTGCGTATGTGTTACGCGCTGGAAAAGCGCGCTTGACCACAATCGCGCCGCGCCCGTCGATCTCGAAGCCACGCATGCTTCCGCGCTCGAGTTCGTCACGCTCGAAGAGCTAACGGCGCATGCGCTGAGGTAGGGTAGCAATTAGCAGGTCGGGCGCGTCACTCCGTGCGCGCCGAGGAACATGCCACGTGAGCGGCGTGCAGAGGACTGCCCGCCATACCAATCGACGCACGGTTGAATTCAACTGAGTTTGCCGCCACGCTTAGAGCGAATTGAAACTGCCGTTTAGTCTTTTCCTGGCGCTCCGATACTTGAAGCCGAAGCGCACGTTTTTGTCGATCATCACATTGATCTCGATCATTGGCGTGATGCTCGGCGTGATGGTGCTTATCCTCGTGATTTCGGTCATGACCGGGTTTGATCGGGAGCTGCGGCAGAAAGTAATCGATTTCGACGCCCACATTCTTGTCACGTCCGAGGATGTGATGCGCGATTGGCGAGCGCTCAAAGCGAAAATCGACAATACTCCTGGCGTGGTCGCCACCGCCCCGTATGTGCAAGGCCCCGTGATTGTGGAATTTCACAACCGGCGGCTCGCACCGGTGATTCGGGGTGTGGATCCACAGCAGGAAGAAAAAGTGATTCCCCTGCAAAAGTTCATCAGATTCGGGAAACTCGACCTCGAAGGCGAATCAACGGTGCTCGGGATTGAGCTGGCGCGAAAACTCGGCGCCAGCGTAGGCGATAAGGTGACAATTTATTCGCCCGGCAATCTCGGCCAGGTCCTCGATAGCATTAAGAAACTTGAGAACGCGAAGGGGGAGGAAGAAAAGAAAGCGGTCGACGAATTGCGCGACGTGATTCTGCCGAAAGAGTTGACCGTCACCGGGATTTTCGAGACCGGCCATTACCTGCACGATTCCGAATTTCTGCTCGTGCCGGTTTATGTCGGGCAGGAGTTGTATGGTTTGGAAGACGCTTTGCACGGCATCACCGTGAGGACTGACAACCCATATGGGGCCGAGCGTGTGAAACAAGAGATTCAGCAATTCCTCGAGCCGCCGGAATATGCACAAACGTGGATCGACATGAACCGCCAGTATTTCGAAGCGGTTCGGCTCGAGCGCACGGTGATGTTTTTCCTGCTGTTCTTTATAGTTATCGTGGCTGCGTTTGGGATCATGAGCACGCTGATCACCGTGACGGTCCAGAAGCGACGCGAAATTGGAATCGTGAAAGCTCTGGGGGCCAATATCGGGCAAATCATTTGGGTCTTTCTTGGTCAGGGGACAATTGTCGGGCTTTTCGGAACGCTTACAGGGCTGGGGTTGGGAATGACGTTGATCCGTTACCGGAACGAATTCAGCCATTGGCTGGCATCGACGTTGCACATCGAGATTTTCCCACGCGAAGTCTATCAATTTTCGTCCATCCCGGCCGAAGTCGTTCCGCACGATGTGACCATCATCTGCATCAGCGCCTTCTTAATTTGTTCGTTGGCGGCGCTGATCCCTGCGTACTTCGCCGCACGGCTCGATCCCGTAGAATCGCTGCGTTACGAATAACTGTAGCCACTGCCCTATGAGCCGTTTTTCATCCAATCGCCTATAGGGCCGTGGCTACATCGCCGTGAGAAAACGCTCAAGAACACGAAATGCGTACTCGTATCCTTCCGGCCACTCGCTCTGGCGCGGACCGGCAAGGTTCAGGATCTTGATCTTCTTCGCCTGGACAAAATTGGTGATAAGGCTCACCGCGTCTTCCGCGCGAATTTTTGACGCGTCAATTAATTCGTGTGGTCGCTTTAGCTCAACGCAGAACCGAACTGTTTGCGCAGTTCCGCCGGAAAGTTGGCCACCGTAAATCACCACAGTTCCATCAGATTCTTTCACGTTCTGTATGGTGCGTTCTGTTAAACTGCCGGCTTGGAGTTCTCGAACTGGATAGCGACCCGGAATCCTGCCAAATTCGTCGAGCCGTCCGTCGGGACACCATCCACCGCAATCGATTCCGTGTTTGAGCGCAACATCGAGAGCAGCGCGATCAACGCCTGTCTGCCCGCCCGAAATGATTTTGAGTGCCCTCACTGTGGCGACGAGGTTTTACCGCCGACGACCCCCATCGGAGTTCAATCGCCCGTCGGAATTATGTCAGCGCGCTCGACCATCAGGATGACCGTCCGTTCAAGCGCGCGCGTTCGGTGACGCACACCTCTCGGAACGACAAAGCCCTGCCGCGGCACAAGCTCAACTGCGCGATCTTCGAGATCGATGAAGAACCGCCCGTCGAGCACGAAGAAAAATTCGTCGATGTCGTTGTGTTCATGCCAATGATACTCACCCTGCACCACGGCCATTCTAATGACCGAATCGTTCACCTTGCAAAGCGTCTGATTATACCATTTGTCGGTGCACGCATCAGCCAGCTTCTGCACATCGATAATTTCGAGCGGTCCATGCAGAATGTTGAGATAAGTTTTGTAAGGAAAATCCTGCGGCGATCTGTTGGAATCCATGGTCGTAATTTGATTACAGAACAGCCACACACAAACAATCTCCTTCGGATAGAGAAGTAAAAAGGAATTAGAAACAATGAAAGCAATCAGGGTGCGTCAATTTGGAGGCCCGGAAATTCTTCGGCTGGAACAAGTGCCGACGCCGCAGCCGGGTCCGGGTGAAGTGCTCGTTCGTATTCACGCGACCGGCGTGAACCCGGTGGAGACTTACATCCGCGCAGGAAAGTACGCGCG
>Ga0126379_10001717_pt1 | contig 13570 bp, 14 predicted proteins | sample PanSoiMetPlot_24_FD_92640 | JGI IMG/M metagenome (GOLD analysis project Ga0126379, IMG submission 92640) | Tropical forest soil microbial communities from Panama - MetaG Plot_24 | ecosystem: Environmental > Terrestrial > Soil > Tropical forest > Bulk soil | place: Panama | collected 2016-02-17 | reverse complement strand
TCTTCTGGGCCTGTCCTGGCTCGTCCCGCCGTACGAATGGCAGTTCGGCGCGACAGCCGTTCAGGACACAATGGCTTTTGAACTGAACGCGCTCGCGGTGCGGGCGGCCTGCGAGGGGGATCCCGGCCTCGGGTACGAGCTGCTGCGGCGCGTCATGCCGGCCGCGTCGTCCCGGCTGCATGCCGCGCGAATCAGGATGCTCGATCTGTACGCGGCGGCCGGCCAGGCAGGGGACGGGCCGTGACCGCTCCCACGCTGCCAGCCCGGTACCGCGTGGCGGAACGCCGCGGCGAGACGCACGACACGGTAACGCTGGCCCTGCAGCCGGTGGACCAGCCGATTCCGGCGCATCAGCCAGGGCAGTTCACGATGATGTACGCGCCAGGGATCGGCGAGGTCCCGATCTCGATCAGCGGCACGGGGCCCGGCGCGGGACTGGTGCAGACGGTACGCGCGGTGGGAGCGGTGACGCGCGCGCTCTGCGCCGCCGGCCAGGGGCAGATGATCGGGCTCCGTGGTCCCTACGGCACCCACTGGGAGGTGGACCGCGCGGCAGGCGGTGACCTGCTGATCGTGGCGGGCGGCATCGGCCTCGCGCCGCTGCGCGAGGCGCTGCTCGCCGCGCTCGGGAACGGTGCGCGGTACCGGCGCATCCTGGTGCTGATCGGCGCCCGGTCGCCGGCCGAGCTCGTGTTCGGCCAGGAGCTGGGCGGGTGGCGCCGCGGCGGCGCCGAGGTCGAGGTGACCGTGGACCAGGCGATGGAAGGCTGGGCCGGTCACGTCGGGGTGGTGACGCAGCTTCTCGGCTACGCCGACATCGACCCGGCCCGGACCACGGCCCTGATCTGCGGTCCCGAGGTGATGATGCGGCTCACCGCGCGGGAACTGCGCGCGCTGGGCGTCCCGGCCGCGCGTATCCGCGTGTCGCTGGAGCGGAACATGCGGTGCGGAGTGGCCGAGTGCGGGCACTGCCAGCTCGGCCCGCTGCTGCTGTGCCGGGACGGGCCCGTGATCAGCTACGACGTGGCCGCGCCGCTGCTCGCGATAAGGGAGCTCTGATGGGAACGGCAGCACCCCGCGCAGTGCCAGCCCCGACCCCACCACCCCGCCCTAAGCTCGCCGTGTGGAAGTTCGCCTCCTGCGACGGCTGCCAGCTCACGCTGCTCGACTGCGAGGACGAACTGCTCGCGCTCGCCGCGCAGGTTGACATCGCCCACTTCGCCGAGGCGACTCGTGCGGACGCCGAAGGCCCCTACGACGTGTCGCTGGTCGAGGGCTCGGTGACCACGCCGGAGGACGCGGAACGGATCCAGCGGATCCGGGCGGAGTCCGCCATGCTGGTCACGATCGGCGCGTGTGCCACCGCCGGCGGCGTCCAGGCGCTGCGCAACTTCGCCGACGTGGCCGAGTTCCGCGCGGCCGTGTACGCCCGCCCGGAGTACGTGGCAACGCTGGCGACCTCGACCCCGATCGCCAGCCACGTGAAGGTGGACTTCGAGCTGCGCGGCTGCCCCATCGACAAAGGCCAGCTCCTGGAGCTGCTCACCGCGCTGCTGACGGGCCGCCAGCCGCGGATTCCCGGGCATAGCGTGTGCGAGGAATGCAAGCGCCGCGGCACCGCGTGCGTCATGGTGGCCCACGGCACTCCGTGCCTCGGGCCGGTCACCCAGGCCGGCTGCGGCGCCATCTGCCCGGCTTATGGCCGTGGCTGCTACGGCTGTTTCGGCCCGGTGGCCGAGCCCAACACCGCAGCGCTCATCCCTCAGCTGCGGCGGCTCGGCATGGGCACGGCCGATCTGAACCGGGTGTTCGCCACCTTCAACGTGGCCGCGCCCGGCTTCGCCAAGGCGCGGGACCAGGCCGCCGAAGTCCCCCGTGGCGAGACCGCCGCGGGGGACTCGTGATCGTGCTCGGTGAGCAGGCCAGCTAGGCGCTGCGCCGGGCTTGTTCCATGCCGACCTTGTTCACCACATCGACCACGCCGTCGACGTCCCAGGCCAGCCGTACCACCACCGACATCAGGTCTTCGTCGGAGACCAGCTCAGGCTGGCCGGTCAGCTTCACGACGCCGTTGCGGACGGCGACCTCGATGCCGGTCGGGCCCCCGGGCAGGACCTCGGTGAGTATCTCGCCGACCTCTGCGGCGATGTCCGCGTCCGGGCGCAGGAAGATGCTCAGCAGATCGCGGCGGCTGACGATCCCGGCCAGCTTGCCGTCGGCGTCGACGACCGGCAGGCGCCTGATGTGATGGGAGTTCATCAGCCTCGCCGCGGCAGCGACCGTCGCGTCCGGGTGGATCGTCACCGCGGGCGAGGTCATCAGCAGGTCGGCGGTGCGGCCCCGGTGCAGTTCCCGGCCGAACGTCCAGCGCCGCCACCCGGAGCGGATTGCCGGGTTAGTGTCCCGCGCCACCAGCAGGTCTCCCTCGGAGACCACGCCGGTCACCTTGCGGCCCATGCTCAGCACCGGCAGGCCGCTGATCTTGTGCTCGACCAGCCGGCGGGCTATCTCCTTGTACGGAGTGATCCGGTCGACGGTCACCACGGACGTTGTCATGATGTCCTGCACCCGGCTGTGCCCCTCGCCGTGCCGGTGCGCGGTGCCGGCACCGCCACGTCCCGCAGCGGCCGGCCTGGCCTGCGCCGGATGATCCACGGGCTTCTCGTCGAGGTGCTCGGCGACCGAGTCAAGGGCGCGCCGGACATCGGTCCGTGCGGCCCGGCCGTGCAGTGACTCGTAGTACGCGGCGCCGAGGTGGCGCAGCATGCCGTCAAGCTGGGCGTCCCTGCGGTTCATCGTCCGCCTCCTCATGATCGCCCAGGGCACCGCTACTGCTGATGCCCAATTCCATTGCACTTCGGCCGGGCGGGTGCGGGTAGGGCCGGAGGTGCCGGCGCGGTGGGACGTTCGGCCTGGTCTGCCGTAGTGCCGGCCTTACCGGGCCGGGGAGGCGAGGTCCCGGAGAACGGCAGCTGCCAGCGTGTCGATGACGGCGGCCACGGCGGGGGTCAGGCCGGTGCCCTGGCCCACGTCGCCCGCCTCGACCGCGTGCACGATCAGCCTGCCCGGCATACGGTCCAGCGCCAGCGCGAGGCCGATCGTGTCGCCGAGGCCGAACCCGTGTGAGCTCACCGAACCCGGCGGGCCCGCGGTGGCCTGGTCCAGGACCAGCCGGTGCAGACGCCCGGGAACGGCGGGCTCGGTGCGCACCGCGTCCACCACGATGACCAGGGCGGCGCCATCCCACGCCTCGATCATCCGGGCCGGCTCACCGTCGCTGACCAGCAGGTCCGCTGCTTCCGGCGCCTGGCCGCGCAGCCTGGCCACGACCTCGGGCCCGGCGCCGTCGTCACGCCGGAACTCATTGCCGACGCCGATGACGACCGCCCGGCGGCCGGCCGCCGATGGCACGGTCACCGGCGGTCGACCCGCAGGTCGAGGAAGTGGGTCGAGCAGGAGATGCACGGGTCGTAGTTGCGGATGGCCTGCTCGCAGACCCTGGTCAGCTCCTCGTCGTCGAAATCGAGCCGGTCCTGGACGAACCGGCGCAGGTCGTCCTCGATGGCCCGCTGGTTCTGGGACGTCGGCGGGACGATGCGCGCACTGCGAATGCTCCCGTCAGCGTCGATGTCGTACCGGTGGTAGAGGACGCCGCGGGGTGCTTCGGACACGCCGTGGCCGGTGGCTGCGCGCGCCGTCATCGGGACGGCCGCCTGGGCGGGCGGGCGGTATTCGCCGATCAGCCGGAGAGCCTCCTCGATCGCGCACACGACCTCTACGGCGCGCACGATGATGCTGCGGAACGGGTTGCGGCAGTCCGCCCCGAGCCCGGCCTCGGCCGCGGCCTGCGCGGCCAGCGGCGGCAGCGACCCCGCATTGAGGGAGTACCGGGCCAGCGGCCCGGTCAGGTAGCGGCCGTCGCTGGCCAGCCCGTCTCCGGTCAGCCTGGCGTGCAGCGCCGTCGAATGGGGCACTTGCTCCTCGATGACATGCTGCTCGAACTCGGCCGCGGTGAACGCCAGCCCGCCGCTGGTGACCAGCGTCCCCCGCTCGATCGGGTACTTGCCCTGATCGGACAGCGACAGTAGTTCGTGGCCACAGGTGAAGTCGGGAAAGCCGAACCCAGCCACCCACCGGACCGTGTCCAGGGCCAGCGGGAGCGCGTCCCTGAGCTGCTGCGCGAGCGGCGCGAGGTCGGCGGCCGAAGGCGCCCGGTAGAAGCCGCCGACCCGGACGTTCACCGGGTGGATAGACCGGCCACCCAGCAACGTCATGATCGCGTTCCCGGCTTTGCGCAACGCCAGGCCACGCTCGACGATGTCCCGGTAATCCGCCGCCATCTCGATGGCGCCGGGGTAACCGAGAAAGTCGGGGGCGTGCAGCATGTAGATGTGCAGCGCGTGACTGCCGATCCATTCTCCGCAATACAGCAGCCGGCGCAGGTCCGCGACCGGCCCGTCGACCCTCGCCCCGCACGCGTCCTCGATCGCCTGGCAGGCGCTGGTCTGGTAGGCGACGGGACAGATGCCGCAGATTCGCGCGGTGATGTCCGGCGGCTCGGTGTAGGACCGGCCGCGCAGGAACGCCTCGAAAAACCGCGGCGGCTCGTAGATGTCCAGCCGTACCTCGTCCACCTGGCTGCCGGTCACCGCGACGTACATGCCGCCTTCGCCCTCGACGCGGGCAAGCCCCTTGGTCACAAGCGTGCGATCACGCTGGTGCGTCATGGCATCGTCATACCCGCGTAGCTCAGCTTGTCCCGGACCGTGACCACCCCTTCGATGTGCCGCAGCCTCTCGACCAGGTCGTGACCAGCCTGGTCATTCTCCGGGCAGCCGGTAAGCGTCACGATGCCATCGTGCACGACAACACCGAACGGCTGCGAGCGGACCAGGAAGGCGCTCCGAACTGTTTCTTCGACCACCTCATGGCGGATCGTCTCGTCCTGGCGCAGGAAGACGCTCAGCACGTCGGCCCGGCTGATGACCCCGATCAGGTGCCCGGTGGCGTTCGTCACCGGCAGTCTCTTGATCCGGCGATCCCGCATGAGGCGGGCGGCGTCCACCACGGCCTCGTCCGGGCCGATCGTCGCCGGCGGGCTGGTCATTAGGTCGGCCGCGGTGACCCCTGCTGCCTTCTCGTGGTCCTGGAAGCGCAGCATGCTGGCGAACGTCCCTGGGCTGGCCTCATCAGCTTCCTTGTTGAGCATGTCAGCCTCCGAGACGACGCCGATGACCTTTCCCTCGCGATCGACGACGGGAAACGCGCTGACCCGGGAATCCCGCATGCGGGAGACAATCTCCTTGAACGACGCGTTCTCCCGTACGGCTACCACCGGCGTTGTCATCACGTCTTTGACGGTGCTTCTCATCGCGAATCACCCCTTCCGCTACGCTTATCGTCCCTCCGGCATAGACGGCGTGCTACGGGTGAACGGCCTCGGTGACATGGACATTCGGCCTCGCCGCCAGGGACCAAGGTCCCCTTGCCGGCCGTGCCTTTGTGCCGCCTGATGGTGAATTAACGGGACTTTTGACTCTCCCTCGTGCACTGGTACCGCTGGGATTCTGGTACTTAGCACTGGAGGGAGAGGAAGATGTACGAGAAAGTGTTGGTTGCTATAGACCGTTCCGAAAACTCCAAGCGCGCACTGGCCGCCGCCCACAAGCTGGCCTCGCTGTCGGACGGCGAAGTGCGGGTACTTCACCTGCGGGAGCAGGAAGTCATTCCCCGGATGGGGCTGGTCGCGGACGAGTCACCCGAAGAGGCGCATCTGTGGCTTGAGTCGGCGGTCGATGAGCTGCGTAACGCCGGGGTCAAGGCCACCGGCGAGGTGCGGAACACGATCTACGGCCAGGCGGCCCGCGAGATCGTCGCCGACGCGGTGCTGCATGACGTCGGCGTCATCGTGATGGGCAGCAGGGGCCGGAGCGACCTAACGGGGCTCCTCCTCGGCAGCACGGCGCACAAGGTGATCCACCTGACCGACCGCCCGGTGCTCGTGGTCCGGTAGCCCTCGCACTGTACGAAGACCCTTGTTCCCAGGTTGCGAACATGTTCACTGGTTGGCCTGTCACGCCGGTGAGTCGGCTGGGGCTTTGAGCCCTGCGGCCGCGGCGGCGGCATCGACGGCGAGCTTGGTCAGGCGTGCGTACTCGTCGCCGTTGACCAGCGGAAGGTCATGGTCTGCGTCGACCTCGATCACCTGTGCGCGCAGCGCTTCGGCCAGTTCCCGCTGCTTGGACGGGCGGACTAGCCGGTCGCTGGTCGTGATAAGCATGGCCGCGGGCAGGCCCAGCTCCCCCGCCCAGGGCTGAGCGTCATATCGGCTCAGCGCCCGGCCCGCGTCGGCCAGTTCGCGCGCCAGGCCGCGGCGGAGCTCCGCGGCCAGCCACGGCCGGTAGACGTCGAGTTCAGGCGCTTCCTCGATTGTCTGGCGAAGGAGCCGCTCGACAAGCCCGTTGCCGGTACCGAGCCGCAGGCCTAGCTCAAGAACCGACAGGAGGCGCCAGACTATCCGCTCGCGTGCCGTCCGGTGCCACTCCAGCGCTGTGGCCTGCATGACCAGAGCCGCTACCTTGCCAGGGTGCCGGCGGGCAAGCAGCATGCCGACCGGACCGCCCATCGAGTATCCGACCACGATCGCCTGCCCTGCCTCCAGCTCGCCTAGGAGCGCGGCGGCATCGTCAGCGCAGTCTTCAAGGCTGAACGGCTCAGTTGACCGCATTCCGCGCCCATGCCCGCGCAGGTCCAGCGCGATCACCCGGTAGGAGCCGGCGAGCCGGGCATAGACCGGGAAGAAGTTGAGGTCGGCGCTGGCAGTCCAGCCGTGCAGGAGCAGTACGGCGGGATCCGCGGGCTCGCCGCCGGAGTCCCGGACGAACACCTCGCCGCGGCCGGCCAGGTTGATCACCTGGCCGGGGGGAAGGCACGGCGGCACCGGTGGCAGTCCCGGACTCCGCCGCAGCGGCCGGGCAAGCCGGCCCGCCCACAGCACCTCCCGCCTGACCGTGGGATTTCTGGCGAGCGCGGCAATACCTGAGGCCGCGGCCGCCGCCACAGCAACGGTCAGCGTCCGCGCTCTGCTGATCATCGTGCTCACCCACTTCTCCGGCCGGGCCGCCACTGACGCCGGTAGCCCTGAGGCTATTTCTCCCCGTGGTGAGGAAGAAACTATCGATCCGGCGCATCGGGCTATGCTTGTATATGCGGAATGTTTGGCTCGGGGTGATCGGCGTTAGGGGCGAACGTCACCGGCAGGGGGCCCTTAGCCCTCAGGACCGGCCGCGTTCCGGCGGCGCGCGGCACACTCTGGCGTATGGCCAGCATCAGCTGGCCTACGAGGTCTACGGCTCAGGCGACCGGGTGCTCGTGTGGCTGCACGCGCTGCTGTTCGACGCCAACCTCGGCCGTGCCCTGGCCCAGAGACTGGCCGCCCGCGGCAACCGCGTGGTGTTGCTCGACCTGCTGGGGCATGGCCGGAGCCAGAAACCTCGCCACGCAGGCGCCCATCGGATGGATCTTTACGCAGAGCAGGTGCTCTGCCTCCTGGATGAGCTCGGCGTCGATCAGGTGGTGCTGGGCGGCGTCTCCCTGGGGACCAATGTGAGCCTGCTCACCGCGGTGCAGGCGCCTGAGCGGGTTCGTGGCCTCATCCTGGAGATGCCGGTGCTCGAGTGGGCTACCCCAGCGGCGGCGCTTGCGTTCCTGCCACTCCTGCTCGAGGTGCACTACGCCCGGGTCCCGCTGCGGCTGGTCTCACGCGCGGCCTCCCGCCTCCCTCAGTCGGGGTTCGGGCCGCTCGACTCGTTCATCAATGCCGCTGCGTCGGACCCTGATGAGATCGCGGCCGTGCTGCACGGCATCCTGATGGGTCCCATCGCCCCGACCATCGACCAGCGCCGGGCCATCACCGCGCCAGCGCTGGTCCTGGGGCATGGAATCGACCTGATCCACTCTTTCGGTGATGCTAAACGGCTCGCGCGGCAGATTCCTGACGCCAGGCTCATCCGGACCCGCACCTTCGCCGAGCTGTGGGTGCGGCCTGCCCGGCTGACCGCGGAGATCAGTGAGTTCCTTGACCGTGTCTGGGCGGGCGGCGAGCCTCAGGCGCCGCTCGGCATCGCCTCATGAGGACGGGAGCGGGATGAGATCGATCACCGCCGCGTTCCCCGGGCCGGTGACCAGCACGTTGACAAGCGGAGTCAGCCACCCGCACCCGGTGAAGGGTGGCCGGTAGTACCTGCCGGCCAGGCGTCCACCCCGCTCGAGGCTGAAGCCGGGCCTGGAACGCAGCGGCACGACGGCGCACGTGGCGGTGCGGCAGGAACCGCCGCCGAGCAAGCTCCGCCCGGCAGCATGGACAGCAGCTATGACCGCGTCCACCGTGACCGTCGCGAACAGCCGGCCTTGGTCGTCAACGCGGCCGATGACGGGGGATTCGGCCGTGATCTGCACAGTGGCGCTGTAAAGGCTGACGCCGAGGACCGTCCGGCTGATGGTGGACTCGTGGAGTAGAAGGTCCCCGGAGAAGAGACCGGACCCCGGGTCCGCTTGCACCGTGAGCGACCCGCTCAAGGGCACGCGCACAGAATCGTTGCGGACCGTGAGAAATCCCCGAACCGCGTACCCGATCTCGCGCATGAACGTCCTCTCCACTGCTTGCTGTTCCAGCCTGGCCAAGCCTGCCGGGGTCAGGCGACAGACCACCGTCACACACTCGGAGCCTTTCGCCCTCATACACTCGGGACCTTTCGCCCTGACATGACGGCACGGTCATACCTAGCGTGTGAGCTGAGAGTTGAGAACCGCCGATCGGGGATATCGATGCAGGAATTCTCTGTGCCCGCGGCATATGTCGTGAAGGCGAATGACAACGTCACCGATGACCTCTTCACCAATGCGGAGAACTGGCCCGGTTCGGTCGGCCTGAAGCGAAAGCTGAACGGCACCTGGCAGCCGGTCACCTGGCGCGAGTTCGCCGGCCAGGTACGCGCCGTCGCCGCCGGCCTTATCGCGGCAGGGATCCAGCCAGGCGACCGTGTGGCACTAATGTCGCGCACCCGGTTCGAGTGGACGCTCATCGACTATGCGATCCTGACCGCCGGCGGCGTCACCGTCCCGATCTACCCGACCTCGTCACTGGAGCAGGTCGAGTGGATCCTCGGCGACTCAGGGGCGGTCGCCGCCATAGTCGAGACCGGCGATCAGCCCTGGATGCTGATGTCGGCGCTGGCCGGCCTCCCCGTACTCACCCACGTGTGGGAGATCGACGGTGGCAAGTTCGACGGCCTGGATGAGATCCAAGCGCGCGGCGCGCAGGTAACACCGGAGCAGGTCGAGGAGCGGCGCCACACCCGCGGGGCCGCCGACCTGGCCGAGATCGTCTACACCTCCGGGACGACCGGCCGTCCGAAGGGCTGCATGCTGAGCCACGGCCACATCGTCGCCAACACCCGTAACTGCATGCGGAACGACGGTTTCCTCGAGATGTTCAACGAGAACGCTTCCACCCTGCTGTTCCTGCCGCTGGCGCATAGCTACGCCCAGCTCATCCAGTACGCCGCCATCTACTCGCGCACCGTCCTTGTGCCCGTGGACATGGCCGGCGCCACCACCGAATTGCCGTCCTGCAAACCAACGGTCGTCCTGTCGGTGCCGCGGCTGTGGGAGAAGGCCTACAACACCGCCAAGCACACGGCCGGCCCGGGGGCCCGCGGCAAGATCTTCGCCAGGGCGGAGGCCATCGCCGTCGCCTACAGCCAGGCACTGGACACAGGCGGCCCCGGCCTCATGCTTCGCCTCGAACATGCTGTGCACGACCGGCTTGTCTACGGCAAGCTGCGCGCGGCCCTCGGCGGTCGCGTTCAGTACGCCTGGAGCGCGGCTGCGCCACTCGGCACGAGGCTCGGCCACTTCTTTCGCGGCTGCGGCATCAACGTCCTCGAGGGGTATGGCCTCACCGAGACCAGCCCGGCGACCAGCTCCAACACTCTCGACGCGCAGAAGATCGGCACCGTGGGCAAGCCGATCCCTGGCTGCACGATCCGGATCGCGCCAGACGGCGAAGTCCTCGTCAGGGGTCACGTGGTCTTCCAGGGCTACTGGAACAACGAGGCCGCCACCAAGGAGATCATCGACGAGGACGGCTGGCTGCACACCGGCGACCTCGGCGTCCTCGATGACCAGGGGTTCCTTACGATCACCGGGCGTAAGAAGGACCTCATCGTCACCGCGGCCCACTCGGGTGCTTTTCTCCAACACCCAATCAGGCCTGGGCGAGACGGCCGATCCGGTCAAGGGTTTCACGCAGGCCGCGTGTTATCTCTTCATGCTCGGCGGCTGGAATATCCGGAACTGTTACCTGTACGGTCACCCGCGAGCCGGCATCGTGATCGGCCACGATGAGGGAGCCGTGGTAGCCGCTCTGCCGGGGGCTGTCCCACGCCAGGCGGCGCGCATCATCGTCGGCAACGAACCCGCCCCGTAGGTCGTAGCCGTGACCGTGTGACTCACCCTGCAATTGGACCGCATCATGTCCCGCCGGGTGGCTGGCAGTGGTCGTGGGAACCCATTCGGCCAGCCGGTCCGGATCCGAAACCAGGGCCCAGACGGCCCCCGGTGGCACGTCGATCTCTCGTGACTGCTCGAAGTCAGCCATAGTGCCGTTCCTCTCATCATTGGATATGCCGGGATGATCAGTTCTCGACGCTAAGCGAGGCGAGCAGCCTTGCGTAGCGCACCAGGTGGACATCCCCGAGGTAGTGGTCGCGTACGTAGGCATGTGCCGCCAGTCCTAGCCGGGTTGCCTCGGCCTGGTCGTCGAGGAGGAGCCGGACGGCCAGGCCGAAGGCCTTCAAGTCGGTGGGATCAGGCAGCAAGATGCCGGTGCCGGGGGCGATCTGGTCGATGATCCCGCCGACTGCCGAGCCGATGACGGGCCGCCTCTTCCACATTGCTTCGGACACGGTGAGTCCAAAGCCTTCCGCGAGGCTCTTCTGCGCGACGACGGTGGCGTGCCGCTGCAGTGCGTTGACCATGGCGGCGTTCTCGTCGATGTCATCGAGCGGCAGCGTCACCAACAAGATGCGCGCCCGAGCAGCGGGCGGCAGTTCGCGCCATTGCAGTAGGCACTCCCCGTAGACGGCCGCGCCCTCGGGATCGTCGCTTACCCCGGTGACCGCAGGCCCGGCCAGCATCAGGTACCCGTCACCGCCGGGCACGACGTAGTCCGCGAAGCCGCGCATTACCCCGGCCATGTCCTTGAGCCGGTCCCAGCGGGAGACCTGCAGCAGCACAGGATCGTCGGGGCCGGGGCGGCCCTCCCCGGTGATGGCGGCTGGCCGGGTGACGATGTCAAGGTCGCCGTTGCGGCGAACGAACCTGGCAGGCACCTGCGGCGCGGCACCGTCGAGCACGCCGAGTTTGGCGAGGATGGCCCGCACGGTCGCGGCGTCAAGCTCCTGGTTTTTCGGGGAGAACGGATCGATCGACGGCGGGATGATCGAGACCTTGTCATCCGGCAGCCACGACGGCACATATTCCCGGCGCGAGAACACATACCCTTCCGCCCGGCTCAGGTGCGGCCGCAGGAAGTCCCACCCTGCCCGGGTCGCGTCGTTCTCCCAGTCGACGCCTATGTGGCAGCGCCACACCACCTGGATGCCTGCCCGCGCCAGCGGCCCGACCAGGCCGGCGGTCTGCGGGTCATGCAGCAGCGCGACGTCGCCGGGCTGGATCCGGTCGAGCAACTCCACCGCGTTAGCGGTCAGCATTCGCGTGTAGTGATGGGCCTCTGCCGCGCCCAGGGGCCCCCCGGCAAGATCGCCGTGTATCTGGTTGTGCAGGCGCTTGGTTATCGCGAAGAACTCAGCGTCGCCGGTGATCACCAGCCAGCCGATCGGGATGCCGAGATCGCTGACGTAGCCGACCAGTACCTGCAGCATCTCGGCGACCCCGCCGCCCGTCGCGGTCGAGTTGACGTTCCAGATGGTGTGCCCGCCCTGCAATTGCCGCACCTGGTCTGCGGCCTGGACCAGCCGCAGGTAGCGCTCGCCGCCGATGATGGGCTCCAGCAAGGAGACAGGTCGCCCCGGCACCTCCACGGCCGTGACCAGACTCACCGCATCCGCCTTTCCGCTGTAGGCGCGCCGGGATGCCGCTCACTACACCACGAACACCGGCAACTCACGTAGCGGGTACTCGTATGATCCCCCTCCAGCCCGATTCTGCCCAGAACTTCTCCCGCCTGGCGCCCGCGATGACACCTCCAGCCCGGATAGCGCCGCAGCGGACTTGCCCCGCATGCCTACCGAAGCGCGGCGCCAGCGGGATGCATGAGGGCGCAGGCGAGCCGGGCGATGAAGCCGCGAATGGCCACGGCGGCGAAGCAGCGCACGACGGCAGGGCCAAGCTTGGCTTCAGCCTGGTTCGGCAGCCGGTACACCCCAGCCAATGCGAGCGATATGGTCGCCTCCCCGGCTGGGGTAAGCGTCAAAACGGCATCCAGAGCCGGGTACACGGCGCCATCGGGGCCGATCGCTTCCCAGCGCAGCCAGAGGCGGGCACCGTCCGGTGTGTACGCAATATCTTCGGCCCGCACCCCGGCCAGCCGGGACATTCCGGCCGCGGGACCCACGGTCTCCACCTGGCCGGTGATCCCCACGCCATAGGCGTACTCGGCGGCGCTCAGCAGCACGCCGTCACGGGCAAGGCGCCCCAGCTTGTGCCTGGCGGCGGGAAAGCCGACGTCCAGCAGGACGTAGTCGCCGACGAACACATTCGCGCTCATACTGCCAGCTCACTAGCCAGATGACCGTCTAGGGAGGGCCATAGGCCCCGTCCGGAGCGGGCCGGAGGTCCGCCAATCTAGGCCATGGAGCGTGACATGTCAGAGCATCCGAACGACGATTTAACCGCTAGCCACAGCTTCAGCGTGCGATCGTCAACCTCAGAAGACATATGCGAGTTGCTGGCCCGTGGGCGGGGAACAGTAAGCACCAGCAGTGAGGGGGGCATCGTCATGGGCAGCTACCAGCAGGAGTTCCGAAGGAGCCTGGCTCAGCCCGATCAGTTCTGGCGGGACGCCAGTGAGCTGATCGACTGGTTCACCGAGCCCACCGTCGTTCTGGATCGCTCGAATCCTCCCTTCTACCGCTGGTTTGCCGGCGGGACGCTGAACACCTGCTTCAATGCGGTGGACCGGCATGTCAGTGACGGCCGGGCGGGCCAGCCTGCGCTGATCTACGACAGCCCGGTGACTGGGTCCCAGCGGGTGCTGACGTACCAGGAGTTGCGTGACGAGGTCGCCCGGTTCGCGGGGGTACTGCAGGGGCTGGGCGTGACGGCGGGTGACCGGGTGGTCGTCTACATGCCGATGGTGCCGGAGGCCGTGGTTGCCATGCTCGCGTGCGCCCGGATCGGCGCGGTGCACTCGGTGGTCTTCGGCGGGTTCGCCGCGCAAGAACTCGCGGCGCGGATCGAGGATGCCCAGCCGGTGGCCGTGGTGTCGGCGTCCTGCGGCATCGAGGTGACCCGGGTCGTGGAGTACAAGCCGATCCTGGACCGGGCG
>Ga0126379_10001716_pt1 | contig 13570 bp, 10 predicted proteins | sample PanSoiMetPlot_24_FD_92640 | JGI IMG/M metagenome (GOLD analysis project Ga0126379, IMG submission 92640) | Tropical forest soil microbial communities from Panama - MetaG Plot_24 | ecosystem: Environmental > Terrestrial > Soil > Tropical forest > Bulk soil | place: Panama | collected 2016-02-17 | reverse complement strand
GCTGCCGTTGATGAACCGCGAGATTCCAATCATCGCGGACGAGATGGTGGACCGGGAATTCGGAACCGGCGCGGTGAAAATCACCCCAGCGCATGACCTGAACGACTTTGCCCTGGGAAAAAGACACAAGCTTGAAGAAATCAACGTGATGACTGATGACGCGCACATCAACTCGAATGGAGGCGCGTATGCAGGGCTGGAGCGCTTTGATGCGCGGAAAAAAATTGTTGAGGATTTGAAAGTGCAGGGGCTGCTGATCAAGACGACGGCTCATAACGTGCCGTTGGGGTTGTGTGAACGGTGCAAGACCATCGTCGAGCCGCGGGCTCTGACACAGTGGTTTTGCAAGATGCGGCCGTTGGCGGAACCCGCTATCGAGGCGGTGGAGCGCGGCGAAATCCGCATCATTCCTGAGAATTGGAAGGCGGTGTATTTCCACTGGATGCGGAACATTCGCGACTGGCCGATTTCGCGGCAGCTTTGGTGGGGACACCGGATTCCAGCGTGGTATTGCAAGGAGAACCAGCACATCACTGTGGCACGGGAGGCTCCCGCGAAATGCGCGACGTGTGGGTCGAAGAACCTAGAGCAAGATCCCGACGTTTTGGACACGTGGTTCAGTTCAGCGCTTTGGCCGTTTTCGACGCTCGGCTGGCCTGAGGATACGCAGGACCTGCGCACGTACTATCCGACAAGCGTGCTAATTACAGGGCACGAGATTTTGTTTTTTTGGGTGGCGCGGATGGCCATGATGGGCCTCCACTTCACGGGGAAGGCGCCCTTCCGTGACGTCTACTTGCACAACATCGTAAAAAACGCCGAAGGCTTGAAGATGTCCAAGTCCAAAGGGACGGGCATCGATCCAATCGAGGTGAACCGGATCTACGGCACGGATGCAATGCGCTTCACGCTCGCGTTAATGGCGGCGCCGGGTTCGGACCTGATTTGGACCGGAGATCGAATCGAGAGTTCGCGAAATTTTGCAAACAAAATCTGGAATGCGGCGCGATTCTTGTTTGTGAATCTGGACAAATTTGAGCAAGGCGGAGCAAAGCTGGAAGAATTGGCAACTCCCGAAGTTCGGGCGAAGGCGCCGTATGCAACAGGCGGGAAGATCGCACTGGTGGATACGTGGCTTTTCGCTCGGCTGGCGACAGCGATCGAAATGGTGAATGAAGCTCTGGCCAACTATCGGTTTCACGAGGCCGCTCAGGGGGTTTACCAGTTTTTTTGGGGCGACTTCTGCGATTGGTACATCGAGTGGGTCAAGCCGGAATTACAAAGCGCGGACCGCGAGCGGGCGACGGTGGCGTGGAAGAACCTGTTCGCGTCGTTTGACGAAGCCTTGCGGCTGCTGCATCCGTTCATGCCTTTTTTGACCGAGGAACTTTGGCATCAGTTGCCGCAAGCTGCGGGTGCGAAATCCATTGCGCTGGGGCGGTTCCCCGAAGCAGAGCCACGATGGAGAAACGCGGAGGCGCTGCGCGAAGTGGCGCAGATTCAGGAAGTGGTTACGGCGTTGCGTGCAATCCGCGCTGAAATGAAACTAGACGCCAAGAAAAAGGTGGCGGCGGAATTCTCGACAACGGATCGACAATTGGAGAACCTCATTCAGGCGAATCGCGAGGCGTCGCAGCGCTTTGCCGTTTTGTCCGACCTGCGTGTTGTTTCGAGGGATAAATTTGATAGCAAGAGCGGAGCGGTACGCTCGACAGCGGCGTTCGACGTGCGCGTAGTGTATTCGGAGACCGTGGATGCCGGGGCGGAGAAGGCGCGGTTGACAAAAGAGAGAGAAGGCCTGCAGAAGGCCATCGCGTCAAAAGAAAAGCAGCTTGGAGATAAAACCTTTCGCAGCCGCGCGCCGGAGAAAATCATCAAGGGATTGGAAGCAACGCTGGCGCAACAGAAGATTGAGTTGGAAAAACTGCAAAGGCGGCTCGTGGACCTCGATGGAGGCAGCAGCCAAGCTGCTGGAACGTAGAGCACGTGGACTGGCATTCAGAAGAAATCGAGAAAATTGCGCGAAAGGCCCTCGCCGAAGACATCGGTTCGGGTGACGCGAGCACCGCAGCGACGACTCCGCCAAACGCAGTGGCGCGAGCGCACATTCTGGCGCGCCAAACGCTCGTCTGCGCGGGGTTACCCTTAGCAGAAAATGTGTTTCGCGCCCTGGACCCCGAGATGGAAGTCGTCTGCCTATATGCGGACGGATCGTTCGTAGAGCCAGGCGCAAGGCTGGTGGAGCTGCGGGGAAACGCGGCAGCGATTTTGACGGGCGAGCGGACCGCACTGAATTTTTTGTCGCGCCTTTGCGGGATTGCCACCTACACGCGGCGATTCGTGGAGCAACTGGCAGCTACAAAGACGCGCATTCGCGACACGCGCAAAACGACACCGGGGTTGCGCATTTTGGAAAAATACGCGGTAAAAGTGGGCGGTGGAACGAACCACCGCTTCGGGCTCTACGACGCAATCCTCCTAAAAGAGAATCACATAGCTCTGGCGGGCGGAATCAAAGCCGCACTGGACAAGGCGCACACGTATGTGGCGCCTAAATCGCCACCGCCGCACACTGCCAGCGCTTACGATGCGGCGGGGCTGGATCCTGAAGTCGTTGGGCCCGAACCGCTGACGGTTCAGATTGAAGTGCGGGACGAGCGCGAATTGATGGAGGCGCTAAGAGCAGGCGCGGGGGCGGTGTTGCTCGATAATATGACGCCCGAGCAAGCCGCGCAGTGCGTGAAGATTACGCGCGGATTGCGGCCGTATTGCGTGATCGAGATTTCCGGCGGGATCACGCTGGAAAATGTCCGCGCTTACGCAAAGTCCGGAGCTGATTTTCTTTCCTCTGGGATGCTGACGCACTCAGCGCCTGCCGCCAACCTGAGCCTGCTTGTGGATAGCGTCGAGGAAACGTAAGCTAGGGCGGCGCTTAAAAAGCGACCCAATCCCCATGAATCCAGAAACATTGCCCGGAACAACGGACCGGAGAGTGGCCGGACTGCTGACGCTGCTGGCGGAAAATGCCACCATCGTGATCAGCGGCGCGCGTATTGCGCGGGAAATCGGCGTATCGCGCTCGGCCGTTTGGCGCTGGGTGCAGCGGCTGCGCGAACTCGGCGTAAAGGTAAAAGGAAAAGCTGCAACCGGGTACTTCCTCGAAAAGGTTCCCGACATTCTTACCGCTGAGGTCCTCAAGCAGCGGCTGAAAGGCAGCTTGTTTGGGAAGCGCATTTATCATTTCTTCAAGACAGATTCGACGAATCGCGTCGCGTTCGAACTAGGACACTCGGGGGAGCCGGAAGGAGCAGTAGTCCTGGCAGAGGAACAAACCGCGGGACGAGGCCGGGCGGGGCACGAGTGGCATTCGGAACGCACTGCGGGGATTTATGTGACGCTGCTGCTGCGGCCGAGACTGGCGCCGGTACAGGCCCCCCTGCTCACGATGACGGCTGGGCTTTCAGTGCATACGGCAGTAGAGGGAGTCACCGGGCTCGTCGTGGATTTAAAGTGGCCGAATGATCTGATGGTCCGCGGGAAAAAGGCGGGCGGCATCCTTACGGAAATGCACGCAGACCCAGGAGCGATCCGCTTCGTCGTGGTGGGAATCGGATTGAACGTGAATCAAGAAAGATTCCCAGGCGAACTGGCCAACGTCGCCACCTCTTTGCGGCAGGAGACGGGCAAGACGCAATCCCGCATGGAATTGCTGGTGCGGTTGCTGCGGGAATTCGAGAGCGATTACAATCGTTTCGTGCGCGAGGGAGTAGCGAGCGTGGTGAAGCGGTTCGAAGTGCTTTCAAGTTACGCGCATGGGAAGCGCGTGCGCATAACGAACGGCACGGAAAGTTTCTTGGGCACGACTGCGGGATTGGGGCCGGAGGGCTTGCTGCAAGTCGAGAGAGACGATGGGCGCGTGGTGACGGTGATCGCAGGCGACGTGGCGGAGGCGCGCTAGATGCTGCTGACCGTCGATGTGGGAAACACGAACACCGTGCTAGGAGTGTTTCGCGGCGAAGAGCTGATCGCCAACTGGCGGTTGACGACCGCGCGTGAGCAGACCGTGGACGAATACGGCGTGCTGACGCGCAATCTGTTTGCGCTTGCTGGGATGGACCGAAACGACATCACGGGAGTGATCATCAGTTCCGTAGTGCCGCCGGTGAACTGGACGCTTGGGGAAATGTCGCGCGTTTACTTGGGGAGGAAAGCGCTCTTCGTGGAAATGGGTGTGAAAACCGGCATGGCTGTTCTGGTTGATAATCCAGCGGAAGTGGGCGCGGACCGCATTGTCAACGGCGTGGCAGCTTTTCACTTGTATGGCGGGCCGTGCATCGTAGTGGATTTCGGGACAGCAATTACGTTCGATGCGATTTCAGCGAAGGGCGAATACTTAGGCGGTGTAATCGCGCCGGGGCTAGGGATTGCCGCAGAGGCTTTGTTCGCGCGCGCAGCAAAGCTGCCGCGCGTTGAGATTAAAGACCCGGGAAAAGTCATCGGGACGAACACGGTCACGCATATGCAGGCGGGTTTGTATTACGGCGCGGTGGACATGGTGGACGGAATGCTCGCGCGCATGAAAAAGGAACTCGGCGAAAACGCGAAAGTTGTGGCCACGGGGGGGCAAGCGCGGCTCGTGGGGAAGGGGTCGAAGTACATTGAGCACACGGATGAGTTTCTGACGCTGACAGGCCTGCGCCTGATCTGGGAAAAGAATCAGTCTGCGGAGCATGGGAAAAGCGCGGTAGCAGACGCACAAGGAACGCACAGTGTTATGGCGACAAGGAAGACGCTAAAGTAGGCACGCGGCTGCGCCTGATTAATTGGCTCGCAGAGCTTCCAACCAACAAAATGGACGGCTGGAACTATTTCAATTACTTCACGGAAATCGAAGAATACTTCTGGAAGAAGCGGGGAGCGCACTTGCTCGTGTCGCCGCTCGATTGGGCAATTATGGAGGCATGGCAAAAGGCGGGCGTGCCCTTGAAAGCAGTGCTGAAAGGGATCGATCGCTCGTTTGAGAGTTATGGGAGATCGCGACGGGGTGGCGCAGGAAAGCCGTTGAAAAGCCTGGCATATTGCACGGATGCGGTGCTGGAAGCCGCAGAAGAGCAATTGGAAGCTGCGGCGGGCAAAGCACCTACCTCGAAGACGGATTTACACAAAGAGACGTTCTCGCGCGAAAAACTAAGAGAGTACTTTGACCGGAATGCCGAGCAATTAAAGCAGAACCTCGAAAAGCGTCAGCAGGCGCAGCCGGGACTCGCAGCCGCGCTAGCCGAGATAGCGAAGTCGCTTGAGGCCAGCGCGACATTGCTGGAAACGCCGGGCACGCTGGATTTGGAAGATTTGGAGCGTAGGCTGACGATTCTGGATGAAAAGCTCCATGCGGCCCTGACGAGTCATGCGCCTGAAGAATTGATGCTGAAAATCCGGCGCGAATTGGACGGGCAACTGGCGGCGTACCGGCGCAAGATGAAAGCCGAGCAGTTGGCGCTCGTCGAAAAACAATATGTGCAGAAGCGGCTACTGGAGGAATTCGGACTGCCCCGGTTGAGCCTCTTTTACATGGCTTAAACGCACTTTCAGTCACGCAACATTGTCATCCCGACCCTCGGGCTGTGGTCCTGCGAAGCCCGAGGCGGAGGGATCTGCTTTTCAAAGTCGGGATCGGTACGGAAATCGAGGACTTCTGATGGCGGATGAGTTAAGATTATCAATCGAGAAGCTTGTCTATGGAGGCGACGGCTTGGCGCACGCCGATGGAAACACGATTTTTGTGCCTTACGTTTTGCCTGGAGAGGAAGTTCGCATTGCCACAAGGAAGAGGCAAAAGAAATTGCTATGGGCGGAACTCCTGGAAGTCATAACCCCTTCGAAAGAACGCGGCAATCCACAGTGCCCCCATTTTCAAAAATGCGGCGGGTGCCACTACCAACATATTTCCCCGGCAGAACAACTGCGGTTGAAAAAGGAGATTTTGCGGGAAACGCTTGCGCGGCTCGGCGGAATTTCATGGGACGGTGCTATCGTCGAACACTCTGCGGCAGCGTACGGCTACCGGAATCGTGCGCAATGGGCGGTACGGGACGGTTTGCCGCGGGCGTTGGGCTATTTCTTGCAAGAAAGCTCCATCATTTTACCTATTGATGTCTGCCCCGTGCTTTCGCCGCTACTCGCGCAAACTTTTTTGAAGCTACAGGACATGACGCGATCGGGGATACTGCCTTCCGGAGTCCAGGAAATTGAGGCGTTCGCGGATTCCCGGGACGAAAAAATCGCGCTCAACGTTGCGTTTGACAGATTTCCGAAGCCTGCTGAGCAGCTTGTAGCCACTTTCCGCGACGCCATTCCGCACCTTGAAAGCTTGCTGCTGCTGGATCAGAAAAAAAACAAGTTCGAGCTGAGCGGTCCGGGCTATCTGACGCAGGAAGCGGGCGGATACGAATACCGCGTCAGCCACCTCTCGTTTTTTCAAGTGAACCGGTTTTTGATTGAGGATTTGCTCAAGACGGTGGTTGCGAACGTACGCGGCGGGATGGCACTGGATTTGTATGCAGGGGTTGGATTCTTCACGCTGCCGCTTGCGAAGACGTTTGAACGAGTGGTGAGCGTGGACGCAAACTTGGCGGCAACACGGGATCTGCAAACCAATGCCGAACTTGCTAAAGTCGCCGTTGTTTCTCACAACGAGCATGTAGAAGAGTTTTTGCGGAAGACAACAGACAAGCCGGACATTGTCGTGTTGGATCCCCCGCGGGCCGGCCTAGGTGCTCGGGCGGCTAAGGACCTCGCGGAGCTGGGCGCGCAGGAGATTGTGTATCTGTCATGCGATCCGTCCACGCTGGCTCGCGATTTGTCCGTTTTGACGAATTCACCGCGTAAACCGGAGGAAGTCCCTGCCGCCAGCAACCGTTACGAAATCACGGAAATGTATTTGTTCGATCTTTTCCCGCAAACCTTTCACATCGAGACTTTGGTGAGGTTGCGAAAAGCGCCATGAGGCTGCCGGCCGTTGCGATCGCCGCAGCCTTTGCCCTCGGCATCGCACTCGGCCTGCATCGTGCAGTAGCGCCCCAGGTCACGTCAGTATTTCTGCTTTCAGTCTGCTTCGTTTGGATCCTAGTTCTCCTTGTTTCGGGGCTGCTCCTCACAAGAATCGAGCGCCTCCTCCCTGCCGCGGTAGCTTCCCTTTTAAGTTGGGTGTTGCTCGGATTTCTGGGAACCTTGGTAGCAGAGCAACCTCTTTCCGCAAATCATGTAACTTCGCTCATCCAACAAGGACGCCTCTCCCTGGAATCGCCTTTGCAGTGGCACGGCCACCTGCGTGACGAACCGACCAAACTGCCATGGGGTTATGGGCTGGAAGTCGACCTAACAGGCGTGGAGTTTGAGGGCGCGCTTCTATCGACCCAAGGGGGATTGCGCCTCAGCTTCACACTGCATCAGGAGCAAACGTCATTGCCGCGACTCCACGCAGGTGATGAGATTTCCGTGTTGACCGAAGCGAGGTTTCCTCAAATGTTCCGAGATGAAGGTGTGTTTGACCGGCGAGCGTACCTGGCACAGCAGAGAATCGATTTGGTAGCGACGCTGCGCGCACCTGAGCTTATTGAGCGAATTGCGCCTTCACCCAATAGGCTATCAACACGACTAGCTCGCGCAAGAAGACGGCTCCGCGAAGAGATTGATTCGCTTTGCGGGGAATCGCCGCAGACGGCCGCAGTTTTGCGAGCTATGCTTCTCGGTGATCGCAGTTTCGTGGATCGCGCCGAGTCCGCAGACTTCCAAAAGACGGGCGCGTTTCATGTCCTAGTGGTGGCAGGCCTTCACGTCGGCGCGATCGCTGCAGTGCTCTTCTGGGCGGGAAAGAGACTGCGACTTAGGCGTTCGCTGACTCTGCTGTTCACACTGATGCTTCTTTTTTCTTACGTTGCAATTGTTGAAGAAAGGCCGCCCGTTCTGCGGGCGGCGATCATGACATCAATCGTTTTGCTTGGAGGATTCTTCTTCCGCCGCTTGGAGCTTCTTAATTCAGCGGCAATTGCAGCCTTGTTGCTTCTGGCAGCCAGCCCGCTGGCGCTGCGCGATTCGAGTTTTCAATTGACGTTTGTGGCGATTGGCTGTATCGCGGGTCTGGCCGTGCCATGGCTGGAAACAGCTGCGCAGCCCCACGTGAAAGCGCTCCGCGGTTGGAGAGACGTCACCCGGGATGCGGCGCACGAGCCGCGCGCGGCACAATTCCGAATCGACGTGAGATCGTTCGCGCGCTGGATGACCGCGCGGCTGCCCGCGCCGATCGCCAAAGGAACGAGTGATGCCCTTGCAAGCGGGTTGACGCTGAGCCTGCTCGTTTGGGAGTTGCTCGTTGTCACCATCGCTCTACAAATTGGGATGTTGCCGCTCATGGCCCGCGACTTTCATCGCGTCTCGTTGTCTGCGCCAGTCGTGAACCTCGCGGCGGTGCCCGCGGTCGGGATTCTCGTCCCACTCGGATTTTTGACGTTGATAACAGGCTTGGCACTTCCCACAGTTGGGAGACTAATTGCGGTTCCATTAACGTGGGTCGCCGAGCTGCTGGTGCATGTGGTTCATTGGTTCGCGCATTTGCCGCGATGGAGTTACCGGATTCCGGGACCGCCAACGTGGCTCGTGGTGTTTTTCTTTGCGGTTGGGATTGTGCTGGCTGCAGGGATTCGGCGTGGACCCTCAGCGGTAAGGATTCCAGTAGCTGGGACCAATCTTTTTGCGGCCACCCGAACTAGTCTAATTTGGACTAGCTGCGCGCTAGTGATTGCGGTGTTCCCGTTTTCTCCAAAATGGGAGCGAGGGAAGCTTGAAGTCAGCGTGCTTGATGTCGGGCAGGGAGATTCGCTGTTTGTCGTGTCGCCGGGTGGCAAAACGATGCTCATCGATGGAGGAGGAGCATTCGGCGGTTTCGGGGAACGGGAAGAGTCTTTTGGCATTGATCCGGGCGAAGAAGCGGTATCGCCCTACTTGTGGTCGCGGGGCTTTCAGAAACTGGACGTGGTGGCTTTGACGCACGCTCACCAGGATCATTTGGGCGGACTGGTAGCAATCCTTGAGAACTTTCGTGTTGGCAGACTTTGGATCGGGCGAGAAGTCTCTTCCGCAGCGCTGGGGCGATTGGAAGCGCTTGCGCGAGAAAGAAAAATCCCAATTGAGCAAGAGCTTCGCGGGAAGTCGTTCGATTGGGATGGCGTCAAAGGAGAGTTCTTGTGGCCGGAGTCTGCGCCCCAGGAAACGGCCGTAGCGCCGAGAAACGACGACTCGCTGGTTTTAAGACTTCAGTACAGTGACAAAGCGATTTTGCTGCCGGGAGACGCAGAAAGGCAAGCTGAGCACGAGATTCTCTCTGAGAATCGTGCGGAAGAACTGCAATCAGCCGTACTGAAGATCGGTCATCACGGCAGCAAGAATTCCACCACGGAGGAATTCTTGGAGGCGGTGCGACCGCAGCTCGGGATTATCTCCGTGGGAGAGGCCAATCCTTATGGACATCCGAGTCCGCAACTCCTCGAGCGCTTGGAAGCAGCTGGCGTGCGGATTCTGCGGACGGACCGCGAAGGCGCAGTGCATGTACTGACCGACGGCCAGCAATTGGAGATTCGTTGTTTCGTTGCTTGCCCTGGAGCCGATAATGCGCCGTCAACATTAATGAAAGTACCAGATCAAAAGCAGGGTGAAGAGAAGCAGTAAGAAGCCTAAGGCTGCTTGCCATTCACGATTTTTCTTGTATTGCTCCAAAGAAAAAGAACCGACGGACGCTCCAGCTAATCTTGCCGGCTGCAAATGCGGAAAAAAAAGCGGAACCGCGCGGGCATATTCTGTGAAGGCTGCGCCATGGCGCACGGCCAATTCTTCTTCTTCTCTACGCATGACCATGGAGTAGAAAATCGCAAAGTAGAGAAGCAGGAGAAACGCAGAGATCCACGAGTACATGGCTATCGCCGCGCCAAGCGCCAGGATGGAGCTGCCGAGATACAGGGGATTGCGCGTATAGGCATAGGGGCCAGTCACAGTCAGAACTTCCTGTTTGTGCAAATAGCCGGCGGCGTAAGCGCGCAGGCAAAGACCAGCCAGACCAACAAACCCACCTAGCAAGATGCTCCAAGGCTCAGGGCGAGAAAACCAGAGCACCATAGCGGCCAAGGGATAGCCGAGGCGAACACGCCAACGCATAAAGAAGCTGCCAGGTTCGCTCATTGCCGTGCCTCGATTTGCTTGCAAACGGCGTCAAAGACCGTAGCGACTTCGAGCTGTAGTAAAGAAGGGTCGGGCCGATCGCCGCGCTTGTAGGTCGTGACAGCTTGCGGACTGCGCAAGACGATGTCCTTCTGAGAATCGGCACCGAGTCGGTACGGGCCGTTGCGTGCAGGGTCTGTTGGGCCGAAGAGGGCAACCACAGGCGTCCCCAGCGCTACGGCGAGATGCAATGGCCCAGTATCACCCCCAACGACGCAAAGCGCATTACGCAAGAGCGCCATCAAAGCGCCGAGAGTGCCGTTGTACGCAAGTGGATCAGAATTGCCACTCGTTCCCTTCACGGCTGATAGCAACTCTTCCTCACCAGGACCATAATTAATAACACAGCGCAGACCAAGGTTTGCCTGGAGTCTCTGGCAGAGTTCCCCATAGCGCTCAGAAGGCCAACACTTGGAACTCCAGCCGCCCCCTGGACTCAACACGATATATGTATTGACGTTGTTTTGCACCAAAACAGAGCACACAGCATCGTTGAACTTTGACGGCACTTGCATCGATACAGGCGCGACAGCATTTCGCGCGCCCGCGCGCAGGGAAAGTTCGCCGTTCTGATCCGTAATGTGAGCTTGCGTGCTGCGAACGCGGTCAGTATAAAGAAGAGGCACGCCGAACTCGCGAACCGAGTGCGAGGAAAATCCGATCCTTCTCGGCACTCGACCGAGGAAAGGCAGCACAGCGGACTTCCAGAGGCCTTGATAATCTATTGCCACCGTGCATTGCCTGTTCCGGATGCGGCCAAGCGTCTCCCGTACTGAAGCCAAAGATCGCGTTTCGACCTCCCAAACTTCCGTGGCAAGCGCGCTACCGTCAATCAACGCCTTCCAGCGAGGATGCGTGAGCCAAACAATTTCTGCTTGGGGAAACGACTCGCGTAGGCCAGCGACAGCGGGAAAGGTATGGACAATGTCTCCGAGCGAACCGAGGCGCACGACAAGGAAGCGCGGCTCACTCATGCGCTTCCTTTGCGGATAGCATCAAACAACAATCGAGTGGAGTGATCTTTTGCGTCTCCCACTATTGCCACGCGAATGCCCAGTCGCGCCGCTGTCGAGCGCTCTGGGACGGTTTCCGCCGTGTAATCGGTTCCTTTCGCATGAACGTCAGGCCGCAATTCTTCGAGAAGGGCTTCCACATTGGGTTCGGAAAAGAGCACGACGTAATCAACGCACCGCAACGCACCGACCAGCAGAGCCCGAGCATTTTCGTCCAAGACAGGGCGGCCAGAACCCTTGAGGTTGCGGACGCTGGAATCATCGTTGACACCCACGACGAGAATGTCGCCTTCCGCTCTCGCGCCTTCGAGATAACGGACGTGGCCGACGTGAAGCGTGTCGAAGCAGCCGTTCGCGAAGACGATCCTTTGGCCGCGGCGCTTGTGCTCTGCGAGGCTACTCTGCAGCGCGTCGCGCGGAACGATCTTGCTGGCGGCTTCGCGCATAGCTCAGGAAGCGGCGCCGGAGATTTCACCGCGGATGGCGTCTAGCAGCTCCTGGCGTGAAACGGTGGCTGTGCCGCGCTTCATGACCACCAAACCTCCAGCGATGTTCGCGATCTGCGCAGCTACCAGAGGCGAAGCTCCGCAGGCAAGCGCCAAAGTGTAGGCCGCAAGAACGGTGTCTCCGGCGCCCGTCACATCCACGGCCTGGTCGGAGCCGTGAACGGAAATATGCGTGAGGCGGTCGCCCGCTTCAAAAAGAGCTGCGCCGTGCCGTCCACGTGTTACCAGGAGCGCATCCAATTTCATGGCGACGAGCGTCGCACGTCCGGCGCGCGCGAGTTCCGCGGCGTCGGACCCGATCGTTGTGTGATGTTCAGCTTCCAGCTCGGCTTCGTTTGGCGAAGCAGAAGTAATGCCGGATTTTGCGTAGCTATGCAATTGATATCGCGCGTCGAGGGTGATGGGCAACGACTTGCGAAGCTTGCCGGTAACTTGGCGAACGAGTTCTGGCGTGGCGACTCCAAATCCATAATCGGAAATGGCAAGAGCGTCCGCCTTGCGCAGACTGGCGGAAAGTTTGCGTTGAATCTTCTTACGAGTCACATCCAGAAGCGGCGTTTGCGGTTCGTAGTCGTAGCGGAGGACCTGCTGCGCGATGGTGTGAGCCCAGCCTGCGAGAAAGCGCGTTTTCGTGGGCGTGGCCCGGCCCTTCACACGAAAGATGCCGCTCAAGTTCACTCTCTTCTCACGGAAATACTCGAGAAGGGCGTCTCCCGCGGCATCGTCGCCGACGACGGTTACCGGCAATACTTTTGCGCCAAGGGAAACAAGATTGTTCGCCGCGTTCGCGCCTCCACCTGGAACCACCTGCGTTTCGCGGTGCTTCAAGATTAGGACCGGAGCTTCGCGCGAGACGCGAGAAATGTCGCCATAGCGAAATTCGTCGGCAACGAAATCACCAAAGAGCACGATCGTCTTACCCGGGAATTTCTCCACGCACTCGGCGAGGTCGCGGAGATCCACGGAGGGCGAGTCCAATCTCTTGGCGGCTGGGCGCTTCACCTTGCTTGCCTCAAATCATGCTGCGCCTCGACTGCCTCAACCCAAGGTCTTGCAGCGGCTTCCACCATATCCGGCGTGATCGCGCGCATGCAACGATGGTCTGTTGGGCAGTGGCGAAGAAAACATGGGCTGCAATACGGTTTTTGCTGAACGATGGTGCAGCGCGGCGTCACCGGAGCAGTGCCAAACGGGTCAGTCGGGCCAAACACCGCAACCACGGGCAAGCCCACGGCTGCGGCTACGTGCATCGCGCCAGAATCGTTGCCAATAAAAAGATGGCATAGCGAGAGCAGCGCGGGCAAATCCGCGATCGCTGTTTTCTCTGTCAAATCGATCGGAGGCCGGCGCAGCCCCGAAGAGATAGCCCGCGTGACGGCTGCTTCCGCAGCGGTCCCAAAGAGAATGACGTCGGCATCGGTTTGTGATTGCAGGCGATTCGTTAGCTCGGCAAATCGGGAAGGCGGCCAGCATTTTGCCGAACCGTAGGAAGCCCCGGCACCAATGGCGATTCGCAGAGAATCGGGCCGCGCACCAGATTGAACAAGAAAATCGGCCGCCCAGCGGCCTTTCTCTTCAGGAACGTTCAGTGCGATGAAAGATTCATCCGTGAGTGAATCGATCCATCCGGCGCGGCGCAATAGCTCTAAGTAATAAAACTTTTCGTGCGGCGGAATTTCGCCTGCCTTAGGAACAGGAATAGATTTAGTAAGAAGTAAGCTGCGACCGTCACGGGCATAGCCAATTCGCTCTGGAATCCCTGCGCGCCAAGCAACCCAGGCGGCG
>Ga0126379_10001715_pt1 | contig 13571 bp, 8 predicted proteins | sample PanSoiMetPlot_24_FD_92640 | JGI IMG/M metagenome (GOLD analysis project Ga0126379, IMG submission 92640) | Tropical forest soil microbial communities from Panama - MetaG Plot_24 | ecosystem: Environmental > Terrestrial > Soil > Tropical forest > Bulk soil | place: Panama | collected 2016-02-17 | reverse complement strand
CTTCGGATAAGAGTCCATGCCCCGCATGGTCTCCTATCCTCACCGCCTGCAAAGCGGACATATCACCTCCTAACTCGACCGGACATTTGATGTGCTAACGACATCGCACTCTCGCAACCTTGACAGGCTCCTGCGGTCGGGTCACACTGACTCATACTTGCATTTCATACTCCCTCCGACACCAGATTGGCGTTGCAGAAAACTTTCACCTATGGGCGGCGGCGCTCGCTGTTTCATCAGCGCAACCTGTCTGTTGCTAGGCTTATGTTCCTGAAGATTTCTGGAGTAGTCATGCAATCGCAGTGGATAGCGGGCGCTTTCATTGCTATTACGTTCGGTTCCGTGCCCGTTGCATCCGCAGCCCAAGCGTCTGCGCCCACATTCAGCAAAGAAGTGGCGCCGATTCTATTCAAAAACTGCGCGAGTTGTCACCGCCCCGGTGATATCGGATCGTCCTTACCGCTGCTGTCGTACGACTCTGCGCGGCCTTGGGCCGAGTCGATCAAGGAAAAGGTGATGCGCCGCGAGATGCCCCCTTGGCCGGCGGATCCGGCCAGGAGCATGAAATTCAGTAACGATCCCACCCTAAGCCAGCACGATATCGATACGCTGATCGCCTGGGTCGATGCCGGTGCTCCCAAAGGAAACGATGCTGATCTGCCGCCACCGCCGACTTTTTCTGAAGGCTGGCTGCACCCGAAGGGACTTGCCCCCGACATTGTCATCCCGTTGCCGGAACTTCATCTGCCAGCCACCGGTGAAATCCCCTATGTTGCGCAATTTGTCAAAGTGCCGTTCGCCGAAGACAAGTGGGTCGTTGCCATGCAGGTGTGTGCTGGCAATCGCGCAGTCGTACATCATATGGCGATCACCGAAGTTGCCATGGACCCCGGAGTGACGCCCGAGACCCTCGATCAGTTCACAAGAGTCGCTCATCAGTTGGGTCTTTCAAGCGGTTCGGTCGGAAGCCGACCTGCGGTCGCGGATCCGTCGAATCCTGCAGAGTACGACATGCTCGGAGTGTACACACCGGGAACCACGTTCGAGATGTACGGTGACGGCAGCGCTAAAGTGTTGAAGGGTGGCGGGAACATGTATCTCAAGTTCAACGTTCACTATCAAACGACGGGCGAGCCGGAAACCGACCGGTCCTCCCTCGCCTTTTGGTTCCAGCCGCACCCGGCAGAGCATCAGATGTTCCGAGTACCGGCGTCAGGCGGGACAATCATTGTTGACGGCAAGGAGCTACTTACAGATTCTCCGGGAGAGAAGGCAGAGGGCACCGGTGTGTCGATTCCTCCGATTCCGCCGTACGCGGAGAACTTCGAAGTCATCGGAATCACCGCCTATCTTGAGCCAGTGACGATATATCAACTCCAGCCACATGCCCACTTGCGCGGCAAGGACTTCAAGTACGCGGTTGTCTATCCCGATGGACATGAAGAAACGATTCTCACGGTCCCGAAATACGATTTTCACTGGCAACTGGCCTATCAATTGGATGAGCCGCTCAAACTTCCGGCTGGCAGCAAGCTGGTGGTGACGGCTCACTATGACAACTCGCTCAAGAACGAACATCTCATGCACCACCACCACGGCGCTTCCGATACTGTCTCCAGCCTTGGGCCAGACAAAGAAGTGCACTTTCGCGATGCCAACCAAAGTTGGGATGAAATGTTCACACCTTTTATCCAGTACTCTGTTGGCGGGCCAGATCGGGGCAAACCGGCGCAGCCTCAGAGCGCCCAAAGTGACTACACAATCGCCCGGCAAAACGATGGACCTCAATCACACAACGTCCTTGACATCGCCTCGATCGTAGGGTGTCTGGACCAAGGTTCCGCTGGGACGTGGATCGTAACGCATGGCAATGACCCGGTTGTCTCTAAAGCCCAATCAACATCATCAGCGGATCTAAAAGCAGCAGCTACAAAAGCGCTAGGCGAGCAACGCTACGAACTGCTCGGCGCAAGCACGTTTGGTCCCATGAGCGATAAGGGGTTAAAGGTGGCCGTTAAGGGCATTCTGATCAAGGACGCCAGCCGGAACCGTCTCAATGTTACGTCGCTCCATCTGCTCGGTTCGACGTGCCACTAGGAGTGACAATTTCTCGGTGACAAATTTTGTCATCTGCCAGCGCTGCGGCTCAAGGTTTTCCTCAGATTGCAAGTTCTTGCATCTTGACTGGCCCCTCGACAACGGCCAGAATGACAAGAAGCACTAGCAGTCGACTCTCCCCTTTAAATCCAATCTCCTGTTCGCCGATGAGGTTACGTTCATGAGCACAGCGCGTTTTAGCTGGCCCGCCGCAATTATTTTTCTAGCTATTTCATGCCTACCATTGGCTATGGGGCAAACGAAGTTGGGAGTGTACACACAGCAGTACAACAACGGGCGAACGGGATCCAATAGCGTCGAAAAATTTCTAACGCCGAAGAACGTGAATTCCACCCAGTTCGGCAAGCTCTTTTCGTCTACCGTTGATGGTCAGATATACGCCCAGCCGCTCTGGGTGCAGGGCGTAACCATTCCCGGCCGCGGCGTACACGCCGTGCTCTATGTCGGTACGGAAATGGATAGTGTGTACGCATTCGACGCCAATAACGGCGCTTTGTTATGGCAAGATAATTTTACGAATCCCGCCAACGGCATCATCCCGGTCCCCTGTGGAGCAGACCTCAAAGAACAGATCAGTTGCGGGGTCTATCCCTACTACGGAATTACGGGAACTCCGGTGATCGATCCCGTATCACAGACGATGTATCTGGTGGCACGTACATACAACAAAAACACGGGTGCGGCTTTTCAGACCCTGCATGCGCTCGACATCACCACGGGGACAGAGAAGTTCGGCGGCCCGGTAAACGTACAAGGCTCGGTGCCGGGGACGGGCGCGGGGAGTAAGAATGGGGTGGTCACGTTCGATCCTCTAGCGGACGTACAGCGGCCGGGATTGCTTCTTGAAACCAATCCGAATACTGGTGTTGAAACTGTGTACATTGGCTGGGCGGGCGCAGCGCACGGATGGTTGATGGCTTATAACGCCAAGACGCTGCAGCAGACCGCCATTCTCAACACGACACCCGATGGTCTGCGCGGTGGAGTTTGGCAGAGCGGAAATGGAATCGCTGCCGATAACGCCGGATATGTCTATGCTTCGACAGGTGACGGCCCGTTTGACGCTGACACCGGCGGTCGGGATTATGCGGATTCTCTGCTCAAAATGGACGGCAACCTGAACATCGTCGACTACTTCACTCCCATGGAGCAGTCCTGCCGTTACACCTATGACTTTGATCTGTCGTCTTCGGGACCGATGGTATTGCCGACACAATCGGGCCTGTATCCGGATGTGGTTCTCGAATCGGGCAAGGGTGGCAGCCCATGCGATGCTTCCGGCTTCGCTCCCATTTACCTGATCAATGGACAGAATATGGGGAAGTACAACGCGACGGCGGACAACGATATTCAAGCGATCTCCGGGTCGCCCGTTGGTTATTGGAGCAGCGCTGCGTTCTGGCAGACCGGAACCCACCAGGCGATCTACTATGCTGGGATGTCGGGTAAAGGGCTGGGCGATTATCTCAAGATGTATACGCTTACAAATGGGCAGCTGTCGACAACTCCCACATCACAAAGCGCGAATGCTTTCACGATTGGTACGACCCCGTCGACCTCGGGAAATGGCGCCACGAATGGCATTGTCTGGGCGACCCTGCGGCTGGAAAGTCTCGGCGTTCAACCCGGACAGTTGCCTGCCATCCTCTATGCCTATGACGCCACCAACGTGGGCACAACGTTGTATAGCAGCGCCCAAAACGCTGTCCGAGATAACGGAGGATGCGCGAACAAGTTCCAGATTCCCGTGGTGGTCAACGGCAAGGTTTATGTCGGTACTCAGAATGAAGTCGACGTTTTCGGTCTTTTGGGTACCCCTCCAGCCGCACCGTGGATGAGTCTCTCCACACCCTGCTACACCTTCGTCAAGCAAAAAGTCGGAACCACTACCACCACGTCAGTAGTGGTCACCAATAGCGGGACCGCCACCATGAATCTCGGTACGATATCGCTGACCGGCATGAACGCATCGGATTTTGCGATTCAGAGCAACAATTGCTCCGCGACGTTAATTCCTGCTGCAAAATGCACGATTGTGGTGGCATTCACGCCTGCGGCGACAGGTGCTCGCTTGGGCCAACTACTCATCAATGACAACGCCGCCGGAAGTCCACATAATGTGATGTTTACCGGGAAGGGCAATTAGTCAAGGGACTGACAGCGTGGCAAGTTTGCTGCCTCCTAAATCTTTACGGGCGCGTTGTCTACCAACTGTGGTGCGGACTAGCAGGCGAACGGTCCGTCTAGGATGGGATATGGTGACACAATAGAATCCGGGCCGGGTGCACCGTTTTTGCTATTGGGAAATCGGATGTTTTAGAAGCCACCACATTATGAGCAAGATCGCAACTACTATGAAGAGAATCACAAGCCCAAATCGTTTTTGATCGAAATTTGTTTTGTGACTGCTCTTGTTTACCAGGTGCGTACTCCTAGCTGAGGCAGAGTTCGTTCCGAATTTTACTCTCTTCTGTTTCTTCGGAATCCGGTGGGATGTCCGCGAACTACACCTGTAGGATGTCGCCGTCTCTAGCCACCATCTCATAGAGTACGGGATTCACAAAAAAGCCGAGAAATAGCCGCGAAACAAGACCGGCCACGATGACAATCGCAAATGGTCTCTGAGTGGACGAGCCGATGCCGGTGGACAAGGCGGCCGGCAACAGGCCGAGACAGGCGACGAGCGCAGTCATCATGATCGGGCGCAAGCGAAGTAGAGAAGCTTCGTAGGTCGCGGTGCGAATGTCTTTGCCTTCCAATCGCAGCTTGTTGATATACGAAACAAGTATGACTGCTGTCTGAACCGATACACCGAGCAAAGCCAGCAAACCCAAGACTGACGACACGCTGAATGGCGTACGCGTCAGCTTCAGTGCTATGAGGGCTCCGACTGGTTCGGTCATGATTACGCCGATCGCGATGGTAACTGGGAACTTGAAATTTCCGTATAGCGCAAACAGGATCATGAAAATCAGCAGAATCGCAATTGGGCCGATGATGGTCAGTTGCTGCTTGGCTTCGAGGAATAGGCTGTACTCGCCGCCCCATGTCATCCAATAACCTTGGGGAAGTTGCACCACACTGTTGACGGCTTTTCGCCCATCGTGCACAGCGCGCTCCAAGTCACGATGTTCAATACTGTATTGAACTCCGATGTAACGTGAATTGTTTTCGCGATAGATAAGAGAGGCGCCATTGCTCTCCTGGATGCTGGCCAATTCTTTCAGCGGAATCTGCTCGCCATCGGGAGCTCCGACGAGCAGGTTGCCGATCTGATTAGGGGTACTGCGGAATTGCGGCTGCATCCGTACGACCAGATCAAAGAGTTTTTCGCCCTGAATCACTTGCGTGGCAGCTTGGCCGCCTACTGCGGCCTGGATCACCGCTTCCACGTCGGAAACATTGATGCCATAGCGGGCGATCTTCTCGCGGTCAGGGTTGATGACCAACGTGGGCTGGCCCAGCTCGCGGACGACCGTCAGCTCCGTAAAGCCTGGGATATGTTCCAATGTTTTCTTGATCTGTAGAGCTTTCTCTTGCAATACGTTTAGGTCTGGACCATAAACCTTGACGGCCAAAGAACTCTTCAGTCCTGTGAGCGCCTCGTCGACGGCATCCTCGGCAGGCTGAGTGTAATTGAAAATAATTCCGGGAAAGGTGGTAAGGCGCTTGTTGATTGACTCGATCAGTTCTTCCTTGGTGTGAATGTCGCCACTCCAGGCGTTCTCTCCGTAAGGTTTCAGTCCGACATAAAACTCGCAGTTGAAAAAACCGGTAGGATCTGTGCCGTCGTCTGGGCGACCCAATTCTGAACCGACAATCGTTACCTGGGGATACGACATTAATATCTCGCGAATTTTCGGGGCAACCTTCGCCGCCTCTTCCCACGAGATGGTGTAGGGCATGGTAGCGCGGACCCAGAGCGCGCCCTCGTCCAAGTGGGGCATGAATTCGCCCCCAATGAATGGGACAAGGATGAGCGTAGCGCCGAAGATAACAGCCGCCGCCGCCATGGTGGTCCAAGGGCGGCCCAGGCACCAGCTCAATTTCGTGCCATACCATTTCTTGATGGCTTCAAACGGGCCATTGACTTTTTCCTTAACGCCGCCCTTGAACCAGTAAGACGCCAGCACCGGCACCAAAGTTAAGCTGAGGATCAAGGCTCCGAGAAGGGCGAACGACATGGTGTCGGCCATTGGGTGAAACAACTTGCCCGACGGGCCGCTCAAGGCATAGATCGGCAGATATCCGGCGATAATGACGGCGACTGAATAGAAGATGGGGCGATCGACATCGCGCGCGGCATGCAGAATCACCTCGTGCAGGTTATATTCCTGACCGCTCCTCTCCGCTAGTTCACGGTAGATGTTCTCCATCATCACGACCGTACCGTCAATAATGATTCCGAAATCGATGGCGCCGATGGAAAGCAGATTGGCCGACAGATTCTGCGCGTGCAGCAGGATGAAGCTAAAGAGCAGGGACAGTGGAATGGTCAGGGCAACGATAATCGCCGCGCGAAAGCTGACCAGGAAAAAAATCAGCACAACGAACACGAGAATCATCCCGCGGAGCAGGTTATCTTCTACGGTGCGCGTGGTCAGATCGACCAAATCGCTGCGGTCATAAAAAGGACGAACTTTCACGTTCTTGGGCAGAATCAGCTTGTTGAGTTGTTCGGTCTTGTCCTCAACTCCTTTCAAGACGTTCTGGGTTTGCTCACCGCGGCGCATAAGGATGACGCCTTCGACGGCGTCGTCGTTTTTCTGGAAGCCGAACTGGCCTAACCGGGGAGCATTTCCGATCACCACCTGGCCGATGTCGCCAACGCGAACCGGCGTTCCGTGATTACTGCCGACAACAATGCTGGCGATATCCTTCGTGTCGCGGACCAGACCAACGCCGCGTACGTAGTAGAACTGTCCGCCTTGCGAATAGAATCCGCCACCGGTATTGGCGTTATTATTGGCGAGCGCCTGAATGACCTGCGGGACAGTCAGGTGGTAGCCATAAATGCGGGCGGGATCGAGCAATACCTGGTATTGCATGACCGTGCCGCCGAAGCCGGAATCATCGGCGACCCCGGGAACTGCTTTGTAAGCGCGCTCCAGAACCCAATCTTGAATGGTCTTCAATTCCTGGGAAGTCCGATCAGGGCTCTCGATGACGTACCGGTAGACCAGTCCACTAGGGCTAAACAGCGGAGCGAGGCTAGGTGTGACGCCGGTGGGAAGAGTTACGTCGGCCAAGCGCTCGAACACGACCTGGCGCGCAAAATAATCGTCTGTGTCTTCTTCGAAAGTCAGCCGGATGTCGGACAGGCCGTAAAGCGAAATGGATCGCATGACCACGAGGTGAGGCACGCCGTTCATTTCGACTTCTAGTGGCAGACTGACCAAGCGCTCCATCTCTTCGGCGGCGTGGCCCGGCCATTGCGTGATCAACTCCACCATCGGTGGAGAGAGGTCGGGATAGGCATCCACCGGCATGCGTTGGAAGGAGATCGCTCCCCAAACTGCGATTACCGCCACAAATATCAGTACCAGGAAGCGCTGCCGCAGGGCGGCTTGAACGACGCGATGTATCATGCGTGGCCCTCAGTTGGGTGCGATTGAGACATACGCGTTTGAAGTATGGGCATTATCGTTGGAGTGAATTCGCAAATTGCAGGAACAAGCTTCCGTTGGCAACAATACGGTCACCTTGAGAGAGCCCCTTGGTGATCTCCGTGCTCTCCTCGGAAGTCTGTCCAATGGACACGCTGCGCATGGCGAACTGGTTTTGGCCCGCGAGCGTGTAAACAAATGGTTCGTTTTCGGCATTGCGCAGGACTGCGGAATTCGGCACAGTAATCGCATTCGCCACTTTTCCCGCTTGAACCTGCGCGACGACGTACATGTTGTTCTTCAGTTTTTCCTGCGGATTCCTTACATCAATGCGAGCTTGTAGGGTACGCGTCGTAGGATCGAGCGCTGCTGCCACGTAGGAAATTTTTCCGTGGAACTCAGTTCCAGGATAGGAGTCAGTCAGAATCGTTACCGGATCGCCCACGTGCACATACGGAAGATCCTGCTGGTAGATGTTGGCCAACACCCAGACAACACTCATGTTGGAAATGGTGAACGTCTGGGTTGTGCCGGCTTGAATCACCTGTCCGGCAGCGACGAGACGTTCGACTACTTCGCCACCAATGGGTGCCAGCACTGGCAATTCGGGTGAGCCGCCCGTTTGCACTGCCTGCTCGGGGTTCTTGAATCCGAGCACGTGGAGCGCCTGCTCGCTGGCTTGTACGTCGGCCTCCGCCTGATTGCGGGCCGATTCTGCGGCAATCAAATCTCTCTCGGCAATAGCGTGATGATCGTAAAGATCCTTGGCGCGCGCGTATTCTCGGTCCGCTAATTTGAACACGTCATTCGCTTTCATGTAAGTCGCACGCAATTGGGAAAAATCTGGGCTGGCGACATACAACAGAGGCTGCCCCGCTCGCACAGTTTCTCCGGGCGACACGACAATGCGGCTGATTGGCCCACTGACCTGCGTGATGACCGGAGTGGTCGCGAATCCGTTGTATGCAACTGCACCCGTCAAACGCAGAGTGCGCGTCAAAACTGTTGGAGCAATAGTGACAATCTGGATATGGCTCATCTGATCGGCAGGTATCGAGAACAGCGCCGCCTTATCTATGCTGCTTCGGCCTGAAATGCCAGGGTCACCTGTAGAACGCGCGTTGTCGCCGCAGCTGATCGCGATCGCGAAGGTCGCCAGCATCGCAATTAAGTAAAGGAAGCGTGGTGCCCTGACAGTCTCGAGTCGCTTGCGTTGCTCTTGAACTCCAAATAAGTTGAGCCGCTTGAGCCTGTGGTTACTTGCATCGGGATCTCCGACGAGTTCTCGGTGGTGACGAATATTGTTTAAGTACGTGATCATGGTAGTGTTCTGCTTCCTACCGCTTCTTTGAGCTGTTCTACGGCGATTAGATAATTTGTGAGCGCCTGCCGATAAGCCAGTTGAGTAGCGCGATAACTACGCTCGGCATCGAGGAAATCCAGAAGACTCGCTGCACCGCGGTGATAGGCATATTCACTGATATCGCGTGAGTCCTTGGACTGCTTTAGGTAACCACCGGTATAAAGAGTGACGACTTCCTGGTTGCTACTGAATGCGGCATACGCGCTGTTCACATCCGTAAGCACGGTATCGCTTGCGGCGGAGGCGGTCTCCTGGGCCGCTGTCCTGGCGTACTGCGTGCGCGCAATTTCGCCTTGGTTCCTGTCGAAAATAGGCAGAGGGAAACTGACAGTCGCTCCCACGGTGTTCTCGCCAGACACGTGGGTGTAGGTGAGCGCACCGGTGACATCCACTTTGCCGTTGGCCTTAGCAAGGGCATATTGGCTTTCAGCGGCGCGTACACCCTGCTGGGCAGCCAGCAGGTCGGGGCGAGTCTTCAGAGCTTTCAAGAGAAGATCGTCGCGATTCAACTGCAGGGGTTGGTAAGCCAGGTCGCCCTCCACGTCGTAATCGGCTGGAACGGCGTCGTACCCAAGGAATCCGCGGAGGCTGGCCAGCGCCTGTACCCTGGCAACCTTGGCGGTGGATACATCAGTCTGGAACTGCAGCAGTTGCACGGTGATCTTCAACAGATCGCCTTCGCTGATAGCGCCCGCCTTGTACTGAGCTTGAGCGATGTCAACGGTCTGTTGAAAGCTCGCGAGGTCTTGATTCGCCAGATCCAGGTTCGATTCCGCCAACTGCGCCGTGATGAATTGCTGAGCCGTGTTGAAGATCAGCGCCCGTTCGGCATCGGAGACTTGATAGCGGGTCTGTCCCGTCGCGTCGCGAGCGGCATCGATGCGGCGATGCCGTTTACCGCCGCGCTCGAAGAGATAGCTGACACCGGCATCGAATTCAGTCACGTTCGCGATGATGTTGGCATTGAAGTTCTGTGGCTCGACGGGAATAAATAGAGAGTCCACAGTCAACGTTGGGTTTGGCCTGAGGGCCGCCGTAACTTCTTGGGCCTGGTTTTGCTGGATCTGAGTTTGGGTCGCTTTGAGCGCGTGGTTATGTACGATGGCCAGATTGATGGCCTGGTCGATCGTAATGCGCATGGGAGCCTGAGCGTGCGCTACACCAAGCACTGCAAACGAAACCAGAACAGCTTTTATACCGTGCTTCTGCTGTTGCATATTCCCTTCAAAATGAATGCCTGCCCCTTGCCGCACAAGGCGGCAACTGCGGGCACAACGGCAACTTCCGCTAAGGACTAGATGCTGCAGTTAGCTGCTTTATTGAGTACGCCGGGCGTCACGGAAACCGTGCAAGGCGTCAGTTGCGAGCAGCCTGAGTGCGGAAGAGAGTTTCACAGGCTGGGAGGTGGTCGTACGTGAAGTGCGAATATCTGCAGCGCCGAATGAAATGACTCTCGGATCGTACCCGAGACCCTTGTGACATGGCCGGGTGCCGCGACCGAAGTCATAGGCGATGCTAAGGATGGCACGTGGCTGGAAACGCAGATCAGACAAACCGACGACGATGCTGGGGCGGACCTCGCTATACAAAAGTGATGCGCAGTTTGCAGTGGTGCCAATTCGCAGCAGTCCAGAGACTGCGCAATCGTCGTCATCAAGAACAGGCCGATGGAGAACGAGGCACACCAAGCCAACAATCTCCGAGATGCCGCTGCTCGCCATTGGCTGCTAGTCATTAGGCGAAAATTCGTTGAATCCAAAACCTATAGCGATTTCGTACGAATGTATCACTATTCCAACCAAAAATGATATTCCGGACCTCGTTGTGGCCCCGGCGGCAGAATCGGAGTCGGGCAAGGCCTGTGGCCGTTGCTTCTGTCTATTTTGGGAACTGATGTATCCGCATGCTTAAACGGATGGATATGCGCGATGTGTCGGAGATGGCCCCCTGATGGCCACGCGGCGTCTTCGCTCTTGGGAATCGGCGTGTCGATTTTGGTGAAATGGTGGCGGCTGTCTTTCGACTTTCACCGGTTCTGCATCCAGGTTGGATCTTTCTACCAGAGTCTCACTACCACCTAATAGTGTGCCTGCCTAGTTGATCACCAGTTCCGATGGACATAAATGAAATTCGGCGGCACTTTATCCCAAGTTGCGAAGTCTCAGTCAGGTCCTACAGTGAAGCTCGGTGGTTCAGGCGACCCGTCGCTTTTGTGGCAACAACTCAAATTCCATGGCGGCTTCAGCCCGCAGACTCTGCAGATCGCGCGAAATGGTCACGACAGCAAGAGTTCGTCCGCCTTTCTTATAAGTTACCGCACAATCACGCGCATCAAGACTGCCATCGATCTCGACAGCATCCCACTTCTCAGCGTGCCCAACATAGTTAATTGCGACATCGTAGTGTTGGCTCCAGAAGAATGGAACGGCATCAAATTTCTGGCCTTGGCCAAGAATGTTCTTGGCTGCTACCTGCCCCTGTCGTTCGGCTACTACCCAATGCTCGACACGGATTCGTTCGCCACTGTGCGGATCGGGCCAGCGTGCGGCATCGCCCGCAGCGAAGATTCCGGGTACGCTTGTTTCCAAGTATTCATTCACGGAAATCCCGCGATCGATGGCCAGCCCAGCTTGCTCGGCCAGAGCTAACGACGGCCGAACGCCTACGCCCAAGACCAGGAAGTCAGCGTCCAGATTTCTCCCGCTCGTCAATGAGACTGTGCGCCCGCTGACCGCGTCAACCGTCTCACCCAAGTGGAAGGTCACTCCACGGGACTCGTGAAGCTTACGGACGAAGAGTCCGACTTCAGTTCCCATGACTCTTTCGAGTGGCTGACGGTCAGGTGCGACGACATCTACAGAAATTCCTCGGGCGCGCAACGATGCGGCAACCTCCAAACCGATGAAGCTCGCGCCCACAATCAGGACACGTTTTGCGGATGCCGATCTGGCGATGATTGCCTTGCTATCAGCAAATGTGCGCAGATAATGGACCTGCGACTCGGTGGCGCCTGCAATCGGCAAATGGACTGGATCGGCTCCAGTGGCTAGCAGGAGCGCTCCAAATTCCATTGCCTTGCCGTTCTCAAGCAGAATCTGTTTTCTCTTCGTATCAAGAGAAGTGACCCGCGATTTGAGGAGAAGGTCAATCTTGCGCTCGCGATAGTAATCCGGGGATCGCAAAGGGACCCAGTCCTCTTGTGCCGTGCCGGCGAGATAGTCCTTGGAAAGGTTGGGGCGATCGACAGGGGAAGAGTCGTCGGCACTCACGATCGTGAGCGGACCATCGTAGCCGTCACGCCGTAGCATGTCCGCCGCTGCCAAACCCGCAGCACCTCCACCTACAATCACAACTGAGCTAGGGGCGTTTGCCGTATGTCTGGGAGCCGAAGGCGCGAGTTTCTCACGAACGAAGACTCTGTCGCCAAGGTGTTCAACCCGCCAACAGGGAACAGGATCAAGTGCGGGCGCGCGGAGCGCCTCACCTGTACGCAAACTGAAACATGCATGGTGCCAGGGACAACGCACTGTTTCATCCACTACGAGTCCTTCATGGAGCGGTCCGTGATAGTGGGTACAGTTAGCTCCGACCGCGAAGAATTCTGCGCCACGCCGAACCAGCAAAACATCCTCGCCATCAATTACACCCAACAGCGTCCCACCCTCTTGCAGTTCCTCAACGAGAACTCCGTTTTTCAGATCTGCTCTTTCAGCATTGCTCATATTTCACCCCACACCATGTGTAGCCATTCTACCCGCGCCGGGTTGCTCCGAGCGCAGATATGCCCGAATGAGGAATGGCCCTCATCAGAAATAGGCGTTTGATTTGTCTTTGGATTGGAATTGGCGTGTTGTGAGTCCCACAACAGCCAAAACGTCGAGAGGATCGGTAGAACTGGTTTGTGGACGACAATGTTCTAGGCGAACATTGGTTTGGACTAGGCTGTTTGGAGGAGTAGACCTGTGAAGCCCGACAGAAGTTTAGTCAACAGCGGAATGGGTGGTTCGCAATCAAAAACAGCTTGGAAAATTAATGACGCGAGACATCGAGATGCCGGGCAGGAGAAGGTGGAAGAGGAATGGCAAAAGAAGTGACGAACACGAATGTTTTTGTCGATGTTCTCGTATCATCTGGGCCAGCAACCGAACTTGAAGATGTGGATCATATCTTCGGCTTTCTCGTCGGGAGTTGCGAAGTAGAGGCTGTGCTCTATGACGCGAGTGGACGCTCGGAAAGAAGGAAGGGCCACTCAGGACCTGTTTATCTTCCGCGTCGAGCGGACCGACCCCTGGGCACCGCAGTCGGGGACGATCGATACGCTACCACCATCAGAACTTACGATCGCAGGATGGACGCTTGGCGGGTCAATTTCATCAATCCGGCGGCAGATGAAACCAGCGCGCAACTGATCGCGGCCGCGCAGGAGAGGGAATTGAAATGGAAGGAAAACTGTCCAGCGGTACTGTGATTCGTTGGAGATATGT
>Ga0126379_10001714_pt1 | contig 13576 bp, 13 predicted proteins | sample PanSoiMetPlot_24_FD_92640 | JGI IMG/M metagenome (GOLD analysis project Ga0126379, IMG submission 92640) | Tropical forest soil microbial communities from Panama - MetaG Plot_24 | ecosystem: Environmental > Terrestrial > Soil > Tropical forest > Bulk soil | place: Panama | collected 2016-02-17 | reverse complement strand
GACACCATCCTGGCATGGTGTCGAAGATTGGTCGCGCGCAAATTCGACGGATCAGGAGCACACCGATGCACCGGCCGACCGTCAAACAAAGAACTCGAGGAATGATTGTGCGGATGGTCAAGGAATCGATCTTGGGACTATGACCGGATCGACGGCGCGAATCGCCAGTGAAGGAAGAATCCGCCCAGAGAGATGTCGATAGATCTGGCTGACGAGCAGCTTATGGCGGCGAATTGCGGTCAAGGTCGATCGCGCCGATCCATCCGATTGGGAGGAGATGATCCTCGAACGGGATCGCAAGGCTGAACAGAGCGGCGGTTCGAGGAGAATTTGAGCGCCGCTTCACAGTCGAGCGCGCAAAGGACGCCTTGATAACCTCGCCAGCTGCAGGGTCTTGGAGAATTGAAGGGCGCCGCTTTACCATTGTTTGAGCCTTTCGCCAGCTGCGTGCGAACCCTACGCCACAGAGCTGCGGTCTCAATGGCTGCCTTACCTACGTATTCAGTGACACCAAGCCCGGCGGCGACAGCATCCTGAAGGCTTCACTCACGCTGTTCTCTAAGCCGCCTCGCTTTCCTCGGTCGCATTTCGCTGGAAAAACGCCCAGTTCGCGAGATCGTCGCGAGGAGCGGCATGCCGCTGAACTGGTGGTCTATCCGCAGTCTGCATAGCCTAGACGTGCGAGCTGCCAATACGAGGCGATCCCAGCAGCTGCCGCACGGCCGGGGCAGGCCATTGTCAGCGTAACGTCTCACGAGCGCCTCCCGGGGTCGTGAGCTGCGGCGAGTACAAAACCACGACCGGCAACAGGGTGAATGCCGGCATCGCGCCAAGCGTGTCAATGAGCGCGCTCCGGCGGCGAGCGCCAGCAGAGTCAAGAGCAACAGCGTCGCCGCAAAAGCGACGCTCGCAAACCGGCGTTCGGACCCGCGGACGACTTTCAAGGCATGTTCGACAGAGACTCTTGCATCTTTCCGGCGCTGTGGTGATATTCCAGCGCCGTCTATGAGAGGCCTTCAGTCTGGCGTCCACGTCTAAAGCGTCCACTTTTTGAAATCGTTGCACGGAACACCGCCATCGAGGCATTGTCCCGGTCCTTTTACCTGCGCCGCGGCCAAGTTTGCCGCGGCTGTTCCAGACTGTTCGTATCGGGAGCCGCGATCCTTGCTCGATCCTGGCGATACACTATTGACTTTCCTCCTAATCAAGCTTACCAGGCGTCGCTCTATTATACGGGAGCGGTCGCTGCCAGCACCGCCCGGCGTATCGTCCCAGGTAACCGCCTGCACCATTTACTAGGAAACCCCATGGGTCGAGTGGGTTTCGAGTGTTTGTTGCAACACAAACTGATGGTGTGGACGGAAAAACCGTCTATGTCTCGCAAACGTGCGACAACCCATGCTATAGAGCAAACGCAATCGGTTCGTTGGATCGTGTCTGGTGCCAAAGGGCTATCGGAAACTGCCACAGTCGTTCCAAAAGCTGAAGCGGAATAGATCGAGAAGGACCGTTTATTGCTTAACTTACTGTCGACGATAGGGGCCACGAAACAATAAGCCGGCAAGTTCTGCGCACGGACATTGAAATGGGAAAAGTATCGGCAACCTGGATCGTTGGGTTGCGCCTTTGGATGGAGGAGGAAGTCATGTTCCGCGCCATCTTCGTGCTGATGATCGTGGCACTCAATTTTGCGACGTTCGGGCCCACTCTAGCCGGCGAATTTGGCACCCGGGAAGAAGCGATAGCCATGGTGAAGCGCGTTCAGGAAAAATTCAGGAGGGACGGCGCCGACGCTACTTTCAGGGCGATCACAGCCCAAGCGAGAATCTTTCACGACCGAGACCTCTACCCGTTCGTCTACGATATGAACGGGGTGGTCGTTGCTCATGGAGCCAAGGCAGATTTGGTGGGCAAGAACTTGATTGACTTTAAAGATCAGGATGGCAGGTTTGTAATCCAACAAATGATCGCCGTCGTCAAAGGTCCCGGGAGCGGATGGGTCGACCTCAGATGGACCAATCCTACGACCAAAGAGGTCGAAGCCAAGTCCTCCTATGTTGAGAGAATGGGACAATATTGGGCAGGGGTTGGCGTCTATACCGATGAACAGGTTAACGAAAATACAGTCGGCATCATATCTGGTAGCCCCAATTCAGACGACACCTATTTGCAAATGGCGTATGATCTTGCGGCGGTGCTCAATGACGGTAATAGACTCCGAATTTTACCGATCGCCGGCATTGGCGGACCTCAGAACATCCGCGACGTGCGTTCTCTCAAGGGGGTCGATATAGGTCTCACCCAAACCAACATTCTTAATAGTTTTCGCCGGTCGAATGAACAGCTCGGCAAATTCGACAAAAAGATCGTTTATATTGCAAAGCTGTTCAATGAGGAGGCGCACTTGCTCGTTGGGGCCGACATCACCTCACTTGAGCAACTGAGGGGTCGGAAGGTCAATCTTGACGAGGTCGGCAGTGGCACCAGTTATTCTGTCCGTGATATCTTCAAGCGTATTGGTCTTCAGATTGAAGAAGTCAGCATGTCGCAGACCGATGCTTTGGAAAAACTCAAAAAGGGTGAGATTGCTGCAACGGTTCTGATTGCCGGGAAACCTGCCCGGTCGATCCAGAGGCTGAGCCGCGAAGACGGTTTACACTTGCTGTCCATTCCATACTTGCCAGCACTGGCCGCCGACTACCTTCCAGCGTCCCTGAGCCATGAGGACTATCCGAACATGATTTCGGCCGGCCAATCTATCGACACCGTCGCCGTCGGAGCGGTTCTTATTGCTTACAATTGGCCAAAGAATACCGACCGTTACCGCCGGGTACAGAGATTTATCGAAGCGTTTTTCCCTCGGATAGCTGACTTTCGCGACCCGCCGCGCCACCCAAAATGGCGCGAAGTCACGCTCGCGGCGACCTTGGACGGTTGGGATCGCTTCGAACCCGCCGGGGCTTGGGTCGAAGCCAACAAGAGCCAACAGGTATCCAGGCTACCGGTTTCGTCGGGCAGTCCTCAGCAGGCAAAAGATCCCGAGGTCCCGCCAAGTGTCGACCCATTGCTATTTCAGCAGTTTTTGGAATGGAGACGATCCACTGGGGGCAAGCAGTAGAGACGGCGGTCGGCGGGCAGGGGGCGTTGACGTGGAATTTCCAGCCTACGCCTGCGCGGAAATGTTCGAAGAATTTCATTAGGAGTAATACATCAGCAGCCCCGCCGCATTCATGACGAGAGCGCGCTTGGCGTGATTTCGGCAATGCCCTTGCGCATTTGCACGGCTGGTAGGAGCAACGTCCGACAACCAGACGGCCTTCAGCAAAATTTAACCCATCGACCGCGTGAGCCTGCGCACGCACCCGTCGGATTGCCGAGGTCCGCAGCTGCCGCAACCTCTGGGCGTTTGGGAGGCATCAGGTGAATACCGTCTACGTCATAGCGGTGATGTCGAGCCTCAACTGCGGGATCGACGTGCTCTGTCTCCGGGCCGTCGAACCCGAATTGAGGTATTACACTCAGGACGCCTGCACCGCTTCGCTAAGCCGCCTGATGGCAAACGCGAGGCACGGCGCTACGCATCAACTGGACTGGCGGTGCGTACCCGCGGACTCCGCGCGCCCCTACGAATCCAGGCGATCCGACCGTTGATCAGTCCAGTCTGCTGGCTCCGAACTCCTTCGGCTTGCGTGTCGTTCAGGCCCGTCTCGGCATCCGTCGCCCTCTGCATGTAGCTCACCACCACCTCGTTCCGCTAGTCTGCTGAAGCTACCTATGTGGGGTGAGTAGGCCGACGGGCTTTCACTGCCGGCCTCTCGCAGAACCGTCCACATGAACAGGAGCACGTATTCTAAAGTGCCTGTAATCACGATTTCTGCTGGTCCGCGGACAGACCATGTTGGGGGAGTGAGCTTCGTGCACTCTGCGGCGCTCAAGCTGTCAAAGGCTCGGCCTGTGAGGATGGCCATGCAGCAAGGGGGAGCGTTGCTGAGGGGACCGAAGGGATTTACGGTATCGGCTTCCGGTTCGGCTACCCACGCACTGTAGGGCGTAGCGGAAGCGGTAGGACGCAGCGGGCCGAACCGAGCCAATATTGTGGTCGTAAAGGCCTCAGGGTTTGGGGGTGGCCGCATCATGGCACTTATGATTCTCGCTTGGTGCGCCCTGTCGCCGTCGAGTCCAGGCACCGCAAGCGCTGCGCCCCTGCGGGACTTGACCGCTCAGCGTCGATCCGAGCAAAGGCGGCCATCATGCCATCAATGCAGAGATGAACCTCTCAGACAACACACGTTACGGATACCTAACACTGGCCCTGCACATGATCCAGTCGTGGGCACCTCTTTATTATTCTGGACCAATCCGCGCGCCAGGGCCAGAGCCTACTCGTTCCAGTTTGTTGTCAAACAAATAATTTGATCGAACGTGTTTTCTTGGCGATGGCGGTCACGAATTTATAAGGCTTTGTGAACTACGGACACATGAAATTGTACTCTTCATCCCTAAAAAAACACATCTAAAGACAAAGGGCTTCTCAGGGGCCAAGCGCGGATCGGCCACGCTATGCGGCTGGACGCATCGGGCGACCTCGTGTCGCAAATTGGGCTTGGAAATATTTGGTCCGTACCTCTCGAGAAGCCTGGACCGATAGCACTTCGAGCAGGTGAGAAGTTGAGCTTGACTCGCCGCCTCGCCGAGGCTGTGCTTCACAATTCTCGCGTGATAGTGGCGCGGCAGCAGTGTCAGCAGCGGCATGGATGCCTTGCCGCGTTCGTCGGGTACCTCCCTTGTGCGCCCGTCGCCATCGGTCACCCAGGCTTCTCACCCTGACCACCGCGGACCGTAGCGATCGGACGGCCACGGCGTAAGAGATCGGCAAGTCACGTTGCAGAGATGCTGCTGAATCAGCTTGAGAGAATAAAACTCAATGTAATCGACGGTGCACTGGCGAGCATGTCTCGGCATCCACATTTGGCGTGGTCTCCCGCCAAGGAATTCTAGTACAGTTGCAATCGGTGCTTGTGTTCCCCATGTCTCATTATGCCCCACCTGTGCGCCGAAACGGAGGTGGTGCCAACCCCGATCACTGCTGGAGTTGTTTCGTGCCGAGACTTACTCCACTGCTGGTTACCATCTCCCTGACCTTGATGACATCGGTAGCGACCCACGCAGAGCCGGTCGGGACGCGCACTTGCGCGAGATGGACTGCTGGACGCGAGCAGCATCTATCGACGACCATGGAGACCTGGGTTGCGGGGTATCTCGCATCGTCCAATCAGTGGGCCTTGGCGTTGGGGCTGGCGGAGGCCCCGGTGCTTGTTCCAGGGCTGTTGAAGTTAATCGATCAAAATTGCAAATCGGATCCAGACGCAAGCCTCGCCAGCGTCGTTTTTGATGTGATCCGCTCAGAACTTTTGCAGGGGAAGTCTGGACAGCACACACCGAGTGTCAGCCCAAGATGACGAACTCACGCCTTTACTTGCCGAAGCTGAGATGCCTCGATCCGCTAATGGATGTCGCCCGCGGTCAAACACGTGAATTGATTACACGCTGGTAGGCGAACCGCTGCGAAGCCTTTTTATCTTCTTGCCTCGCCGTTTGATGGCTGAACGCCCTCGAGCAAGGTGGCTTGCCCTGCGGTTAGAGCCATATCAATTTCGTCTTTGGGTCTTGTCGGCTGCAGGAGGTGATCAAGCTCGTTTTTCAGAAGTTCCGCGGACTGGGCTGGGTCCGCCAAGTTCTGTTGTGGATGGCGTCGCAGAACGTCCACTTTCCCTACCCATCGGACGGCAGAACGTTAATGTCGTTCGAATGGCGGCCGATCAGGTATCGCAATGGCGCTCGCCATCATGCGCGGCGCGCCACTAAGTCTATGCCGGGGCCGACGGCGTTTACCTGCAGGCCCGCATGGAAGAGCATAGCGATTGCATGCTGGTGCTGCTCGGCGCGACGCCTGAGGGTAAGGGTGCGCGGGAGCAGCGTGCGCGCCCTTGAACTTCTCGGCGATCTGGCTCATGCCAGCGAGCGGTTTCATCCCTGTCCACTGGTACTCCCCGATCCGCAACTATGGCCCATTGATCGACCTCAGGCCGGTGACAAAAGAATGCGGCGCCGGCTGGACCGCGGACCGCGCAGTTATGCCGCCACTTCTTTCTTGCGGGTTACCGCCTTGCGCGTTATGGCCTTGCTCAGTTCGCGCAGCCACAGCACCGAACTTCCGACTGCGGTGCAAATGAGCCAGTCTCCGAGACTCAATGCGGTTGTCGAAAATGCCCGTTGCAAGAATGGTGTATAGATCACCGCTGCATGCAGCGCGAGCGACAAAACGATCGCTGCCCATAACCACCCATTTTTGAAAAGCCCTTCGAAAGCGCTCCTTTCGTCGGAGCGCGCGTTGAAAACATTGAAAAGCTGAAACATGATCAGCGTTGTGAACGCCATGGTCTGTGCTACCTTCGATAAGCCCACCAGGGGAGGGCGGCGTCGAGCACCAGCAGGGTTCCCACTGCCATCACGCTACCAACGAAAAAGATACCGGCCCACATGCGGGGCGTGATCACACCCTCGCCGCGCGGGCGCGGCGGCCGGTTCATCGTTCCCGCGTCGGCGGGATCGACGCCGAGTGCGAGCGCGGGCGCTCCATCCGTGACCAAGTTGATCCAGAGAATCTGGGTCGCCAGCAGTGGCAGCACGAGGCCATGGTCGCCACCCGCCGTCAGCCCGATGAATTTGGCCAGCAGGACTCCGAAGAACATTGTCATGACTTCTCCGATGTTCGACGACAGCAGATAGCGTAGGAACTTCCTGATGTTGTCGAAGATCGCGCGCCCCTCTTCGACAGCCGCCACGATGGTGGCAAAGTTGTCGTCAGCGAGCACCATGTCTGCAGCTTGCCTTGACACGTCGGTGCCTGCGATGCCCATGGCTACCCCAATATCGGCGGTCTTCAGGGCTGGCGCGTCGTTCACGCCGTCCCCCGTCATGGCGACCGTCATCCCGCCACGTTGCAATGCTTTCACAATCCGCAGTTTGTGTTCGGGATTGACGCGCGCATAGACCGAAAACTCTTGAACGATCTGGTCGAGAGTCGCGTCCGACATTCTTGCGAGGTCGGCGCCGACAACTGCGCTGCTATCGCTTGCAATTCCCAGTTCGGCGGCGATGACGGTCGCGGTCTTGGGGTGATCCCCGGTTATCATAATTGGCCGTACGCCGGCGCCCTTTGCACGCCCGACCGCTTCTTTTGCCTGCTCGCGAGGCGGATCGACCATGCCAATCAGGGCGAGAAAAATGAGATCCCGCTCTGCGTCGCCGCCGAGCCCTTTGGCTTCAGGCGTGTCTTTCGGCAGCGAGCGGAAGGCGACCCCAAGGGTGCGCATCGCCTCGGCGGCGAGCTCTTCGTTGATCTTTAGGATCTCGGCGTGGCGGTCCGTCGTCAAAGGCTGCAGTTGCTCCCCCACCAGTTCGTGCGAGCAGCGGGCCAGCAGCACATCCGGCGCCCCCTTGGTCAGAATGAGCAGATGCTCCGGCCGCTCGGCGTCACTGTGAATCGTGCTCATCAACTTGCGTTCGGAGGAAAAAGGCACTTCCGCCTTGCGGGCGAAGCGGCTGTCGAGCGCTTCCTCTTCCAGACCCGCCTTGCGGGCGGCAACGATCAGCGCGCTTTCAGTCGGATCGCCCTGCACCGACCACCGCCCGTCATGCTCTTGCACCACGGCATTGTTGGCGCGGTCGGCGACGGTGAGTGCGCGCGTCAGTTCGGACCGCAGCGCGCCGTCGATGGGTCCTCCCCCTTGGCGGCTCACCTCACCCGCGGGGACGTACCCCGCTCCACCCAGGTTCACGCGGCCGCTCGCTGTGACGACCACACGCACCGTGATTTCATTCTTGGTGAGCGTGCCGGTCTTGTCAGAGGCAATGATGTTCGCCGAGCCGAGCGTCTCAACCGCCGCAAGACGCCGCACGATGGCGCTTCGTTTCGCCATGCGTTGCACGCCGAGCGACAAAACAGCCGTTACTGCCGCCGGGAGGCCTTCCGGTACAGCCGCAACCGCGAGCGCGACGCCAAGAATGAGGACGTCGAAGACAGCCGAAAATCCGCGCACCTCCTCGATGAGAAGGATCGTCCCTATCATCACGACCGCAATGATGACAACGACGATCGCCAACACCTTACCGACCCGGTCGAGCTCTTTCTGCAGCGGTGTGGCTTCTTTCGGCGCTTGCTTCAGCATTCCCGCGATACGCCCGATTTGGGTTTGCATTCCGGTCGCCGTGACCACGGCACGTCCGTGTCCGCGGGTCACCGCGGAGCCGCTAAAGATCATGCTGTGCTGGTCGCCCAGGTCTGCCTCTGCCGCGATCGCATCAGTGTCCTTGGACACCGGCAGGCTCTCACCGGTGAGTGCCGCCTCCGACGTCTCCAAAGACGTCGATTCGATTAGTCGGCGTCGGCGGGAAGCGCGTCGCCCTCTTCGATCACGATGACGTCCCCGGGCACAAGCGAAGTCGCCGGAACGCTGCGCCGTATGCCATCCCGGATCACCTTGGCGTGTAGGGCCGACATCAGCCGCAAGGCGGCCAGAGCCTGCTCGGCACGGGCCTGCTGGACATAGCCCATCAACGCGTTGAGCACCACGATGGCCAAGATCGCCATCGCCTCATAGGGAAGCACCGATTCACGTTCATACAACCACACCCCCGCGGATACCGAACCCGCGATGATCAGCAGGATCACAAGTACGTCGGTGAACTGGGCAAAGAATTTCCGCCATTCCGAGACTCGCGCTTCCGCTGCCAGCTCATTTCTGCCGTAACATTTGAGCCGTTCCTCCGCTTGACTTTGGCTCAAGCCCGAGCATCCATCCGTCCTGAATGCCGCGAGGACGTCGTCGACGGTCTGTCGATAAGGACTCTCCTCTACCGGACTTGGAATCTCGTCGCGCATTGAAGTTCCTTAGGCTTCGGACTTCGTGGTGCGCCCGCCGTGGCAACCCCGTGATTAAACGGCGCGGACACCAGCGTGCTATCAAACGTAACCTAGTCAAGTCCAGCCCAGCAGCGAAGGCCTCCCGTTTAACGTTTTAATGGGTCCATTGACGAATCTCTAAGTCGTGAGTCGCCAAGCACACGAAGGCGAAGTGTCCTCTTTGGAAGAGCATGAAAGCCAAAGAAATACCAGGTAAGAGTGCGAATGCCACGTCCTAATCATTCGCACGTCTCGAAGACAAGCACCGCAGAGCAGACATTTGGTATCCCCTCTCCGGCAAGATGAGGGTGTTCCGCGAGTACATTAAACAGGGAGTACGCACCCAGATCACCGATTATGTGGTGCTAACAGCCCCTTTAGGTGGCCGACATCATCTGGGATCGCATCGGCGAGGGTTGGCGAGCGCCCAGCGGACGGGCCCGAGCGGGGTTTCTAGAGCTTCGCGCAGACGCCCGCGGGCTCACGCCATTTTCGATCGTCAATGGTCAAGGTTTGATGACGATCCCGCATCTGCCGATGCTTATCGGCCGTGCTTTGATGCGGTGGACCATTGCGATGCATTTCCGCGATGATACCGATCGAGATGGTGAGCAGAACAAAGATGTCGATGGCTGCACTGCCTATAACGTAGTCGAAGTGAATGACCAGCATGAGGTATCCTTTAGGGCGTACGTCCGCGGCTACTTCTTCGATGCGGACGCTCAGCGTTCAGTTTGCCATCCAAACAGGAGCCTCACAGCAATGTTGGCTGCAGCTCCTATGAGTAGGATGGTTCCTAGAGTTAAAAACAGATCGATCATGTGAAAGTTCCCTGCGTCAGCACAAGTGTCCCATCCAGAGGAACAGATCGCATCGCGTACGAAGTTCCGCTCCCAAACATGGATGATCAATTTGGGACGCTCGGTGGCAAATCGGATGCGACCTAGTGCAGGCCCTCACCACCTTTGTGGCCTGCACTATTGCGGGCGGAACCGGCCTTGGCCTTCGTCCGTCAGGCGTCCCCAGTAGCCTCCATGGAGACGACCGGGTGGAACCGTGCTTGCATACCCATGGGCGTACGCCCACGGCTCGATCGACGACTTGGTTGTGATGTCGTGCGGGCGAACGGTATGGTATCCGCCATTGCGATAGTTGCAGCAAACATTACCGGCGCCACGACCAACGCAAATGTTGTTCTGGTCGCCATGATCTCAGGCTCCGATATGCCTTAGAAAAGAAATGTTTCTATTGCCGGCGTCGCGCCAGGCATTTACGCTGCGGCTTGCATTTCCGATTACAATGTATTTCTTGTTGGCAGTTCTGATGCGCCGGCCAGTCCACAATCGCGTTAGTGCTAACGCTCATCTGTTCTCCTAAATTTAACCACGCTAGCGCGCACCTTCATAGTGGTGGAAGCCTGGCAGTGCCTCTACGGACTGTCGCGCTGGGGATGGAGGCAATCACAATGGGTCGCGCGTGACCGGGCCGAAAGGCAGCAGTCCAACGGCATTCATGTAAAAATAGTTGCGATCTCCCTCTTCCGTGAAGCTCGTCACACAACTATTTTTTGGCCGCAGAGTAAAATCATCGATTGGGCGAAGGAACTGTAATCGGCGACGGGGTTATTCGGGCCAGTCGGACAGTCTCTGCAACTGGGCTGATTTCAAGAGGAACTCATCATGATGACCAAGACCAGGGGCGCACTCGTCGTGGCGCTCGCTGTCTGTGTTGCGCCAACCGCCATGGCACACCCGCGTATTCATCACGCGCACCCCCACCACGCGATCCCTCCGTATGGATATGGCAGTGCTTACCCGTATGGCAGCGACTACCAATCGTCTCCAGGTCCCGGATATGGAGCCACCCTTCCGCCATACACTGCTCCCCATCGGGGTTGGAATTGTGTGACAGACGAAGGCCAAGGCCGATTCCTTCCATGCGACATGGGGGGTTAACCGGCAACTAAATCGAAACCAGTTCGCCGTCTTCATGAGGCAGTATTGGGCCTCACGATCCTCGCGTGGCATCAAATCTGTTGAAAACGTTTGCATCAGCCTCAGCAACGCCATCTTGGCCTGCTACCCGCGATATCTGGGGGGCGGAAGCTAGCGGGCTAGCCAACCACCCTGTTCCACGCAAGATAGCCGAGGAGGTGGTCGCGATTGTCAACCGCAAAGCCAACGGAGGGCGATTTTGCGCCCCACACGCGAATGTCGATTTTATTATCAAATAGCGAACAAAACGTTTTGGAAGGAATCGCACCGACCTTCGGTCGTTAAGGGGTATAAATAACAATACGGGTTGAATCGCCGTTCACAATGCATCGCGTCAAGGTGTTGGGGCGCGATCTATAATACTGCGTCAATCCTTAGCGTGTAGATGTTTTTTCGGCTTTGATTTTTGGCGTCGTTCCATCGCCGATTCGCAACTTACGACCGAGGTCCGTCAAAAACCTCGGTCCTCGAAGTAAGGCTGAGAGCTTGCGGAGAATCGCTGTGGTCCGGAGAAACTGGTTCAATGTCACTTGGGTCAGGTGGTGGGAAACAACCCAGCAACCCAATATAATCAGCAGTTGAGCTGCCAATTGCAGTCCCAGCAAACGCCATAGCGCCGAGGACAATGCCAACCCACATAGTCATGGGATCTGCCTTCAAGAATGATCGTCACACTCTCGTAGCATCGCACGTGACAATTTGTGTGTGATCGGGGTCACAGCCCAAACTGAATCCAACGCTGCCCGAGCAGAGACACAAATAATTCTTGCGTTGCCCAGCTGGCTAGACCGGAAGAAATTCCAGTCGCAGCGGCGTATAGCGTTTTCAGGACCTGATAGCCTGGGCCAATGCCGGCCAAGGCGATTATTGGGCTGGGAAAAACCTCGGGTCACCGGAGGAATGCTACACACCGGAAACTCTGCGATGGTTTCGTGGATGCTCGCCGGTGCTGAGGTGTCGGCAAACTTAACAGAAAAGGCTTAATCGGGCGGGATCAGCCACATTGGAGGCTATGACTAGATTCTATGACGCCGCGGGCGTCCTGGTTGATATCTCGGACAATGCGACGCGAGGGCCCGTTGGCCAAGCTGTGACGTCGGTAGAGGACTAATTCATGATGATACCGCCGAATCTAGCGACGATTAGTGAAATGGTTCACAATGGCGAAGCTTTGGGACCATTTGCGCCCCCGGAACTCTGAAGCGCAAGGTGAGGGTCAATCAACAGGCACCCGCCGCTTACATGGATTTGGCCGAGCTTTGAACTCCCGTCGTATGCGGACTGTCGAGCGTACGGCAGCGTAGCGGCAGCAAGGGTCAAAGCACCTATACCAGTGACAGCCTCGCGCGTGTAATCATCATTCCCTCCCGATGCGGTGAACTTTTCTGCTCCGCTGTCCGCTGCGTGCTCATGACGGCGACGCCCAATAGACCCAAATTAAGATTGCGTCCTCTTATTTGGTCACTTCGTCCGTTACTGACGCCGGTGCCCGCTCCGAGAACGATCCTATTATCCTTAGCACTGGATGGGCGCGGCCGAGACTTCACAAAGCAAAGGGATAGGAACGGCGAAACCCTCGCTGCCTAGGTCACAACAAATATATAGAGGGCCGGCCGGAACGGCCAGCTTGCCAGCTGCAGAGTGCCACAATACTATTCGACTCATACTACAACTAACTAGTCGTATAGGCTCCGCAGTATTTCTTCGCGCTCCAGGAGGAAGCCATCGGACGTGCTAGCCGCTCCCACCTTGGTCACAACGCATGAGTCCGGGTATGGCACATTTCGACCAAAAGCGACATTCGGGCTTTGAGGCACCGAGAGCGGCGAACCCCCTTCACGCGACCCCTTTTAGGATTTGAACCCGAGCGCCGAAGAATCACCCACCCGATCCGCTTAGGCAGTTTGCGGCGCATCTCAAAGCCAGCGATCGTTTGCTCATACTAAAGGCGGAGGTTTGGGACGTTCGCATCGCCGAAACGTGGACGTCGATCCTGAAGATATGGCGATGTGAGTTTGGCATAAGTCCTTTGTCATTTTTTGATTCTATTGACTCAGTTATGGTCGACGCATCACAGTCATTTCATTTTTTCGAACGCTTGTCGTCCTACAAAAGTCCGGCGCTTGTGATGTTCGTATGCTTGCTGGCCTTCCAACCTTGGCGACGTCGGCTAGCGCGTCGCCGTCCACGCACCGGCCGGCAACGTCGTGGCGGCGGCCGGCACGAGGTCGGCCGCCGTCGCTTCGATCTCCATCCTGCCGGCAGCCGCGGGGGCATCGACCGCAGGCTGCCTGTGCATCCAGAATATCCGACAGGCGGCTCGATCGGTGGCGCTCAAAGGGGGCGTCCGGTGGTTGATTTTACGTTATTACGTACCAGCGCTCCGGGAATTCGCCGGTCACAGGCTATATGGTGTCCGGTGGTGCCGTGCGTCGCTGGGTTGCGGGCAGCGCCGCGCTTTAAGGGTCGCTGGTTTGGTCGGCCACAGAACGTCGACGGGCACATAACGGCGCGTTTTAATCTAGCCTGGATTTCCACGGAAGGAGAATTCCCTAACATCCGAAACGCTAACCGATTCACGAGACTCAAGAATTTTGCTGTAGCTGGTAGGCCAATT
>Ga0126379_10001713_pt1 | contig 13577 bp, 14 predicted proteins | sample PanSoiMetPlot_24_FD_92640 | JGI IMG/M metagenome (GOLD analysis project Ga0126379, IMG submission 92640) | Tropical forest soil microbial communities from Panama - MetaG Plot_24 | ecosystem: Environmental > Terrestrial > Soil > Tropical forest > Bulk soil | place: Panama | collected 2016-02-17 | reverse complement strand
GTTCGGGACCAGGAGGTCGATGGTTCAAATCCATTCGCCCCGACCAATTTTTTCAATCACTTACAGAATCTGATTTTGCTGCAAATTGGGTCCATTGGGTCCAACATCGGGTCTGAACAGTCCCACTTCTGCCGCCACTCGCTCACGAAACTCCGGTCGTATGTGCGTGTAGCGGGATGTTGTTCGCAAACTGGAATGCCCAATCCACTCTTTCACCAAATCCCCAGGTACACCGTTTTCCTGAAGGACAGACACCCTGCCGTGCCGAAAGGCATGGAGTCCACCTCGCTTCAAACCAAGCTTGTTCAGGACAGACTGCAATTTTTGCCGAACATGGTCCTTTGAAAACGGGGTGCCGTTCCTGGTCTCAAAAACACGCCCTGATGCTCTACCGCCTAGATGCTCGCGCAGCATTTCAGCCAGAGCAGGTTCGATGTTCACGGTTCTGTTTCCGCTCTTCGTCTTGACCGTGACTTCCTGTCCATGCCAAACGCTGCGACGAACCGAGATGCGGCAGGATGCCAAGTCCAGGTCCTCAACGTGCAGCCCGAATACCTCGCCACAGCGAAGGCCTGTTCCTGCCATCGTTGCAAATAGAACGCGCCACTGCCCAGTTACGGAATTGATGATTTTCCGCATCTCATCCTCGGTGAAGGAGCGTTGTTCCCTTTCGGGAACCTCTGGAAGGACCAAGTTCCAATCCCGCCAGCGGCTCTTCCCGAGAATTAGCTTCAGCACTCCGATGATGTTGCGGATGGACTTCGGAGCGAGCTCGGTGCGGTTAAGATCAGCCACGAACTCCTGCACTTTACGTTCATCCACGACATCAATCGAAAGTTCGCCGAATCTGGGTAGCAGATACTTGTCAATGTGACTGCCCATCGTTTCCTGACAAGATGGTTTGAATAGTGAAAGTTTATTCTGCCTCCACCATGCGGATTCTTGCTCGAACGTCTTGCCGACGTTGATTGCCTGGAGCAAATGAGCTTCCGTATTGACGCCCGATTTCTCCAGCAAATCGCGCAATTTCCGCTTGGCTTCTGGCTTGGTTAATTGTTCTACGGGACCGAGCGGCACAGAAACGCGCTTACGTTTATCCTGAAGGTCAACGTAATAGCGTCCGTGCCACATATTGCCTTTCCGAACTACATATCCTGACTGACCGTATCGGCGGCTCATGCTTCTACCTTTCCGATTCGGTGTCGCAGGCGTGATGCTAGCACACTTCACTTGGGGGAACACACTTCCTCACTGTTCTGACCCATGTGGTTTGCTGCTGAAATTGCTCTGGTGGAGGAGCAAAAAATCGCTAAAAAGAGGCAGGCCAAGCCATTTGGCACATTGGGATAATTGGGATAAGCGCCTTCAGTCCGCGTTTAGGGCCTAAACTGATTGTGCAAACCGGACTCAGTGCAGCGAAACCATGCTGGCGGTCACTTCGCCTGCATAGCGGGAACTGTAGTGGGTAGGCGTGGGAGTAGCGCAAAACATCACCACCGTACGGGTCCGAGCAAAGGTGCCCCGTTCAAGAGGCGATAAAACCGCCGGGTACCGCAGGTTCAATCTCGGCTGGTAGCAGGCGCATCACGTACTCATCAATGAGACCAATCGTTCCAGCAGTGACAAAAATGCCTATCCGGAGATGCAGTCTGAGCCATGCGGAAACCGCCGCCAGCAGGTACAACAAAACTGGAGTAATGAGAGCGAGGCGTAAGACGCGCACTGTGTAATTCCTCCGGACACGAAGCAATTTGTGGCACTGTGGGCAGCCGAATGACCCCCACATTTCAACTTCCTTGCGAACAAGTTCTCTCTGGCAGAAAGGACAAATCACGCGCTTATTCTACTCGGTCATGGCTCTGCATCAACAGTCAGTTCACAGGTATGGCGGGAAACTGTAGCGGGTAGGCGTCGGAATAGCGTGCCAACATCACCACCCGTTTTAGAATTTGAGTCTGACTATCTCATGTGTATCCGTCAGCTTATCCTCTATCCGCTTCACGGCTATCAGTAATACGAAAACCTCAACCATCATGACGGGATACCAAAGAAGTGGGCTAAATGTCTGAAAATGGCTGAGGACGTAGCGAAACACAACCGCAATGGTGATGCAATGGACTGTGAGGCAGATTGCGAGGGAGACCCAGAAAGGTCGCCGGAGGCTCTCACGGCGTAGGTAGGTCACAAAAGCGAACGGGAACGCTGTTCCGAAAAACGCGGTGACCCACTTCTGGGCTATTCCTCTTTCGTGGGCGGCCACGGCAAGCGCAAAAACTGTTATCGCAGTCAAAACGAGGACGGCGTTTTCCCACAAGGACCGTCGCATTTTAAGTCTGTTCCTCCTTAATTTGCCGTGCACGCTTGATAATCCTCCACGCTTCGTCCTCGGCTAGCCGTATCCCAATGTGGGCGGCAATTGCGAGTTTGCCAGCAATCTCGCCCTCTGCCCAGAGCATTGGCGGAAACGTTGTGACCCTCTTCTTTTGAGGGCCGCCTGGCCACCCGAATGGGTCCTAATCCTCAGGTCTTGGCGTCCAGCCAGCGGAACTTGTCCGATTTGCAGGTCTCACCGGGGGTTGGCGTACCTTTTGATGGCAAGAAGGACGATTCCCGCCGTCAGTATGATCAGGGTGCCAAAGATTGTGCGGCTTGCGGTGCCAAACCTTAGTAACGACAAACGGAACCGATCACCGATCGCGGCTAAATAATTACCTGTTCGGGCGTACGCCACGCTTCGGTTCCCCAACGCCTGGGCGTATTCCGGCTTGATTCGGAGCGCCTGGTCATAATCTTCTATTGCGCTTTTGTAATCACCTTTCTTCGCATAGGCGTACCCACGTCCGTTGAACGCATCGGAGTCCTTCGGCGTCAACCGCAGTGCCTGACTGAAATCCTTGATCGCGTCGTCATACTCGCCCTTGTATTCATAGGCCAAACCGCGATTGTAGAACGCATCGGCGGAATCAGGCTTCAGTTGAAGTGCTTGATCGTAGTCCTGAATCGCGTGTTCGTAATCGCGTTTATGCCAGTACGCCAAGCCGCGCATGATGAAAGCATCGGTGAATCTCGGGTTGATTTCCAGGGCCCGGTCATAATCTCGGATTGCGCGGTCGTGATCGCCTTTATCCGCATACGCCTTGCCGCGACTGTAGAAAGCCTCAGAATACGTCGGATTGGTCCTCAATGCCTGATTGAAGTCCTGAATGGCGCGGTCGTAATCACCCTTGCGCGCGTATGTCCAGCCACGGCCATAGAATGCAGTGGCATCGTTAGGGGTGAGCTTCAGCGCCAGATCGTAGTCTTGAATAGCACGGTCATAATCGCCACTTTGCTTGCGGGCTGAGGCCCGGTCGGAGAATGCAATGGCAAGGTTGGGATTCAGTCGCAGCGCTTGATCGAAGTCCTGAATAGCCTGGCGGTAATCACCCTTGTGCGCGTAGGCATTGCCTCGGCCGCAGAATGCATCCGCGAGTTTTGGATTGAGCTGGATTGTCTGATCGTAATCCTCGATCGCCCGGGCATAGTCGCCTTTGTGCGCGAATGCCAGGCCGCGATTGTAGAAACTAATGGGATCGTTTGGATTCAATCGCAGTGCCTCATCGTAATCCTGAATCGCGCGGAGGTCATCATCCTTCTGCGTATAGGCAACGCCCCTCTCGCGCAGCGCGCCTGAGAGATTTGGATTCAACCGCAGTGCCTGATTGAAGTCCTGAATGGCACGGTCATACTCGCCTTTCTTTTCGTAAACCCAGCCTCGACCATAGAACGCATTCGCATAGTTTGCGCTTAGCCTGAGTGCCGCGTTGTAGTCTTGGAGCGCCTGGTCATAGTCACCTTTTCGCCCATAAGCCGAACCCCGGTCTAAGAATGCTACGGCCAAAGTTTTGCCGCTCACTTGGCCAGACTGGATCAGCGCCGAACAGGCCTTGATGCTCTGTTCGGGATCATCAGTCGCGCACTGTTTTTTATACTCCTGCTGCGACTGCCCGAGCAGAGAAGAAGCAGCGATGAAACTTGTCAGCATAATTACTGAGGAAAGGCGCATGGCTCCTGAACCGTCGGAAGAATACAATTATACGTCTCAAGAGCGAACTAACGCCTGGTTAACGGCCTAGCAGTTTCTGAGCTAGAATTCGTGCATGTTGCGTGGTGGCCCACTTTATTTGATCCTCGTTGTACTGGCCGTGTGGTTGGCTCTTTTGTGCCAAACAGCTTGGAAATTGCTGAGAATCCGACTCACTAAAGCGACTGGCCGAGCAGAAGGGCGTGGTCTGGTATTATCGGGAAGCTGGGGACGCCAAGGCTCCGCCAGAATCCACTGCGATAATACAATCTATAATCGAGAACCGACTTCCCGTCCGCCTTTCAAGTCGTCCTGATTATTCTGACGCCATTGGCCCTGACGGAAAACCGATCAAAAATCAGTAAAGAACCGTTCTAACGGCATAATTGCCGAAGGCCATAGTCCCCTTCAACAAACAGGTGATTCTCGAAAGCCGCGATGGCTCCAGTTGTACGCTTTGGAATCAGTCGCTTACAGGGACCCGTTTTTGGTGGATTTTTGAAAGCGTCTGTGCGGCCCCATACACCGTTCCGACACTCACGCCAAGTTCAGCGGCAATCTTTGGCCAGGAAAGCCCGGAAGCCCGTAGAGTGACAATCCTAGCGGCATCCACGTTCAAGCGCGGTCTTCCAAGTCTCTTGCCCTTCGATCTGGCAGCGGCAATACCGGACCTGACACGATCCCGAATTAGCTCCCGCTCAAACTCGGCGATGCTGGCAAAGATGCCGAAAACAAGCCGCCCGTTGGGTGTACTGGTGTCCACGCCTTCATGCAGGCTGATGAACTCGATCCCAAGGGAGCGAAACTCTTCCAGCGCATTCACCAGTTGGCGGAGACTGCGAGCAAACCTGTCGTAGCGGTAGACTATGACGGCATCAATGTGACGCCTTCTGCAATCGGCCATAAGCCTGTCAAGTTGCGGACGATGCTCCGTGGCTCCACAGAATCCCGCGTCAACGTACTCCTTTGCGGTGGCCCATCCTCGCCTCTGGCAGAACTCCCGAAGCTCTCGAAGTTGCATCTCAGGGTCTTGACCCTGACCTCTGCTAACCCTGGCGTAGATTGCCACTTTCATGAGCCGCTCCTATCGCGTTTCGAGTGACAGTCAAAACGCAGTTCCTGATCTACCGTCCATTGGCTCCCACGACGAGACCAGACCCAAATCAGCGAGCACTTGTCGCCCTGGCTCATTGTTGTAAGACGGAACGGAGCCATGATCTTGCGGAGTGAATTTTTACGGCCACAGGATTCGCCACTAACGTGTGCTATGGAACGAGGGAGCGTAGTGCTCATTGGCATTCCTCCCCTTGTCCCATAGCGTCTCCCTGCGCCTTGCCGACGATGTAATCAACTGCCTTCTGTGCAGCAGATGCGGCTGTGACAACCAGGCGCGAATCTGACTTGAGTACGCCCAGCCACGATTGGAGATAGGCAGCTGAGTTTTCGAGAGTCTTGGGAGCAAGACCCGTCAGGCCGCAGAGCATCGCAGCACCCATCTCCGCTACTAGCTCTTCTTTGGAATAAGACTCGGAGCCGAACGTGTTTAGCTGTTCGATTCCCTCACGGCCTATGCGAGACGGATGGCCTGTAGAGTGGGTCAGTTCATGGAAGAGCGTGCTGTAATACTCTTCGAGGGATAAGAAGAGAGCCCTGGACGGCATCCCTACGGTATCGGTTGATGGTCGATACCATGCACGGGAAGATTGCTCACGCCTTGGTGCGTTGGGCATCCCGGACACGATTGCTTCGCATTGGTTTAGGTCGGCAACGCGAGGAGAAGCACCAGTCAGACCCAGCTTGTCGGCGATTCCTTCGGTTTGCTCCACATTGAAAACACGGTAATACCGCAGCAAAAATGGCCTACTAGACTTCCTCTCGTTCCCGTCCGCATCCCGGATGATCTTCTCTTCGCCGATGTGCCAAAATGTGACCAGCGAAGAGCGCTCGCCCTTGCGGATGTGGCCGCCAAGTTTGGCCGCCTGATTGAACGTAAGCCAGTACCGTGAGCCGTATCCCTGCGAGCCAAGCAGAAAAACGTTCAGGCCACGGTAGGGCTTGCCTGAGACCAGGTTGACGGGCAGTTCCGTGCGCCATGGCTTGCGCCAAGGTGCGACTCGTTGCTCTAGCTGCCGAATGATCTGCTCTGTGACGATCTCGTAGACGTTCCGATGCGAGGTAGACTCACCCGAATTTATGGGATTCATGGGTCATGCGCCTCCTACCTCACCGAAAAAAACTCGGAAAATTTGCACGACCCGCCTACCGCCTACGTTCTGGATAGAAAATTCCTGGAAAATAACGGCTTTAAGGGCTCCTCAATCGAAATTAATGATGGGGAGATGCCCTCCGAGATTTTGGAAAATCGGAAATTGGGGCAAGCCAGGTGCTATGAGCTACTTTACCGATAAGCTCGTTTTACCGGGACTTGCGTCTGCCTTTTTCGAGAGGATTCATTTCAACTTCAACCTCTTCGTCCCGCAGGCGGGCACGGACGGACGCTCGCAGCCGTTGCGACTGATCTCGCGTGAAGTGCAGTTGCCAGCCTCTGTTCTCAATGTCTCTCAAATCCCAGCTAGCACGCATGATTCCTTGATCTGTGTGGTCGCGCGAACCAAACAGGAGATGGGCAATCTCATGCGCCACTGCGAGTCCTAGAAGCTCGGCCACATTAACTGATGTGTATACGGAAAGATTCTGGATTCGCAGATAGGAGACATAAGCCATGGTACCTGACTCGTATCCGTCCGGAATGATCGAGTATCCTAGCGCGCTGCAATTTACCCTCTTGAAGTGATCCTCAAGCGGCCCCACGAAGTAAAGCACGAGGTCAGTGGAGTGAGGCGAGGCGTCGCATGGCGAGGGTACGCTCCCTGAAGCCCCATGATTCGTGATACAACCAGTCCATTCCAGCCGGATTCCGGCTTCGGTTAACAGCCGCGCGACAACTTTTTCAGTGGCCCTGACTTCATAATCAGGTATCCGCGCATAGTTGTAAAAGCGAACACTGAGTTGGAGTTGCTCCTGTTCGGGTGGCCGCTTGGTGGAGTGTGGAAGGCAACGCGGCTCAAGGAGCAGCTCGGCCATGAAAAGCAGGCAGATTCTTGCGGGATGCTTCATGGCGGCACCTCCACGAATGGCGTGGTGCCGCAAAGCTTGGGACTGACTTGTCAGTGCCTCAATGCAGGGAGAGCCATATCTTTCTTATACGGTTGTCATATCCCATCCGCTTGATAGCAGGGGATTTGCCGAGCACGTGAAAGAAGCAGTAGTCTAAAAAGCCACTGCGGGGCAATATAGCCGCACAATCCTCCAGAGAGGGCGTAGTGACAGAGGCCCTTGGATCTTCTCCCGTTTATCGTTTCGGAGCCTTTGAACTGGACTCCGCCGCGGGCGAACTGCGCAAGCACGGGATGAAAATCAAGCTGCACGGCCAGCCCATCGCCATCTTGGCGATGCTGCTAGAGCGCCCAGGCGAAGTCATCTCTCGCGAGGAAATCCGGAAGAAGCTCTGGCCAGAGGGCACTATCGTTGAGTTCGAGCACTCCCTGAACGCAGCCGTGAAGCGCTTGCGCGATGCCCTGGACGATTTGCCCGGCACTCCCCGCTACATCGAAACCCTCCCGAAACACGGCTACAGATTCGTTGTTTCACGCGATGACTCCGATTTGAGAGGGAAGGTTGCACTTGCGGTTTTGCCCTTCGAAGGGTTGGGTCCTGATCCTGAATTGAACCATCTGAGCCTGGCCTTGACAGAAGAGTTGACAACACAACTCGGTGGACTTGACCCAGAAAAACTATCGGTGATAGCTCGCGTATCGGTAATGCAATTCAAAGAAAAGGAGAAATCCGCCGCCCAAATCGGTCGGGCGCTCAATGTCAGCTATCTGCTCTCTGGAAGCGTGCGCTCTGTAGGGGGACGCTTGAGGGTGAGCGCTCAGCTCATCCGTGTAAGCGATGAATCTCTTATTTGGGCGTGTACTTATGAGCACGCAGCGATCCAACTTCTAGCGATCGAAAGAGATGTCGGGCATGCCATCGCACATGAGGTATGCTTGAAGTTGTCGGTCCGACAACTCCGCGGCCTTCAGGATACGAGCGCTACTTCCGCTGAGGCTCAAAACGAGTACTTAAAGGGCCGCTACTATTCGACCCAGGAAAGCAATGTGGCGCTCCACCTCGCTATCTCACTCTTCGAGAAATCAATCACCATGGCGCCGGGTTTCGCGCCCCCTTATGCGGGAATTGCCGGAGCACATGTGCGCTTGGGCCATTGGTTGGTTGTTCCCCCCGGGCAATCGTTCCCAAAAGCAAAATCTGCTGCCTTACAAGCTCTGGATCTAGATGAGTCGTTGGCCGAAGCACGCACTGCGTTGGCGGATGTTCTGTTCTTGTTCGAGTGGAATTGGACTGAGGCGGAGGCGAACTATCAGCGTGCGCTTCGGCTGAATCCAAGCTCCGCACAGACCCTCCGTTCTTACGCTGGCTTCTTGCTCGCCACTAATAGGTTTGGAGAAGCCAGCATGCTAACTCGCCGTGCCGAAGCAACTGATCCCGGTTCAACTTACCTGAGGGCGTTCTCGGCTGCTCAACTGTATAGTACCCGACGATATGCTGACTCCATTGAAGCTGCGAAAAGAACTCTCATGACAGATCCAGATTGCTCCACTGCACACTTATTTCTCGGTCTTGCTTGCGTGCAGGTCGGGCGCTTCGAAGAAGCCATCAGAGAATTGCGGGCAGCGGCTAGATCCGTTGGACTGAAATCACGCCAGGCACACGTCGCTTATGCCTTGGCAGTCTGTGGGCGTGTTGAACAAGCCGAACGGCTTCTAAATGAACTTCAGGAAGAATCGAAAACCTCTTATGTCTCCCCGTGGTTATTTGCAAACATTTATGCGGGTCTCGACCGCAAAGACAAGGCGTTGGAGTGTCTGGAAGAATGTTATCGGCAGCGTGAGCACGACTTGGTTTTCTCTTATGTCTGGCCGCAATTTGATTCTCTACATTCGGATGCTCGATGGAACGACCTCATGAGTCGCATTGGCTTACCTCATTTTTTTTTCCTGAACGAACCGTGAATGCACGAACTTACATTGCGAATCAATGTATAAAATGCTGTCAGCCGGCTAACCAGAAAAGTTCGTTGTAGCACCCGCCGCCAGCTATTCTGGCCGGGATCGTCCCCAGAACATCGCATCGGCAAATTCGTCGGCCCATTACAATCTCCGCTGGGATGCGAATCCTAAGAAGCATTCTCCCTCCGCCGCAGATTTTGGGTCCCAGCTCGCCCAGATTCATAATCCTTGGCGAAGTACCTTGGCCCCTAGATGCGCTTCTGCTCGACCTGCAGTTTGAGGGCTTAGTGTAAGCCAAGTTTTCGTTCTATGTATGACTGGAGTAGGTGGGCGGCAACATCTTCGATCTTCTTACCTACGGACCAAAGAAACGCCTTCAATCTCTGAGCTGATATTAGGCGAGTAGTCTTGGGAACACCTTGATCTGACAACTGATATACAGCCGAAGTAAGCTCTGCGGAGTCCTCTCCTGCATGTTCCTTGATGAGCTTGAGAAGCTTCTCATCCTCGTTCGATAGTGTCACGTTTCCAAGGATTTCGTGAGCCACTACACCCTGCACGGTATTGATGATTTGAGGATTGATGTTGATGGTGGACGGGCCTGCCGTCAGAATTTTGGTCATTCGATGTGGGTCTCCTTCGAGCAAATAAGTGAGGCCCATTTTCATGGGGACTGGCAACGCAGCCGCAATAAGTGCATTGATTTGATCCCAGTCAATGCTTTCCGGGAGCGTCTCAGCCAGCTCTGATTCAAGCCTGTGTCGAATTCCGAGAATTTTCCTCTCTCGATCCTGTTTCAGGTCTACTTGAAGTCTTCTTGCTTCTTTTGAATAGCGCGCAAGTATTCCCTCAATTTCCTTTGGATTTACATTCTTTTCCCTAAGTAGCGCTTCCGCCTCAGAAGGAAGCGAGATACACAGGTCGAGGAATTGAGAGAAGTCAGAAAAGTCGCTCGCCAGCGAATTTGGGGGCGAAACTTCGTCGCCGTGAAATTCATAGGACACACCAGAGTCTGTCCGAACCTGATCTAGACGGATGCCCTTCCGACCCGTCTTTAGAAGATAGTCGCGGAAGAGTTGCAGAAGACGATCAATTTCATTTGCCCACAGCCTGCCTTGCGGTACGTAAATCCGAAAGAGCAAGTGTTCGATTGCGTCCCTTAAGAATTCTGTGGCAATAACGGTGACGTCCGCATTCGTTGTGTAGGGGATTACATTGAGTTTGAATGTTCGGAGGAAAGTATTCACCTGCTCCAGGGATTCCGGGCCTATGACTTTCCACCCGCCAAAAGCCAACAAGTCCTCGTGTCGGTTCCGAAAATTCTGACCCTTTTCATTCCGGAAATTCTGAGCCATCCGGCAATAGCCGGAAGGGATAGAACTCTCCCTATGCCCCCGGTCGGTAGACCGAGGCGGAGGGAGGAGGATGTTAGGAATGTTAAAGCGTCACGAAGTCGAGATTCTGTTGAAGGCCGGTCACCCCAAGTGCGAAGTTGCCCGTTTGGCGGGTGTTTCCCTATGCTCGGTGAAGCGCATCGCAGAAGAAACTCCGGTTGTACATGTCGATGATGCTGCCGAGCGCGAGAAGCGGCAGATCGGCAGACCCAGCCTAGTTGAGAATTTCCGGAAACTCATCGTAGCTATCCTGGAAGAAAAGCCAAACCTGCCTTCGCTGGAAATTCTCCGGCGAGTTCGCGAGGGCGGTTATCCGGGTGGCAAGACCGCCCTATACGCTCTGGTGGCTTCGCTGCGACCGAAAGGAGTAAAGCCCCTGGTCCGTTTTGAGGGCCTGCCAGGGGAATTTAGCCAGCACGACTTTGGACAAGTGGACGTGGAATTCCTCGGCGGTGAGGTTCGTCGAGTTCACTTCTTTGCTTCGCGCCTGAAATACTCTCGATACATTCGCGTCGGTCTGGTGAAGGACGAAACGGTGGAAAGCTTGGTGCGGAACTTGGCCGAGCATCTTCACAGTTGGGGTGGTGTTCCGCTGATGTGTGTGTTCGACCGACCGAAGACGGTGGCTTTGAAGTGGCGTAGGAACGGTGAGGTGACCGAATGGAATCCCGTCTTCGCCTACGCCATGTTGGAAATGGGCGTCGGAGTAGAGTTGTGTTGGCCTCAGCAGCCCCAACAAAAAGGGGCGGTTGAAAACCTTGTGGGTTTCGTAAAATCTTCTTTCTTCAAGGTGCGGCGCTTTCTAGACCTGGAGGATCTCCAGCAACAGTTGAGCGCGTGGCATCGGGAAGTGAATCAGGAGCGTCCCTGCCGTGCGACGGGAATGATCCCCGCTGCACGTCTCGCCGAAGAAGCCGCCAGGCTTCGTCCGTTGAAAGTGCAGCCGGAAAATCTAGCTCTGCGCATCCCCGTGTATGTCGGCCCCACGGGAACCGTCCTGCACGAGGGGCATGCTTACTCCATGCCTCCGGAAGCCATCAGCATGCCGGGGACATTGTACTTATACGCGGACCGCGTCCGCATCGTCGCGGGTCGCTTCGAAGCGGTACATCCGCGGAAATTCATCGCCCAGGAAGGCTCCACGCTCGCCGAGCATCGCGCTGCCATGGTGGCCGCGGTATCGGGCAAGCGCGGAAAACGCTATCTGAAACGCCAGCAACTGCTCGAGCTGGGAGAGCCGGCCTTCCTCTATCTCACTGAGATCGTGCATCGCCGGCCTCGACAGTGGTTTTATGACGTCGACCGACTGCACGACCTGCTGCAGAGTCACGGTCCCGAGGTTCTTCGTCGCGCCTTGCGACAGGGTCTTAAGGAGCAAGTTTTCAGTGCCAGCTATGTAGAACGCTTCCTACAACACGAACTGGTTTTCCCGGAGGTGGTGCAATGAGAAAAGAAACACGGGAGAAAGACCCGCGAGGCGCAGGCCTAACCGCAAAGACCGACAACACACCGAAGAGTCTGGAGCTCTCCGAGGGTCAACTCGAAGTACACTTCCGGCGATTGAATCTTGCGCACATGCGCCGGATCTATAAAGATGTAGCAGAACGGGCGGAGCAGGAAGACTGGTCCTATCGGGATTTCCTGGCTCTCTTGTTGGCCGAAGAAGTAGCGCGACGGAAGCAAACGCGACTGCAGCGCTGCACTCGAAACGCGCACTTCCCCTTCTTGAAGACCGTCGACGAGTTCGACTTCACGCTGCAGTCGACTCTGCGGCAATCCGTGATCGGCTCCTATCTCGGGTTGGACTTCGTCACCGAAGGAAGGTCGTTAGTCCTGCATGGAAAGACCGGGCGTGGTAAGACTCATCTGGCGGTGGCCATCGGGTATCGCGCCATTCAGAACGGTTTCGAAACGCGGTTCACGACCGCGGCTGAGCTCATCGAGGATCTCTCGAATGCTAGCAAGAAAGGGCACCTCCAAGAATCACTGGCAACCTATACCCATTCTCACGTTTTGGTGATCGACGAGGTTGGCTATCTGACCTACGGGCCAGACGCCGCCAACGTGCTCTTCCATGTGGTGAACGATCGGCACCTAAGAAAGCGGCCCATGATCTTTACCACCAACAAGCCGCTCAATGAATGGGGAAAGGTCTTACACGACGAAGATATGGCCGCAGCCATCCTGGATCGAGTCTTGGAGCGCGGACGGTTCATTCACCTCGATGGGCCTTCGGGGAGGACCCGCCATCTCAAACTGGAAGAGACCTTGCTTCCGAAGGCAGAACGGCTCAGAATTTCCGGAATTAGCGGCTCAGAATTTCCGGAACCCACAAAAGTGGTCGCGAACGCAAACTCGCCAAACGAAAGGGTCAAAATGGCTCCGCGCGATAAAGCATTTAGGTTGAAGCCTGATGAGCGAGACGACAGCCGTCCAAGGGCTGTGCGCGGAAAATGGGAAGCAGGTCAGTCTCATTACCGATAGACCAACGCTCCGACAATTACAGCACTGTCGAGCATGATCCACCCGATGCATGGCAGGTAGATGTTCTTGTCATGTTTCTGTAAGCCGTACCAAAGCCAGACAGCGGCAGACAACAGGTACGCACTCCATGACAGCATAGATATCCCTGCTGCGCGATGACTGATCCAAATTGTGAGGACCTGGGGAATCGTCATCACTATCGTCAAGAAAGACAGACTTCCAAGTAGGCGCTTGATTGATCTTGACGGAAGCAGAACGCCCGTAGGGGGAGTCGGATTGGGCGGCATATCAGACCTCATGAGGTTCGACTTGCGACCGCTCTGGCGTAGCCGTGGTCGCGATCTCCACACAACTGACTTTGGTCGTGAACTCCTTGATCTCGGCCTTCTCAACGATTCCCGCCAACTTCCGTCGGTCCGCATTCCTGCCCGCGGTAAAAATTCCGTAGTCAGTTTAGCGACCACTGATCTGCCGGTCGTACTCGTTAAGACCGGACAATCAACCGATCTGTGACACTTTCCTCTCGCCGAACAGGCGTTGTGTCACAAAGTCCCTCTCAGT
>Ga0126379_10001712_pt1 | contig 13582 bp, 17 predicted proteins | sample PanSoiMetPlot_24_FD_92640 | JGI IMG/M metagenome (GOLD analysis project Ga0126379, IMG submission 92640) | Tropical forest soil microbial communities from Panama - MetaG Plot_24 | ecosystem: Environmental > Terrestrial > Soil > Tropical forest > Bulk soil | place: Panama | collected 2016-02-17 | reverse complement strand
CTCGGTGCAGGTGTTCACTGCGGCCAACGTGCCCCTCGATGGCTCGGTCTGGCTGATGAGCGACTCGAATGCCTTCGGTTTGTCGATGTCCCTCAACGCACTCGGTCAGCCGCTCTTCCCGGGCATGAACGTGAACAGCGGCACCGGCACGATCTATGGGATGCCGGTGATCGTCTCCAACAACGTCAGCAACCGCGTGGTGCTTGTCCATGCGCCGTCGATCCTCTACGCCGATGAAGGGGGCGTCCGGATCGATGTCAGCCGCGAGGCCTCGGTGCAGCTCGACTCGGCGCCGACGGATCCCGTGGACGCGACGACCGTCTATGTCTCGCTCTGGCAGAAGAACCTGGTCGGCCTCAAGGCCGAACGGTTCATCACCTGGGTGCGGGGCCGAACGGCGGCGGTGCGGTACATCTCGGCGGCGGCGTACACGGGCGCCTAAATGCGACTCGCGATCGGGGGGCCGACACGGGATCTCGTGCCGGCCTCTTTCGCCGTGGACCTCGCGCAGCTCTATGCGAAGACCCGCGAATCGGGGCCATGGGGCCGGAACGTCACGGTGGGCTTCATCGCCTCGACGTACATCCACGTTGGCCGCGAGATGTTCCTCGAGGAGTCGTTGAAGCAGGGCGCGACGCACATCCTGTGGATCGACACGGACATGAGTTTCCCGCCGGAAGCAGCGAATTGGTTGGCGCTCCATCAGCAGCCGTTCGTCGCGGCGAATTGTGTCACGCGCGACGGATCTGGTCGCTTCACCGCGCGCCGTGATGGCCACCGAGTGCGGACGACCGAAGAGTCAACGGGGCTCGAAGGGGTTCACGAAATTGGATTCGGCCTCGTACTGATGGAGGCGGCGGCGATCCTCGCCGGTCTGCCACGTCCGTGGTTCCTCCACGGGATGAACGAACAGGGTGGCGACATCGGCGAGGACATCATGTTCTGCCGGTCCGTCCGCAAGGCCGGTCACACGATCTTCATCGATCACGATCTCTCGAAACAGGTGGGGCACATTGGACAGCGAACCTATCGTCCAGACTCGGCGCTTGCGCTCGCCCTTTAACAACGAAATCTGGATTGTGCCGCCGGACTGTTCAGACGAGATGTATGAGGCGCTGGTGCAGCGCAAGTTCATCCCGGTCGACGAAGACGGGAAGCCGCTGAAAAAGGCGAAGTCGTGAGAGTGGCGGAGGAGGTCCGGCCGGAAGTCGAAGGCTGGTTCCATCACGGCTCAAAGATTCTGGACTTGATCGGTCAGTATCGGCCGAAAGTCTGCGTCGAGCTCGGGACCTGGATGGGCGCCTCGGCGATTCCGGTGGCGCGATCGATCCGCCGCTGGCGCGGCACCTTGACGTGCGTGGATACCTGGTTCGGGTTCCCGAATCACGATCCGGAACGAACGGGGCAGTCGCCATGGATGTTATCCAGTTGTGCACGAAACCTCGAGCAGGCGGGTGTGAGTGGCTCGATTCGGCTGATTCCCACGACGACCGCGGAAGCGGCCCGTTGGTGGACGACGCCAATCGATTACCTCTACGTCGATGCGGATCACGCGCACGAGTCGGTGTTGGCCGACCTGCGGGCGTGGGTGCCGCATCTCGCGCCCGATGGGCTCCTACTTGGCGACGATTACGACAGTGACCTCTACCCAGGTGTGAAGACCGCCTGGGATCAGTTCGAGCGGGAATCGGGGTTCACATTCACGCGGTACCAGAGTGATCCGCCATGCGTAAACGGCATTCAGCTGATCTACGGTCACGCAAGCCACGGAAGGATGCAGTGATGGCTGAGAACCACGACACCAAGGAGACGCCTGAGACGCCGGCCACGGTCACCGTGATCGCCTTGCGCTATCACACGCTGAACGGTGAAGAACATCCCGAAGGGTCAACCTATGAGGTGGGTCCGGCTCACGTCGAGAGCCTGATCGCTCAGGGGATGGCGAAGCGCAGCGAGTAAACCATGCCCGTGTCGATCCAGCTGTTTGGCCGTCAGCTTGAGTTCAGCCGCAAGGGGATCGTCTTGCGTCCGCTGAGCCCGCGTGGCAATGGCTGGTTTCCTTGGGGCATCGTGCGCGAGAGTTTCACCGGCGCGTGGCAGAACAACGTCGAGCTCCGGCTCGATCAGGTCGTGACGAATCCGACCTTGTTCTCATGCATCACGCTGATTGCCGGCGATATTTCCAAGACTTGTCTGCGTCTGGTGGAAGAAGACGACGACGGGATCTGGACGGAAACCGAGTCGCCGGCCTTTTCGCCGGTGCTCAGGAAACCGAATCACTACCAGACGATCACGAAGTTCGTCGAGCACTGGATGGTGTCGAAGCTGACCCAGGGCAACACGTACGTGCTGAAAAAGCGCGATCAGCGGAATGTCGTGACAGCCCTGTACGTGCTCGAGCCATCGCGTGTCATCCCGCTCGTGACGCCGATGGGCGATGTCTACTACCAGTTGACGCGGGATGATCTCTCTGGACTGAGTGAGCCGACGGTCACGGTGCCGGCCTCCGAAATCATCCACGATCGCATGGTGTGCCTGTTTCATCCACTGATCGGGGTGACGCCGATCTTTGCCTGCGGCGCCGCCGCGGTGCAGGGACTCACGATTCAGGCCAACACGAACAAGTTGTTTAGTAATGGGGCGAGTCCTGGTGGCGTGCTGACGGCACCCGGGTCCATCAGTGTCGAGACAGCCCAGCGGCTGAAGGAGTACTGGGAGCGGAACTACACCGGCGACAACGTCGGCAAAGTGGCAGTGCTCGGAGACGGGCTCAAGTTCGAGGGGATTACGCAGACCGCGGTCGATTCGCAACTGATTGATCAGTTGCAGTGGAGCGATGAGCGAATCTGTTCGGCCTATCACGTTCCGGCGTATCTGATCGGCGTCGGGCCGCCACCGCCGTACGCGAACTTCGAACCGTTGATGCAGGCCTATTATTCGCAATGTCTCCAGACGCATCTGACCAATTTCGAGAAGTCTCTCGATGAAGGCCTCGGCATCGACGAGCCGGTCGGCGGTACGCAGTACGGCGTCGAGTTCGACATTGATGATCTCATTTGGATGGATACAGCGACGAAGACGAAGGCGGCTGCGGACGGCATCAAAGGCGGCGGGCTGTCTCCCGATGAAGCGCGTAAGAAGTACTACGGTCTCGGTCCAGTCGATGGAGGAGACACGCCGTACATGCAGCAGCAGAACTTCTCGCTGGCGGCCTTGGCCGAACGCGATAGCAATGATCCATTCGCGAAGCCCGCGCCGGCGCCGGCGGCTCCATCGGCGTCCAGTCAGGATGCGATGGCGGCCGATCAGATGTCCGCCGATCAGATGGCGGCGAGTCTCTCGGATCTGCTCACCAAAGAGCTGGAGTTAGTCGCGTGACTGAGAGCGATCTCGCCGTCCTGGTTCGCACGATCGGTCCGATGATTCGTGAATTTGTGACGAAGGCCATCAGCGACATCACGCCCCGGCTGGCCGCCGCCGAGGCGACGATTGCGGCGCTTGGGGATGTGCGCGATCGGGTGATTGCGGTCGAAACGAAAGCGGCCATCCCGGTATTGCCATTGCCGCCAGAGGCTGGCTACGACGACCTCCGGACGCGCATCGTGATGCTCGAGGCGCGGCCGCCGGCACCTGATGTCATCGACCTCCGTGAGCGTCTAGCCTCGCTCGAGCGGCGGCTGCAGGACGATGGTCTCACGAAGGACATGGCCGCTCTGCGTGAGCGCGTGGCCGTGCTGGAGGTGAAACCGGTGACGCCTGGGCCGCAGGGCGAACCTGGTCCCGCGGGAAAAGACGGAACCCCTGGCCTGAGTTATGAGGGCGTCTATCAGGACGGGAAGGAATACGAGATCGGGCAGATCGTGACGTGGGCCGGCTCGACGTGGCACTGCAATGAGACCACGACCACGAAACCAGGGGACGCCTCGAAAGCGTGGACGTTGATGGTCAAGCGCGGGCGGGATGGAAAAGACGGGAAGGATGCGCCGGCCCTCGTACCGGTCGTGGCGCTGAATCGATAGATGGCGATCGTCCGACTCCAAACGGCGAAGGATCACCTGCGGATTCCGCCCGATGATGTGGCCCACGACGTCGACATCGACGCGAAGCTCGAGGCCGCGATTGCGATCATCCTCCAGTATCTCGGGGCGCAGGCGACGCGCATCGAGACGGTCTCGGTGGCGAATCCAACCGTGATTACGACATCGACGCCACACGGGTTGACGACGGGGACGACCTACGCGATCGAAGGAACGACGACGACACCGACGGTGAATGGTGTACAGACGGTGACTGTGACGAGCACCACGACCTTCACGGTTCCGGTGAATGTGACCTCGGGTCAGACGGAGGCCGCGGGGACCGTCGGGCTAGCCACGTACACGGAAACGACGCTGCCAGGTGCGGTCAAGTCTGGCATCTTGATTACGCTCGAGGATTTGTACGAACGGCGCCCGATCAACTGGGAGGCGTTGAGTCTGTTGCTGATGCGATCGCGCGATCCGGCGGTGGCTTGATGGATGTCGGGAATCTACGGCAGATCGTGACGGTTCAGGGTCCTGGCGCAGTGGTGCCGGATGGAGAGGGCGGGTTTACGCAGACCTACTCCAATCTGGTGCCGGCTCAGATGCCGGCAGACGTGCGACCAGTGACGGCTCATGACCGCGAGATCTTCGTGGCCGGCAGTACGGTGCAATCGACGGTCAGTCATGTCGTGACGATGCGATATCACTCTGGCGTGACGACGAAGACGAGACTGCTGTTCGGATCACGGGTCCTTGATGTCACAGGCATTCAGAATCCGGAAGAACGCAACATCTCGCTCGTCTTGTCCTGCGTGGAGCGGGTGGACTGATGCCGAACCAAATCGTCCTTGAGGGATTCGAGGATTTCAAGGCGATGCTTGCGCAATTGCCGGACACCTTAGCGGAGGAGGCTGAGGCGATTGTCGAGCACTACGCGGAGATCACGGCCTCGAGTATCCGTCAGGCGTACCCGATCGGTGATACGGGCAAGCTCCGTCGAGGGGTGAAAATCCAGGTCCTCAAACGGCGATTCGTGGCTGGCCGCACGGTGCGGAGCACATCGCCAGCCGCGCATTTGTGGGAGTTCGGTACACAGAATCGCGTGACGCGCCAGGGGTGGCGCCGCGGGCGCATGCCAGCGCACAAGCCGGAAGGCCTGGTTGCCATTGCCGTTCGAAACAGACGCGCCATGGTCGAAGCCTTGATCGCCATGCTCCAGAAGCGACCATTCGAGGTCACGACGCGTGGGATATAGCGGCGACGTCGATGCGGCGCTGGTCTCGAAGTTACTCGGAGACGGGGCGCTGATGGCGTTGATGCCCGACGGCGTCTATTGGGACGTCGCGGCCTCTGGAAAGAAACGCGTCGTGATTGTCAAGTTGATGTCCCATTCGGTGGAGCGGATGTTCAATGCACGGGCCTACGAGTCTGCGATCTATCTCGTCAAGGCGGTCGAATTGAGCATCAGCGGGACCAACGCCAAAGCGGCTGGTCGACGCATCGATGCCTTGCTGAACAATGGGTCGCTAGGCACGATTTCCGGCTATCTGCAGATGAATTGTGAACTCGATGAGTACGTGAGGTATGCCGAGGACGATCCGGACAACAAGGATGCACGCTGGCAGCACTATGGCGGGATGTATGCCGTCACCGTCAGCCCAACCTAAAGGAGTAGAGACGACATGGCTTTAACGACCAGCGTGACGATGAACATCCAGGCCTCGCAGACCTCAAGCCTCGATCTGGTGACCAAGCGCGCCGACCTCTTGAAATCCATCGCGCTCGCGCTGGACACGGGCACCGGCCTCAATCAGGCCGATGTCATGTTCACCGATACCCGGTCGACGGCGGCCACCGATTCGCTCGACATGAACGGCGGCGGTCTGCTCGACAACATCGGGAACGCCTGGGCGCCCGCGCGCATCAAGGCGATCATCGTGGTAGCAGCCGCGGCGAATACTGGAAACGTGCTGTTTCGGCGACCGGCGTCGAATGGTGTGCCGTTCTTGACCGCGGCTGGCGACGAGATCCCCATCCATCCGGGTGGTGTGTGCATGATCTGGGCGCCGAGTGCGGCCGGCTATGTCGTCACCGCCGGCACAGGGGATCTGATCGAATGCGCCGCGAGCGCGGGGACCGTGACGTACGACATCTACATCGTCGGGGCATCGGCGTAAACCATCCTGGGGAGAGTTGTCGGGGCACCGATCAGAACTGAGGAGGCGGATCGATGGCACTGAATCAGCGGATTCATGGCAAAGGTGGACAGATCAAAATAGACACGGCTGGTGGCGTGTCACTCGTCGAACTCGCCGATATGAACCAGTGGACACTGGACATGTCGACAGATCGCGTGGTCGTCACGGCGTTCGGCGATACGAACGTCAGGCGCGTGTCGGGTCTGCCAGATTATGCGGGCACGTTGGGCGCGTGGTGGAATGCGGCGACGGCGCCGACCTATTTCTCAGCCGTCCTCGCGGGGACGCCGGTGACGCTGCGCCTGATCGAAAACCGCAACGATCCGACCGTCTATCATCAAGGCCTCGCCAACATCGATGGATCGATCTCGGTCAGCGCGACTGGCGCGGTGTCCTATACGGGTAAGTGGGATGCGGCGGGCAACTGGTCGTTCGCGTTTTGATGCATGAAGCGCGGCACCATCCGGGGCGTTAAAGGGCTGATCAAGTGGTCGTACTACAACGCGGCCGCGATTCAGGGGTACACGGTCACGATTTCGGAAACCGGGCAATGGAGTTTGAGGGCGAGTGTCGTGGCACTTGATGCCTTCAAGTTCTCGCGCCGCCCGCTCTTCTTTGTGGCGCTCCACGAGAAGGGCGAGTGGCGGTGGCCCATCGAGGACGTCGAACTGCACGACGGGGTATTGCGGGCGCAACTCGGGGAGCCCGTGGGGGATACGACATATGGGGCGGTCTCGGTTCGTTAAGGGTGAACAGGTTCGCCTGCCGTTGTCCGACGGCGATTTCATCGACATCAAGAAATCACTGACGCATGGCGAACGCGAGGACATGCTCGCAGCTATTGCGCCGACCATCATCATCGGTGAGCGTCGTCGACTCGATGCGCGCAACGTGCGTACCGCGAAGGTTCTGACGTACCTCGTCGGATGGTCGTTGCTGGATGACGGTCAGCCGGTCCCGTATTCGCTGGATCTCCCGGAAGATTTCCGCCGCGATACCTTACGCCAGCTCGATCCGTCCACGTTTGATGAAATTCACAGGGCGATCGAGCAGCACGAGGCTGCCGATGATGCCGAGAGGACAGGAAAAAAAACGGTGACCGCATCGCCCGTATCGAAAGCGACCTCCGACTCGCGCTCCGGTGCTCCTGGCGTTACGAGTGGGTCCGTGAATTGAAAGCCGAGGTCTACGACGTGTTGGTAGCGATGCTGAATCGAGAGGCTGAAGCGGCCGCACCACAGGATAACGACGATGGCGGTTAATTCTAAGTTCATCGCCGACTTCGATGATTTCTACCGAGCCGTCACGAAGGCCGAAGCCTCCCTGAAAGGGTTCGAGACTGGTGCCGACAAGGCCGGCGCGGCCGTCGATGCCGTCAGTAAAACATCGTCTCGGTTTGACAGTCTCAAGTCGGTGATCACCGATATCGGCGCTGGTCTGGCGGGTGCGTTTACGGTCGGTGCCGTGACACAGTTCGCCAGCAATGTGGTCAACACGGCCTCAGCCCTACAGGATCTCAGCGATCGGACGCACATTGGCGTGGAAGAGATTCAATTGCTGGCCGGGGCGATGTCGGAGTTCGGCGTCGATCAGGATGAACTAGCCAAGGGACTGTTCGGCCTGAGCCGTCGTATTGCGCAAGGTGATGACTCGGTCGAGCTCGCGTTGCGCCGGATGGGCAAATCGCTTTCCGACGTACGGGACATGAAGGGGGAGGAACTGTTTTTAGAGATCGAACATGGCCTGGCGACGCTGCAGGGCGGTCTCCGTGATACGACGGCGTCAGACCTGTTCGGATCGAAGCTCGGCATGGCCATGGCGGGCGCATCCGAGGGTATTGACGGTGCGATGGAGGCGGCCCGTCGCATGAATAACGTTATGAGCAAGGAATCAGTGGCGGCCCTCGATCATTTCGGCGAATCCATCGAACGCGCCAAACGCAACCTGACGGCAATGAGCGCCAATGTCATGGGACCGCTCGCTGAGGGATTCAACACCTTGTTCGATGCGGTGAGCAAGGGTGCCAGCAAGTGGGACGTCGCGATGTCGATGCTCCCCAAAGGATTCATGATGATCGGCACCGGCGCGGATAGCCTGACGAAGACCATCGACGACCTCAATCAGCAAACAGAGAAGCACGTAACCACAGTCACGCAGGTCGGCGTCGCTCATGAGAATACGGCCGGGTCGATTCACAAAACCAAGGCGGAGATTGAGGCCGAGAATGAGGAAGTCAAGAAACTGACGGATGCGTGGAAGCAGAGCGAGGAAATCCTGCGGGATCTCCACGCGCAGACGTTCAATCAGACGATGAAGTTCCTCCGCGAGGAACGCCAGGAACGTCAGAAGGCGACCGAGGAACGGAACAAGGAAGTCATCGCGGGTCTCTCGGAAATCCAGAAAGTGGAGATGGATTACCACGATCTGCTGATGAAACAGACGTTGTCCGAGTCGGACTACCAGATCATGAAGATCTGGGAAGTGGCCGATGCGCAGATCAAAGCGTTTAAAGGGACGGAAGAGCAACTGATCGCTTTTAGCGATGCCGTCTATACCTATGCGCAGGCGCAGGCGGATGCCGTCACGGTCGTGGATACATCCCTCACGCAGCTTCAGAAAGATGCCATTACGACATTTGCGGTGATCGGTGGCGCGAGCCAGCAGAGCGCAGAAGCCACGGTCACGTCCTATGAGGACGCCTACTCTAAATCGGCGGCGGCGTTCGAACAGTTCAAAGGCGTCGTGGTGGCCGGGACGCACGGCATCATGGAATCGATGATCCCGGTGATGAATGCGAGCGACTGGATCACCAGAAAGTGGCAGATGGAGCAGGCCCAGCGGGACCGCGGGGAGTTCTTTCTCACCGGTTTTGGTGGCGGGATGCCGCCGCGAGCCGCCGGGGGCTCAGTCTCGGCGGGGGCGACCTATCTGGTCGGTGAGCGCGGTCCGGAGCTCTTTCGCCCGAATGCGTCTGGCACCATCATCCCGAATGGCGTCGGTGGTGGCATGGTCAATAACTTTTACGTGAACGGGTCCGTGAAGGATCTGGCGAAGCCGCTAATGGACGAACTGACGCGGATGATGAGACAGAGCCGACTGCTGCCGTCGGCGTAAGGAGTCGCGAATGAGCCTGGGTTATTGGAAGGTTGTACAGAGCGCGCACAGTGATGGCAGTGCGATTACCGCCGCGGCGGCGACGTCGGCCTTGCCCACGTCGGCGAAGTGCTGCATGGGGCCACTGGTGCATATCGGCCAGGTCTTCCGGTTCCGTGCGTGGGGGCGTATCAGTTGCGTCGTCACGACGCCTGGTACGGCGCGGTTCGATTTGCGGATCAATAGCACGGTCGTGTTTGATTCGTTGGCCATTCCGCTCAATACAACCGCCCAGACCAATGTGCCATGGGAACTCGATGTTCTACTGACGGCGCGGACGCTCGGCACGGCGGCCAACCTCATGGGACAAGGTCGATTCAGCTCGCGTGCCGTCGTCGGATCTGGCGCGGCCGGTACGAGCGGCGTCGGCGCCGAACTTCTGCCCTACAACACGGCCCCAGTCGTCGGCGGGAACTTCGACGGTACGGTCTATCAACAGATGGACCTGTTCTTTACGCAGACGGTCGCGACGGGCAGCTTGACGTTACATCAGTATATGTTCGAAATGGCGACGTTTGAGTAAATGCCGTTCTCACTGTTCGCGCCCTATCGCAAACGTCAGCGCGGGCCGCTTGCGGCCGGGATTGCTCCTCCAGTTGCGGCCCCGGATACGCCGAGTGCGCCGACACCGAGCAATGGTGGGAACGCGTACTATTCGTTGCTGTCATGGACCTCCGCGCGTGCGACGCAGTTCGATATTTATTTCGGCACGAGCGCGACACCACCGCTCGCCATTCCGAAATACGTCGGCACATCGCACGTCCCCGGGAGCACCGTCTATATCCCGGCGCTTCAGCCGTCCACGACCTACTACTGGCAGATCGTCGCATTCAATGGCGGTGGGAGTGCCGCCGGTCCGATCTGGTCCTTCACGACATTCGCCGCATCCCAGGTGCTGTTTCTCGTCAATGGCTCCGTGATGAACTCGCGGATCCGGTTCCCGCAAGGGCTGCAGATCCACGATGTGCTCGGGGCCGCGCCGAATACGGCGACAGCGTTGTTCGATACGGTGGCGCCGACTGCGGGGCAGTCGATCACGATCGGGCTTGGGACGCTCGATCCGGGAAATCTTCTCTTCGGCGGCGAGATTCAATCGGTCGACCAGAGCTATGAATCGAAGCCAGGTCTGATGATCTGGCCCGCGAATCTCATCGATCACACGTTCGCGATCAATAAGCGGCGACCATTTGGGACATTCGTGAATCAGTCGGCGACGGCCATCGCGCGGACGATCATCGCGCAGTACGCGCCCGGGTTCACGTCGACGTATGTCCAGGCCGATCTGCCGACGATATCGATCAACTTCGACGGCCAAGACGACTTCATGTCCTGCATGAGCCATCTGGCGCAATCCATCGACGGTCGGACGAAGGTGGACTACAGCCGGAACGTCCATCTGTTCATCCCGCCAGAGACGGGGATCACGGCACCGAGTCCAATCGATGAAACGCATCCGCCCCTCAATGATCCGGCGATAAAGTTCTCGACAGATCTATCACAGTGTCGGACGACACTCTATGGGAAGGGACATGGGGAATCAGTCGACACCGATGTCAATGCGAGAGAGCCGATCATCCCACTACCGAATGCGGTGATGTTTAATGCATTGGGTGGTCAAGCCATTGCTGGGACCACGTCAGATGGGGCGCAGACGCAAATCTTTTCCTATACCGGAGCCTTTCTGGGTGGTGGTGGATCACTGGTGGGTCCAGGTATCTTGCCGAGCGTGGCCCCGACGGTGGCGATGTCATCCGGGAACGTGGATGCCGGCGTCCATAAGTACGCATACACCGACGTCACTGCCTCCGGTGAGACGTTACCGAGTCCTCTCGCGACGATCACGACCAACCCATCGACATCCATCAATGGTCCCGTGATTACTGATTGGGCCTCGACATCGGGCGGGATGACGCCTGGACAGGTCTATAAATGGTGCCTCGCGTACGGCCCGGACGTGTCGACACAAAGCTATGTCGGATCAGTCTCGTCACCGTATACGGCGACGACCATGCGGGCACTGCTCCAGTGTGATCAGGGGCCGGTGTTCAGCACGATGTCGTACGTATTTGTCTATCGTACCACTGGAGGCGGATCGACATTTTACCTTGAGTACTCCACGCGTATCGAGGACATCCCGCCAGTCGGATCTGGTTCAGCATTCGGTGTCGGCATCATTACGGATGCGACACTAGTGACCTTGAGTACGCTGCCGGCGCTTCCGGCTGCGAATCAAGGCGGTGTCTTTCTCTCAGGGATTGCGATTGGTCCTTCTGGTGTCACCTCACGTAAGGTCTATCGAACGGCTCATGATAGTGCGCAATTACAGTTACTGACCACGATTGCGAACAATACCGCCACGACGTATATCGATGCGGCTGCAGATAGCACGTTAGGAGCGAATGTCCCGACGGGCGATACGTCAGGACTGACGCAACCAACGGGTCAGGTGAATGCGGGCTCGACGTCGATACCGACCGCGAGCGCGGCGCCGTTTCGAGTCGACGGTGGGTGGGTGATCAATGGTCAGCAGGTCATCCGGTACACCGGGATCAGCGGCAACACCCTCACCGGCATTCCTGCGAGTGGCGCCGGTGCGATTCTCACCACCATCGTCTACAACACGCAGATTCTCCCGTCGCCATGCTTGTTCGGTGTCAACAGTTGGAACGGTTTGAATCTCGCGCTGGCGAAAGGATCGAGTGTCAACATCTGGGTCAAGCGTGATGACCTCGCGGCGCAAGCGATACTCGGCGCGCTCGAGAAGAATCCGGACGGCACCAATGGCGACGGTATCCGCGAGCATCTGCTCGTCGATGAGCGGAGCGGCGAAGATCGCATGATCGAACTGTGCGATGCGGATCTGGCCCGGTTTGCCAGACCGGTGGTCTCCGTCACCTATAGCACGCGTGATACGCAGACGAAGGCCGGGAAAACCGTCACGCTGAATCTCGCGACCGGGATGTTTGATCCGGCGGTCTTCGATCCGGCGGTCTTCGATGTCTGGAAAATCTGGGGACTCTCGGGGGATTTCCTGATTCAAGACGTCACGATTTCATGGGATGCGGCGCCGGAACTCCTGCCGCGATATACCGTCACCGCCTCATCGGCGATGTTTACCTTTGCGGACTTGCTCCGCAAGGCACTGATTACAGGGTAGCTATGCCAGTCACCATTACCGGTACCGGCCCGACGTTGTTACGCACGTTCGCGTTTCCCGACATCAACGCAACGATCCTGACGAGTGCGGCGGCCGTGACGGCGGCGCAGGGCGGGACTGGGATCACAAGCTATACAACGGGCGATTTTCTCGTCGCGACTGGCGCGACGACCTTGACGCACCGCGCGTTGGTGGCGGGGGATATTCCTAATCTGTCGGCGACGTATGAACCGGTGATCAGCAATTTGCCAGTCAGTAAGGGCGGCACTGGGCTGACGTCATACACGACGGGCGATCTGGTCTATGCCAGTGGCGCGTCAACGCTCTCTAAGTTGGGGATTGGCGCGAGCAACACGGTGCTCGTCGGCGGCAGTACACCGACGTATTCGGCGACGCCGAGTCTGTCGACGCTGACGCTCTCAAGCAACCTTATTCTGGATCCGGCGAGTCAGATGAAATGGGGCGCGACGGCATCATTCCCGATGATCCGATCGAGCGGCACGCAGGTGCAATTTGTGCTGGCGGATGGCTCCGCGTATGGACCGGTGCAGGCTGGTGAGTTCATCACGAACACGGCCGGTGGTGGCACCGGGTTTGGCGTCTTTTCGACGGCGGTGAAGATCGGAACGAACCCCGCGGCGACCGGTGCGCTCCGTGTGGCCAATAATCAATTCGCCAACGGGCGTGACTCGACGAACACCGTCGACTATGCGCTCATAGGGATCAACGGCAGTAACCAGGTGGCCGTCGGTGATGCGGCCGTCAGGCACATCATCAACGGCAGTGACATTCAATGGGGGAAGGCATTGGTCGCGCTCGGCGGTGGTGCGGCACCGACACTAGGCACGATTGGTGGCAGCGGTCCGGCGACGGCTGCCCAAAACACTTGGATGCGAGTCTTAGATTCAACTGGCGCGGCATTTTGGGTGCCTGCGTGGAAATGAAAGGGTAACGTAAATGCCTACGACCCCCCGATCGCAAGCGCAGTTAGCACGCGATCCCAATTTTTTGCGACGGCTCGAATCACTTCTGTTGTCTGAAGCCGGCGTGGT
>Ga0126379_10001711_pt1 | contig 13590 bp, 9 predicted proteins | sample PanSoiMetPlot_24_FD_92640 | JGI IMG/M metagenome (GOLD analysis project Ga0126379, IMG submission 92640) | Tropical forest soil microbial communities from Panama - MetaG Plot_24 | ecosystem: Environmental > Terrestrial > Soil > Tropical forest > Bulk soil | place: Panama | collected 2016-02-17 | reverse complement strand
GGGCGGTCTAGGGATGCCGGACCGCGACTTCTACCTAGACCCGTCGCCGCGGATGGCGTCGATCCGCTCCAAGTACCAGTCGCACATCGCGAGCATGCTTCGCCTCGTTGGGATTGCCGACGCCGAGGGCAAGGCGGCGCGGATCTTCGACCTGGAGCGAAGGATTGCCGAGGTCCACGCCAGCCGCGTCGATTCCGAGGACGTGCTCAAAGGGAATAACCACTGGTCTCGACCAGCGTTCGACGCGAAGGCGCCTGGCCTCGATTGGCAGGCCTACTTCGCCGCCGCCGGCCTGGAGAAGCAAACCGACTTCGTGGTTTGGCAGCCAGCCGCAGTCACCGGCATTTCCGCGCTGGTTCGCAGTCAGCCGCTCGCCACCTGGAAGGATTACCTGACTTTCCATGCCGTCGAGCACGTGGCCGGCTTCCTTCCCCGGGCCTTTGTTGACGAGCGGTTCAATTTCTACGGCAAGGTGCTCAACGGCACGCCGAAGCTGCGCGACCGCTGGAAGCGGGCAGTGGACGCCACCGATGCCGCGCTCGGCGAGGTGGTGGGCAAGCTATACGTCGCGCGCTACTTCCCGCCCGCGGCCAAGGCGCGGGTAGAGGAGATGGTTCGAAACGAGATCGCCGCCTTCCGGGGCCGCATCGACCGCCTGTCCTGGATGACTCCCCAGACGAAGGAAAAAGCCAAGGCAAAGCTGGCCGTTCTCAAAGTCGGCGTCGGCTATCCGGACAAGTGGCGCGACTACTCCGCGCTGGAAGTGGTGCGGGGAGATGCTTTCGGCAACTTCCAGCGGGCCTCGCTTTTCGACTACCACCGCGAGCTGCGCAAATTGGGCCAGCCGGTCGACCGAGCCGAGTGGGTGATGGATCCCCAGCTAGTCAACGCGGTGAACCTGCCAGCGATGAATGCGCTGAATTTCCCCGCCGCCATCCTCCAGCCGCCCCACTTCGATCCGGCGCGGCCGCTCGCGATGGATTACGGCGCGGTGGGAGCGGTGATCGGCCACGAGATCAGCCACAGCTTCGACGATCAGGGAGCACTGTTCGACGAGGATGGCCGGTTGAACAACTGGTGGACTCAGGAGGACCTGGCGCACTTTCAGGACGCGGCGGCGAAGCTTGCCAAGCAGTACGACGCTTACCGTCCCCTTCCGGACGTCGCGATCAACGGTAAGCTGACGGTCAGCGAGAACATCGCCGACCTGGCTGGGCTCGCTGCGGCGTACGACGCTTATCGGCTCTCGCTCGGGGGCAAGGAGGCGCCGATCGTCGACGGGCTGAGCGGGGATCAGCAATTCTTCCTCAGCTTCGCCCAGGCCTGGCGTGAGAAAATCCGCGAGCCCGCGCTGCGCCAGCGTCTGGTGGTCGACCCCCACGCACCGCCCCACTACCGCACCCTGACCGTGCGTAACATCGACGCCTGGTACGAGGCCTTCGGGGTGAAACCGGGTGAGGCGCTCTACCTCGCGCCAGCCGACCGCGTCCGTGTCTGGTAGCGCCGGTTTCAACGGATGGGCCGGTTGCACCCAAGAAGTAATTGCCGCCTTACGGCCAGGGCGGCCGCTCCCACGGCTGGAGCTGCCGGGGTATCGGCGTCTCCCCGTCGTGCGACTGCATTCGGCTGAGAATGTCGGCCAGGGCCATCACCGCCTTTTCGATGTGCGGTCCCTTGTTGAGCATCACGCACTCGGCACGCTCGCTCATCGCGGCGTCGGTGATTTCCGCGCGGGTGGGCACCCCCTGCTTGGCCAAATTCTCCAGAACTTGCGTCGCCCAGATGACCGGCATGTGAGCCGCTTCGCAGAGACAGAGGATCTCTTCCTGCACCTCGGCGAGCCGCTCGTAGCCGCATTCCACCGCCAGATCGCCTCGCGCAATCATCACCCCGGCGGCTTCGCTGCGCATCGCGGCCCAAAGAAGCGCCGGCAAGTTTTCGAACGCGCGCCGCGTCTCGATTTTGAGCACAATTCCCATCTGCGGCTTTCCCAGCCGGGACAAGTGCTCTTGCAGCTGAAACACGTCGTCGGGGCGCTGGACGAAGGAGAAGCCAACGATGTCGGCGTGCTGAGCGATGAAGCTGAGGTCCCTAAAATCCTTGGCGCTCAAGGCGGGCAGCCGCAGACGCGAGTCGGGGAAATTGACGCCGCGGTCACCGCGCAGTTTGGCTCCCCCGAGGGGAGTCCGCACGACGTCGAGCACGGCCCCTTCGGAATCGACGCGCCGAATGACGCACTCGATCTTCCCGTCATCGAGGAGGGCCCGCTGTCCAGCGCGGAGCTGGCATAACGCTTCGCCCAGCGTGCAACCGATTGCCGCCGGCTGGAGGAGCCGCCCGGAGCAGTCTCGAATCGGGCCGCGGCCGGGCTTGAGGCTCTTGGTGAGTCGGAGCGTATCTCCTACCTCGAGGAGAATGGGCTCCTCCGCCGCGGGAAGGCCGCGAATCTGGGCTTTGTTGCCACTTCTCTTGGCGCGCAGCGCGGTCCCGTCCGTCACGTAGGTGGTCGAGTGGCCCTCCGCGAGCCACACCGGCCCGCGCTTGGCCCAAACGATGAGACGCCGGGGAACGCCGCGGGCATCCTTGAGCTTGAGCTCCTCGCGTGGCCGTAGCTCCTCGAGAAACTCGGCCGGCAACTGCAGCACCGCGTCCGCGCTTGAGTCGTCGGGAAGCGGGGCATCGGGTGGAACGAGGGCAATGATTGCCGGCCGAACCAGTTGGCCCAGTCGATTTCTCACCGGCCTCCACTTGAGCATCGGAGGGCCCGGCTCGAGGGGACCGGTCCGGGGCTTGGGGCCGCTTACGTCCATCAGGATTTTGCAGCTTTGGCCCAATTCCTTTTCCGCCGTCCGCAGCTGCCGCACCAGAGCGAGCCACTGTTCTGGCCCGTTGTGCGCGCAATTGATCCGCATGCAGCTCATCCCGCTTTGGAGCAGGCGTCTGATGAGGCCACCTTCTGCCTCGTCGGCATAGACGGTCACCATGATGCGGGCTCGGCGATCTTGCGGCGGCGGACCGAGCAACCGCGCGGTGGCATCCGCCAAAAGCTCGAGACCTTGCGCATAACTGGGCGCAGGACCGCGCAGCGCCGGCGGGATTCGGCCCACCGATCGGTGGAGCACACTACGGACCGCATGAAGGCTTGCCGCCACATGCGCCTCCGCCATGCCGAAGGACGCCAGCCCGTGCTCGCCGAGCTGCGATTGACGCGGGAGGGTCTCGCAACGCCTGAGCACGAGGTAGTGGAGCAGGTTGCATCCGCTCAGCCGATGGCTGGGGTGGAGGACCTCGAGCTTCTCGGGAGCTTCGGGTGCGGCGCGGGCCAGCTCATCGGCCAGATGGTCCAGCTGCTCCAACAATTTGCTCGCGACCCGGCCCGCCTCCTCCGCTCCGCTGCCCTCATCGAGGATTCGCCGCGCCCTCATCGGGACGGCAATCGCCGCGTCCGCGTCTTCCGCCGTCTCGACTGCCAGTGGAGATTGCACCAGCCGCGGCAACCGGACGGCATGCTGCTCTTTCGCCGCAGCGGGAGCGGGCAGCGCATCGATTTGCTCGAGGAATGCACGAGAGCCAACCGCCGAGCTGGCTTGCGGGCTCGCCAGCGCTCGCAGGATTTTCACGTGCTCGAAGATCGAGCCCTCTGCAGATTCGTCCATGATGCGGTGTCCTCTCGATGCATCGGAATCGGCTCGGCCTTCCATTGCTCGACGTATCGCGTGCGCCTGCGGGGGACGCAAGAAAACGCCCACTGTTGAGTGGGGCGCAAAAACAACTTGACAGCACCCTTGCAACTCGATTCAGGCGATGCGAGGAGCACTCGCGTTCCTCGACTCATCGCTCGCCTCGCGCCGTGGATAACCATCGCTGGATTTGGCGCAGCGTGCGTGCGAACGATCGAAATTCCTTTCCCCAGATCCGAGGGCAAGGCGAGCTGGCATCTGAAGGCGATGCTGTACAGGCCCGAGGGCCACGGCCCCTACCCGCTCGCCGTTATCAACCACGGCTCGGCCCTCACAGTAGAGGACCGCCGCAGGCCAACCAATGCTTTCGTTGAGCAGAGCCGCTGGTTTGTGGACCGGGGCTTCGTCGTGGTGGTGCCCAGCCGTCGAGGGTATGGGGGCTCGGATGGCTCGTACGCGGAGGGTTTTGGTCCCTGTGAAGACGCCAACTACCGACTGGCTGGCCTCGAGACAGCGCGGGATATCTGGGCGGTCATCGACTTCATGTCCAAGCAACCTTTCGTCGATGGCCGTCGAGTCATCGTCGTCGGGCACTCGGCCGGTGGGTTCGGCTCCCTCGCCCTAGCGAGTCTCAATCCACCGGGCGTAGTGGGAGTGATCAACTTCGCCGGCGGTCGAGGCTCGATCGGGTCGGACAGAGTCTGCGCCCCTTCGCACGAGCGCGCGGCATTCTCCGAGTTCGGCCGGAGCGCGAAGATCCCCTCGCTGTGGCTGTATTCGACAAACGATGGTTATTTCAGCCCAAGCTTGGCCCGTGCTTGGTACGAGGAATACATCGCCGCCGGAGGACAAGCGCAATTTGTCGAGCTCCCTCCGACCGGAGCTGCTGGGCACCAGGTGTTCGCCGACACCGAATCTGTCGAGCTCTCTCCGGGAGGATCCGGGCACCAGCTGTTCGCCGAACCGGGCTCCATGTCACTCTGGACGGCTGCCGTTGGGAGGTTTTTGTCCGAGCTCGGCTTCGCCGCGCCCGCGAGTTCAAGCAAGCAGTGAGCAGCGCTTGATAAAAGCAACCTCGTTGTTTAAGCCCGACGCATGCTGAAGCTCTATTACATTCCGAAGACCCGCTCGAGCCGGGCGCGCTGGATGCTGGAGGAGCTGGGCGTTCCATACGAGCTGGTGCGCATGACCTTCGAGGACGCCAGGACCCCAGAGTATCGGCGCATCCACCCGCTGGGCGCGGTTCCTGCCTTGAGCGATGATGAGAGCACGGTAATTGAGTCCGCGGCGATCATCGCTTACCTCGCGGACCGCTTCCCCGAACGAGGCTTCGCCCCGCCGATCTCATCGCCTCAGCGTGGTGCGTATTACCAGTGGATCATCTATTCGATGGCGACGCTCGAGCCATGCATCATCGCCTTCGTGGCCCACACCTCAAAGCGGCCCGAGCGTGACCGGCTGCCGATCGTCGCCGAAGACAGTCGCGCCGAGTTTCTCAGGGCCGCGCAGCCGGTGGACGCGGTAATTCGCAACCGCACTTTTCTGCTGGGTGACCAGATCAGCGCCGCCGACATCGTGCTTGGCAGCGTGGTGAGCTGGGCGTCAATGGCCAAACTGATCGACGACTTTTCGGGGCTGCAGGCCTATGTGAACCGCCTGCGGGCGCGGCCGGCGTTCCAAGCGGCGCGGAAGGACTAGGAAGCGGGCCGGCGATCTGTCGCAAATCCGTCGGTGGTGCGGCCAGCACATCCCTGCTTGTTGACAGCGTTGTGGCTGTGCGCTTACTTCGCTCGTCTCAATCCGGGGGAATTCCATGCGCCGCTTCCTTTTTGTTACGTCATCTATTGCCGTCGTCGCCATTTCCATCCAATCCGCGCTGGCAGATCAGCCCCATCTGTCCAGCGCCCGGGATCGGGCGGTCGCGCTGCAAAGCGAGTCGGTCGGCGGCCCGTTTCAAAGCATTTGCAGCTCTAGCACGCCGTTCGGATCCAACTTCATGGCCAACTGCGACAGCACGGTGCTTCCGCACAACGAGACGGCGGTCGTCGTCGATCCCAGAGATTCATCTCACCTGCTCGCTGGCTCGAACGACACCGAGCTGGTCAGCGGGCACGCGAAGACCTCCATGGGCTACTACACGAGCTTCGACGGCGGCCGCAGCTGGCTGAATGGACTTGTACCCAATGCCGGCTTCGCTCAAACCTCCGATCCCTCGGTGGGCTTCGACCGATTGGGCAATGCCTATTACGGGATCATCGCCTTCGATCTGGGCCTCGGTGGACAAGCCCTCGGAGGCGCCATTCAGGTGTCTCGCTCGAGCGATGGCGGGCAGACGTTCGAAAGGCCGGTAACGGTCGAGGTGTCGACGTCGGATGCCATTTTCGAAGACAAACCCTACCTGGTTGTGGACACCAACCCCAGCAGCCCATTTCTCAACAGCGTGTATGTCGTCTGGACGCGTTTTCACTTTGATGCGGCGGACAATTATCTCGAATCACCGATCTTCTTCTCCGCCTCTCGCGATACTGGCGCTACCTGGTCAGCGCCGATGGAGATCAGCGGCGCCAACCGCGCCCTGTGCACTTTCTCGGGCACCCCGCTGCCATACGATGGCCGCTGCAGGGAGGATCAATTCGGCTCTCCGGTAGTTGCCTCCGACGGTACGCTCTTCGTCGCCTTCGTCAACGACCAGGCAATCAACGATGGCAACTTCCGCAATCAGTATCTCGTCGTCAAGTCGACCGACGGAGGAGCGTCTTGGACCTCGCCGGTTCGAGCCAGCGACATCATTCACGACGGCGTGAGCGACTATCCAATCAACGTGAACGGCCGGCAGACGCTGTCCAATTCACAGTTCCGCGTCAATTCCGCCGGCAACTTGTCGATCGATCCAGCGAGGGGAACGCTGTTCGTCGCCTGGTCTGACAATCGAAATGGAACAGCGACCGACACGAATACCGACGTCTTCATCGCCAGCTCCAGCGATGGCGGTGCGACCTTCGGCTCCCCGCAACCGATCGCGCGGCCGGGCGACCAGTTCTATCCCTGGGGAGCAGTAGGCCCAGATGGCACGCTAAATGTCTCATTCATGGACCGCAGCTACGATCCGGACAACTCTAAGTATGGAATTACCCTGACCCGGGTGCCCATCCGAGGACACACCACGCTGCAGCGAGTGGATACTGGCCTGTCGGACCCAAATCACGCGCGCTGGTTCTCGAGTGCGACCGGCGGCAAGACGACCTTCCTCGGCGATTACACTGGCCTGGCGGTCGGCTCGGACGGCGTCGCTCATCCTGTCTGGACGGACATGCGCCGCATCGTTACGGTGCGGGACATCACCGGGACCAACGAGGACATCTTCACTGCGGCCGTGCCGTAGCCGCCTCGCAACTCCGCTCTTCGGGCTGTCTAGTTCAGCTGAGTCGCGCAGTGGCAGAGGAGATCGGGCGTGGTGCAGGCAGTCAGGCTCGAGTTGACACAGAACAAGCCGGAGCAGCAAGCAGTGCTCGTCGAGCACGGCTGGCCAACCCCTGGACAGCTGCTTGGCTGGCAGGTTCCAGTCGTGCTTCCTCCCGGCACGCTGCAGTTCAGCCCCGAGCAGCAGTCGGCGGTGGAGGTGCAGACGCCGTTCAACGGCTGACAGACAGCGGGAGCCTGGCACAATCCAGCGCTGCAGGCCTGCGAGCAACATCCGGTTCCCGCGTCGCAAGCGCTTCCGTTGGCAGCACAGGTGCCGCCCGCGTCCGCCGCGCCGCCGTCCGGGCCGCCGCTGCTCACCTGGCAAGCGTAGCTAGCCAACTCGCTGTTGGTCAGCAGGCAGGAAGTGCCGTTGCAGCAGTTGCTGCTCGGCCCGGGGGTACACGTGGTGCCCACGCCAAGACAGTTGGGAAGCGTGCAATAAAATCCGCCGGCTCCCGGCAAGCACCTTGCCCCATCGCAGCACTGATCGCTGAACTGGCAGGACTGATTCGTCGCGATGCAACACGGCGCCTGTCCAGTGTAACCCGCCGGGCAAGTCGCGGACCCGCCGCCGAAGCACCGCGGGACGCCGCTAACGTCCACCCTGCACACTTGCTGGTGACCGTCGCAGCAGTCCTGCGGGGCATTGACGCGGATGACGCCGCCGTCCGGAAAGGTTGCCACGCCTCCGTCGACTAGGTGCGGCGCACCGCAGATATTTCCCACGCCGTTGCAGGCGTTGCCGTTGTCGCATCGGCCTGACCCCACCGCGTCCGGTCGACACTGCACGGTTCCGTTCGGATTGATCCCGCCGCCACAGCAGGCATTAGTCGTAAAACAGAAGTCACCGGTGAGACGGCACCCATCGACCGGCTGACAGACGGTCGCACCGGAACCTGGATCGACGCAGACGCGCGAACAGCAGTTGGTTCCGCCGGAGCACGGATTTCCGTCCTGGATGCATCCACCACCGCCGCCGCCACTGATTGCCAGGCAGAGGCCAGCGCCGCCGTCAGTGACCGAGCAAACGTTGCCGCAGCAATCACTGTTTCGTAAGCAGATATCTCCATTCGCTTGACAGCTGTAGGCACGAACGCAGACGCCGCCTTGGCAATTCGTAGAGCAGCAGTTCGCTCCCGAGGTGCAGGCTTGGCCGATCACCCCGCACGTCTGACCAGGGATGGTGGCGCAGACGCCGCCGTTGCAGGTCGCGGTGCAGCAATCGGCGTTGCTGCGGCAGGTCGCGCCCACGTCGAGGCATTGCTGAGCGGAACACGAGCCATTCAGGCAATGGTTCGAGCAGCAATCGGTGCTCGCCGTGCAGTTGGAGGAGGGTCCACTACAAAAGGTTGGGACGGAGCAAGTCCCGCTGGTGCAAACGCCGGAGCAACAAACCCCGCCGCTGCTGGTGCTGCAGTTGGTCCCGTCCGTCAGGCAGGTGCTTCCGGGGCCTCCGTCATAGTTCACACCGCCGTCGTCGGGGCCACCATCATTTGCGTTCACTTGATGGGAACCACCGCAGTTACATGCCGCGAAGGTGTACCCCGCGGCCAGCGCAGCGAAAAAAACCAGGGTCGGTTTGTTCATGGCGGGCTCTACTGGCGCAAGTGGATTCGGCCGTTGCTTCAGGATCGACGCGCGCCAGCAGAAGCATTGTATCAAGCGCGATGTTGATACCAAGCACCTGATCTCCGACAGACGGCGCTCGCCATCGCCGCCAGATTCCGGCGGTGTACTTGGTCGCCCTAGAGCCCACCGACTCGGTGATGAGCTACTCGGTGCGCAAGGGTACGCGCTACACCTAGTTGCCTACGACAAACAGGCGCCCGTCGTTCTGCGAGTAGATCTTCCCGTCGCCGCCGAGCGAAGCCGGCGTGTATGCAGCTCCCAGGTTCTGCTGCTGGAAGATGAATTGCTTCAAGGTTCCCCCTTGATTGATCGAATAGAGCCGCCCGTCTTCGCTGTTGGCGTACACCACGCCGTTCGCATCGACCACCGGCGCGTTGACGCACCACTCGAAGCTGTGCGGGTGAGTTCCGTCATCGACGCAGGTCACCGTCTCATCTGCGTTGCGCGTGCAGCTCAGCGTGTTCGTGTTCTGGAAGCTCCACTCGATGTTCAAGCTCGGGCCAAGCTGCGTCACGAAGAAGGCTTCCGGGCTAGAGGGGTTGGTCGCGGTCCGGTCACTCCCGCAAAACCTCGGGTTACCGCAGTAGGAGCCGACGTTGTAATGATTGTTCTTAATGATGATCGAGTAGGTGCCGTCGTGGGGGTAGATCGCCGGGGTGCTGTCCCAGCCGAAGTTGAACGCCCGTAGGAATTGGCCGGAGCTACTGAACTGCATCAAGTGTCCCTGCAGGTAATTGTAGGCGGTAAAGGCGCCGAAGAGGATGGTGCCATCCGGTGCGACGGTAGGGGTGGAGGATTCATCGTCGAGCACGCGGCCCGGGCCGGGCTCGTTCGTTCCTGGATCGACCCCCGGAGGTGCGCCCGCGCGGCAGCCACCAACCACTCCGTTGAGCGGCAGAATGCTTCCACTCACCGTACCGTCGTTGCAGCCGTCGTTGAGGTGCCCCCGGAGCGAGGACGCCCACCTCCCGGTGAGGTTTGGATTGACGGCGATGAGGTAATTGTAGCGACTGACGAAGTGGGCGCGGCTCACCGTGTAGATCGTTCCGTCAGGCGCGATCGCCGGGGCCACGTTGAGGCCCGCGCGCTGCGAGCCGCACGTTATCGTCGGCGGCACTGCATCAGGGCTGGGCGGCCATGGGAGTTGGCTCCCGGGAAATTGTACCTTGCACTGATCGGTCTGGCCCGGAACGGGATCGCCGATGATCGTCGCAGCCCTGAGGAGCGCATCGTACGAGACTTTGCTGACGCTATCGTCCGGCGCCACCTTGACCAGCCACGAGGCGACGGCATCGTGCCCATAGAAGCTATCGCCGACGCTGCCCCCGGTAATGCGCACCACGTTGTAGTAGATGTTGCCGGCACTGTCGGCCGAAAGCGGTGATACGGTGAAAGTGTTGGTATCGAACATGTCGAACGGGTTGATTCGGGTGACGACGGACCCGTCCGCCCGGTTGAGCTTGAAGATGGTGCCGCCGGCGCCGGGATCATAGACGAAGCCGTTGGCCAGGACCGCATGGTAGACGGGTTCCCAGAAGTCATGCTGGCTTCCCGGGGCCACCCAGTCCGAATCGAACGTCCAGAGCCTAACGAGCTGACCGCCCTGCCACTGGAATCGGTTTTGATGCCAGCGCTCGGTGCTGTAGGTCGCGGTGCTGTAGGTCCCCGATTTGGATTCCATGAAGACGTCGTTCCCGTCGACTAGGGGCACCTGATAGTGAACCAGCAGCTCGCCACCGCGTGCGGCAGTCTCGTCGGGAACGAGCGGGTCGTACACGATATTGACGAGATTGCGGTTCAAGCTCTGTCCAGCGACGTTCAGGAAACCGGAGTGCTGCGCGTTTTGTGCCCACTGCGGCCAGGCGGGGCTTTGACCCAATGCCGGCGCTCCGACGCCGAGCGTCCAGAGAATAATCCCAAACAACGAGCAAGTTCTGAAAACACTCATGACGTGAGTCCCTCCACTGTTTTCAAATAGCGCCATCAATGTGGCGGCTCGAACGCGCCTAGCACTTCGATCGCGCTCATTCCACACGTTTTCTGCGCTTAGTGAGGGTTCACCTTTGCTAGGGAGCAAACGCGGCGGTTTCCTGCGACGGCACAGACACTTAGAGTTTGTCCGCGATTGCGCGATTGTTAACGCCGCGGAGGCTGGCGCTTTTCTTCGACGGCGCTCAGCACCTGCTCGAGCGCCGAGGCGATCTCGCCGATGAGAGCGGGCTTGCGTACGACCGTGTGCCAATTACCGGGAGGCGTTTGCATCTGGGCCCGGGCGAGGAGCACGAGGCGCGGTTGGGGATGCCGGGACACGAGCAAATCGAAGAGTCGGCTCTGCGGCTCCACCAGGGCGTCCTGATCGATCAAAATGAGGCGGACCGGTCCGCGATCCATCTCGACCGGGCGACAGAGGAGCGCGCTGGCAAGGTCGGGTGCGCCGACCACGTCGTACCCGCGCTCGATCAGCTCGGCCCGAAGCAGAGCGCGCGGCCAGTGCTCGGGCATAACGAGCAAGATCCTCGGGCGCGCCATGGCCTCACCTGTCTAGCACTCGGACTACCAGCGCCGTCATGTTGTCGATCCCGCGCTGCTCGTAAGCTTGTCGCACGAGCCGGTCGCAGCTCTCCTGCGCTGAAGACGCTTCGAGCACCTGGGCAATCTGCTCGTCACGAAGCGACTCGTAGAGCCCGTCGGTGCACAGCAAAAACACATCGCCGGCGAGCATCGGCACCTGGGCGAGGTCCGGATCGGCGTTCCCCTCCATACCCAGTGCGCGGGTGAGCTCGTTGGCGTAGATGGAGCGCTGATCCTCGCCGGGTTCGAAACCGCGCGCGAGCATTTCAACGTAGAGGGTGTGATCTCGAGTCAGTTGCTTCAGCTCGCGATTGCGTAGCAAGTAGACGCGGCTGTCCCCGACATGGCAAACGATGGCGGTTTGATCCCTTACCAGAATGGCTGCCAGCGTCGTGCCCATCATCGCGAGTGGGCCGACCTGCCGAGCGCGTATCCGTTGATGCGCCAGGCGCGTCGCTTCGATCAGCGCATTTTCCCAAAATGCGAGTCGCTCATTGCTCGGCGCGTGGGTCGCGCCGATAAATTCGGCCAGTGTGCCGACAGCGAGATCGCTTGCAATCTCGCCGCCTTCGTAGCCCCCGAGCCCATCGGCCACGGCGTAGAGTCCCAGCTCCGGTGCAACGCGATAGGCATCCTCGTTGTTCGGGCGGCGGCCGATATGAGTCGCCACGCCATGGTCAAATCGGGCCGATGCCCCCGTCTCGGTGAGCGGGTCCACTGAGAGATCCTTGCGCAGCTCTCGAGGCAAACATCAACTACATCTGGCGACTCACCTCCCGCCCTAGTCACCGTTGAGCTTGGGACTGTTCGGGCACGATCGGGTTCTTCGCACGCTGCGGGACCTGCGAACGAGCAGTTTTCGACATTCTCTTCTTATCCGAGCTGCGGTGCTGCGTTCGATCGCTCTTTGCGTCCGAGCGACAGGCGCAGGACTCGGCGATCAGCGCGTCGCTGCAATCAGCGGCGAGCGCTAGGGAACTGGCGAACAGCGAGCACAGCACGAGCGAAACAATCGAGATTGTGAATGCATTCATCTTCTCCTCTCCAATCCCGGACCTTGGCTCCGGTCCTTACACACCAGATCGGAAAGGCAGCCTGAAACGCGACAGCGAGAGTCTTCGCAAGGGCGCGCTTGCAGTTTCGAACAAAGTGACTTGCATCCCGGTCCCGGGGGTGAGATGCACTGCTCGCATTCACTCACCGGGGGCCGTTCCATGAAACACTCAAGAATCTCGTTGCATTTTCTGCTCTTCCTTCTTGTCTCTTCGCCGGCTTGGGCTGGATCGAATACGGTATCGATCACTCCGCTGGGCGCCCGCACCGGAGAATTCTGTCAGGTCGACCGCGCGCTCCTTTTGGAAGATCCGACTGGCGTCCGGATTCTCTACGATGCCGGGCGCACCGTCGCCGGCAGCGCGGATCCGCGGCTGGGCGACGTTCACGTCGTGCTGCTGACCCACGTTCACGCAGACCATTTGGGCGACGTCAAGCTGGATCAAGATCCGGACAACCCGTCATCGAGCTGCAGCGGGAACTTGAGGACGGCTTCGGCGTTACCGCACTCGAATACCGCGGAGATCGCCGCCTTTAAGAACTCGGCGGTGATCGTCTCGGCCGACGTGAACACGTTTCTCAATAAGAAGATCGCGCTGCTGCTCGAAAGGCCGACGATTGCAGCCTGTTCGGGCGGAAACGAGGTCATCCTGCCGCGTACCGAACCGTGCACCTCCAACATCGGATTTGGAGCCAAGCGCACGCTCACGATGGGGACCAGAATGCCGGGGGTGGGCATCACCGCGGTGCACGCCGAGCACGGAAATGGGTTGGATCCTCCATTCATGTTGGACCCCGGCAGAGCGAGCTTCGAAACCAACGGGTTGCTCGGGCCGATGGGGCCGGCTCTCGGCTACGTCCTCGAGTTCACCAACGGGCTGACGGTCTATCTCACTGGAGACACCGGGCACATGTCGGACATGCGGACGGTGGTGCGCGACTACTATCGACCAAAGCTCGTGGTCATCAACATCGGCGACATCTTCACGACCGGCCCCGAGGAGGCTGCCTTTGCAGTGAACGAGCTGATCGAGCCGAGAGCGGTAATCCCCGAGCACGCCAACGAGGTGGCGACGAGCGGGGGTTTGGTCCTCCCCGACACCAAAACAGCGCGGTTCATCGGGCTCGTCAACTCGCGGCGGCGGCGAGTCTACCTGCCGTTGAGCGGCCGGACGATGGAGTTCGATTCCGAGGC
>Ga0126379_10001710_pt1 | contig 13598 bp, 14 predicted proteins | sample PanSoiMetPlot_24_FD_92640 | JGI IMG/M metagenome (GOLD analysis project Ga0126379, IMG submission 92640) | Tropical forest soil microbial communities from Panama - MetaG Plot_24 | ecosystem: Environmental > Terrestrial > Soil > Tropical forest > Bulk soil | place: Panama | collected 2016-02-17 | reverse complement strand
TCGGCTGGGAGCGTTACGTCGGCCCGTCAGGTCGCATCATGGGCATGAACACCTTTGGCGCCTCGGCCCCGCTCAAGGAGCTGCAACGAAAGTTCGGTTTCGAGCCGGAGCGCGTCACCGAGATCGTCAGGCAGCTCCTCGGCAAGCGCAAGACGACGGCGCGATGAGCGCGACGCCGACAGTCGTCTTCCTGTTCGACGTGGACAACACGCTCCTCGACAATGATGGCGTGCAGGCCGACCTGAGCGACCATCTCGCGCGGACATATGGCGCGGCCACGCGCGATCGGTACTGGGCGATCTTCGAGGAGCTGAGACGCGAGGTCGGCTACGCAGACTATCTCGGCGCGCTGGAACGCTATCGGCTCGAGGACCTGTATCGTCCGGACGTGTTGCGAATGTCGAGCTGGCTCGTCGACTATCCGTTCGCCGATCGCCTCTATCCCGGCGCGCTCGCCGCGGTCAGGCACGTCGCGCGATGGGGCATGGCGGTGATTCTCTCCGACGGGGACGCGGTTTTTCAGCCGCGCAAGGTGGAACGGTCCGGCCTCTGGCGGGCGTTCGGCAACCATGTCCTGATCTACGTCCACAAGGAGCAGGAGCTGGAGCATGTCCGGAAGTTCTATCCGGCTGATCATTACGTGCTGATCGACGACAAATTGCGCATCCTGTCCGCGGTCAAGAGCGCCTGGGGCGACGCCGTCACCACCGTGTTTCCCCGTCAGGGGCACTACGCGCTCGATCCCCACGAGACCGCGAAATATCCGCGCGCGGATATCGAGCTCGCCAGGATCGGCGAGCTGCTCAAGCACGATCTGTCGTCGTTCCTGAAGAAAGAGTAGAACGAGGTCGGACCGGAAATGACCTCGATGGACATCGAGCCGCCGCACCCCCCATCCTCGATTGGCCCCGCGGTCGTCATCATCATGGGCGTATCGGGCTCGGGCAAGTCGACGGTCGGGGCCATGCTCGCCGCGCGACTGCATTGGCGCTTCGAGGATGGCGACTGGTTTCACCCGGCCGCCAACGTCGAGAAGATGCACAAGGGCATCCCGCTCACCGACGAGGACCGTTGGCCGTGGCTGGGCGCGATCGCCGACTGGATCGACCAGCTTCGGCGCAGGGGCGGACATGGCGTGATCGCGTGCTCGGCGCTCAAGCGCCGTTACCGCGACGTGCTGATCGGCGAGCGTCGCGACGTCCGTCTGATCTACCTCAAGGGCGAGGAGGCGCTGATCTCGCGGCGCATCGCTACGCGGCATGAGCATTTCATGCCGCAAAGCCTCCTGCACAGCCAGTTCGAGGCGCTCGAGGAGCCGGGGCCGGACGAGGATCCGATCACCGTGTCGGTCGCGCCGGCACCGCGCAAGATCGTGGCACGAATCGTTTCTTCACTCGATCTATCCGCGGACACAACGCGCCGCGCATCTGTCCTCGACCGTGAGTGAGACTTCACTCTGCGCCTGCCTCCTCCAGCAGCGCTTCGCAGCCTGCTTCGCGGGCCCAGAACTCCCACCCGCGCATCAGCGCCGGCGAGTCCGGATCGAGTGCAACGCGCGCCTGCGTCTCGCCCGGCGAGATGACACGGTGCTCGCCCATCTGCATCGCCTGAAGCTGCACGCGTGCGTTGCGCGGAATGTAGACGGAGAGGCGGACGAGATCGTAGATCGAGCGGCCCGTGGCGACGAAGCCGTGCGCCGCCATCAGCGCGATGCGGTTGCCGGCGAGGGCCTCGGCGAGATCGCGGCCGTGCTCCATGTTGAGCACGAGCAGGCTGGTGGCGTCGCCGAACTTGTGCGCGATGTCCCACACCGGGATGTCCTGTCCCATGTCGCCGCACGAGTGGATGACGGGCCGCAGGCGGGTCGTCCTCGAGATGGAGAACGGCAGCAGGTCGTCGGCGTGGGAGTGCAGCACCGCCTTCACGTCGGGGCGCCGCTCGTAGACGGCGCCGTGGATGAAGCGCTCGAGGTAGAGCGGCCGCTTCTCGGGACGGGCCGGCGTCCCATCGAGACGGAATTCGACGATGTCCTCGACACCGACGATGCCCGGGCTGCACGAGCGGGCGAGCAGATACTTGTTCGCATCGAGCGGGTGGCGAACGCTCACATGCCCATAGGCGTCGAGCACGCGCTGCTGCGCAAGGATACGGTTGGCGATGACGACGTCACGGCGCGCGCGCTCGATCGGGTCCATGTCGAGTCCTCCTGTTGCGGATGATGCGGAGCGTCGGCGTGCCTGATCCTGGACGCCGCATCGGAAAATTGACAGCATCCTATCGCTCAGTGTACGCACGCGTAACGCTTTCCTGCGGCCACCACGCCGTCGTGCGCGAGAAGGTCTGTTCGTGCCGCGGGAGGGAGGAATGCCGAGGCGATTGGTCGGCCGCGTGGCCGGATGACCGCCGGCCATTCAGCCGGGGATTTCGATGCCGTCGTCGCGCAGGATCGACGTCCATTTTCATCACATTCCGCCGTTCTACGCCGATGCGGTCTATGCGGCGGGCCGCGGCCCGGCGATCGGCCGCTACCCGGAATGGACGCCCGAGCTGGCGCTCGATCTCATGGACCGTTCCGACATACGGGTTGCGCTCACGTCGCTGGCGCAGCCGGGTGTCGGGTTCGGGAGCCAATCCGGTGCGGAGCGCCTGGCGCGGCGCTGCAACGACTATGCGGCGGAGCTGATCGCCCGCTGTCCCGATCGCTTCGGCGCTTTTGCGACGGTGCCGATGCGGAGCATCGAGGGCGCGATCCGGGAGATCGTGCATTGCCTGGACGAATTGCGGTTCGACGGAGTCTCGCTGTTTGCAAGCTACGGCGAAAGATTTCTCGGCGATGCGTGGTTCGATCCGGTGCTGGAAGCGTTGAACGACCGTTCTGCCGTCGTATTCGTCCATCCGGGCCTGCATCCCTCGAGCGCGACACTCGCGCTGCCGTGGCCGGGATTCATGATGGAATATCTCTTCGATACGACGCGCGCCGTCGTCAACCTGATATTCACGCGGGCGATCGAGCGTTACCCGCGCATCCAGTTCATCCTGCCGCATGCCGGCGGGCTCGTTCCTTATTTCGCCTGGCGGCTGTCGGTCTCCCCGATGATCGACAAGCGGCTGCCGCAGCTCTCGCGCGAGCAGGTGTTCGCCGACCTTGCGCATTTCTGGTACGACAATGCGCTGGCGCCGGGCGAGCAGACCTTCGGCGCGCTCGACCATGTCGCCAGGCCGGAACGGGTGGTGTTCGGCAGCGATTTCCCGTTCGCCAACGCGCGTGTCATCGCCGAGGCGCTTCGCACCCACGAGTCGGGCCTCCACACGCCGGAGCGGCTTGCGGCGATCGATCGTGCGAACGCTCTCGCGCTGTTTCCAAGGCTCGAGCGGTGAGGCGTCCAGCTTTGGCTGACGGACCACGGCTTGGCAGGGTGCAATGACCAAGGCGACCAAAAGCGCGTTCGAGCGCGCTGTCGCTGATGCGGTTGCGCATCAGAGGGCGGGCCGGCTGCGTGCTGCCGAGGCCGCCTACCGCGAAGCCCTCGAGGTCTCGCCCGGCCACCCGGTTGCAACTCACAATCTCGGCGTCGTCACGGCCGCACAGGGCGATCACCTCTCAGCGGTCGGCCACTTCGATCGGGCGATCGCCGTCGAACCTCGCTACGCGTCGGCGCATTACAATCGCGCAATCGCGCAGGCGGCGCTCGGTCGGGCAAGGCAGGCGATCGAGAGCTTCAGTCGCGCCTGCGCGATCGAGCCCGAGCACTACAATGCGCACCGCGCGCTCGGTTTCCTGTGGCTTGCGGAAGGCGAGCGCGGACGTTCGCTCGACCATTTCGCGCGCACATACGAGTTGCGGCGGGGCGACGACCAGACCGGGATCGCGGCAAAGTCCCTGACGGAAACGACGCGTACCAAGCTGCGGCACGACGCCGAGCAATTCCGCTACCTCGCCGCACGCCGTCATGATCGCCCGCGCTTCGAGGCGCTCGCACGAACATATGAAGACGTCGCGAGGGATGCGCGGCAGGAAGCCGCCCCTTTGTCCGAACAGCAACGCGAGATGCTGGGCGATGACTACAACACGGCGATCTACGTTGCTTCCGCCCCGGAACTCGCCGATGGCGCCCTGACGGAACGCACGGACCGCGACGATCTCGTCCGCCGCTTCAGTCGTGAACAAACGGGCGCGGTATATTTCGACGACCTGCTCACCCCGCGGGCGCTGGCTCTCCTGCAGCAGTACCTTCTCGAGAGCACCATCTGGCACGACTTCAGCCACATCGGTGGGTTCGTCGCCGCGTATCTCGAGGATGGCCTGGCATGTCCTCTGCTGCTTCAGATTGCCGATGACCTGCGCAACGCCCTTCCTGAGTTGCTCGGCGCATACCCGCTGACCCAGGCCTGGGCGTTCAAGGCGGTCGATGCCAGCGCCGCGGTCGAGGTCCACGCCGACGACGCCGCCATCACGGTGAATTTCTGGGTGACGCCGACCGGAGCCAATCTCGAGCCGGGGCGGGGCGGACTGGCGGTCTGCCGGGTTGCGCCGCCCGCCGACTGGCAACTCGAGGGGTACGAGGCAGACCAGGAGCGCATTGTAACATTTCTGGGACAAAATGCTGGGGATACACTCATAGTGCCCTACCGCGAGAACCGGGCCGTCCTCTTCGAGTCCCGCCTCTTCCACCGGTCAGATGTGCCAAAATTCGTCGAAACATATGAAAATCATAGGGTTAGCGTTACACTCCTGTACGGACGTCACCTCGCGCGGGCGAACAGGAGGTGAGCCGAGGGCCAGAATTCCTTGACCGTATGCGCCATACCAAAATTGACACAGAGGGGGCTCGGTCGTATGTCTCCGGGGCGAGCGTGTCGCGGAGACCTGGGGCGCCGACGCATGGCCCTTGAGCCGAACAACAGTTACACGAACTCCGCATTGCGGATCGGCGACCGGGATCCGTATCCCGACCGTGCGGTCGGCGAATTCATCGGCACCGTCGTTTCCAACGACTGGGTCAACGCCGAATACAAGCACGTCATCGTCAAAGTCCACGAGCACGCGCTGAAAGCCTATGCGGGCCAGATGTTTCATCTGCTGTGCCCGTCGCCCGACGGCACCGACGTGTGGATGCGGCGCCCGATGAGCGTCTATCGGGTCGACAAGGCGCAAAGCCAGGTCGAATTCCTCTACAAGGTCGAGGGACGCGGCACGCGCGGCATGGCCATGCTGGCGCCCGGCGACGACTTCAACATCGCCGGACCGCTGGGCAAAGGTTTCAAGCTTGCGCCGGAATGGAAGAACATCGTCGTGCTCGGCCGCGGCGTCGGCCTCGCCACGCTGGCGCCGCTGTCGCAGCTCGCCGCCGAGAGTGGCGTCGGCATCACCGCAATCCTGAGCGCGCGCAACGCAGACGTGGTGATGTCGAAGGAAGTGTTCGAGCGGCTCGGCGCGACGACGATCGCGGTTGTCGATTCCGACGGCAGCAGCGCGGTCGAGAACGTGGAGAAGATCCTCGAAGACCTGATCGCGAAGGGAAAGGCGGACGCGTTCTTCACCTGCGGCTCCAATCGCCTCCTCCGGCTGGTGCAGCGGCTCGGCAGGAAGCACGGCATTCCCGGCCAGGTCGCCATGGAGCAGATCATGGTCTGTGGTTTCGGCGCCTGCTACGTCTGCGTCCGCACCTTCGAGGTCGAGGGGCAGCGCGTGCTCAAGCGTGTGTGCCGCGACGGTCCGGTCTTCAATATGCAGGAGGCGGTGGGATGGTAGACCTGTCGGTCAGGATCGGCGACATCACGCTGCAGAATCCGGTGACGCCCGCCTCCGGCGCATTCTCCTGGGAGTACAACGACGTCATCGATCTCAACCGGCTCGGCGGACTTGTCGCCAAGACGATCTGCCGCGAGCCGAGGCTCGGCAATCCGACGCCGCGGATGGCGGAGACCGAGGCGGGCATCATCCAGTCGATCGGATTGCCGGGGAAGGGCATCGAGTATTTCATCGATCACATCGTGCCGGAGTACGCGAAGTTCAAGCCGCCCCTGATCGTCAGCTGCTCGTCCGAAAGCATCGAGGATTTCGCGGCGCTCGCCGAGGAGCTGAGCGTCGTTCCGGACGTCGACGTGATCGAGGCCAATATCTCCTGCCCGACCCGCAACTCGACGGGCGGCAACTTTGCCATGCACGAGGGCTACACGAGGGATTGCGTCCGCGCCCTGCGGGCCAAGACGACGAAGCCGCTGTGGGTCAAGCTTTCGCCCAACGCGGGCGACATCGTTTCGATCGCGCTGGCCGCCGAAGAGGCCGGCGCCGATTGCCTGGTGATCGCCAACACGTTTCTGTCGCTGAAGATACGGACGGACAATTTCCGCCCCGCGCTCGGCAACAAGTTCGGCGGGCTGGTTTCGCCGGCGCTGAAGCCGATCGTGCTGCGGATGGTCTATCAGGTCGCAAAGGTCGTCAAAGTCCCGGTCATCGGGATCGGCGGCGTGACCAAGGCCGAGGATGTCGTGGAGTACATGCTGGCCGGCGCCAGCGCGGTCGGCATCGGCTACGCCGGCTTCCGCAATCCGACCGCTCTGGTGACGATCATCGACGACCTGGAAGCATGGTGCGACAACCGCGGAATCAAGAAGGTGACCGAGCTCATCGGCGCGGTCCGCGACCAGGACATGGAAAAGGACACGCTCGTCGCCGCATCGGCCGGAGTCTGAAACATTCGTCGATGGCATTTCGCTACGATGAAATCGGCAACAGGCTCAAGGCGTACCGCCTGGGTTCGGGGCTCAGTGCCGACGAGCTGGCGAAGCAGCTGGGCATTTCCCGCACGGCTCTCTACAGATTCGAGAAAGGCGAGCTCGCGAAAATCGAGACCCTCGAACGACTCGCCGAACTGGTCGGCGTTTCCGTCCCGACCCTGCTTGGTGTCGGGATCGAATACATTCCTTCGGCCGTCAGCTACTTCGAGCGCATGCGGCAGCTGGAGGAGAGAGCTCAGCACATCCTGGTTTACGCGGGGCCGATCTCTTTTCTCCTCGCGTCCGACGAGTTCACGACGATGTTGCAGAGCGTGCTGGCCGAGAGCGTGTCCGCGAACGTTCCCGACCGGGCGCGCGCGCTCGCCGACGTGCAGAAGATCATCGACATATTGCGCGAACGCAAGGCGCTCTATCAACGCCGCAGCCCTCCCATCGTCAATCTGATTTCCGCCTTCGAAATCGAACGCTTCCTCGATCATGGGTTCGTGGGCAGCCGGGAGCTGCGATCGGAGGTCCTGGCGGAGCGGAAGGCGCTTGCACGGGCCGAAATCGAGCACTTTGCTTCCATCATCGACGCGGAGCCGATCGGCATTCAAATCGGGATCGTCACCGACACGTTGCCGCATGCCGGCTTTCACATTTTCCGGCAGGAAGACCGGAAGGTGCTGGTGCTGAGCCCGTTTCGGCTCGGCGGCGAGCCCAACATTCGGGTCGGTGTCGCAATGATCACCTCGGCGCCCGATGCAATTGCGTTGCACGAAAAATCGGTCAACGACATGTGGCAGCGCGCCCTCAAGGGACGCGATGCCGCGAAATGTCTGCGCGGCCTGCTTGGCAAGGCAGAGCAAGTCCGCTGAGCTGCGTCACTTGTAACGAAGGTGGCATTTTACGATGGCGGGATGAGCGAACCCGAGGCGGCCTGAGAGGCTGGTCGGGATTCTTCTTCCTCGAGAATCTTGGCGCGCGCCTCCAACTCCAGTGCCTCGAGGAGATGCACCAATCGCTCGAATGCGTCCTCCGTCGACCGGGCAAGCTCGAACAGAACGTCCGCTCGTCTTCGACATTCAGCAGCAGGGATGGGCATCGACTCGCACCGCGTATACAGGGTTCGCACTGCACCTCTGTCTGCATCTGGTGATCACAGATTCGGGCAGGTGTCTGTTCGCTTTTGGACAATTACCGCCAACGAGGCACTATCGTACTGCTCAGCGACCAACGTTCCGCGACCGCGACGACCCGCAACGTGAGTCCGGTCGGGGTCTTGAGCGTCGGAGCCGCCCGGTCCGCATGGACGGTCCAGGTCTGCATTTGCTCCAACAGCAGACATCTGCCGGCGAATGCTGCCGCTCCTGCCGAGCGCCGTGAACAGTCCTTCCGAGATCTCAAGATTTATCGAGCGCCAATGTCGCTCCGAACTCGTCGTCATTCATGCGCGCAAGATCATATTTGGGATAGACGTCCCGTGCCCGGCTGAAAAAGAATTCCTCGAACGCCTCCCGCGGGCGCGGCCGCAGCGGATCGGCGACGCGGCCGAAGGCGACCTTCAACGAGAACCGCTCCGCTCCCTCGATCGGGACCAGCTCAAAACGATCCGGGAATGTCCGCACCCAGTAGGAAATCAGGTGATATTGCGTGAGGCCGACGTCGGCGTAACCGCGTGCGAGCATTTCCGGCACATCGCGGTGCGTGATCCCGAGACGGCCCGGAAAATGCTCGACTTCGTTGGAAAAGAATGCGTCGGCAGCGGACTTGCCCATCAGCGCCTCGATCGCGGCCCGATTGCCGGCACGCGCGCCTGCCTCGACCGAATCGGCTTGTGCCACCCGCGCGCCGGAGCGCGCCACGTCGGCAAGCGTGTGAATTCCGAGCGGATTTCCTTTCGGCACCAGCAACGCGCGGCCGCGATTGCGGGAAAAGAATCTGGCGTGCGGTTCGACGATCCCGAGCCTGTGCAGCGCCTGCAGCGGAGCAGGCCCGCCCATCACGATGTCCGGATAGAAACCCGAGGCGCGGGTGAACTCCAGGACGAGATTGCCGAGCGCGATTGCTCCGGTGCGTATCATCTGGACGACGATAGGCTGTGGCAACGTCACCACCACCACATTGCCGAAGTCGAGATCGGCGTATCGCGATTGTGATTTCGCCCATGACGGGAATGCGCCGACGATATCCTCGCTGAGCAGCGCCATCAGGTGATTTCCTTCGGTGAAAATCACCAGGCTGGGAGCCGCGCCGAACCTGCCGACCATATCCGGCACCGTGTCCGTGTGGCCCGCAAATGACCGGATGCCCGGCGGCAGCCTGGCCACGACCGGCCATACAAGGGTTCCGACCGCGACATTGAGACGTCTTGCGTCCGAGTCGTCACCGATTGCGCCTGACAGGCGGTTCCTGTTGCCACAGACAATGTCCCGGCCAGGAATGCGCGACGCTCGATCATCTCAGCCCTCCATCGCCGAAGTCGGATCACCTGAAGGTCCAGCTCGGCCGCCTGGTGCCGAGCAGAGTCAGCACGCAATCCAGTACGACACCGGTCGGTCGGCTCCCGCGATCATTGTTCCTCGCCCAGGAAGATCGGAGGAGATTCCTGCGGCGGGGCCGGCGGAGGCTCTGAGCGGCGAACCTCAGCCGCTGCGCAGCAGCGGACGCAGGCTACGCACGTCCGAGACCTGCTCGATGGCATAGACGGCGTCAATCAGGCGATCCGACGTCTCGCGCCCCAGCACCGGCGCGACGAGATCGCGCGCTTTGTCGATCACCTCGGCGCGCGTCATCGGGTTGCGCGGCGTGCCACGTACCGCGGTGACGCGTTCCGAAAGGCGCGTTCCGTCGGACAACACGACTTCAACCACGGTGACGCGCACGGGCAGGAACTTTGCGAGCTCATCGTCACGCACGAGATCGACCTTCTGTCGTTCGCGCAGCGCCGCCGGGTCGCGCATGCGCGCCGTGTCGTGCGCGGCGTGGAACGAGACGGTCTTATCGAGCAGCATCACCGCGACCATGTGTTGCAGGCAGATGTCCGGGATGTCGCGATTGTCGACCACGGCGGCGACCGGCGGCGCCAGCCGCACTGTCACGCGCTCGACCTGCCCCGCCTCGAACGGATGCTTGCCGCGGATCGCCTCGATGCCGTCGAGCGGCGCCTGGATCGGCGAGCCGACGGTCCACTTCTTGATGTCGGTCAGCGCGATGTCGTAGCGCTCGCCGAGCTTTTCGACCAGTCGTTCCGGCTCGGCCTTCGGCGCGTAGGTCGCGAACAAGTTGTCCGCACCCGTGAAGATGTCATCCACTCCGGTCCAGCCGGCCTTCACCAGCAGCGCCGACGTCACGCCGTTGCGCGCCGGCATCCCGGCGAAGACGAACCCCTTCTCGATATGGTCGGTGTCACGCTGCCAGGCACGGGTGCCCGATGACTGATGCGCCGTGTAGCCGAGCGCCCAGCGCATCTGCTGCGCGTCAAGCCCGGCGACGCAGCAGGCGGCCGCGGCCGCCCCGAATGTGCCCGCGATGCTGTGGGTCGCGAGACTGACGTCGTAGCTCGCTTTCGCGTTCTCGCCGAACATCGCGAGGATGATGCGCGTGCCGACATCATAGCCGAGCGTAACGGCGTTGAGCAGCACCGTGCCGCCGGCGCCCAGCTCCTCGGCCATCACAAGCGCGGCCGGCACCACTGCGCATCCCGGATGCCAGCGTCCGGCATTGTTCGAATCGTCGGTCTCGTCCGCGTGCGCCATCACACCGTTGGCGAGGGCGGCCTCGAGCGGCGGCACCGAGAGCGTGGTGCCGAGGATCGTCGCGCTGCCCTTCCCGACGTACATGCCGAGATAACGTTGCGCCGCCACGCCGGGGCCGAGCCGCGATCCCGAGATGATGGAGGCGAGCGTATCGAGAAGATGATGCCTGGCCTGCTCCGCCACATCGGCGGGCAGCGCGCGTGAGCGCGCGGCGCTCATGTAAGTGCTGAGCGCGGTCATCTGCGGGCCGACCGCTGTGTCGGCGAGAGCGAGGGGTGACGGCAAGATCGATCCTATCGCGCAATTTGCCATGATCTTGAGCACACGGCGCCGGTTCATTCCAGTCTCCGTCGCGGCGGGCAAGCATTGCCAATCCTGCCGTGCAATGCGTTTTTCATGTGGGCCGTCCCGTTGGCTGCATTCAGTCTCGATTTGCGTCGCGCGAATGGCGCGACCGTATTCGTCATATTACTCGAGCATGAACGATTTGCTCACTTCGGCAATGGGTCTTGAGCGCATATCAAGTCGCTTCCCCCCGACAGCGGACGAACCCCACGATCGCGGGCGGCGCGAGCGCCGCAACCCGCTTTCGGCATGCTGGCCGCGGCCTTGCCGCCGAGACCGCGCCGGGCGGCCGCGCATTGGCGGGGCAATGATTCCCGCAATAGTAAGCTAATCCGGGCAATCCGAGACAAGTCGGCCGGCCATCCGGTGCATAGATTAAGGTCCGGAGAACCGGAGTCCGCCGCGATGAGCCTGGATCCAGCGTTACAGAACCGCATGCTGAAGGCCGTTCCGGCCCTGCGTGCGTTCGCGGCCTCGCTCTGCCGCAATCGCGATCGCGCCGACGATCTCGTCCAGGAGACGCTGCTGCGCGCCATTTCCGGCATCGCCACGTTCGACACCGGCTCGAACCTGGAGGCGTGGCTGTTCACCATCATGCGCAACAGCTTCAACAACGAGTACCGCAGGTCGAAGCGAATGGTGCAGGACATCGACGACCGCCTTGCCGAAACGCTCGCGGTGCCGGCCGGGCAGGTCGGCTGGGGCATCGCGCAGGACCTGCGCGCCGGCCTCGGCATGCTCTCGCCCGATCAGCAGCAGGCTCTGTATCTCGTCGGCGCCGCCGGCCTGAGCTACGACGAGGCGGCGGAGAGGACCGGCTGCCATGCCGGCACGATCAAGAGCCGCGTGAGCCGCGCCCGCTCGAGCCTCGCGGCGTTCATGGCGGGGGACGATCGCTCGATGTCGAGACGGTCGCTCGCCGATCACGCCCGCGCACGCAGGGCCGCTTGAACAGGCGGGCGGCGCGAATCCCGCAGGATCCATCAAGTCGGAGCAATCCGATGAATTTTGTCGCAGGGGCGCTGATTACATCTCCTTTGACTCGAGGATGAGTCTCAAAACCGAAAGGAGAATGCCATGCATTCGATTGCCAAGCTTTCCTGTGTCGCCGGTCTCGCGGCGGCGTTTGCCCTGACCCTCTCGTCGGCCTACGCCCAGTCGCGCAACTATGTGTACGGCGCGGACCGCGCTCCCTACGCCGCCCATCAGGACCAGGACAATCCGCGCGACTTCCAGCTCCAGGGCACACACTGACGACGGCGGGCCCGATCGGGCCATCGTCGTTGCCGGTGCCGGTTGATCCAAAGCCGGGGAGGGCGCTCGCGTCCTCCCCGTATTTCGCCCAGCAGGTTGCTGAAGAAGCCTGAGCTGTCATTCGCCGTAGAACGAGCAGGACCCGGATTGCGTCGAGCGCAATCCGGGTCCAACCAGCGGCGGGGACAACTGACGAGGGGGACACCGCTGGAGAAGCTGCTCGCGTGTCTCGGCCGGGGGGGACCAGCCGGGATTACACGAGACCTACTGTGATCCGGCGCGCTTTGCGTGCTTCTCCCGCCACTTCGGGCCCGGTCCACGCATGTAGTGCAAGTGCGGCTGGTAGGGATCGCTCAGTGCGGCCATCAGCCTGCGCCAGCGCCAGCGATCCGTACTGACGCCGTGCGAGCGCGGATGCTTCGCGAACAGAATGCCGCAGACGTAGGAATCGACGAGGCTCATGGTGATCTCCTCAGCGTGCCGGCCTGCTCGTGCGCAGCCATCGCCCCAGTGAGGCAGGCAGCGCAAGCGTCGCCGCGCGGGAATCGGTCCGGGGCCGCACGAGCGCCAGGGCGTAGGCGGCGAGGCCGATGCTGAACGCGTTCGTGAGCATCAGCAGCACCACGGCGGCTTCGAGGAAGTTGATGACGTGTTCGCGGAGCATGGTCGCCTCCATTCGGTCCGCATCCGGCTGTCGTGCGCCGGTCTAGCTCTGATATGGGTCGCTGCCGTTCTGCGGCCTAGTCCGCGCGTGCCGCGTTTTTCATGATCTTGCGGCGTTTTCGTGCGCACGGCGCTCGACGGCTGGCGCAATTGTTCGGCGCATCACACCTTGGTATTGGCACATCCGACCTTAGTATTGGCACGTTAGTATTGGATTGTCCGACTCGCCGGATCATGCCGGCACGCCGCTCCGCCGCGGACTCTCGGCGCAAACCCTGCGGGTGAAGCGAATGTCTGATGTCGTCGACCAAGCAGCGCGTCACTCGGTCGATGCCGATCCGCGCCCCGCGCCGGCATCGCCCGGCGCGCCGGAACTGCACCGCATCGTCGTGGTCGGCGGCGGCGCGGCGGGGCTTGAGCTCGTCACGCGCCTCGGCGACCGGCTCGGCCGGCGCGGCCGCGCCGCGGTCACCCTGGTCGAGTGCGCCCGCACGCATCTGTGGAAGCCGCTGCTGCACGCGGTGGCGGCCGGCAGCATCGATCCCGGCGAGCTCGAGGTGAACTACCTCGCCCAGGCGCACTGGCACGGCTTCCGCTATCGGTTCGGCGAGATGATCGGGCTCGATCGCACGCGGCGCGCGATACGGCTCGGCGCAACCTTCGACGACGAAGGGCGCGAGATCACGCCGCCGCAATGGCTCGGCTACGACACGCTGGTGATCGCGGTCGGCAGCGTGACCAACGACTTCGGCACCCGCGGCGTCGCCGAGCACGCGGTGCCGCTGGAGACGCCGGCACAGGCCGAGCGCTTCAACCGGCGCCTGGTCAATGCCTTCCTGCGGGCGCAGACGCAGGACG
>Ga0126379_10001709_pt1 | contig 13598 bp, 10 predicted proteins | sample PanSoiMetPlot_24_FD_92640 | JGI IMG/M metagenome (GOLD analysis project Ga0126379, IMG submission 92640) | Tropical forest soil microbial communities from Panama - MetaG Plot_24 | ecosystem: Environmental > Terrestrial > Soil > Tropical forest > Bulk soil | place: Panama | collected 2016-02-17 | reverse complement strand
TCGGCCGGTGCCCCTGTATGGACCTGCCGGTCCGCCGGAGGAGAGCCGCCATTTCAACTACGTCATCGCCGCGCGCGGGGCGGTGCCGGGTAAGGTGATTGCGGAGGACTCCGGCCTGGTGCTGGCGCGCCTCTTCGACGGGCGTTGCGAGCCAGATGGCGCCTACAACTGGCACCTCAACTGCCCTCGATGCGTCGACGCAACCTCATGCCGTTTCCCGCAGGCGCCAAGCCGCTAGGGGCGTCAGCGGCGAGCGCGTGGACGACGTGGGCGGTCGTGGTCATCGCTGCCGCCGGCTGGCTGCTGCGCGCCTTTCCGCTGATGCAAGGCGGCGCGTTCGGATATCCGGTTGACTACGACGAGGGCGTCTATTTCGCTTCCTCGTCCCTGCTTCTTCAGGGAGCGCTGCCCTACCGCGAGTTCGCCTTCGTTCACCCTCCTGGTCTGCTCTACTGCCTCTTGCCGACGGCCTGGCTCAGCCTCATTCGCGAGCCCTCCTTTGGCTTCGCCGCCGCTCGGTGGGTGTTTACCCTGATTGGAACGGTCAACGTGCTCCTCATCGGACGCTTGGCTCTGAGGTCCGCGGGTTGGGTCTGCGCGATCGCCGCTTCGCTCTTTTACGCCACCCACCCAGTTGCCGTCGCCATTGAACGCGGGCCTTTTCTCGAACCGGTGCTCAACCTCTGCTGCCTCTGGCTCGGCTGGGTGTGGCTCGCCGAAAATGATCGCCATCGCTGGAAGATGCTGGCCGCCGGCGCGATTTGCGGCCTCGCGATCTCGGTCAAGCTTCTCGGCGTGCTGTGGCTTTTGGCCTGCGTCGTGTCGGCCCCCCGCCAGCTACGGGGGCAGTGGGTTGCCTTCGTCGCCGCCGCGGCGGTCAGCTTTGTCGCCATCGTTGGCCCGGTGGCTGCGGCGTCGCCAGGCGACTTTTTGCGCCAAGCAGTGGTCTTTCAGCTGCATCGGCCGGCCGACGGCCCGGTTACCATCTTGGGCCGCGCGGCCGCGATCTTCGCCTGGGGCGGCCAGCTTTTCAAATCTCCACTCGTCATCGGTGGGCTTGCGCTGGCGCTCGTTCGTTGGCGAGACCCAATGCGCAAGGGCGTGCGTTTCTTCTCCGCGGCGTTCATCTTGCTGACCGCAGCCTTTCTTCTCTCTTCCACTTACTGGTCTCAGTACAACGCGCACCTCGCCGTGCCAGAGTCGCTGCTGGCCGGTTATGCCGCCTCGGCGCTTTGGGCCTGGGGCGTCTCGAAACGAGCTCGCCAGGTGCTCGCGGTGATAGTTGTCGGCCTCGCCGGATTTCTTGGCGCGCGACGGGCTTTGGTGACGGCGCGCCGTCGCTCGCCCAAGCTGCTCGCCATGGCTTCCTTCGTTCGGAGCGAAATTCCGTCCAGCGCTCGCATCCTCTCTTTCGAGCCAGGCTGGCTGCTAGCGGCAGGGCGCCTCCTCGAAACCTCTGGAGGCTTCCTCGTCGTCGATTCCTACGCGGCGATGCTCATGGCCGCGACCAGCGAGGGCCGGCGGTTCTCTTCCGCGACACAGGCCTTCGCGGATCCGTCGTCGCAACAAGGGATCTCCGCCGTTCTTCGCGCCTCGCAATTTGCGATTCTAGGCGGCCGCGGTCACTGGCAATTGTCGGAAGCGACGCAACAGTGGCTCCGCTCGCAATTCCTCCAGCGGTTTCCACCTCCCGGGCAAGACGGAATAGATGTTTGGGAGCGAGCGAGATGATGGCGTTGCGCGGGCAGGCTCGCGTGGGTTAAGCGCTGGCGCTTCATGAAATCCCGTTGCCTCATCATCCAGACGCTTCTCGCTACCGTCTCCTTTTGCCTCGCCTGCCGGACGGCGAGCGTTGGTGTTCCGGTCCCCACCCCGCCCGGCGCGGAAGCCGCCGCGGACCCGGTGCGGTTGACGATCGTCGGCACCAACGACTTTCACGGCCACGTCTTTCCCAATCGCGCGGCGCTTCGGGACGGGACGCCCGTCGAAATGGGCGGCTCGGCCCTCTTCGCCGGCTATCTCGCCAACGTCCGAGCGGAGAATCCGGGAGGCGTCATTCTCCTGGACGGCGGAGATCTCTTCCAGGGGACGATTGCGTCGAACGTGACCGAGGGCGCGGTGGTTGTCGATGTGTACAACTACCTCCGCTACACGGCAGCCGCGATTGGCAACCACGAGTTCGACTACGGGCCGGTGGGCCCGGTCTCGGTAGCCGAGCCGGGAATGGATCCGTTCGGCGCCCTGAAGGCGCGGATTCAGCAGGCCAAGTTTCCGTTCCTCGCCGTCAACATCTACGACGCCGCCAGTGGAGAGCATCCCGCCTGGCTCGGTAACGACGGGACGCTTCTGATCGAGGTGAATGGGGTGAAGGTCGGCATCTTCGGCCTGGCTACGCCGATGACGCCGCGGACGACGAACCCGGTGAACGTGGCCTCCTTGCGTTTCGGCAGCCTCGTCCCCGAGGCCATCTCGGCCGCGGCGGCGCTGCGGGGGCTCGGAGCAGAGGTGGTAATCGCGGTGATGCACGCAGGAGGCAGATGCGCCGCCTACGACAATCCGCGGGACGTCAGCAGCTGCAATCCGAACGAGGAGCTTTTCGAGATGCTCGAGGAGATTCCTCCCGGCACCCTGGACGCCATCGTAGCCGGTCACACCCATCAGGTAGTCGGCCACTTCATCAAGGGAGTCCCGGCCATCGAGACGCCCGGGTTGGGGGCGTTTTTCTCGACCATCGATTTGTGGCTCGATCCTAGGCAGCATTCGGTGATCGCAGACCGGACGCAGATCCGAGCCATGATCCCCATCTGCGCTCGCGTCGATGAGCAGGGCAGTTGCGATCCGCGGAAGCTGCGCGACGCGCCCTCCGCTCGCCTGACACAGGCGACCTTTCTCCATCGGCCGGTAGTACCGGATGCAAAAGTGACCGAGATGCTCGAGCCGGCCGAGGCGAAGGTCCGCGCCGAGCAGGAACGCAAGCTCGGCGTCAAGGTCCCGCACGAGCTGGTCCGCAACCGCGAAGGCGAGAGCGCACTGGGGGAGGTGTTGGTGGACGCGCTGCGCGAGATGGAACGCGCGGACGTCGCTCTGATCAACCCCGGCGGACTTCGCGCGGACTTACCGGCGGGCGAACTCACCTATGGCGAGGTGTACGACGTCCTGCCGTTCGAAAACACGGTGGCCAACGTCACGGTGACCGGCGAGGAGCTGATGCGCCTGCTCCAAGCGGCTTACCAGCCGCGCCGCATTTACCAGGTGTCCGGCCTCCAGCTCACGCTCCTGCGTTGCCCGGACGTCGTGCGCCTGCAAACCGTGAAGCTCTCCGAGGGAGCGCGGATCCGAGCGGAGCAGCGATACCGAGTCGCGATGCCGGATTTCCTCGCGAGCGGCGGTGACGGCATGGCGCCGGCGGTCGGCTCTCTTCCCCCGGGGCGCATCGACCTGGGAACGAATCGCGAGATGGGCTTGCGCGACTCCCTCGTTGCTTTCATCCAGAAGCACCGGCGAGAGCTCGTGGCGCCAAAGCCGGGTCGGCTGACGTTCGTCGACGATCCACGGCAATGCCCATCGCCCGGCTCGTAGCGCGGCACGTCAGATCACGTCGTTAACTTCCGCGCTTCTGGAGGAGGACGGATGCTCTACAAGGTGACCCCGATGGTTGTGCCCGCCGCGCAGAAACCGGCGGAGGCTGATGAACTGCGCCGGCCTTCGCGGCGGCGTAGATCGGCCGTGTACGATTCCGAGGGGAACGAAGTGCTGATCACCTTGATGTGCCTTAAGTGTCACCGGGTGAAGCCGCTGGTCCAGTTCGGGCTGCGCAAGATGATGGACGGCGCGGTGCGAAACCAACCCTGGTGCAAAGAGTGCCGCGGCGCCCGCGCGGCCGCTCCGCCACGCGACGGGCTCGGACTGGCGGAAGGCTAGCACACGCCACATCGCGTTGAGTGCTCTCCACCCTCGGCGTGGGCTTGCGCCAGCCGGCCGATTGCCCTACGTCGAGCGGCATGCAAACGCTGCGCGGCATTCGAGTTCTGGATTTGTCCCGCGTTCTCGCCGGCCCTTTTTGCACGATGGGCCTCGGGGATCTCGGAGCGGAGATCATCAAGGTCGAGGAGCCGGGGAGTGGCGATGAGACGCGCGGCTTCGGGCCCCCCTTCGTCAATGGGGTGTCGACGTACTTCCTGTCCATCAATCGGAACAAGAAGTCGCTGGCGGTCAACCTCAAGCACCCGGAGGGGGTCAAGCTGATTCACGCGCTCGCTGGGCGCAGCGACGTCGCCGTGGAGAATTTTCGACCGGGCGTCGCCGAGCGGCTGGGTGTGGGCTTCGAGCGCCTGCGCGCCGAGAACGGCCGTCTCATCTACTGCTCGATCAGCGGCTTTGGGCATCGCGGGGTTCCCGAGCACACCAAGTTGCCGGGCTACGACGCGGTGATGCAGGGCCTCGCCGGCCTTCAGCACTTGACCGGGCAGCCGGACGGTCCGCCGACCAAAGTCGGAATCTCCATCGCCGACATCTTGACCGGCATGACCGCGATGCAGGCCATCTTGCTCGCGCTCTTCTCGCGGGAGCGCACGGGCGTTGGCTGCCGTCTCGACATCTCGATGCTCGACTCGACCGTCCAGGCCCTCACGTTTCAGGCGGCAAACCACTTGATCGCCCACCTCAACCCTGGGCGGGCTGGAAACCGCCACGCCTCGATTGCCCCCTACGAGACTTTCCGCGCCAAGGACGGTTACCTCAATCTCGGGGTCGCGAACGACGGTCAGTTCAAAAAGCTCTGTCGGTTGCTCGGCACGCCAGCGCTCGCGGACGACCCCCGTTTTGCCCAAAACCCCAAGCGGGTGGAGAACCGAGAGGAGCTCGCCCAGCGGCTGGGCGCGGCATTCCTCACCCGGACGGTGAGCGAGTGGGTGGAGTTGCTTCAGGGCGCGGGAATTCCTGCCGGGCCGATCCTCGATTTGGCGCAGCTGTTCGCGCATCCCCAGCTTCATGCCCGCGGCATGCTGGTGGAAGTCGATCATCCGGATCTCGGGCGCGTTCAAATGGTGGGCTCACCGTTGAACGCGGCTCAACCATCGGGTGACGAAGCGCCCTTGCCGCCGCCCGCAGTCGGCGAGCACACCGCGGAAATCTTGACGTCGGTGCTCGGACTAGGCTCGGCGGAACTCCAGCGACTGGCGGCCGTTCAGGCGATCGCCCTCAAGTGAGAAAAAGACTCCCGCCGATCGGTTGCAGTGAATTCACTGAGGGCTGAACGGGTAATCCGCGCAAACACCGGATTGACGGCAAATAAGCAAATCGCGGCCGACTCGCGACCACCTTGGTGCTCTCTGGTGCCCTAGCTCCCCACGGAGCGCGCTCTTTAGTATTCGCCTTGATCCCTTCGCCCTGGAGCTTGAGATGGTCGACCGAGTGGTGCTCACCAACTGGCGTCGTTTTCCGAGGGCAAAAGTGAGCTGTGACGTGGTTTACGGCGATCGTTTTCAATCCTGGCACAGCCACACGCGGGACATCAGCTTGGGCGGATGCCGCGTCGTCGGTTATTACCCCTTTCCTCTCGGCAAGACGCTGAGCTTGAAGCTGACGCACCCGGGCATCCTCGAGCACGTCTCGATCGTCGGCCGTGTGGTTCAGCTTTATGGCGGCGCCGAGAATTCTCTCGGCGTGGTTTTTCAGGGCGACGCGCGAAGCCGCGCCCAGCTGGAGCAATGGATGCACAAGGTGTTGGCCACCGAGCCCGATGCGGAGCGGGCGGTCAACCGGATGCCTGGGCAAATTCCCCTCGACGCGCAACTGCGCAAGGCATCTTCGCGCCGGCCCAACCGGCCCCTCTCGCAGGGGGAGCAGGCAGTGCTCCTGCGACTGGATAGATCGCCGTACGGCGTTTCGCTCCGGCAGCTTCGGGCCGAATGGGGAGACGACTGGGAGCGGCGTGCCCAGGTCATCTTCGACCTGATCGCCGAGGGCATCGTCACCGACGCGACGCCCGCGCATCGCACGCCGCCAGCCCTGCGCATGGAATGCGTCACCGTAAACGCCAGCAGCAGCAGCCGGGAGAGCGCGAGGCTGATGAAGCAACTGGAAAGCGAGTACGGCCCGATGGGCCAGAGCTTTAAGCAACAGGTCGAGACGATCACCGACGAAGTCATCAGCCTCCGAGAGGGCGCGTCGAGCCACTCGGGCCCAAAGACGCCCGCCACCCTAAGCTGGATCACCACCCCCTCGAAAAAGCGCTGATCGGCCGCGCTAGATTACGCGCTCTCCAACCAGCCGCGCACCGCGTGGGGCCGGTACGGCGCCTCGAGCGATTTCATCTCCTCTGCGCCAAGCGACAACTCGAGCGAACGCACCGCGGCGTCGAGGTGCTCGAGCTTCGTCGCGCCGACGATTGGGCCGACTACGCCGGGCTTCGCCAATAACCAGGCCAGCGCAACTTCCGCAGAAGACGCGCCGCGCGCGGCAGCGACGCGGCGCACGGCTTCGACCACCTGCCAGTCGGACGGATCGTCATACAGCTCGTGGGCTTTGTCCGCATCGCCTGCGGCTCGTGCCGTGCTCGAAGTATCGGTAAGGCTCTTGCGCCCGCCGGCCAGAAGCCCTCGCGCCAGCGGTGACCAGGGAATGACGCCGATGCCCTCCTTGAGGCAAAGGGGAATCATCTCCCGCTCCTCCTCCCGGTAGACCAGGTTGTAGTGGTTCTGCATCGAGATGAATCGGGCCCAGCCCTCCCGCTCGGACGTGCTCAGCGCTTGCGCGAGCTGCCAGGCGTAGCAGGAGCTGGCCCCGATGTACCGAACCTTTCCCTGGTGCACGAGAAAGTCGAGCGCCGCCAAAGTCTCCTCGACGGGGGTGCGCGGATCGAAGCGATGAATCTGGTACAGGTCGATCGTCTCGACCCCGAGCCTCTTCAGGCTGGCCTCGCATCCCTGGACGATGTGTTTGCGCGACAGGCCGCTCATGTTAGGTCCGTCGCCCGTCGGGAAGCGCACCTTGGTGGCGATGACGATCTCGTCCAGCCGCGCATACTCGCGAAGCGCCCGACCGGTGATTTGCTCGCTCTCGCCGCGCGAGTACATGTCCGCGGTGTCGAAGAAGTTGATCCCGTGCTCGACTGCCCTGCGGAAAAAGGGCATGGCCTGCTGGGCATCGAGCACCCACGGTCGCCAGCGGGGGCTGCCGTAGCTCATGCATCCAAGGCAGATGCGCGACACCGTGAGGCCGGTGCGTCCGAGCGTGGTGTATTTCATCGCGGCTCCTTTTTGAGGCGCTCAATATAGCCGGAGCCGCGCTTGCGCCCACATCGGCGCGCTCGGTACAAATGAGCCGTGTTTCGTCGCGCCTCGTTTCTGGCGGTGGCGTTGCTCGCGCTGGCGGCAGTGCTGTTGGTGTGGAGGTCGAGCCAGAGGTCAGATCAAAAGCTCGTCGCTGCCAAACCGCCGACCGCTAGTCCGCCACGCCGCGCGCGTGAGCTTCAGCCCGCTCCCCCATCGGTGGGAGCGCCCCTTCAGCTCAACAGGGCAAGCTCCGGCCACGACCGCCCCGCTTCGGCCGGGAGCTTCGAAGGCAGGGTGGTCTCTTCGGCCAATGGCAAAGGTGTTCCGGGAGCGGAAATCACCTTCGAGCACGAGAGCGGAGCGATCTCGGTGCGAACGGGCCCCGATGGCCTTTTCGCGTTCCATCCGCCCAAGCCCGGACAGTACAGGCTCGCCGCGATTGTGGCGCGCGAGTATCTGCCGTTCGCCCCGGAGTGGGGGCGAAGCCCGGTGATGCTCACCGCCAGGGCGGGCGAGCGCATCCACGACATCGTCCTATTCCTCACGCCGGCGATCGAGTACCTGGGAGTCGTCCTCGACCCGAACGGCAAGCGGCTCCCTGGCGCCCAGATCTCCCTGCTCGACGCTAGCCAGGGAGAAATGGCGCTCGCGCCGCTACCGGATTCTTTCGTCGCCAATGTACGGGGCGAGTTCACCTTCCGCGCGCCCGCCTGGGCCTGGCTCGAAGCGAAGCATCCGTCGTTCTCCCCCGGCCGCTCTCGCGTCGATGCTTCCGTTCAGGCGTCGCATCGGCTGGAGCTTCGCCTTGCCGAGAAGGACGAAACCGAGTTCGAGGCGACGGGGAGCGTGGGCGGGCAGGTGGTGGATCCCCAAGGAGCTCCGGTGGCCGGCGCGGCGATCCAGGCGAGGCGCCGTGGCCCTCGGTGGGGCAGCCGGTCTTCCGCCACCTCGGGACCAGACGGTCGATTCGAGATCGCGGGTCTCGCTCCAGAGGGCCGGTATGATCTGGTGGCAACGTATCCGGGTTATGCCTCCGCCAGAGTACAATCGGTACCCGCGGGGACTACCTCCGTCACGCTGCGTCTCGCCGCCGGGGCCCGCCTGCGCGGCGTCGTGAGGGACGCCCAGTCGTCCGCACCGGTCGTTGCTTTCAACGTGAGTATTCTGCGCGTCCGCGGAGCGCTGGAGCGGGACTCGGTGAGCAGCAACGCGTTCATGGATGCGCGGGGCCAGTACGAGATCTCCGGCCTGCCTCCGGGCGACTACGCCGCGGTCGCCGCTGGGTACGGCTACGCGCCTTCGCGCGAGCAGCTCTTCACGATTTCCGAGGCGCTCGACGAGGCGACGATCGACTTCGAGCTGGAGCGCGGCGGCGAGCTGGTTGGAACAGTGGTTGACCGCACAAACGCAGCACCGCTGCCCGGTGCCCAGGTACAATTCGAGGGACAGCTTGGCGCCGATTCATCTATTCCGATTCTCAGCTCGGCGATCACCGATGCTTCCGGACAGTTCGAGCTAGGCGGCCTGTCCGCCGGCCTTGGGTCCGTGGTGGCCAGCGCGGATGGCCACCACAGCCGGATCATCGCCGGCCTGCGGTTCGAGAACGCCCGACGGCTGGGTCCGTTGCGGATCGATCTCAAGCCGACGGCGGAAGGCGAGACGCCGATCGTGGAGCTGGAGGGCATTGGAGCCACGCTCATGGTTCGACGCGATTCGCTCATCGTCGCTGGCCTGATGGCTGGCGGCGGCGCGGCGCAAGCGGGCCTGAGCGAGGGTGATGAGATCCTATCGGTCGGTGGCCAGCCGGTCTCCGAGCTGGGCTTTCGCGGCGCGATTCAGAACATCCGCGGTCCGGAGGGAAGCTGCGTGCCGCTCGTGGTGCGCAGGGCAAGCGATCAGCAGGTGAGCGAGATCAGCGTATGCCGCAGGAGAATTCAGGGCTCGTAGGCGGTGCTAAGCCTTCGCCTGCGTCAAGCTGAAGCGCAGCTCGCCGAGTTTTTCGATCGTCGTGCTGATCTTGTCTCCCGCTTTGAGCCAGACCTGCTTCTCGGGCGGATAGCCGTTGATCACTCCTTCGGGAGTCCCGGTGAAGAAGATGTCGCCCGGCTTCAAAGTCCAGATCTGCGAGACATAGCTGATGATGTACGCGCAGCTGAAGATCATATCCGAGGTGTTAGAGGACTGGCGCACCTCGCCGTTGACCCGGCACTCGAGCTTGAGGTTTTGGGGATCGGGGATCTGGTCCGCGGTCACGAGGTACGGCCCGATCGGGCCAAAGCCGTCGCTCGTCTTGCCCAGCATCAGCTGCGTCGTTTTGAACTGAAGATCGCGCGCGGAAAAGTCGTTCCCGGTGCAGTAGCCGAAGACGTAGGAGAGCGCGTCTTGCTCGCTCACGTTTCGGGCGACCTTGCCCATTATCACCACCAGCTCCACCTCGTAATCGAATTTCTTGGCCACCTCGGGAAGGTTGATGACCCCGTTGTGGTAGTTGAGCGCGTTATTGTACTTGTTGAAGAGCACAGGAGAGGTGGGCATTTGCGCTTTCACCTCCAATACGTGCTTTCTGTAGTTGTATCCGAGCATCATGATTTTCTCGGGATTGGTGACGCACGGACCGAATTCTGCCTGGCTCTCGTCGATGAAGGCGCTCTTGAGATTCCCGTTGGCGAGCGCCTGATCCATCAGCGCCTTGAGGCCCTGGGTGTCTGCCCCCAGCAGCACCTCGTCGATGGTGAGCGGGACGCTCTTGTGAAGCGCTTGGGCCGCTTTTTTCACGTCGAGGATTCCGCGGCTGGTTTTCAGTCCCAGTGAGTACTCGCCCCCTTTTCGCAGGGTGCAAAATGTCATTTGCTTCGGCAGCTCACGCGGGCCAGGCTTCGCCGCTGTTCCCGACGCCTTGGCCAACGTCTTGGCGGTGGATGGACCGGTGCTGGCGGCCACGGCAGCCATGCCCGCGGTTTTGAGAAAACTCCTTCGCGTCTGAGTCATTATTGCCCTCCTGAGGACGGTTGACCCTCGCGTCCGACATCGACCCTCCCGCACTCGCAGGGCGATTGCAACCGCCTCGCGCGGCGTGGCCCATTTCCTGCACAGACGCAGTGGTCATTACTACAGGAGAACCGATGCAGCTCAAGTTTGCGTTAGCTTTCGTTGCACTCAGCCTTTTTTTCATCAGCTCGCCCGCTCATGCCGACGACTGCAGCGATGCGTTAATCGCCGAGTCGTGTGCCTCCCAATCGGGCGCGGCCCAAAATACGGGTAAGAATGGCGAGCACGCCTACAACAGAATGCGGTCGAAGGCTCACACCATGGGAAATTTGGCGAAGGCGCCAGTGGCAACAGATTCGAAGGGGATCGAGGCCCCCGCCCCCGTCGAAAGGTAATGAGCATCGCCACGGATGGGCCCCACCCGTGGCGCTGAGCGCTGGAGCGATCCCGAGCCTTCAGCATCCGCTGACGATGCTTGTCCGCCGCAAGGCGGACTGGTAGTCACTGCCGATGCCCGCGGGGCCGCGACGGGATCTCACGCGCACCGCCAAGATCGGCGCTGCGCGTCTCCTGCTCATCGCGCCGGCGTTCATCAGCTTCAACTACATCTTCCGGTTTGCCGTGGACGTCCCGTATTGGGACGCATGGCAGTTCGTGCCGCTGCTGGGAGAATTCTACGAGGGGAAGCTGCCCCTTGAGCTTCTGATCCAGCAGCACAACGAGCACCGGATCGTGTTGCCGCGCATTTTGATGCTCCTTTTGGCGCGGCTTACCCATTACGACACTCGCGCTGAGATGTACGCCAGCTGGTTGATGCTTTGTGTAATTGTCATCCTGTATTTCCTCGTTCACGCCAGATCGATTGGAACATCCTTCTCGTCGGTCGCCGCCTTCGTTCCGATACCATGGGTTGTTCTCACTCTGGGCCAGCACGAGAACTTGCTATGGGGTTGGCAAATTCAAGTTGCGCTCGCCGCTCTGCTCTTGGTGGTGACCCTATTCTTCATCGAAACCTCCCTCGTTCGGCCGTGGAGGTTTGTCCTTGCGCTCATGACCGCCGCGGGTTGCACCTTTTCGTTCGGAACCGGCCTGATCGTCTGGCCGACGGGCCTGCTTCAATTGCTCTTGCTGGCCCGCCGTGGAATCTCGCCATCCAGGCGGAACCTGGCCACTGGTACCTGGATCCTCGGCGGCACCTGTTGCCTCGCTCTGTACTTTTCGGGCTATCGGGCTCCGAGCGGCCACCCGCGCTTCCTTGGGCCGTTGCAACATCCCGGCGCGTTTTTCGCGGCGCTCTGCGCGGTACTGGGAAATCCGTTCACCAGCAACGCGATGCTCGCTCCGATCATCGGGGCAGTCGTCCTCGCCTTTCTCACCGCTGTGCTTCTGCTTGCCGCACGCGGCGGGCTCGATTGGCAGAGAGCTCCTTTGGCGATCCCCCTCATCGCCAGCTCGTTGTTCGCAGCGCTTTTGATAGTCATTGGTCGAGGCGGCTTTGGGATTCCTGAGCTCACAATTTCTCGCTACGTGACGCTGGTGGTTCCCGGTTTCGCCGGAGCGCAGATGGCGGCTCTGGCGATCAGAGATCGACGGAGTCGGTTATTCCTCGAAATTGCCGTTTGGTCCCTGGCGGGAATGGCCGTATTTGCATCCTTCGACGGCACCTACTCCGCCGGGCGAGAGCGACGAGCCATCATGTCGGCCTATCGCCGAACGCTCCGCGACTATCGTTCCGTTCCTGATTCAGATCTGACCGGGCTGTTTGCCGACCCGCTGCTGGTCCGAAAGGGAGCCGACGTACTTCAAACGTACCGCTTGAGCGTTTTTCGGAGCGCTCCGTTTGCTTCGAGGGACTAGCACTCGCCCCCATTTGCGGGTGGCGGCGCTCCTCTAGCTCGCGGGCATACAGGGGGTCAAGCGCAAAGCAGGCTTACGCCGAAGCCTAGCTGGCAGAGGTGAATGAAAATTCAGAGGCTCTTCAGACTGAATTCAGACGGGCGGCGCACCCTTGCGGCGCTGCCAGAGGAGGAGCTCGCCGACGCATCGCCGGAATTCAGCCAGTCCGTCGACCCCAGGCGTCCGTGACTCACGGCGGCGCGCCGAATGCGGTAAACCTGGTCAAGCTCCGGCCGGCCGATCGGGGCTGGCTGCTCCCATCGCGGTACCGTCAACGACTTGGCTTTGCACCAGACGATGAGACCTTCGATCCCGATTGCCGCCGGCCTGGTTGCTCTGTTCAGCCCCTTCGGTGCCCTCGCCCTCGAGGCAAGCCCTTCGGCAACCAGCCGGCCCTCAGCGGCGCCGCCGAGTCAAGCGCAAGCTCTGGTCGAGCGAACCGCCGCCCGGCACCCCGAGCTGACCGCTCTCGAGCTTCACGCGACGCCGCCCGATGGCTCCCAGAGCGCGGTCATTGCCTCGATGCATAAGGACGGGCTGGGGAGCACGACGGGGCCGGAGGACCTGCAGGTTGCCCAGACAGGCACGCCCCGCGTTCGGTTTGACGGAGAAAATGACGTGCAGGTCGCGGTGCCGCTGCAGGATGCCACCGGCCGGCCCATCGGAGTGGCCAAGATGGCCTTTCCCTTCAGCTCTGAGGCCGAGCCGGAAGCGCTCGTCGAAGGGGCGGAGCGAATCCGGGATGAGATGCGCGAGCAGATTCCCTCGGCCGCGAGTCTCTTCCAGCCTTCCCAGCCGGCGCGGCGCGTGGAGGAGGGCGATGCCACGCTGCCCATGACCAAGGCGGTGGTGTCCGGCCGCACGCTCGAGGAGAGCGCGCAGGAAGGCTATTCGGAGGCGATCAAGAACGTCGCAGGAGTAGCGCCGGCCAACTCCAAGGGAAGCGCGAACGACTCGGTCTACATCCGCGGCATCAAGCTGAATCTCTTTTCGAACTACCGCCTGAACGGAGGCTTGCCCACCGCCGGCGTCATCACCGTGCCGACCGAGGACAAGGAGAAGCTCGAAACGCTCAAGGGGGCGAATGCGCTGATGTTCGGCGTCGCCAGCCCGGCGGGGATCATCAACCTAGTGACGAAGCGCGCGGGCCCGCGCGACGTCACCAGCGTATCCATGGTGGGCAACTCCTTCGGCCAAATCGGCGGCTCAGCCGACATCGGCCGCAGATTCGGCAGCGAAAAAGAGGTTGGCGTCCGCGTCAACGGGGCGGTGGTGAAGCTGGAGAACGGCGTTCGAAACACCACCGGGGACGGCGAGTTCGCCAGCCTCGGGCTCGACTGGAAGGTGGTTCCGGAGCTCGTCCTGCAGGCGGACTTCGAGTACTTCCGAAAGCACGTTCCCGAGCAGGCCGGCGTCAACCTGTATATCAAAAACAACGTC
>Ga0126379_10001708_pt1 | contig 13600 bp, 8 predicted proteins | sample PanSoiMetPlot_24_FD_92640 | JGI IMG/M metagenome (GOLD analysis project Ga0126379, IMG submission 92640) | Tropical forest soil microbial communities from Panama - MetaG Plot_24 | ecosystem: Environmental > Terrestrial > Soil > Tropical forest > Bulk soil | place: Panama | collected 2016-02-17 | reverse complement strand
TTGGTTGCGCTGGATGCGCTGCTGTTTGCTCAACAGCCACCGGCGGATCTCATCCTCACCAACGGGAAAATCGTCACAGTCGATGAGCGATTCTCCATCGCGCAAGCAGTGGCGATTCGCGGCGATCGTATTTTGGCCGTGGGCGCGAATCAGGAAATCGCGCGGCTCGCCGGGCCGAACACTCGGCGCATCGACCTTGGCGGCCGAACCGCCATTCCCGGGCTCATCGATAATCACATCCATCTTTTGCGCGCCGCCTCCACCTGGCTGCGCGAGCTTCGTTTCGATGGCGTGGAGTCGCGCAAGCAAGCCGTAGAAATGCTGCGCGCCCGCGTAAAGGCCGCGGCTCCGGTCGAATGGATCTACAACATAGGCGGCTGGGCACATCAGCAGTTCGCCGACGATCCCCGGCCGTTCACCCGCGAAGATCTGGACCAGATCGCGCCGGATCACCCCCTCGCGTTGCAGGAGTCCTACTATCAGGTTTTCTTGAATAGCCGCGCGTTGCAGGTGCTGGGGATTGAGGCGAACAAGCCCGACCCGCCGGAGTTCGTCAAAGGCTCGATTCAGCGCGACGGCGCGGGAAAGCCCACGGGCGTTGTGCAAGGCGATATCGCGGCGACGCGTCCCGTGGCCAACAAGCTGCCGCGGGTCGCGCCGAACCAGCTTGAGGCGAGCACTCAGGCGCTTTTCCAGAATATGAATCGCGTGGGCCTCACCTCGTTCGGCGTTCCCGGCTGCGACAACGAAGTCCTCGCGATTCTTAGAAACTGGAAGGCTCAGAACAATCTCCCGGCGCGCGTGTTCTGCATCAACGGAGCCGCCGCCGCAACTCCCGAGCAGGCGGACAGGGCCATCCAGCAGATCGCCGGCATGAAACTATTCCAAGGCGACAACTACATCGACGACATTTACTTCGGCGAAAGCGTCTACTCGCCGCTCCACGATCCGATGTTCGCTCTGAAATCCAACCCGAAGCCGGACCAACTCGAGCAGTGGAGACGCATGGCTCTGGCAATAGCCAAAGCCGGTCTGCCCTTGCATGTGCACGCGGAGCTTCACGATACGATCGATGCCTTTCTGGATCAGGTCGAGGAGATCAACAGAGAGCATCCGATCAAAAACCTGCGCTGGACGTTCGCGCATATGAACCAGGTGAACGCAGCGCAAATCGAGCGCATGAAGAAGCTCGGCATGTATGCCGCGGTGCATCCCTGGGCAGTTATCAACGGCGCGATCATGCACAAAGGATTTGAAGACGGTGCGTACGACATGCCTCCGCTTGCCACGCTTCAGAACAGCGGCATCATGTGGGGCTTAGGGACAGATGGAACCGCGGCGAATCAGTACTTGCCGTTCACGACGCTCTATTTCGCCGTCACGGGGAAGATGGCCGGCGGCGCGAAGGTCTTGCGTCAAACCATCAGCCGCGAAGATGCGCTGATCGCCCACACGCGCAAAAACGCCTTCTTCGTCTTTCAGGAAGACAATCTGGGGTCGATCCAGCCGGGGAAGCTGGCGGACTTGCTGGTGCTCGACCGCGACTATCTGACTGTGCCCGCGGATCAGATCAAAGACGTCAAGCCCGTCGTGACGATGGTGGGCGGCAGGGTGGTGTGGGGCAAGCTGTAGGCGGTCAAGGTCTATTCCTCAGAAGATCAGCGGCGACGACTATTGCCCTTGCTGCAGCGGCAAAAAGTTGGAGAAGTGCCGCCGCGCCGCCCTAGCAAGTGCGGGAGCATGAAGAAAGTCTCCCTTATCACCGACGGCTCTTGCCTCGGCAATCCCGGGCCAGGGGGCTGGGCCTGTCTGCTTCGGTTCGCTGACGTAAAGAAGGAGTTCTTCGGATTCGATCCGCGCACCACCAACAACCGAATGGAGCTGATGTCGCCGATTCAGGGCCTGCTTGCGCTCAAAGAGCCGTGCGAGGTGGAGATCACTACCGACTCCGAGTACGTACTCTACGGGATAACGAAATGGATCGCGAAGTGGAAGCGGAGGCATTGGTGGCGGAAAAATGAGCCGGTGCGCAACGCCGATCTCTGGATGGAACTCGATGAGTTGGCCGCGCTGCACAAGACCACCTGGGTATGGACCCGGGGGCACGCCGGCCATGAAGACAACACCCGGCGTGAGTGGTTGGCGCAAAACGCGGCAACCACTCAGCGAAGTTGTTGGGAGGATGGCGGGCCGCAACGCACCTGTGCGCCTGGGCCTGTCTGCGGATTACGTGCCGCCCAACCGCAAGGTAGCCTTTTCGATGATGTAGACGCAGACGGTGACCAGGACGGTGAGGAGGCGCTCCAGACGTTCGGCTGACGCATCACTTCGCCCAAATCGGTTAAGCGCCCCGCGATTATCGCCTGCGCCGTTCGTCCGCGGGGAACTAACGCGGGGCGGATGGGATTTCCGGCCAGGGGATGGAATAGCGGCCATATGATCGGGCCCGCCCCATTTCACAGGCGCGTCGTGCTTATCGCGCGGTCGTACGGAGCTTATAGACCGCCGGAATCAGCGACTAAGGCCCCGGGATCTCTTTACGCCGCCACTTTTTGGCCGATCCTCTCAGAATCTCTTCCGCGCGCTCCGACACATCTCGCTCGCCGCTGTCGAATTCTCCGGCGCCCGGGATGGATCGGCGTTTTTGCCGTTGTGTAGACGTCGCCATCGCATCGCGGATCACTCGTGATCTATTCTTCATCCCAGCCCCTCCATGTCCGCCAGCGGCGCTTCTGCGGGAAGGCGCGGATCAACAGCATCCCGGCGACGAATCCGCCCACGTGAGCGAACCATGCCACGCCGCCGCCGGTGTAGTCCGTTTGAGCCAGCGACCCGAGGCCACTTAAGAACTGCATCCCGAACCAGAACAGCAATAGCAGCGCCGAGGGGATGTCGATGGTGGTGACAAAGAAAACGATAAAAACCAGAGTCACGATGCGGGCGCGCGGAAACTTGACCAGATACGCGCCCATCACTCCCGCGATGGCGCCGCTTGCGCCGATGGTCGGCACGGGCGAATAAAAGTTGGTAACCACTTGAATCAGAGCCGCGGCAAGTCCACAGAGCAGGTAGAACACAAGAAATCGCCCCCCGCCGATGAGATCCTCCACATTGCGCCCGAACACCCACAGAAACAGCATGTTTCCGAGAATGTGCATCCAGCCGCCGTGAAGGAACATGGAAGTGATTAACGCTTCCAAATGCAAACGGTCGGGAACGATGCCCCACTGCTCCACGAACCTGTTCAGCTCGTAGCTAGGCAGGCTGAGCTGATAGAAAAACACGGCCAGGTTTATAGCGATCAGAGAAGCGGTGACCTTCGCCGCCGAGTAAACGGGCTCGGTTGATTTGAGAGGAATCATGCGCCGCGGCCCACTGCCGCGAAATCGGGGTTGGACCTTCTCTTGATGCCGGAGGTTTGGATCATCAGCGCTCGAGCCTCCCGCTCTGAAGCGATGCCGCCTCGCGCGCCGAGGCGCGTGCAGTTGAGCGCGGCCATGGCGTTAGAGAACTCCAAGGTCTCGCGCAAGTCCATGCCCGCAAGCACAGCATAACAAAACGCCCCGTGAAACACGTCTCCTGCGCCGGTGGTGTCCGCGCACTGCACGACAAATCCCGGCGAATAGAAAAACTTCCCCTCGGCGCGGGCCAAAGCGCCATCTGCGCCCAAAGTCATTGCCGCGACGAGCATACGGTACTCGGTTTGAATTTTTTCCAGAGCGCGGAACGGATCAGCTTCGCCGGTCCATTTTTCAGGAAATTCCGTGCTCGAAACTAGGAAATCCGTCAGCGCCAGCACTTCGCCGAAGCCCGGATAAATCGTATCCACGTCGACCGATACGGGAATGCCGTGCTCATGCGCGATTTTCGCGGCTCTTGCCACTGCCGGAGTATCGTGACCATCTACATGCAGCAGCCTCGCACCGGCGATCTTTTCCGGAGTAATCCGCGCCGGATTGATCTGCAAGCAATCGTCGTGGCGCCATAAAATCGTGCGTTCGCCCGTGGATTGATCGATGACAATGTAGGCTCGTTGGTTGGGACAATTGGCATGGATCTCCACGTCTTCCACGTCCATGCTTTCGGCGTGCAGGCTCGCCATCTGAATCCGCCCCGCCTCATCGTCCCCCACCGCGCCAATGTACTTCGCGCGAAGTCCCAGCCGCGAGCAAACCGCCATCGCGCTGGCCACCTGGCCGCCTGGACTCACCACTTCTTGTTTGAACGCAACTTTGCCGCCGTAAGGCGGGAAGTGAGGAACCACCAGAAGCGTGTCTGTGGCGTTCAATCCGACGCCCACCACGTCGAACCGGACCGATGGATTCACTGAACGAAGCTCAGAATGGCTCGCGCGAGCGGAGAATCGTCCATGGCGGCGCTGACAATCTCGCTAATGTGGCTTTCGCCGGGAAGATAGAGGAGCTGCGCGGGATCGAAAGTTTTTTTCAGAGCCGCTTCAAAGTCGCGAGCCTGCTTAGGCAGACCCCAATAATCCCATTGGCAATACGTGATGAGAAAGGGCGGCGCCGATGAATGGACGAACTCGAGCGGCGACGCTTGGCGTTTGTCTCCGTCGAATAGGAAGGCGGGAGTATCGGTCACGTCGTAAACCCCGCTCATGCTAATCACGCCCCGGATCGCGCTCGAAGAGATGCTGTATTTTTCCAGGTACCGGCCGTCCAACGCCAACAGCGACGCCAAATGCCCGCCCGCCGAATGGCCGCTCACGTAAACGCGGTTTGCGTCTCCGCCAATTTGTCCGGCATTGTGATAAACCCAGGCAAATGCCGCCGCGACATCCTCAATCTGAGCCGGATGCGGGTGGTCGGGCATGAGCCGGTAACTGGGAATCGCGACCGCGATTCCTTCCCGAGCAAAGCGGTTGCCCAGCGCCGCATAAAGCGAGCGGTCTCCGCTGTGCCACGACCCTCCATGAACGAACAGGAGAATCGGGAAATGGGTCCGGCCTTTGGGCAAGTACAGATCCAGCTTGTGTTTTTCCTCAGCGTCATCTGTGTACGCGATGCCCCGGCGCGCCTCGACGTTGGACGGAGTGTCCGCCGACGGCAGGCGAAGGTTCAGCGCGCCGCGCACATAGATTGGGTTGGAAATGATCCACGGCAGATCCTTGCTCTCCTTAGGGCTGCCGCCGTTCTCCTTGCCGCCGCCAACGGAAAGCCAGGCCTCCAGCCGGTAAGCGCCTTCCTCTTTCACTTGGTAGGCGAATTTCGAGTCCTCGGCTTGCGCCACCACTGCTCCGTCTCGAATCACCTTGATTTTCGCCGGGACCGGCAAAAATGCCTGGAGCCGGGTTTGGCCCGCCAGCAATCCGGTAGGAACGGTGTCGCCCATATCGAAAACTCCGAGGTTGTTTGCCGCGGCGAACGTGAATCCGGTCGGATCGCAGAGCCAGTCGTGGGCAACGTAGGCGTGCCCGGCGGCGAGCGAGGTGCGCGCGTCTTTTTCCGTAAGCTCCCGGGCGAGGATGTGGACGCTCGTGGCGCGAAAGGCGGCGGCCAGAACATCCACCTTATCGTCCGCGGTATCGCTGTATGCGATTCCCACGGAATCGTCCGCCGTTGTGGCGTCATCCCATTTCGCGATCAGGCCGGCATCTTGGCCGATTTCCGCGCCGAGCGCCTCGCCGGGATACTGGCGGAAGCGGGCGCGCAGTTTGCGCCACTCCTCCTCCGTCGCCGCTGGAGGACGGGAAATCTCCATCCCTGGAAAGCCGGCGCCGGGTAGTGAAAGCAACATCGGCCCGTTGACTGGGTGCGCGTCGCTCTCGCCTGCGAAAACGATCTGAGCCCTTGCTTCTTCGGCAGCCTTCAGGAGATTTAGACGCGGCGCCCGCGAATGGGTCAAAACTGCGCGAAAATCGCGATAAATGCCATAAGCGGGCAAATTCGCCCGCCGCTTCATCCATTCGACGCGCTGACCGTGCAGCGTTTCAAGTTGCGATTCGCTCAGCCGGCCAGACGGTTCGGCCCCGATCAGCGCGAAGTCTAGCGCGAAACAGAAGAATACGAGAAAGGCCCCTGCGCCCCGCACTCTCCGATTCTAGCGTCTGGCCTGCCGGTTTGTTGGTCGGGACCCGACGGGCATCATTGCAATCGTGCGTACTCCGCCTTGGCTTGCATCAGCAGAGGTATATCCGGGTCTGCATCCTTCCAAAGCGTCAGGAATTTCTGGTAAGTCGATCTCGCCTCGGTTTTAACTCCCAAAGTCGCGAAAATGCGTCCCAATTTGTAAGTGCTCATTACCCGAATTGGATCGGCAAAAACGACTCCAGGGTGACCAAGGACCTTCCGGAACTCACCAGCCGCCTCGTCGTAGCGCTGCGCCGCGAAATAAGCCTCCCCGCGGACGTATGGCGAATAGAGGCTTCCAAATGAGCCGAACCAACTGCACGTGTAGGCTACATCGTATGGCTCGGCCTCTTTGAGAAGCTCAATCGCCTCAGAGGACGCACCAGCGTCCAGTGACAGCATCGCGCGTATCACCGGGAGGTAAGTGAATCTAACGCAGGTGTCCTCGGGGAAGCGCTTGTTCAGGTCGTCCGCTAGAACGCGTGACTTCACCGAGTCTCCGGCGGCGGCGAGCGCAAAAGCGGCGCCATACTCGACATCGCGGTTCTTTGAGAGTTCCAGCGCTGCCTGTGCTCTTCGCTTCGCCTCGGATGCATTACCGAACAATGCCTCCCGGACTGCCGTCCCAGCCTCAAACATAGCGGCCCTTTCCGGCTGGTGCGCCTGCGCCGCCAGGTCCTTAGCCCGGCGCGTAACCGTCCTGGCTTGTTGCAAGTGACCTTCGTAGGCCAAAACAAATGCTTGTATATTCGTGATCCAGTCCGCTCCTCCAGGGCTGTTCCTCGCCCGAGCCGCCGCGCGTTCCATTCCCGCTTGATCGCCGTTATAAAAGGCGAGGACATAGGGCAGTATCAAAAGGTCCGGAACCAGTAGTTTGCGTTCCGAGGCCTGCTGTACCGTCCTTTCGGCGTCTGCGTAACGTTCCATTGCGAGATATGTCCAGGCCAGATTGACGGGCCCGGGAGCCCAACTGGGGTTGATCTCAATCGCTCGCTTGCAGACCTCGAGGGATTTTTGAAAGTTTCCGGCGGTCTGGTAGACGACGGACGATAATCCCAACGCGTCCAGTTCCCGCGGATAGGTTTTCTGCCATAATTCCCCAGTCCGTTGCGCCTCTTCCAGATTGCCCGTTACCTGCACATGGTAAGAGAGGGTGATAAAGAACCGTTCCGGGTCGCTGGCGCGCTCCCTTAACTCGTAGGCCCTGCGGATGCTGTCGGCTGCGAGGTCCGGCTCCCATAGGTCGCCGTATGTACGTCCCAACATGGCATATGCCATCGCGAACTTGGGATCGAGTTGAATCGCGCGTTGCAGGAGAGGCACCGCTCCTTCATTGTTCTCGGAAAGCCCCATCCTCACGGCGGCTGTATAGAGCTTCCAGGCCTCGAATGAGGCCGTGGTGGCTTCGATGAGACCGTTCTTATGCTCTTTGACGCTGGCCAGCGATTCGCCGGCTTTGCTTCTGAACTTACTTGCGACTTGATCGAGGGCATTTAGGACGTCCTCTTTCTTCTCGGCCTGAACCTGTTGTTCGTCAAGCACCTCGCCGGTGCTGCAATTACTGGCGCTCAAGCCCAGCACATACTTGCTTCCCAACCTGGAGATCGCCCCTCGCACCACCGCGGCGCTGAACGTTCGCTCGCATACCTCGCGCGCCACCTCGGCGCTTAGCGGCGAATCCGGAGGCCGGCCCATCAGACGTAGCGTTCCCTGAATCTGCTGATCCGGGACGACGCTCAGGAATGGGGACTCGCCAAGTTCTACCGCCAGCCCTTGCCGGAGAGTCTGGTCGAAGTCGGCATCGCCGGTATTGTTGGCGAAGTCCGCGAGAACAATAGTATCTTTGTCCGTGAGTTTGGGCGCACGGTGGAAAAAGAGGTAACCCGCGATGCCCAATCCGGCTATTGCGGCTGCAGCGATCAGGGCGTTCCTCCGGCGTCTCGAAACTCCCGTTCCGTGCTGCGCGCCGGTGGTGAGCCGCGCGGGTTCTATGTCCTGCTTCAGCCGCTTGAGATCGGATCGAATTTCGGAGGCGTGCTGGTAACGCAAGTCGCGATCTTTTTCGAGGCATTTGCCGATGATGCGCTCTATTTCCGCGGGCAAGCTTGCGTTCAGTTGAAGAGTAGGGACTGGAGGGTGGTTCAGAATGGAATCAAACACACTCGCTTGCGTTGCGCCTTCAAATGGCAGCTTGCCGGTTGCCATTTCATAGAGAACAACGCCGAAGGAGAACAAGTCTGTGCGCGGGTCTAAGCGCTCGCCACGGATTTGCTCTGGCGACATGTGCGACACCGTTCCGACGACCACGCCTGTCGCAGTCAGTTGATCCTGTATCGTGCGGGTCGGTAATGACGTCACATCCATGTTCGACGGATAGTCGGCAGACCCGACCTTCGCCAATCCAAAATCGAGAATCTTGGCGTGCCCGCGCGAGGAAACGAATAGGTTCGCGGGCTTGACGTCACGATGAGTAATCCCGGCGGAATGCGCTGCATCCAAGCCGTCTGTGATTTCGATCGCGAGAGTGAGCAACGTATCGATGGGGAGAGGACGCCCCCGGTTTGGTTCAGAATGAATACGATTCTTTAACGTAGTTCCATCAAGGAACTCCATGACGATGAACGAGCGGCCCTCGTGCCGCTCGATCTCGTATATCGTGCAAATGTTGGGATGATTCAGGGACGAGGCTGCGCGCGCCTCCCGGCGAAACCGCTCGATCGCTTGTGGATCTCGGGCCAATTCTTCGGGTAAGAACTTCAGGGCCACCGAGCGGCCCAATTCAACGTCCTGGGCTTTGTAGACCACGCCCATGCCGCCGCCGCCGAGTTTTCCTAGCACGCGGTAATGAGATACGACGGCGCCCCTGCGGAACTCGCCGTTCTCCTGGCTATCGTCACTTTGATCGGGAACGCCAACTTGGGGCGCCATTTCGAGTACGGGCTTGTCGAGAAACCCTTCCGACTTCTGCTCCCACGTCAGCAGGGAGCGTGCTTCACGCTCCAACCGTTCGTCGCCGGCGCACGCTTCTTTTAGAAAGTCGTCGCGCTCCTCTGGCGGCCGCTGCAATGCTAGGTGCAGCAGTTTATCAAGTTGTTTCCACCGTTCCGGATCCATCGCCCGTTCCGCCGCCGAGTTCGCGATAAAGCCAGAACTTGGCGATACTCCAATCGCGCCTAACCGTGGCTGGCGAGACTTTGAGGACTTCGGCCGTCTCCTCAACACTGAGTCCGCCAAAAAAACGCATCTCGATGATTTGCACCTTGCGAGGATCGAGCCGGGCCAGTGCGTTCAAGGCATCGTCCAGCGCTACCAGATCGCCCGTTCGATCACCACCCATGTCCGCCACTTCTAGCGCGACATGCTGAAAACCGGCTCCACGTTTTATATTGTGGCTGCGGGCGTGATCGACGAGAATACGCCTCATCACTTGGGCCGCAACGGCAAAAAAATGGGCTCGATCCTGCCACTGCATGCGCTTGTAATCCACCAGACGCAGGTAGGCTTCGTTCACCAGGGCGCTGGTTTGGAGCGCATGGCCCGGGCGCTCGCGCTCCATATAATAGTGCGCCAGGCGGCGGAGCTCTTGATAAACGATGGGCGTCAGGTCGTTGAGTGCGTTCTGGTCTCCATCGCTCCACGCGCGGAGCAGCCTGCTTATCTCGTTTGTGTCCACCTCGCCAGGCGTTGCCGGGTTGTGCATCTGTATCGCGTGATTATACCGCCGCTCCGCTCGCAATAATTTCTTGGCGGGGGCGCTAGCAAATCCTGTCGGATTCTCCGCCTATTTGGGGTGGAGGAAACAAATGAAAACGATCCTGACTTCGATTGCCGCGGGCAGCTTGCTCGCGGCGCTTGCCGTGGCACAGCCGCAGCCGCGCTATACGGTCATCGATCTCGGCGCCCAGGGTGGCGCGTATAGCTTCGGCTTTGGCATCAACACCGCGGGTGATGTTGCCGGCGCCGCTGCGACACCCGCCCAGACGGATGGCTTCGCCGCAACCGCCGCCCTATGGAGCAAGAAGAAAGACAACATGGCTTTAACCACGCTGGGCGTCTTGGGTCCACCACTGTTTGCTGCCTGTCCAACGTGCAACAGCGCTGCGGCGGGAGTGAGTGCGAGCGGCGAGGTAGCAATTGATTCAGAGATTGAGGCGCTGGATCCGCATGGCGAAGATTTTGGTCAGTTCGACCCACCCAATCCGACTCACCGTGTGACCCGGGGGTCCATTTGGAGGAACGGGGTAATGACAGCACTTCCCAACCTGCCGGGCGGCAATAACGCTAATGTTTTTTGGATCAATAATCTAGGACAGATCAGCGGGGTTGCGGAGAATGGCATTATCGATCCGAGCTGCTCAAACGTGACGCCGTTTCAGGTTCAGCGCTTTCAACCTGTAATCTGGGGACCAAACGGCGAAATCCAGAGAGTACTCTCTCCTCTCGTATCCAAGGGCGTGACCGACACCGCCGCATACGCCTTCACCATCAACGACACGGGCGAGGTTGTCGGCGCGTCGGGTTTGTGTTCGACCATCGGTCTGCCCCCCGCCGCCATCAACAACACCATTGCCACGCACGCTGTGCTGTGGGAAAGGGATGGCCCCGCCCACGACCTCGGGAGTCTGGGTGGCGCAGCGAACATTGCCAGTAGCATCAATAACCGGGGTGAAGTGGTTGGGACCGCGAAATCGCCCAAAGACGGCACGATTCACGCGTTCCTCTGGACCAGGCACACTGGCATGCTGGATTACGGCGCGTTTCCTGGGGCCGTAGCGACCGTGCCTGGGTGCTGCCACACCATCAACGATCGGGGCGAGATTGTTGGCTTTAGCATAGAGCCAAGTAATCCGTACTTTGGGCGCGCCCTTATATGGCAAGGCGCACAGCCGAAAGACCTCAACGAATTAGTCCGCGATGCCGGACCGTTTGTGCACCTGACCGGCGCTTTCTCGATCAACGATTCCGGAGAGATCGTCTGCCAGGGCGTCACCAACAGCGGAGAGCTACACGCCTGCCTGGCAGTCCCGAATGACGGCGCGACGGCCAACGAGAGCGTTTCACCCGCCGCATGGCAACAAGGCGATCGTGCGCCTTTCTCCGAGAATGCCCGTCGCCGTCGACTCGGGATTCCCTGGCGCTACTGACCTTCGCAGAACGCAGTGACAATCGTGACCTTTCGTGGGGCAGGATGCCACCCTGCCCCACATCCGCGGGACGGCTCGATCACCAACGCGTTCTCCATTCCACTCCCACCACTGCCGCGCGGCCCGGCATGTCCACGCCAACGATTTCCTGATAGCTGGCATTGGTGAGATTCGTGAACTGCGCAAATGGCGTCCAACGCCCACGGCGCTCGGCCACGGAGAGGTCCCAGAGAGGATAAGGATTGCGCCCTACCCGCTGGAGGACGCCCAGCCGCGAGCGGGCGAGGAAGCCATGCGGCAATGACGCCTGCCAGGACAGACTCGCATTATTCGACGGGTAGTTAAATGTGTATTTCGTTTGCAATCCACTGAGCGAATCCTGCTGGCCCGTCAGGCCCGTATAGGCAATCTCGATCAATTGCGTCTTGGCCGCGCGAAGCGCCAGCATCGCTTCTACGCCGGTGAAGTTAAGCCGGTCGATATTCTCCGCTTGCCAGATGCCAATCGGCGAGGAGCGAACATAGTCGATGCCATTGCGGAGGCGGCGCTCGAAAAAGCCTGCTTCGAAGCGCACGCGGCCGCCCGCGTTCCACTCGATGGCGCCGTCGTAGCTCCAGGCAGTCTCGGGTTTCAAGAACGGCGATCCTACATTCGCCGGGTCGGCGTAGTATAAATCCGTGTAGCTGGGCAAACGGAAAGCCCGACTAGCGGACGCGCGCAGCTTCCATCGGCTCGAAAGCCACATTCCGGCGCTGGCCGTCGGATTGAACTGACGGGCTCCGCCGCGAAAGATCTCCTCCCGGGCGCCGAGCGTAAATGAATACCTTCGCAGAGCGCGAGCTTCAAGAGCAAGGTAAGCCGAGCCGCGATTGCGCTGGTGATGGCCCAGATTATTGCTGTCGATCTCGTCGCGGTAGGCCTCGCCGCCGTAACTTAAAGTGATGTTGGAAGCGAGCGAATCGCGCCGCCGCAGCGCGGCTTCGTAGTTTTCGGTGTAGTGATGATTGGTGTAGATCTGCGGCTGATCGCGAAATAGTACGAACAGGTCGGTATGGCGGCGGTAGGCAAACGAAGCCTCGGTCTTCTTTCCGATGCTTTGGCGCAGCGCGGCGAACCACCCTTTAGGACGCTCCCAGGAAGGATAATTGCCGTAGAACTGATTGGCGCCATAGGGCCTGTCGTTCAAAGCCAGAATGACGTCCGTGGTCCCGAGCCCGGATTGTATGTGCGTCAGCGACGCAAACGAGAGGTTGCGGTAGTCGCGGTCGAATGCGAAACCGCTCGAGAAGTCGCGTGAAAACGATAACTCCTCCGTGACGTTCTTCCACATGCTAGCGAGCGAAGCGCTCTGTTGATTGACGCCGAAATTCCCCACGGAAGTCCGCAAGCGCAGCTCGCTTGATTCCGGCGCCTGCGTCAGGACATTCACCACGCCGCCCACAGCATCGGCTCCATAGATCGCTGAACTCGCGCCCTTGAGAATCTCTACTCGCGAGAGCGCGTCGGGAGGCAGGGGAACGTCGAAATTGAAATGAGCCGTCTGCGAATCGTTCATTCGGATTCCGTTGAGCAACACCAGCGTCTGGCCGAAATCGCTGCCGCGGATGGAGAGATCGGTCTGAAGGCCATTCGGCGCGCGGGCGTGAACGTCCAGCGATGGATCGAGCCGTAGATAGTCGAAGAAGGTGTTGGAGAGAGTCTTCGCGTCGTCATCCAGCTCGATAGAGCGGACGGCGCGGTTGGTCTCGTCCAGCGGCGCGGGTTCGTAAACGCCGGTGACGACCACTATATCGGCGCGGTCGGGAACAGTTGGAGTCTGGGCCGCGGCGCTGAAGCCGAAGCACAGGAGGATTAGAAGTCTCTTTGGTAGGTTGCGCAAAGGATATTCTACGGCGCCCGCTCGTTTAAAATAGTGGTTTCATGCGACTCTCCGTAATTTTCGCCGGCTTGCTTTGCGCGCTTCCCGTTGCGCTTGCCCAGAAGCAACCTTTTGACCCCGCGGCCATGATGCGGATTGCGCGGATCTCCGAGCCGATTCTTTCCCCCAACGGGCGTCAGGTCGCCTTCACCGTACAGACCCCGGATCTCGACAAGAACACAAAGCCGCAGCAAATTTACGTTGTCCCGGCCGATGGTGGAACGCCCCGCCAGATTACGCAAGAAGGCACCCAGAACGAGCGCCCCCGCTGGTCCCCCGATTCACGCCAGATCTATTTCATTTCCAATCGCGGCGGATCGTCGCAGATTTGGGTAATGGACGCCGACAGCTCGTACGCCCGGCAAGTCACTCATCTCTCCACCGAAGCGAGCGGACTACTGGTGACGCCCGACGGCAAGCGGCTGGTGTTTCTCTCCAACGTCTTTCCG
>Ga0126379_10001707_pt1 | contig 13605 bp, 13 predicted proteins | sample PanSoiMetPlot_24_FD_92640 | JGI IMG/M metagenome (GOLD analysis project Ga0126379, IMG submission 92640) | Tropical forest soil microbial communities from Panama - MetaG Plot_24 | ecosystem: Environmental > Terrestrial > Soil > Tropical forest > Bulk soil | place: Panama | collected 2016-02-17 | reverse complement strand
AGCGCGGTCCCCTTGGCGGCCCAGTCGCGCGACGAGCCGGTGCCGTATTCGCGGCCCGCGAACACGACGAGCGGGACGCCATCCTGCTTGTAGCGCATGGCGGCGTCGTACATCGTCATCTTCTGGCGCGACGGGTAGTGGATCGTCACGCCGCCCTCGACCCCCGGGACCATCTGGTTCTTGATGCGGATATTGGCGAAGGTGCCGCGCATCATGACCTGATGGTTGCCGCGTCGCGTGCCGTACTGGTTGAAGTCCTTCGGCCGGACCTGGTGATCGCGCAGATATTCGCCCGCCGGGCTCGCCTCCTTGATCGATCCGGCCGGCGAGATGTGGTCGGTCGTGATCGAGTCGAGGAAGAGGCCGAGGACGCGCGCATCGACGATGTCCTCGATCGGGTGGGTGCGTTTCTGCATGCCTTCGAAGTAGGGCGGGTTCTGCACGTAGGTGGAGCGGTCGTCCCACTTGTAGGTCAGGCCGCCCTTGACGGCGATCTTGCGCCAGTTCGCGTCGCCCTTGAACACGTCCGCATATTTGCGGGTGAACATCTGCTTGCTGATGGTCTTGTTGATCACCGCCGTGATCTCGCGATTGGTCGGCCAGATGTCGCGCAGAAAGACCTTCTTGCCCTTCTTGTCGATGCCGAGCGCCGCCTTGGCGACGTCGACGTTCATCGAGCCCGCGATCGCATAGGCGACCACCAGCGGCGGGGAGGCAAGGTAGTTCGCCCGGACGTCGGCGTTGACGCGGCCCTCGAAATTTCGGTTGCCCGACAGGACGGCGGCGGCGACGAGATCGTTCTCGTTGATCGCCTCGGAAATCTCCGGCGGCAGCGGGCCGGAATTGCCGATGCAGGTGGTGCAGCCGAACCCGACGAGGTTGAAGCCGAGGGCGTCGAGCGCCTTTTGCAGGCCCGACTTCTCGTAGTATTCGGCGACCACCTGCGAGCCGGGGGCGAGCGACGTCTTGACCCACGGCTTGACCTTGAGGCCCCGCTCGACGGCCTTCTTGGCGAGCAGGCCCGCTGCCACCATCACGCTCGGATTCGACGTGTTGGTGCAGGACGTGATCGCCGCGATCACCACGTCGCCATGGCCGAGGTCATGGTTGCGGCCCGCCACCGGCACGCGCTTGCCGGCCTCCGCGGCCTTGCCGAACTCCTTGTCCATCGAGGCCGCGAAACCCGCCTTCACTTCCTTGAGCGCGACGCGGTCCTGCGGGCGCTTGGGTCCGGCGAGCGAGGGCTCGACCGACGAGAGTTCGAGCTTGAGCACGTCGGTGAACACCGGATCGGGCGTGTTCTTGGTGCGGTACATGCCCTGCGCCTTGGCGTAGGCGGCGACCAGCGCGATGCGCGCCTCGCTGCGGCTCGTCTCGCGCAGATATTTGAGCGTGTCGTCGTCGATCGGAACGATGCCGCAGGTCGCACCGTATTCGGGCGACATGTTGCCGAGCGTGGCGCGGTCGGCGATCGACAGGTCGGCGAGGCCGGGGCCGAAATACTCGACGAACTTGCCGACCACGCCGCGTTTGCGCAGCATCTGGGTGACGGTGAGGACCAGGTCGGTCGCCGTCATGCCCTCCTTGAGCTTGCCCGTGAGCTTCACGCCGATCACCTCGGGCAGCACCATCGAGTAGGGCTGGCCGAGCATCGCCGCCTCTGCCTCGATGCCGCCGACGCCCCAGCCGAGGACCGAGAGCCCGTTCACCATGGTGGTGTGCGAGTCGGTGCCGACCACCGTGTCCGGATAGGCGATCTCGGCGACGATCTCCTTGCCGTCGACCTTGATCTTGCCCTTCGCGGTCCACACGGTCTGCGACAGGTATTCGAGATTGACCTGGTGGCAGATGCCGGTGCCGGGCGGCACGACGCGGAAATTCTCGAAGCTGCGCTGCGCCCACTTGAGGAAGCGGTAGCGCTCCTGGTTCTGCTTGTACTCTTCTTCGACGTTCTTCTTGAACGCGTCGTTGGCGCCGAAGAAGTTGACCGCCACCGAGTGATCGATGACCAGGTCGACCGGCACGAGCGGGTTGATCTTCTTGGGATCGCCGCCGAGATCGTCCATCGCGTCGCGCATCGCGGCGAGATCGACCACCGCCGGCACGCCGGTGAAGTCCTGCATCAGCACGCGGGCCGGGCGGAACGCGATCTCGCGCTCGGAGGTCTTGGTCTTGAGCCACTGCGCGAACGCCTGGATGTCTTCCTTGGTGACCGAGCGGCCGTCCTCGTTGCGCAGCAGATTCTCGAGCAACACCTTCATCGAGAACGGCAGGCGGGAAATTCCCTTGAGACCGTTCTTTTCAGCCACCGGCAGGCTGTAATACGCATACGTCTTGGAGCCGACCTTAAGAAGCCGGGCACATCGGAAGCTGTCGAGCGAAGTCATGACCCTGGGTTCCATGCCGGCGGGCGCAAACGCCGGTCTCTCTTCGGTAATTTAGTACCGATCCTCAACCTACCCGTCCCCCCGCGCAAAAAGATGCGCGTGTTTGCCACGCCACGGTTTAATAAGCCGGCTTATAAGGACTTTTTCCGGCGTCTGCCACATGAACGTGAGTTGTAAACATGGCGCTCTGTGACCCTTGGATTGAGGCGGCCGGTCGGCCACCGAGCCCCCCGCCGGGGTGACGCTGATGCACCTCAGGGGGATCGAACTTGGGTGCATTCGCGGTGGCCGCCCGGTCTTCGCGGGGGTCAGCTTCGCGCTTGCGCAGGGTGAGGCGATCGCCGTCACGGGTCGCAACGGGGCGGGAAAGACCACGCTGCTGCGGCTTATCGCTGGCCTGCTCGCCCCGACCGCCGGGCGACTGGAGCTCGATGGCGGGCCAGCGGAGGCGAGCCTTGCCGAGCAGGCCCACTATCTGGGCCACCGCGACGCCCTCAAGCCGGGCCTTACGGTGCTGGAAAACCTGCAATTTTGGTATGCGTTTCTGGGCGGTCGCAATGCGGTCGCCGCTGCGGCGCTCGAAACCGTGGGGCTTGGCGGACTCGCAGGCCTGCCGGCCGCTTACCTGTCTGCCGGTCAGCGCCGGCGGCTGGCGCTCGCCCGTCTGGTTGCGGCGCCGCGTCCGATCTGGCTGCTCGACGAACCGACTGCCGCGCTCGACACCGCCGGGCAGCAGCGCCTCGGTGAACTGATGCGCAGCCACCTCACGGGCGGCGGCCTCATCATGGCGGCAACCCACGGGCCCCTTGGGATCGACGCGAAGGAGCTTCGGCTGGAAACGTCGCCTGAAGCACGGCTGGCGTCCTCGACCCTTGCGGAGGGAGGGGCCCTCGCTCGCTCGCCGGCGTCGTCACCCGCGCAGGACCGCGCGACCTCCACCGCCAGCCCTTTCCCGCACCGGGGAGGGGAGCCGAGGGGCTGAGGCACACGATGCAGGCACTCCGCGCGCTCCTCGTTCGCGACATGCGTATCGCGCTGCGGATCGGCGGCGGCGCCCTCATGGGGGTGCTGTTCTTCCTCGCCGTCGTGACGCTGACGCCGTTCGCGGTCGGGCCCGATCCAGCGCTGCTGCGGCGGATCGGCCCCGCGATCCTGTGGCTCGGTGCGCTGCTCGCTTCGCTGCTCGCCCTCGACCGCTTGTTCGCGGCCGATCACGAGGACGGCTCGCTCGACCTCATCCTGATGGGCTCTGCGCCGCTCGAGCTCACGGTTGCGGTGAAGGCGCTCGCCCATTGGCTCACCACCGGCCTCCCGCTCGTGGTCGCGGTTCCGGTGCTCGGCCTGCTGCTCGACCTCGATCCGCTCGCGATCGGTGCCGTCGCGCTGACGCTGCTGGCCGGAACTCCGGCCCTCACGTTCATCGGCGTGATCGGAGCTGCGCTCGCGGTAGCGCTCCGCCGCGGCGGTCTCCTGCTGCCCGTTCTGGTGCTGCCGCTCACCGTGCCGGTCTTGATCTTCGGCGTGTCGGCTGCGGATGCCGCGATCGTCGGTCCGGTGCCGTTCGGTGCGCCGTTCACGATCCTGTGCGCCCTGACCCTCATGAGCCTGGTGATCGGGCCATTCGCGGCCGCCGCGACGCTGCGCCACGGGCTCGATTGACCGCGCCGTCGCGGGCTTCGCATCGGCGCCGCATTCTGGCCCTAGCTTCCGGGGCCGCTTCTAACGCGGGCGATCTTGTTCTAAGAGAAGCGCCATGCCGCTCATCGACCTGGCCAACCCGACGCGCTTCCTCGGCTTCGCCGAGCGCGCCCTGCCATGGCTGATCGCCGCGACGCTGTTCGCCTTCGCGATCGGGCTCACTCAGGCGCTGTTCGTCGCGCCCGACGACTACCAGCAGGGTGCCACCGTGAAGATCATGTTCCTGCACGTGCCGTCGGCCTGGCTCGGCATGTTCTGCTGGTCGCTGATGAGCGCAGCGGCGCTCGGCACCCTTGTGTGGCGGCATCCGCTCGCCGACGTTGCCGCCAAGGCGGCCGCGCCGATCGGTGCGGCCTTCACGTTCCTCTGCCTGTTCACCGGCTCGATGTGGGGCCGGCCGATGTGGGGCACCTACTGGGTGTGGGACGCGCGGCTGACCTCGGTGCTGGTGATGTTCATCATGTATCTCGGCCTGATCGCGCTCTGGCGCAGCGTCGAGGACCCGAGCCGCGCCGGCCGGGCCGCCGCGGTGCTCACGCTGGTCGGCGCGATCAACCTGCCGATCATCAAGTTCTCGGTCGACTGGTGGAACACGCTGCATCAGCCGGCCTCGGTCTTCCGCGTCGGCGGATCGAGCATCGACCGCAGCATCCTGATGCCCCTGTTCGCGATGGCGATCGCGTTCACGCTGCTGTTCGTGACGCTGCATATCGCCGCCATGCGCAACGAGATCCTGCGCCGCCGGGTGCGGGGCATGCTGATGCTGCAGGCGCACGCGCAGGGAGGCTGACGGTGAGTCTCGGTCCGCACGCCGCCTTCATCCTTGCCGCCTACGCGGCTGCCATTGCGGTGGTCGCCGGACTGATCGCCTGGGTGGTGCTCGATTTCCGCGCCCAGAAACGCGTGCTCGGCGACCTCGAGGCGCATGGTGTGACGCGGCGCTCGGCCGTCGCCAAGGAGCCGGCATGACGACTGTGCCGCCAGGAAGCGCCGCGCCGCAGAGCGTCGTGCCGGCCGGCGCGCCGCGCCGGTCGCGGCTCATGGTGCTGGTGCCGCTCGTGCTGTTTCTGGGCTTGGCCGCGCTGTTCATGTTCCGGCTGCTCGGCGGTGGCAATATCTCGGATCTCCCCTCCGCGCTGATCGGCCATCCGGCGCCGCAGACTGCACTGCCGCCGGTGGCGGGTCTCGTTCGCGACGGCCGGCCTGTCCCGGGGCTCTCGCCGGCGGAGTTCGCCGGCGGCGTGACGCTGGTGAACGTCTGGGCGTCGTGGTGCGTGCCTTGCCGTGACGAGGCGCCGCTGCTGATGCAACTCGCGGAGGACAAGCGCATCCGCGTCGTCGGCATCAACTACAAGGACCAGGCCGACAACGCCCGTCGGTTTCTCGGACGCTACGGCAATCCGTACGCGGCCTCGGGCGCGGACCTCAATGGGCGTGCCGCGATCGAATGGGGGGTCTACGGCGTGCCGGAGAACTTCGTCATCGGCCGCGACGGCAGGATCGCCTACAAGCTCGTCGGTCCGATCACGCCGGACAATTTCGATCGCGTCTTGAAGCCCGAGATCGAGAAGGCGCTGGGGAACGGATCCTAGGCCGGCTAGAAAGCTGCGCGGCCCGCTTCCTTCTGACCCTCAGCGCGAGGCTTCGCGCTCGGCCTCGGCCTGCGGATTGGGCTGCTCGGTTCCGTATTTCAGCAACAGCGGATATTGCAGCATCATGAACAGGAAGGTCAGCGGCGTGAAGCCGAACAGCTTGAAGCTGATCCAGAATTCGGTCGTCTGCGTACGCCAGACCACCTCGTTCACCACCGCCATCACGAGGAAGAACACCGCCCAGCGCAGCGTGAGCTTGCGCCAGCCCTCCTCGGTGAGGTGGAACATGGCGTCGAACACGATCGCGAGCAGCGGCTTGTCGAACAGGTAGCCGCCGATCAGCGTCGCGCCGAACAGCACGTAGATGATGGTCGGCTTGAGCTTGATGAAGGTCTCGTCGTGCAGCAGCAGCGTGAGCGAGCCGAACACGAGCACGACCACCGCCGAGACCACCGGCATGACGGCAACGTGCCGGGTCATCGCGTAGGATGCCACCAGCGCCGCCACGATCGCCGCCATGAAGATCGCGGTCGCCGTGAAGATGCCGAAACGCGCATTGGCGGCGATGAACAGCACCAGCGGCCCGATGTCGAGCGCGAGCTTGAGCAGCGGGTTGAGCTTGCGCTTGCCGGGTGCGGATGCGGTCATGGCTGTGTCTAGCGCGTCGACATGGGACTTGTCATCTCGCCAGGCCCGCGATGGCCGCGGCAAAATCTCTCGCCGCGAACGGCGCGAGATCGTCCACACCTTCGCCGACGCCGATGAAGTGCACCGGCAATTCGTGCTTGGCCGCGATCGCGACCAGGATGCCGCCGCGGGCGGTGCCGTCGAGCTTGGTCATCACGAGACCGGTGACGCCGGCGGTCCTGGCGAATTCGTCGACCTGCGAGAGCGCGTTCTGCCCGACGGTGGCGTCGAGCACCAGCAGGACCGCATGCGGCGCGCCGGCGTCCAGCTTCTTCATCACCCGCACGATCTTCTCGAGCTCCCCCATGAGCGCCGCCTTGTTCTGCAGGCGGCCGGCGGTGTCGACGATCAGCACGTCGCGGCCCTCGCGGCGCGCCGTCTCCAGCGCCTGGAACGCGAGCGCGGCAGCGTCGGCACCCTGCGTGCTCGCGGTGACCTCGCTGCCGGTGCGCTGGCCCCAGATCCTGAGCTGCTCGATCGCGGCGGCGCGGAAAGTGTCGCCCGCCGCCAGCATGACGCTGCGGCCCTCGGCGCGAAAGCGCGCCGCGAGCTTGCCGATGGTCGTGGTCTTGCCCGAGCCGTTGACCCCCACGACCAGGATGACGAACGGCCGCGCGGCCGCATCGATCGCCAGCGGCTGCGCGACCGGAGCCATGATCTTCTCGACCTCGGCGGCCAGGATCTCTTTCACCTCGTCGGCGGTGACGGCCTTGTCGTAGCGGCCCTCGGCCACCGCGGCCGCGATCTTCGCCGCCGTCGTGACGCCGAGGTCGGCGCGGATCAGCACCTCCTCGAGTTCCTCGATCGTGGCGGCGTCGAGCTTGCGCTTGGTGACGAGGTCCGCGATCGCGCCGCCGATCGACGCGGAGGTGCGTTTCAGGCCGGCCGAGAGCCGCTGCCACCAGCTCGGCTTCGCGGCGGATCGTTGGTCGGGATTGTCATTCATACGGGCGGTTGATAGCGGTTTCGGCATGACACTGAAAGAGACACCGCCGCAGCCGATCGCGGCGAAATCGCACGTCTCGCGCGGCGTCGGTTCCGACGAGATGCTCGCCCGCGTGCTCCATCGCGACGGGCTGATGCTGATCATCGACAAGCCGGCCGGCCTTTCGGTGCATCGCGGCCCGAAAGGCGGACCCAGCCTCGAGGACTATCTCGACGCCTTGCGCTACGGCCTGCCGCGCCGGCCCGAGCTTGCGCACCGGCTCGACAAGGACACGTCGGGCTGCCTGGTGCTCGGCCGCCACCGCAAGGCGCTCGCGCATCTCGGGCTGCTGTTCAAGCATCGCCGCATCGGCAAGGCCTATTGGGCGGTGGTCGAGGGCGGCCCCGAGGCCGACGAGGGCGAGATCGACATTCCGCTCGGCCGCCTCGACGACCGCATCGGCTGGTGGATGAAGCCCGACCCGAAGGGGCTGCCGTCGGTGACCCGGTGGAAGGTGATGGGGCGGGCAGAAGTCGGTGCCACCTCCCCCTGGAGGGGGGAGGTCGGCGGGCCGACGGCCCGGCGGGAGGGGGTGAGCGCCACACCCCACCCCGGCCGCTTCGCGGCCGACCCTCCCCCTGCAGGGGAGGGTAAGCTCACCTGGCTCTCCCTCGAGCCCATCACCGGCCGCACCCATCAGCTGCGCGTCCACTGCGCGGCGAAAGGCTGGCCGATCGTCGGCGACGATATCTACGGCACGACGCCGCGTTTCTCGGGACCGATGCTGCATCTGCATGCGCGCGAGATCGTGGTGCCGATCAGCAAGAACAAGCCCCCCGTGCGCGTCGTCGCGCCGGCGCCGGCGCATATGCGCGAGCGGCTGGCCGCCTGCGGCTGGAACGGCGACGCGGCTTCCGGCTAGTCAATAGATCGTCGCCTTCAGCCGCTCCGGATAGGCGCGGTCGTGCTCCGGGCCGCCGATCTTGCCGCCCGAGATGCCGGCGAGGATCGTACCCGAGGTCGGCAGGGTCTTGCGGTCGATCTGGGTGGCCGGATCCCACAGCTTCGAGCGCACGATCGCCTTGGCGCACTGGAAGTAGACGCGGTCGACGGTGACGACGATGACGCAGCGCGGCGCCTTGCCCTGCATCTCGAAGCTCTTGCACAGCTCGGGATCGGTGCAGATCTGCGCGCGCCCGTTCACCCGGATGGTCTCGCTGCAGCCGGGAATGAGAAACAGCAGCGCGACGCGCGGGTCGTGGATCAGGTTGCGCAGGGTGTCGATGCGATTGTTGCCGCGCCGGTCGGGGATCATCAGCGTCTTCTCGTCGTGCACGCGCACGAAGCCGGCCGGGTCGCCGCGCGGCGAGCAGTCGAACCCCTCCGGGCCGCCGGACGCCAGCGCGAAGAACGGTGCCTTCTCGATGAAGGCGCGGTAGTCGGCGTTGACGTGGTCGATCTCCTTGACCCGCGCCGGCGGATACACCTCGCCGTACATCCCCTCGAGCTGCTCCATCGTGGTGACGAGATGGTCGGTGAAAGGCATTTCGGGCTCCCGATCTCTTCCCGCAATGACGATTGCGGCTTACGCCGCAATCAGCCGCCGGCCATCATGCGCGACGAGCGCGACCTCGGCAATCACCCCCGGCTCGATCGGCGCAGTGAGCCGCACCGGCGTGAAGTGCTCGGTGCGGCCGCTGTCGCGGGATTCGGCGAGCACGCAGGCCCGCGTGCCGACCTGCGCCGCGAGGTGCCGCGCGAGCGCCGCCTCGCCCTTCTGCCGCAGCCGCCGCGCGCGCTCCTTCGCGACCTCGCGCCCGACCTGCGGCATGCGCGCCGCCGGCGTACCGGGCCGTGGCGAAAATGGAAACACGTGCAGGAACGTGAGCCCGCAGGCGTCGACAAGGTCAAGCGAGCGGGAAAACATCTCCTCGGTCTCGGTCGGGAAGCCCGCGATGACGTCGCCGCCGAACACCATCTCGGGGCGCAGTCGCCGCACCTCCCGGCAGAACGCGATCGCGTCCGCGCGCGAGTGGCGGCGCTTCATGCGCTTGAGAATGAGGTCGTCGCCGTGTTGCAGCGACAGATGCAGATGCGGCATCAGCCGCGCATCGTTCGCAAGCGCATCGAGCAGGTCGCGATCGGCCTCGACCGAATCGATCGAGGAGAGCCGCAGCCGCGCGAGGCCGTCGACGTGCTTGAGGATCTGCTTCACCAGGGTGCCGAGCTTCGGCGTGCCCGGCAGGTTGCCGCCGTAACTCGTGAGGTCGACGCCGGTGAGCACCACCTCGCGAAAGCCATTGTCGACCAGGCGGCGGATCTGGGTCACCACTTCGCCCATCGGGACCGAGCGCGAGTTGCCGCGTCCGTACGGGATGATGCAGAAGGTGCAGCGGTGATCGCAGCCGTTCTGCACCTGCACGAAGGCGCGCGCCCTGCCGTCGAACCCATCCACCAGGTGGGCGGCGGTCTCCGTGACCGCCATGATGTCGTTGACGGCGATCTTCTCGTCCGCCGCGATGCCGAACGGCGCGCGCGCGAGAAACGTGCGCGTGTCCGCCCAGGCGTCGGGGCGCATCTTCTCGTCATTGCCGATGACGCGGTCGACCTCGCGCATCTGCGCGAATGTCTCGGGCTCGGTCTGCGCCGCGCAACCGGTGACGACGATGCGCGCGTTCGGCCGCTCGCGCCTGAGCTTGCGGATCGCCTGTCGCGCCTGGCGCACCGCCTCGGCCGTGACCGCGCAGGTATTGATCACGACGGCATCGGCGAGGCCGGCGTCCTCGGCGTTGCGGCGGATCACTTCCGACTCGTAGGCATTGAGCCGGCAGCCGAAGGTGAGAACCTCGAGGCTCATGCGGCGCCCGCCTTCGTCGCCCGCGTGCCGGCGAACAGCGCCGGGTCGAAGCGGCCCTCGAATTCGTAGGCGACCGGGCCGGTCATCAGCACGTGGTCGTCGCCCTCGCGCCATTCGATCGCGAGGTCGCCGCCCGGCAGCGTCACCGTCACGGTGCGGCCAGTGCGCCGGGTGCGCGCCGCGCTCACCGCCGCCGCGCAGGCCGCCGACCCGCACGCCTTGGTCAGCCCGGCGCCACGCTCCCAGGTGCGCAGCACGAGGTGCTCGCGCGATTTGACGGCGCAGAGCGAGATGTTGGCGCGCTCGGGAAAGATCGGATGGTACTCGAGCAGCGGCCCGATCTTGGCGAGGTCGTAGGCGTTGACGTCCTCGACCCAGAAGATGGCGTGCGGATTGCCCATGCTTACGGCCGACGGCGAGTGCAGGATCGGCGCATCGATCGGCCCGAACTGCAGCTCGATGGCGCGGGTATCGCCGAACTCCTCGGCGAGCGGGATGTCGCGCCAGCCGAAGCGCGGCGCGCCCATGTCGACCGTCGACGTGAGCGGGGCGGCGCCCTGCCAGCAGTTCACCAGGCCGGCCGGCGTCTCGAGGCTGAGCGCCGTCCTGCCGGTCTCCTTGAACAGGATGTCGGCGATGCAGCGCGTGCCGTTGCCGCAGGCGCCGGCTTCGGAGCCATCATTGTTGAAGATGCGGACATAGGCGTCGGTTCCGGGCGTTCGCGGCGGATAAAGCGCCATGAGCTGGTCGTAGGGTGCGCCGCCGGGCGCCGCGACCGCGCGTGCATCGTCGGGCGTGATCGGCGCCGGCGCCTGGCGCAAGTCGACCACCACGATCTCGTTGCCGATACCGTTCATCTTGACGAAAGGCTGGTTGGCGAGTGCGCTCACGGCAGCGGAGGTCATGGCCAGCGAAAGTTTCAAGGCGAGGTCTCAAGCGAAGTTTATGCGAAGTTTATGCGACCAGAGGCAGTTCCGGCCCAGGGAACGCCTTATATCTGCTAGATAGAGGGTTATCCCAGGTTCGTGAAGGGACGGGCGCCGGGGGCCGGGCGGGCGCCGAAGGAGGAGTCCATGTCAGGTCTGCGGGCAGTTCTGAGTGTCGCGGCCGCCCTTGCGGTGCTTGCCTTCGCGGTTGATCGGTCCGCCGCGCAAATGCAGGTTCCGACCCAGGAAAAAGAGGGCGCGCCGCGTCCCGATACCTTGCAGCCGGGCGATGCGTTCGGCGAGGAGGTGTCGCTCACCGAGCAGACGATCGTCTACTTCGCGGGTTCGGGCAAATGGGACAACGCGTTCGAGACGATCGTGGACGCCTTCAAGAACGTCAACGGCTACCTGCAGAAACAGGGCATCAAGCCGGCCGGGCCGCCGATGACGATCTACACGGCGACCAACGACACGAGCTTTCAGTTCCAGGCTGCCGTTCCGGTGACCGAGCCGCCGAAGGACAAGCCGGCGGGCGACATCGCGGTCGGCAAGACCAGTACCGGGAGGGCGTTCAAGTTCATCCATCGCGGCTCCTATGACGACATGGATACGACCTACGACGCCATCACCAACTTCCTCGACGAGAAGCAACTCGACGCCACCGGCCTGTTCGTCGAGAAATACCTCACGGATCCGGCCACGACGCCGGAGGAGAAGCTCGTGGTCGAGGTCTACGTGCCGGTGAAGTGACGGGCCGGGCCGCGGATTGCTATCGAAGGTTGTGACATGGTAGCTTCGCCAGCCTGACGCTGGAGCGCTCCCCACGATGAAAACCTTGCGGATTCTCGCCCTCGTGGCCGTGCTGGCGGTCCCGGGCGTGTCGACCGGAACCGGTTCCGCGATGGCGCAGGACGCCGCGACGCCCGAGGCGCTCGCGGCGGCGCGCGAGCTGGTGGCGATCCTGTCGAAGGACACGGTGCATCAGCTCGTGACCCAGGTGACCGCCCAGGTCTGGCCGGCGATCGAGCGGGGGTTGCGCGCCAAGCAGCCCGATATCAAGCCCGACGTGGTGGCCGAGCTCCACACCGAGTTCGAGCGCATTCAGCTCGAATACATGAGCGGGCTGATGGATGACGCGCCGATCATCTACGCCCGGCACTTCACGGCCGCGGAGCTGCGCGAATTGCTGGCCTTCTACCACACGCCGGTCGGCGCCAAGTCGCTGCGTGTCCTGCCGCAGATCATGGGGGAAAGCATGACCCTGGTCATGCCGCGGCTGCAGACCTTGCAGCGGCAGACCATGGAGGCCTTTACCAAGATTCTGCACCAGCGGGGGCTGGAGATCTGACGGCCTTTGCGGCCGGGCCGGGCGTTGACGGGCTACGTTGACTTGCCCGGCGGTCTCGCCTAAGTGTCTGCCCGCTCTCATATAGAGCTGGACTGCCGATCCGCCGACCGGTCCGTGAGGCCGGAGGTTCCCGCCCGACAGCGCGTTGCGCCCTCGGGCGCGATCGGTGTTTGGGTTTGAGGGATTCCCAGGGTGGGTTAGCGCGGAGCGCACAACCCACCATCTGAGTCCCAAGTTGGAATTCCGTCGGTGGGTTACGCGGCTTCGCCGCTGACCCACCCTACGAAGGATCGAAGGCACGATGTTCGAAGGCCTGTCCGAAAAGCTGTCCGGCATCCTCGACCAGCTGACGCGCCGCGGCGCGCTGACGGCGGCCGACGTCGACGCGGCTGCGCGCGAGGTGCGCCGTGCGCTGCTCGAGGCCGACGTCGCGCTCGACGTGGTGCGCGCCTTCGTCGACAAGCTGCGCGAGCGCGCGGTCGGCGTCGAGGTGATCAAGTCGGTGACGCCAGGCCAGATGGTCGTCAAGATCGTGCACGACCAGCTCATCGAGACGCTCGGCGCGAATGCGGATCCGATCGATCTCAACGCGCCGGCGCCGGTCGCGATCATGATGGTCGGCCTGCAGGGCTCGGGCAAGACCACGACCACCGCCAAGGTGGCGCGCCGCCTCGCCGAGCAGATGAAGCGCAAGGCGCTGATGGCCTCGCTCGACACCTACCGACCGGCCGCGCAGGAGCAGCTGGCGGTGCTGGGCCAGCAGGTCGGCGCCGACACGCTGCCGATCGTCGCCGGCCAGACGCCGGTGCAGATCGCCAACCGCGCGCTGCAGGCCGCCCGCCTCGGCGGCTACGATGTGGTGCTGCTCGACACCGCCGGCCGCACCACGCTCGACGAGGCGATGATGACGGAAGCTGCCGAGGTCAAGCGCGCCGCGACGCCGCACGAGGTGCTCCTCGTCGCCGACAGCCTGACCGGCCAGGACGCGGTCAATCTGGCCCGGTCGTTCGATCAGCGCGTCGGCCTCACCGGCATCGTGCTCACCCGCGTCGACGGCGACGGCCGCGGCGGCGCCGCTCTCTCCATGCGCGCCGTCACGGCGAAGCCGATCAAGCTCATCGGCACCGGCGAGAAGCTCGACGCGCTGGAGGATTTCCACCCCGCCCGCATCGCCGATCGCATTCT
>Ga0126379_10001706_pt1 | contig 13608 bp, 9 predicted proteins | sample PanSoiMetPlot_24_FD_92640 | JGI IMG/M metagenome (GOLD analysis project Ga0126379, IMG submission 92640) | Tropical forest soil microbial communities from Panama - MetaG Plot_24 | ecosystem: Environmental > Terrestrial > Soil > Tropical forest > Bulk soil | place: Panama | collected 2016-02-17 | reverse complement strand
GGTCTCCGACGTGAGATAGCTGCGCGCCACCATGTCACCGCGGTCGTCGCGCGAGACTTCGTCGAGCAACCGCTCGAATTCGTCGATATAGCGGTCGACCGTCTGCTTGAACTCGCGATCGGCGCGATAGCGCTTGGTGATCTCTTCGAACGCCTTCTGGCCCTGCAGCGTATAGAGCCGCTTGGTGAAGACATTGCGCTCACCGCGATTGTAGCGGTCCCACAGATCGGACGCGGCATTGTGGTCGATCATGCGCGCAATGTCGACCGAGAGCGAGTCGAGCGACTCGATGCTGTGACGCGTCGCCCGATCGTCGGGCCGCATCGCCGGCCGGTCATCATCGCGCATGCCTTCCGTCTCGCGCGATGCCCGGCTGAGCAGGTCGGTGAGCCAGCCGCCGGCGCGGCCGCCCGGTCCGGCGGGGCCGCCGGCGGGGAGGCCGGAACCGTTGGGCGCCGCCGGCGCCTGTGGCGGGCTGAGCGAGGGCGACTCCGAGCGGCGCGGCGCGAACGCGCTCGCGGGCGACGGCATCGGCGGGGACATCGGCGGCGGCGACGGGCTCGTGATGTCGGGACGCGGCGCCGAACGCGCTCCGCGCCCGCCGCCGCCCATGCTCACCACGACCGCCTCGTCGGGACTGGCGCGGCGGGCCGTCTCGGGCTGCTGCGCATCCATCCCGCGGCCGTGCCGCGCGACGATACGGTTGAGTTCCGCAAGCGCCTCGATCTGGTCGACGATCACGCGGCGCATCTGCGAGGCGCTCTCGGCGGTCTCCTGCGGCAATTCGAGGATGCCGCGCCGCAGTTCCTGGCGGGTCGCGTCGAGTTCGCGCTGCATCTCGGCCGCCATCTGCTTGACGCCGCCGACGACCTCGGCGAAACGGTCCTTCGCTTGCTGCAGCATGTTCTGCGCGTCGCCGGCGTTCGCGCGGAACATCCTCTGGGAGTCGCTGGTCGCCTGTTCATAGAGCGTGCGCAGCGAGTCGGCAGTGCGGATCCGCTCCTGCTCCGCAGTCATGCGCACAGCGTCGTGCTGCTCGGCAATGGCGCGCGCGCTCTCGGCGGTCGCGTCGGCGACCACCCGGGCGATGTCGCGCGCGCGCGCCTCGGCGGCCGCGAGCGACTCCTCCAGCAGGCCGGAGAAGCGCCGCAGCCGTGCATCGAGCTCCTCGGTACGGGCATCGAGACCCGCGACGACGTTGTCGAGGGCGGCGCGCCGCGCGCCGAGCGTCTCGTCGCCGCGGAGGTTGCTGGTTTCCATCGCATCGACCGCCTGGGCGAGACCGCGCGCATAGCCGTCGAACTGCGTCGTGAGCTCGGTCAGGTCGTGCAGCGTCTTGGTGGTCAGACCGTAGAACGAGCCCATATGGTCGTCCATCTTGGTGGTGGTCTCGCCGGTCCGCTCGAGCAGCTGATTCATGGTCGCGACGAACTCGGTGACGCGACTCGACAGCATGTGCTCGATCGAGCTCAGGTTGTCCTGGGCGCCGCTCAGAACCTCCTGCAGCAGCCCGTTCGCTTCGCGCAGCCGCTCGAACATCGTGGTCGTGTCGGAGCGCAGCATGCCGTGCGTCTCCAGCATTTCGGCCACCGTGACCGTCGCGGTCTGGCGCGACTGCTCGATCGCGGTCTGGGTCTTCTGGCTGAGATCCTGGATGGTGCGGTTGACCGAGTCGCTGGCGATCGTGCTGGCCTCGTTGATGATGCGGGCGAGCTCGTTCGAGTTTTCCATCATGGTGCCGGCGAAGGTGAAACCCCTCGTCCGGATGGTCTCGACGGCGGCGTCGGTCGCGTTGCCGACCTGAACCGCGAACTCGGTGGTCCGCGTCGAGATGGCGGCGAGCAGCCCGCTCGACTTCTCGTCGAGGAGCTTGGTGAGTTCGTCCGACCGCTTGCCGACGGCGGCGGCGATCTCGTCCGCGCGGCCGACGAAGTCGCGCGCGACCTCGGAGCTGACCCCGAGCAGGGTGCGCTCGATCTCCTCGGCGTTCTGCTTGAGCACGTTGGTCACGCCCGAGGACAGCGAGGTGAGCGAGCGCTCGACGTCGCTCGCCGTCGAGCGCATGCTCTCGCTCGACGCCGACGCCGCGTCGGTGACGGCGCGCTCGATCTCCTCGGCGTTCTGCCTGAGCACGTTGCTCACGCCCGAGGACAGCGAGGTGAGCGAGCGCTCGATGTCGCCCGCGGCCGAGCGCATGCTCTCGCTCGACGCCGAGGCGGCGCCGGTGACGGTGCGTTCGGCCTCGTTGGCGCTGGCGCGGATCGCCTTGGTCGCGAAGGTGGTGAGCGTCTCGAGCGTGTGGGTGGCCTCGCCCGTGTTGGTCTTGATCGACTGCGACAGCTGTTCCATGCGGCCAGAGAGCAGCTCCACGGCGGTCGTGCTGCGCGCCTCGATTTCGCGCGTGACCGTGTCGGCGCGCCCGATCAGCAGGTCCTCGAACTTGCTGATGCGGCTGTCGAGATTGTCGGCGACCTGTGTGGCACGCGCGCCGAGCGCCTGGTCGATGTCATTGATGCGGGCGCCGAGCGTCGCGGCAAGCTCGCCGCCGCGGGTTGAAATCGTCGTGGTGACGTCGATGATGCGCTTGTCGAGCGCGGCGACAACCTCATTGCCGCCCTCGGCCACGGTCTTGGCGATGTCGACCACGCGGCTGGACAGTGCGTCGCCGAGGCTCTGCGTGCGGCTGTCGAGCGCCTCCTGGAAGCGGGTGAGACGCTGGTCGAGGGAGGTCGTGATCTCGACCGCCTTGCTGCCGACGCGGCCCTCGAAGCCGTCGAGATAGGTCCGCATCGCCTCGTTGAGATCGTTGGTGCGCTGGCCGAGACGCTCGACCAGCTCACCCCCATAGGTGCGCACCGTGCGGTCGAATTCGGCGACGTGGCGCGTGATAAGGTTACCCAGCGTGGTCGAATCGCGACCGATGCGTTCCGCGAGTTCGGCGCCGCCGTGATTGAACATCTCCTCGAACGCCTGCAGGCGGTGCGCCAGCATCTCGCGAATGGCGTCACTGCGCGTCTCGATGGTGCCGGCGAGGCCCTCGGCGGTCTCGCTGAATGCGTGGGTGACCTTCTCACCGCGCGAATTGATGGTGTCGGTGATCTGCACGCCCGTTTCCTCGAGCTTCGAGACCACGTCGCCGCCCCGCGAAATGATGGTGTCGGTGATCCGCAGACCCGTCTGCTCGAGCTTCGAGACGACGTCGCCGCCGCGCAGGCTGAGATCGAGGACGATCGAGTCCCCGGTCGATTTCAGAGTGCTATTCACCTCATCGGCCCGCGTCGCGATGGTCTCGGCGAGCTGGCTCGATGTCTCGACGATCGTCTGGGTGAGGGCGCGCGAGCGCGTCTCCATCAGGTCGACGATCGAGGCAGATTTTTGCGCAAAGCCGTCGGCGACCCGGTCGAGCCGCGACGACATCATCTGCTGCATGTTGGTCGCGATCTCGACGAACTCCTCGTTGAGGTGATCGGTCTTGAAGTTGAGGCTGGAAGTGAGCCGGTCGCTCGCCGTCTCGATCGCATGTGTGGTCTCGCGGCTGGTGCGTTCGAGGCGATCGAGCAGGTCGCCGCCGCGCTCGCCCAGCGCGTCGATCATCGAATCGCCGGCGTGGCCGAGCGCGACCGTGATGTGCTCGCCCTTCTCGGCGAGCGTGCGCGCGATGCGCTGAGCCGCCTCGTTGACGCGCTCGGCGACCGCCTCGCTCACCGAGGTGATGTCATGCGACAGATCGAGATGAACGTTGGTGATGGCGGTGCGGACCTGTTCGGCCTGGCCGACCAGGGTCTCGCGCTGGGAGGCGAGCCCGTCGAGCAAGGTGCGGATGCGCAGCTCGTTGTCGTTGTAAGCGCGCTCGAGCGCCGTCACCTCGTTGTTGACCAGCGCCTCGAGCTCGGCCGCGCGCGCGAGCGCGCGCTCGACGCCGTCACCCATGGCGGCGACCTCGCGGCGGATCGCCTGCCCGACGCTGACGATCGATTCACGCGCCACCGTCTCGGGCTCGGCGAGGCGGACGGCGACCTCCGCCATCGACTGGGAGATCATGCGCAATTCCTGGGTGCGCGCCAGCATGTGGGCGATCACCATGAAGAACACGACGGGCGCGAAGAACCCGGCCGTGAGGCCGACCAGCAGCGGAATGGCAGTGCCGCCCTGCGCGACGAGCGACGCGAAGGCGCCTTCGTAGCTGTAGGAAAGGCCGAGCGCGCAGATGACCCAGGCGGCCGAGAACACGCCGGCCACCGTATAGGGCGTGCGCGAGGGACGCCGTTGCAGCGACTGCAGGACGTGGCCGATATTGGCGCGGTCGTCGTTGGCGGCGACCGTCGACGACTTCAACCGCGCCGGCCGCTCCTCGCGCGACGCCGCGGCCGCGCCGGGGGATTCGATGAAGAGGTCTTCGTCGGTCGACGAGCGAATCTGTTCACGCTGGGCGGTCAGGTTCGGCTTTGACTCCGGCGCGCGCGTGTCGAGCGCGTCCTGGATGGCCGACAGCGCGACTTCGGTCGGGTCCTTGGACTTCTTCATGTTGTTGCCCATCTCGGTCGTCGCTTTGTCGTACGCTGGACCACGACCGCGACCGGCGATTGCTCGCACGGCACGCGCCACGGGCGTGTATTTTTAGGGCAACGGGTGTCGCTGCCAGCCGCTTGGAGGCCCCCTGCCACGCCGGTATCCTAACGTTTGAATGGGCCTAGATAAACCAATTTGGTAACGTCTGTTTAATCAACGTTAACAAGGCGACATCATGGACTCCGACCGGCGCGATCCGGAATCCCCTAACGCCCGCAGGGATTTGAGCGATGTTTCCAAACCCGAACCTGGGCAGCATGACGTCACCAATGCGGCGGCTATGCGACCGAGTAATCCACAGCGTCGTTACCTTGAGCGCGGACTCGACCAGCCAGGAGGTAAGCTACCCTTGTTCGATCGCGACGGCCGCCAAGTGCCGCGCAAGACCATCGAAGCCTGCATTGCCAACGGCTGGGCAGAGCCGTGGACGACCAATCCGATCAGGCCTGATTGGCTGGTCTGTCGCCTGACCGCGGCGGGATATCGGGTGCTCGGCGAAACGCCGCCGCCGCCGACCCGCAAGTAAACCTATCTTTCACCATTGTGGTGTTTGGCTGCGCGGCGGATCGGCGTTTACCCTGTTTTGCCGGGTGGATGCCTATCCTGCGGGTCGGCGAGGACAACGAGGCTCCCGGATGGCAGTCATACATCAGCACCGTGCGCCCACGGTGGGCAGGTCCATTGCGTCGCATGTCGGCGAGGAGCCGCTCGATCTCAAGCATCTGTTCCGGATGACGCTCGGCGACCACGGTCTCGAGCGCGAGGTGCTCGAACTGTTCGATCGCCAGGTCGGAATGCTCATTGACCGCATCGGTACCGTCGATGCCGCAAGCGTGCCGGCGCTTGCGCATACGCTCAAGGGCTCGGCGCGCGGCGTCGGTGCGTGGCCGATGGCGCGCGCGGCGGAAGCCGTGGAAGTGGCGCCGCCTGGCGAACTCGCGCTCGCGGTTGCAGCCCTTGCGCGAGCGGCCAGCGAGGCGCGCGCCGCGATCGCCGAGATTCTCCAGTTCGCGTGATCGGGCGTCGCCCGCTGCGGTACTGCCGCTGCGTCCGGACCATCGCGCCCGCCGCAACGGTGCACTGGCGCCGTCCGCCGCGAGCCTATATAGGATGCGCGTCCGGACCAGCGCCGGGCAGCTCACCCCAGAATGCGCACACCGTAATGCCGAAAATCACATTCATCGACGCCGCGGGCGTCTCCCACGCGGTCGAGGCCGAGGTTGGGTCGACCGTCATGGAGACGGCGATCCGCAACGGCGTTCCCGGCATCGAGGCCGAGTGCGGCGGCGCGTGCGCCTGCGCGACCTGTCACGTCTATGTCGACGAGACCTGGCGTGAGATCGTCGGCGGCCCCTCGCCGATGGAGGAGGACATGCTCGACTTCGGCTACGACGTGCGGCCGAGTTCGCGCCTGTCGTGCCAGATCAAGGTCACGGATGCGCTCGAGGGCCTCACCGTCACGGTGCCGGAGCGGCAGGCCTGATCTGCGCGCCGCGCGCCCGTTATTTTCGCCTTGAGTCCAAGGGGTTGCCGGCTCCTCCCGACACCGGGCGCGATCGCCATATTGGCCTCTTCCCCCGCGCCGTGGGCCCGGCTAGACAAGCCCCGGAAAATCAGGGCTGCGCGGTTCCTGAGCACGCGAGGGTGCGCTCGGGCGTGTGGTCGTGTCGGCGCCATCGGCGCGGCGTATGAGATTGCAAAGGATTGTGAACACGATGCGAGCTGTGAACGAACCAATCAAGACCGACGTGCTCATCATCGGCGCCGGACCCTGCGGGCTGTTCGCGGTGTTCGAGCTCGGGCTGCTCGACATGAAGACGCATCTCGTCGACATTCTCGACAAGGTGGGTGGCCAGTGCGCCGAACTCTACCCCGAGAAGCCCATCTACGACATTCCCGGCATCCCTTACGTCACGGGCCACGGCCTCACCGAGGCGCTGATGGCGCAGATCAAGCCGTTCAACCCGACCTTCCATCTCGGCGAGATGGTGGAGACGATCGAGAAGGTCGGCGATCCGCTCTTCCGGGTGAAGACCGACGCCGGCAAGGTGTTCGAGGCGAAGGTCGTGGTGATCGCGGCCGGCGGGGGGTCGTTCCAGCCGAAGCGGCCGCCGGTGCCGGGCATCGAGGCCTACGAGGGAACCTCGGTGTTCTACGCGGTGCGCAAGATGGACGCCTTCCAAGACAAGCGTCTCTTGATCGTCGGCGGCGGCGACAGCGCGCTCGACTGGACGCTCAACCTCCAGCCGATCGCCAAGCGCGTCACCCTGATGCACCGGCGCGACCAGTTTCGCGCCGCGCCCGACAGCGTGAACAAGATGAAGGCGCTGGTGGCGGAGGGAAAGGTCGACCTCAAGCTCGGCCAGGTCACGGCGCTGGTCGGCGACGGCGGACAGATCACCGCCGCCCAGTGCAAGCCGGACAAAGGCGATCCCTACACGATCGAGTGCGACGCGATGCTGCCGTTCTTCGGGCTCACCATGAAGCTCGGGCCGGTCGGCGATTGGGGGATCAAGCTCGAGGACGATCTCATCCCGGTCGAGACCGCATCGTTCGAGACCAACATTGCGGGCATCTTCGCGATCGGCGACATCAACACCTATCCGGGCAAGCTCAAGCTGATCCTCTGCGGGTTCCATGAAGGCGCCCTAATGGCGCAGAAGGCCTATCACTACGTCTATCCGGACAAACGCCTCGTGTTCCAATACACGACGTCGTCGACGAGCCTGCAGAAGAAGCTCGGCGTGAGCTGATCAGACCAAACAAGGTCGGCCTTCCTCTCACCTCGGTGCGGCCTGCGGCAGGCCGGGCGGTGGCGCCGGTGTGTATGGCACGTCAGGCGCGTCAGGCGCAGTCGGCGCCGGTGGCTGCGGCGACGCCAGCGGCGCCAGCGGCGCCACGGTGATCGCGCTGGTCTCCGGCGCGAGGCGGAGCACGGTGCGCGCGGTGGCAAGCGCCGCATCCGCCATCGCGGCGTAGCCTTCGGCGGTCGGATGGATCGCGCCGCCGTAGACGGCGGACAGGATCCCCCAGGTCGCATCGTGCAGGTCGCTCGGCTGCATGGTCGACGACACGCCTTCCGGGAAGGTCATTGCGGTGAAATAGCTGTCGTTGGCGGTGCGAATCCACCGCGCGCGCGGCGCATAGGCGCGAAACTCGCTCGCCGTGAAATTGCACACCATCGGATCGTTCGCGCCGTCGACCGGGTTGTCGGCAAAGCTCTTGCCGTCAGGCGAGAAGCATTCGCGGTCGAACTCGGGATCGGTATCGGCGCGCGCGCACAGGCCGTGCTGGGCGAAGGCCGCCTGGTGCGAATCGGCGAACGACATGGCGTCGGCAGCGGAGCAGGCGCCGCCCGTGCAGGTCGCGAGCGCCTTGATGATCGGCAGGAAGCGGTTCTCGACGAACAGCGTCACCTTGCTCAGCCGCTGGCCATTGGCCGTGAAGGCGGGGTGGACGTCGAAGCCGTCGCGGCCGCCGCTGCACGGGCCGCCGTCGGGGCTGAGCGCCGGATTGCCGTAGGAGGTGAACACCACCTTGTCGAGGTTCCTGCCGATCAACGGTTTGAGTGCAGCGCGCAGCCGCGCGAAGCTCGCTGGCAGCGCCCGGTCGAGCACGGATTGCGCCTCCTCGACCGATGCGATCACGCCGCTGCGCCGGGCGAGCACGCGTTCGGCCGTCGAGTCGATGATCACGTCGGCGACGAGGCCGGAGAAATTGATATCGTTGGCACCGATCGTCAGGAACACGAGATCGATCGCGCGGTTGGGCTGAGCGCGCTGGGCGCGGACGAGGAGCTCGCGCAGCTGGCCGAGTTGTGCCGGCACCGAGGTCGGACACGACACGTTGCCGCCGCAATTGAGCTCGCGCGCCGACTGGGGGCCGAGCAATCCGACGTCGATGGTCGCGCTCGTGCAGGCGAGCGGCAGGAAGGTCACGGCGAGGTGCGGGTTCTCGATCGCGAGGCCGAGCGCGGCGCGTAGCTGGTAGCCGTAGAGCGAGCGATGGCAGGCGGCGGAAAGCCAGCGCGCCGACAGGGCCGACCATTCCGCCATGTTGGTGTCGGGCCCGCGCCCGCCGTCGCAGGCCTTGTCGCCCTTGAAGCCGACACGACCGGGTCGGAAATACTCGCTGCGCCCGGTGACGATGAAGTTGCGGAAGCAGAAGCCGTCGTCGGAGAGCGCGACCGGCCGATCCGGATCGCCTTCGCCGGCCGCGATCGAATCGCCGAGGCCGGCAATGAGCAGGTCGCGCACCGCGATCGCACCGGTTGCCCGGCGCACCGCGCCGGCCGGCGTCGCGATGTCGACCGTGACGGCAGTGGTGGCTCCGTAGCGGACGCGCAGATTGACCCCCTCCCGACAGTCGGCGGTCAGGGACTGCGGAGGCGTCTGGCCGTTGTCGAACGTCCAGGCGCAGCTGCCGTCGGCCGGCACCTGGCCGGCGAGCCGCACCGTGACGCGATGGTCGACCGGTGCGAGATAGGATTCGCGCACGCCATCGCGCACGCAGGTGTCAAGAACGCGGCCGGCACCGTCGACGCACAGTCTCGTCACCATGTCGCGCGCCCAGCCGCGGCCGTCCGTCTCCTGCGCCAGCGTCTGCTCCGCCGCGAGGATGGTGCGCCCGCTCGTCGCCGAGAGGTGGCGGTTGAAATCTTTCTCGTCACGAAAGAGCCGGAAACGGTTCCGGACCTCCCAGGCGACGGTCACATCGGTCGCGATCTCGACCGGCTGCGGCGCGACCTGATCTGGCGCGTCCTGATCTGGGACCTGACCTGGGACCTGGCCCGGCTGGGGCGTGCCCTCGGCCGGCTGGGGTGCGATCTGCGCGGCGACCGGGGCGCCATGCAGCAACAGGACCGCAAGCAGGCCGATCGCCATGCGGCGGAACACAAGTTTACGCATCGGAGTCTCGTGGAATGTCCGGGCCCATGGGGGGATCACTGGGGATCACCGCACCCTGTGATCGCTTCACGACCCGGCTATGCGCGGCAAGATCGCGGCAACACCATGACGCGCGCGCGCCGAATGCGGCGGTCAGCTCATCACTTTTGGCAACGGTCCAGGAGAAAGCGGTTATTCGCCGCACGCGGGCGAGGGCGATTGGCCGGCAGCGGTCGGCGCGACATTGGCGGCGCCCGTCAGCCTCACTTCTTCAGGCCGGCTGCCTGGGCTGCGACCGTCCAGCGCTCGACGTCGGTCGCGATGGTGCGGGCGAAATCCTCCGGGCTCCCGCCGAGCCGGTCGAAACCCTGGGCCCGGAGGCTCGCCACCACCTCGTCCGCCTTGAGCGCCTCGTTGACGGCGCGCCCGAGCTTGTCGATGACCGCCTGCGGGGTACCTACCGGCGCCATCAGGCCGAACCAGATGCTGGTATCGAAGTCGGGCAGTCCGGCCTCGGCCATGGTCGGCAGGTCGGGCGCGACGCTCGGGCGCTTCGACGTCGCCGAGGCCAGCGCCTTGAGCGTGCCCGCCTTGATGTGCGGCATCACGGCGGAGGCCGGCGAGAACATCATCGAGGTGCGGCCGGCGAGCAGGTCGGTGACCGCCTGCGGGCTGCCCTGATAGGGCACGTGCACGGTCTTGATGCCGGCGCGAGCGTTGAACAGTTCGCCGGCGAGGTGCGGGGCCGCGCCGACCCCGGTCGAGGCATAGAGGATCTGCCCGGGCTTCTCCTTGGCGAGCGCGATCAGTTCCTGCACACTGGCGACGCCGAGCGAGGGATGCACCACGAGGATCACGGGCGCGGTGGTCGCGAGGGCGATCGGCGCAAAATCCTTGACGAAGTCAAATCCGAGATTGGGCTGAATCACCGCGTTGGTGAGGTTGGCCGAGGTGCCGATCAGCAGCGTATAGCCGTCCTTGGCGGCATGCGCGGCGAAATCGGCGGCGAGGCTCGAGCCGGCGCCGGGCTTGTTCTCGACCACGAATTGCTGGTTCAGGATCTGGCTCATGCGGCCGGTCAGCACCCGCGCCGTGATGTCGGCGGCGGCGCCCGCCGTGAAGCCGACGATCACCCGCACCGGGCGCGACGGATAATCATCGGCGCGCACGGGTGCGCCCGCGAGGCAGATCGCCGCGATCGCAGCGAGCCGGAACAATATCGTCATGTATCGCCCTCCAGATTGCGCGGCTATTTCTTCAGTCCGGCCGCCTGCGCGACGCTGTCCCACCGCTTCATCTCGCTCGCGATGTAGTGCGTGAACGCGTCCGGCGTGCCGCCGAGCAGATCGATGCCCTGCGGTCGCAGCGCCTTGTCGACCGACTCGGACTTCAGCGCCTCGTTGACCGCGGCCGCGATCTTGTCGACCGCCGCGCGCGGCGTGCCGGCCGGCGCGAGCAGGCCGAACCACAGCCCGGTGTCGAAGCCTGGCAGTCCGGCCTCGCCCATGGTCGGCACCTCGGGGGCGATCGCGGCGCGCTTCGCCTCGGTCGCGGCGAGCGCGACGAGCTTGCCGTCGTGCACGTGCTGGATGACGGTCGAGGCGGGCGTGAACAGGACCTGGATGCGATCGGCGAGGAGGTCGGTGAGCGCCTGGGCGCTGCCGCCGTAAGGCACATGCACCATCCTGACGCCGGCGAGCACCTTGAACAGCTCACCGGCGAGATGCGTGCCGGTGCCGACGCCTGAAGAGCCGAACGACAGCGAGTCGGGCTTCGCCTTGGCGAGCGCAATCAGCTCCTTGACGGATTTGACGCCGAGCGAGGGATTGACGACGAGCAGGTTCGGAATGGTGGAGACCAGCGCGATCGGCTCGAAATCCTTGACGAAGTCGAAATTGAGATGCGGCGTCACCGCCGCATTGATCGGCTGTGAGATGGTCGCCATCAGGATCGTGTAGCCGTCCTTCGACGCGTGCGCGACGTAGTCGGCCGCGAGGCTCGACCCGGCGCCGGCCTTGTTCTCGACCACGATCTGCTGGCCGAGGATCTCGCCCATGCGTGCGCCGACCACGCGCGCCGTGATGTCGGCGCCCGATCCCGGGCCGAAGCCGACGATGATGCGGATCGGGCGGACCGGAAAATCATCTGCGCGCGCCGCAAGCCCTGACACGGCGCACACGACGGCGCAGGCGATTCCAAGCGCGATCATTGGCGCAGAGCGTCGCATCGGCGGTTCCTCCCTGAAGCACTCTTTGTTCTGTGTCGCCTGCAACTTTGCCGAAGTCGAGCCCGCGGGTCCACCGTCCCGGTCAACACGCCGCAGCGGCGGTCGGGCCCGGTCGCGGCCGCCGGGCGACGGACGGCGCGGGGCGGTGTAAAATATGGACGACCCCAAGGGGTGCCCGATGTTCGTCACCTTCTTCCATGAACTCAAGTCGGCCGGCCTGCCGGTGACGCTGCGCGAATATCTCACGCTGATGGAGGCGATGCAGGCCGATCTCGCCTCGCGCCGGGTCGAGGACTTCTACTATCTGTCGCGCGCCGCGCTGGTGAAGGACGAGCGCAATCTCGACAAGTTCGACCGCGTGTTCGGCAAGGTGTTTCAGGGCCTGGAGCTGATGGCGCAGGCCGTCACGATCGAGATCCCGGCCGAATGGCTCAAGAAGATCACCGAGAAATATCTCAGTGAGGAGGAGAAGAACCAGATCGAGGCGATGGGCGGTCTCGACAAGCTCCTGGAGACGCTGCGTCAGCGCCTCGCCGAGCAGAAGGGCCGGCATCAGGGCGGCAGCAAGTGGATCGGCACCGCCGGCACATCGCCCTACGGCGCCTACGGCTACAATCCGGAGGGCGTGCGCATCGGGCAGGACCGCAACCGCAACTTCCGCGCCGTCAAGGTATGGGACAAGCGCGAGTTCAAGGATCTCGACGACGAGGTCGAGCTCGGCACCCGCAACATCAAGATCGCGCTGCGCCGGCTGCGCAAATTCGCGCGCACCGGCGCGCCCGACGAGCTCGATCTCGACCACACCATCCGGGAGACCGCGCACAAGGGCTATCTCGACATCCACATGCGGCCGGAGCGGCACAACGCCGTCAAGGTGCTCCTGTTCTTCGACGTCGGCGGCTCGATGGACTGGCACATCAAGACCACCGAGGAGCTGTTTTCGGCGGCGCGCACCGAGTTCAAGCACATGGAGCATTTCTACTTCCACAACTGCCTCTACGAGCGGGTGTGGAAGGAGAACCGCCGGCGCTACGATCACACGACCCCGACCTGGGACGTGCTGCACACCTATGCGCACGACTACAAGGTCATCTTCGTCGGCGACGCGTCGATGAGCCTCTATGAAATCGTGATGCCGGGCGGCTCGGTCGAGCACATGAATCCGGAGCCGGGCGAGGTGTGGATGGCGCGAATGACGCGCACCTATCCGTCCTGCGTGTGGCTCAATCCGGTGCCGGAGAGCCAGTGGGACTACACGCAGTCGATCCGCGCCATGCACCAGCTCATGGGCGGACGGATGTATCCCTTGACGCTCGAGGGGCTCGACCGGGCGATGCGGGAATTGGTACGCTGAATTGTCTCGCACTCCGTCATGCGCGGGCTTGACCCGCGCATCCATCTCCTTCGAAAATCGATGGATCGCCGGGTCAAGCCTGGCGATGACGACTAACGAGTGATTTCAGCATACAGATCGCGCCATTCTGGATTGGCGGACAAGATCAGGTCGATCTTCCATTCGCGCGACCAATGCTTGATGTTTTTCTCGCGTTGAATGGCCGCGAGTACCGTGTCGTGGGCCTCGTAGTAGACCAGCATCTTTACGCCGTATTTTTTCGTGAATCCCGGAGCCAGGCCTTCGCGATGCTCGTAGACACGGCGGACGAGATTGTTCGTGACGCCGACATAAAGCGTGCCGCCGGGGCGGCTTGCGAGGATATAGACCCAAAAGCTGCTCATTGTCCGGCGATGGATCACCGGGTCTCGCCGCTGCGCGGCGGCCCGGTGATGACGCAGCCGCTGCTTCCCGGCACATACGCCATCTCGCGCGCGAGCTTCGCCAATTCGCATCCCTCGCAATAGCGCGCATCCTTGTAGTCGATCCAGTTGTGCGCGTAGATGCGCTCGCTTGGAATGCCGTAGCGCTCC
>Ga0126379_10001705_pt1 | contig 13610 bp, 17 predicted proteins | sample PanSoiMetPlot_24_FD_92640 | JGI IMG/M metagenome (GOLD analysis project Ga0126379, IMG submission 92640) | Tropical forest soil microbial communities from Panama - MetaG Plot_24 | ecosystem: Environmental > Terrestrial > Soil > Tropical forest > Bulk soil | place: Panama | collected 2016-02-17 | reverse complement strand
GGCTTGTCGTTGACCCGCGCGCCCTTCCACGCCTTGCGCCAGATCCCGTTGGCGAATTCGAGGTAGGTGCGATGCACCGCGAGCATGCCGCCGCGGCCGGCGATGCAGGCGACCATAGCCGGCATCGCGACGCCCTCGGGATTGGCCCAGCATCTGGGATCGAAGCGCAGCGAGTGCGGCGGGCCGTCCTTCAGCTTGAGTACATCGATGCCGCGCTGCATCAGGTAGAGCGATGCGGGATCCTTGCCGCTGAGCGGCTGGGCGCCGAGATAGATCGCCTTGGCGCTGTCGCGATGGCGCTGTTCGCGGGCGCGATCTTCCTCGTCCTGCTTGCGCCGGTTCTCGGCGAGGGCGGCGATCTGTTTCGGATCGGGCGCGAGGTCCGAGCCGATCTCAAGCCCGAGCCAGTCGCGGGCCCACAGGAACGCCTTGCGGTTTTCTTCCTTGCTGTGACCGCCGTACTCGAACTCGGCGATCAGGCTGATGAGATCGCCGCCTTGCTTCTTGGCCTCGGAGTGCTGCGAGAAATCCTTCCACATGCCGCGGTCAGTGCGGATCGAGAAGCTCGTAAAATTGCCCCCACGGCGATAGTCCTTGACCCACAGGTTATGACCGTCGCGGCGGAATTCGAGGCGCAGCGCCTCGCACAACCGTTCCACCCTCTGCCGCAGCATCTCGTTGATATCATCGCCGCTGTAGCGATGGGCTATGGCCGGTCCTCCCATGCCTTCTTGCTGTAGTGCTCGAGCTGGCGATAGTGGATCTCGCCCATCGGCTGGCCAACCGCGAGATTGGTCAGCGCGACCGAGCACGGCCGCACATCCTCGGGATAGACCGACAGTATGAAGCCGACCCGGGCTGGCGCCGGGCTCGAGATCTCGACCAGCCGCTTCACGACAGGTGTCATCTCCTCGATCTTCTTCTGCAGCGGATGGGCGAGAATGCGCCGGCCGTGATCGCCGAGCTGGTTGGTCAGAAGCGTCGCGGCCCGCGTCGCATCGACATTGTCCAGATAGATGAAGGCGTGCCGGCTGAGATCGAGATCGAAGGCGACGAACAGCCACTCGAGCTGGATGCGCTCCTTGAATGGGTTGAGCGAAGTCTCGAGGTAGCGGCGGATGTGGCCTTGATTGTTATCGTTGATCAGCTTCATTTCATCGACTCCAGACGCCATAGATCGCCAGCGTCCACAGCGACAGAAGCATCAGGCAGATCCCGACGACCTCGCCGTTCAGCACCCGGGCTCGCAACGGGCTGGGATGCAGCTGCCAGCGCCGATAGTCGATGGCGAATATGATGAATCCGAGCAGGAAGACGGTCGTTGTCAGAAGCCAGATCATGCGGATTTCTCCTTTCGTCGGGTTTCGCGGCGCAAGACCTCGAGGAACATCGCCCGCATGCGGTGAAGCTCGGCGAACTCGCCGGGTTTCAGCCGGCCAAAGCCGGCGCCGACATCGCCGTGCTGGAGCCAGTGCCACAGCAGCAGCCAGTGATCGCGCGGCAGCGTGATCGAGATCAGCTCGACGTTCGGGCGCCGCGTCACTTGCGGTACCTGCGCTGGGCCTTGAGCTCTAGGTCGCCCTTGATGGTGAGCGCCATGACGTAGAGTGCCTCGCCATCGGCCGAGGTGCCGAAATCCTTCTGCTCGATCAGGCCGCGGTCGAGCATCAGCTCGACATCGTGAACCAGCGTCTTGAACTCCTTGCCGGCGGCGACCGCCTCGAGCATGTCGACCTGATGTTCAGTTAGGCGCAGCATCGTTGCCTCCTTCCATCAGCAGGTTTGCAAGCATCTGGCTGTTGCCGGCGGTCATGTAGAACAGGAGCTCGATGCGGTCATCGATGCTGAGGGTATTGAACTGCTCGGCCCAGCGGCGGGCATCCTCGTGGGTGCGGTAGTGGGCGAGCGCCTCCTGCGGCGCTCCGGTCAGCGCGTGCATTAGAACGACTCCTTGGTCGGCGGCGTGAAGTGGTTGCCCCGAAACCAGCGCACCTGCTTGGTGTCCTGATCGACGATCAGCGTGCCGTCGCTGATCATGCCGACCATCAGTTCCTCCATATGCTCCCACGCATTGGGCAAGCTCTCGTGCAGCAGGCGCTGCAGATCCATCTCGGCCTGCGGCAGCGTGCGCCGCCGCGCCATCGCCTTGTGTGCCACGAGCTGGAGGAAGAGCGCGGTCACGACGGCGAGGCCCTCGTCGAAGGTGAGACCCTCGTCGACAAAGAGCTGGGTGATCTTGGCCATCACCCGTTTGATGTCGCGCGATTTCATCATCAGCAATCTCCCCCGCCGTTCTCCTCCCGGCCCTTGAACGCGCGGATCACCTTCTCCTCGTGCGCCGTCAGCGGCTCGGCGCTGAAAACGCCTCCGGTCTCACGGCGCACCGGCCGCATCGCGAAATTCTCGAGCCGCTTGATCCTGAACTCGAGATCCCAAACTTTCTTCTGTAGGCGCTCGAGCGCGTTCATCGCGTCGCTCGTCAGTGCCGACCAGTTGGCGATCAGCTGATAGATCGGCGGCTGGTTCGAGCCGAGGCCGCTGGTGTATTGGTCGGTCAGTTCTTTTTCGAGTGCGGCGACGCGGGTCGCAAGGTCCGCTTCCGGGTTGGCGCGGTATCCCTCATCCCATCCGTACTGCTCCTTGTCAGGCATCGGCTCGTCCTTTCCTTGGTTAGAAAAAGGAAGCGCGCCGTGCCGTTCGCCTACAGGCTTGCTTGAGGGGGCTAGGATTGTGACGTCAAGCCCGGCGCGCTTCAGGTTCTGCCGGCGCGGGTTTGGCATACGCCGGCATTCTCGTTGCCGCCACGACCTGCAGCGGACTGATGAACTCCCTCCAGTGCGGTGCGCGCTCACCGAGCACGCCGAAAAAATCGCGACCGTGTCGGCGGTCGCGAAAAACGTAGTTGCGGTATTCGAGCATCTCGAGCGAGCGCCGCGCGCTGGTCTCGCCGGTCCGCATCGAGGCGGCAACGGCGTTGCAGGTTGCGAGCTCGATCCCGAGCAGGCGCACCGTTGTCCACACAATCGGGGTGCGCGCCTCGGTGACGGTGATGATGCCGAGCTCGAGGCAGTGCAGGGCTTCGCGCGGCAGCAGCTCGTGGCCGTAGCGGCGCACCCAGCGCGAATAGGCGAAGCGGCGGAAGTCATGATCGACGATCTGCCGGCCGGAGACGCCGCTCGGGTAGCGATGGATCTCGCCGCCCTTGGCGAAGTAGAGCTCGATGGCGGCGAGGATCGCGACGTCGCGGATCATTTGGAGCTCTCGCGGCTCCATGCCCGTGCCGCCGGCCCGCCGGTCAGCGGCGGCTCGGGCCGGCGCCGCGGCAGCACATCGCGCAACCGCTGGTCGGCGGCTTCGATGATCGCGCCGAGCAGGGTTGCAGAGTTCTTGCAGGTGGTGAGCGCCGCCCACGGCATACCGGCATGCACGAGGTCGTTGACGATGCCGAGCTTGGCCTGCACGGCGTCGCGCGCGGCGCGCCATCCCTCGTCGTTGACGGTGTCGACCTCGGGTGTGTCGTCGCGGAAAATCCGCGCCGAGCCGTTGTTGCCGGGGGCATCGTTGTCGAGACCAAAGGCAATGACGTCGTTATGTTTGAGCCAGATAACGGCGCAGAAGCCGTAGCCCGCGTGCGGAATATGAAACTTGATCTTGCGGGTGCCCATCGCACCTCCCCTCGGAACGGCTCAAGTTCTCTCGTCCGACGCATGCGCGATCATCTGTACACCAACAAATGATCGTCGCGTTCATTGGCGACTCGCCACCGAATGTTGTCAATTCCAGACACTTGGGCGGAAGGATTCACCATTCGGCATGAGCACCTTGATGTTCGGATTACACGAGCTAAGATCGCAGTAACGTTTCACGTGAAGCACCGACGCAGAGCGGTGAAAAAAAATACGTGAAACCGTTGCGTTGCGTAGTTTCCGGATGACCTGAAGGCCGGGCTAGGTCGAGCCATCCGACAACAAAGAACTGTCAGCGGCCACGCAGGCGACGATCTCCGGTGGCGAGACGGCGCCGCGTGGATGCGGTTGTCAACCGGAGGAACCTATTGCCATGAGCCTGTTCGACGACGACAAGACCTATCGCATCCCCGAGATCGCCGAGACGATCTGGGATCGCCGCCCGGAGTGGTTCTATCGCAACCGCTTCAAGCTGCAGAAAGAGGCGTTTCCCAAGCCTATTTCGCGGGTCGGCTATCCCCGCTATCTCGGCAAAAGCCTCAACGAATGGTGCGAGCGCAAGCAGGAAGAAGACGCCGAGAACGGCAAGACCAATACGACCTCGTTCGATATGGCCGAGCGCACCAAGGCACTTCGCGAGAAGGCTAGACGTAGAAGGGCGGAGGACGCAGGGAATGATCCAGAAGATGATGATAGCACTAGATAATCGCCAAGATCTGGCGTAAGGAGAATGCATCCAAGTCTCACCGTCTCACCTGCGAAACGACCGAAAGGATCATTGCCATGCTCGTAACCAAGAAGCCGTCCGCCGCGGTGGTGCTGCCTGCCAAGGTGCCCTACCTGATCGTGCGCCGCGGCAAGTATCGCTATCAGCGTCCCGGCCAGAAGGGCTTCAATCTGAGCGAGGCGGGCCGCGAGCTCCGCGCCGACATCGCCGACGACTACTTCGTCGCCGCCCGTCTCGTGCTCAAGCTCAACGCCGATCACACCAAGGGCCTGAAGCCTCTGCCCAAGCCGGTGCCCGGCGATCACACGATGGAGGAGCTGGTCGAGCGCTACAAAGCGAGCGTCTATTTCCTCAAGACACGCGACGGCCGGCCGCGTCCCGAGAAGACCCAGATCAGCTACAGCGATTTCTGCAAGGTGCTGCTCAACGAGGACAACTTCCGCGGCGCCCGGCTCAGCGAGATCGAGGCGATGGACCAGCTCGAGCTCGCCGATCACTTCGCCACCATTCAGGAAGACAGTGTCTCGCTCGGCTTCCATCTCCACGCCATGTTCCGCCTTCTGCTCAACGTCGCCATCAAGCTCAAATGGATCCGCTACAACCCCGCCTCCAAGCTGCACGGCATCACCAATCCGGCGGGGCGCAAGACGACATGGAGCGATGACGAGATCGCGACCTACATCGATGCCTGCAAGTTCGTCGGCCGCGAGTGCCAGATCGATGCGCTGGTCTTCGCGCTCGTCACCGGGCAGGGCGTCAGCGACATCGTCAACTTCCCGATGTTCGAGATCGCCGCCGGCTACATCCAGCTGCCGCCGCGGCGCAAGACCGGCAACGTGCCGTTCGCACCCTTGGCACCACTGCTGACGGATCGCCTCGAGCTGATCGCGGCGCGCCGCGAGGCGCTCAGGCGCGACCTGCCATGGGCGAACGCCCAGCTGATCTCGACCAGCACCAACGATCCCTATCCGCAGAAGGCGTTCATGGCGACGGCGCGCGCCATCCGCTATCTCGCGGCCGGCGATCTCGAGCGCTATGCGACGCGCGCCGACTGGCGCTCGCAGACCCTGCCCGATGTCCGCTCGCTCAAGGAGCTGCCGTTCAAGACCATGCCGTCGCTCGCCGGCAAGCACTTCCACGACCTGCGTGCCACCGCCGTGACGCGCTATCTGATGTCGGTCGGTACCGAGGTGCAGGCGATCATCACCGCGCATGCGCTGCAGAATGTCAGCCGCGCGGTCGACCTGAACTACTTCCATCGTCAGGGCAAGCTGGTCGCCGAGTCCAAGGCCCATGCCGCGTGGGATGAGCTCTATGCGCGGCTGAAGCCGCATCTCAATCCGCGTCACCTGAGACGGGTGGCCTGATCGCAGCCAAAGGAGACTGGAATGCCGGACTGGTCCAAGCGGGGGAATTCGTACCACCATGTCGAGAAGGATGGGATCATCGATATCATCCGCACGCTGGCGCAGGAGCAGGGCGGTCAGGCGCTCAAGCACAAATATCTGCAGGAGCTGTCCTACGAGTCGGGAATCTCCGTTTCGACATTGCACGCATGGTTCGGCGGAAAGACGGTCAGGCCGCAGCACCTGACCGTAAAATTCGTGCTCGCCGCCTTGGGCTGCAAATACCAAGTGGTGCGCAACGATGGCCGGGTGGTGCGCGGGAGTGAGCGGCTATGAGAGCGAACCCGAAAAAACTCGCCAAGAGCTGTCCGCCGAAATTGCGCGCGCTCCTGAAGGCGGTGCATTACGAGTACCAGAAGGCGGCGGATTACGCCGGGCTGTCGAAGTCGTTCATCGCCAATGTCGCGCGCGGCAGCGGCAAGTACAGCTCGATGTCGCCGCAGTCGCTCGAGCAGGTCGCGGCCGGGCTCGCGCTTTTCAAGGCGGGCGAGCCGCCGCCCGCGCGCATCAAGGGCCGCGGTGCGCTCAGCCGTCGCGCAGGTGCGGCTGCGACCACGGCCGTGACCGGCTTCGCCGTCGTGATCGCGTCGACCAAATCGGTCGAGGCGGTGTTCGATGCCGGCGAGAAGATCGCCGGGCGCTGGGTGTTCAAGACCAAACTGCAGAAGGGCCAGTGGCTGCTGATCCTGCATCATGAGGATCCGGTGATGCTCGCGATGTTCGCCGATCTCGCCCGCCTCGTCGCCGATGTGGTGACACCGTGAGCTGAAAGGAGCTCGTGCGATGGCAAAGAAAAAACTGGTTCACCGGCCATGTCCGCATTGCGGCGGCACCGGCAAGATCGACGGCCCGCCGATGATCGGCGACCTGATCTACCACTATCGCAGCGAGAAGGGGATGACGCGCGAGCAGCTGGCCGATGCGGCGCATATCGATCCCAAGCGGATCGAGGCCTATGAGCGTCGCTTGGGCGATGCCCAGCCGAGCCTCTCGACGCTGAGCCTGATCGCCAAGGCGCTCAAGGTCGACCTGAAGGATCTGATCCCCGATGGCTATGTGCCGCCCAAGAGGCGGCGACCGGGGCCGCACACCTCGATGCGCGATTTCGAGCGCGCGCGCCGGGAGGGCGATCACTGAACAAGGGGCGATGGGGCGATCACAACAGGCAAGGAGGAGACCATGCCGACGCACATCGATGGAATGCCGATTTTCAACGCCAAGAAGCCGCTCGAGCTCGAGATCCTGCCGGCCGACTGCAAGGGCGATCCCAAGGATCCGAGCGACTGTGCGGTGGCGCGCGCGGTCAAGCGGGTGATGCACGCGCTCGAAGTGCGCGCCCATCTCTCTGCCATCGTGTGGCGGACCAACAATGTCAGCTGGACGCGGGCGCGCACTCCGGCGGCGATGCGGGTGCAGATGATCGTGCTCGATCAGGGCGGACGGTTTCAGCCGGGGCACTACTATCTGGCGGTGATGGGGCCGCGCAAATCGAGCGGCCGGGCGCAGGGCTCTTCGACCAACCGCAAGGGCAATGGCGGACCCAAGCGCCGCCCGCCGATGGTGCTGAAGGATGTGCGGATGGAGCTGACCTGAGCGGGCTGCGACAGGTTGTCCCTACGGGCGACGGTCCTTACGTCAGGTTGATGACACCGCTACCACATTTGGGGGACTCCGCGCTTCGCAGGATCGCTGGGCGGCGATTCACCGCCACCCGGCTACCCAGACAAGGGAAGGGGTACCCGTGGCTCCAGCCTCGAGAATGGGTGGACACAGCGTCAGGTTCCCATCCATGCGGACTCCGCCCGACTCCTGTCGTAGGACCTCGCCTGACACGATGCCTACAAAGGGAAACGCCCGCGGCCGATTTCGCGACCGCGGGCGTCCATCCAAGTTCTCAATTCGGCCGTCTCACCAACCGAAAGGAAGGCTCGAGCCTAGCGAACCGGTGGCTGGCGTCAAGCCAAACTTAGGGCTGCAGTCAGGGCAAATGGGACGCAGGTCGGTCAGGAGCAGGGCAGAGATGTCACAGGCTGGCGGGGCGGCGGGCGGAGCAAAACGGTGAGAACGGAGCTGGGACGGAGGGAGTACAAATCGGGGCGAAGGGAGTTGTACAAAGTTGTACGCCGGGCGGAAAAGCCCCAAAAATCGTTCCCCTTGGTCAAGAAAAAACCCAGCAATTCCGGCATTTTGCCGTTCGGTACGTCTAACTTTTAATCAGAGGGTCGATGGTTCGATCCCATCCGGGCTCACCACTTTAAGCCAATAAAATCGGGCCTTAGATGAAAAGCAAGAAAATGTCGTCCAAGCCAAAAAGTTGTACGAGTTGTACGGCGGCATAAACATACGCCACTCGCGGTGGCGCGGCGGATCTCTTTTTCGTCGCGAGGTGCTGAGTCCTTCAATCGCCGTTCTCGCGTTGAAAGCGTTTGTCAAATTTTAAATCTGCTGACCGACAGAAATCCGCCGAGGGTTTTAATCCTGTGGCGACCGCACGTTTTGCTGCTATGTTCCGGCCGAACTTTCCTTGGTTAGGTGGTTCAACGAAGCGCCCGCCCTCGCCCGACCGGCAGGGGTGGGCGCTTCTGCTTTTGTGCCGGGCGCAGCAAAAAACCCCCGCCGGACTGCCACATGCGGCGGGGGCCGTTCTCATCAACCGTAATGTAGCCAACTGTCCTTTGGGCAGTTGCGTTCGCAGAAAACGATCTGCTGTGTGGAGTCCTTTCTTTCGTTAGGGGCTCCCCCTTAGCCGAATCATGTCACTCCGCGGCGGGCGGCACCAGTGTCGGGCCACCCGGCTTGACCGTGATCGCGGGCGGCTCCTTGGACGGCGTCAGCTCTGCGATCTGCTTCTGCAGCCTTGCGATCAGGCCTGCCTGCTGCGCCACCATGTCGAGCGCCTGATTGCGCTGCTCCCGTAGCGTGCCCAGATAGGTGTCGAGATCAACCTCGATCTGCTGTTGTGGCTGGGGGGTCTGCATCAGTGTTTCCTCTTCTCTAGGGTGGTCAGGCGCTTCGTCAGTTCTTGGATCGCGGCCAGCACATCGGGTGCGCCGAGCCTCCCGAAATCGATGCTCTGCATCGCAGGCTCCCAGACGCCATCCTCTTCAGGTGTCTTGCCGCGTCCGTCCTTCTCGCCAAACACAACATGCGGCCATAGTTCCTGCACCTCATGGGCCAGCACCATCGTCCGATATTGATCGTCGGCCTCGACCTTGAACTTGGCATGGTGGATGTGGAGCTTGTTGATCCGCGCCAGCGACCCAGCGGTGTCGGCATCGCCCTTCACATCCTTCAGCCGGTAGTCCGACGAGGTCGCATAGGCCGTTGTCGAGCCGGTGGTATTGATGTTGCCGACGATGCCGTTCGGATTGTTGAAGTACATTTTGTAGGCTGTTGCCACCGTATTGTGATAACTGCGAATGGCGACTGCGCCGCCGCTGTTGTTCACGATGTCAATCGCAATGCTCGACGGGCCGTCACCATAGACGCCAAACAATCCCGATGTCGTGGAGCTGCCGACAAACACCGAGGCATTGGAGTTGATCTGCATCGCCAACGTACTGTTGACGGCAAATCTGATCGGCGTGGACGCCCCGGTGAGAAGCAACATGCCGCCAGCGGCAGCGCCAGAACTGAGATAGCAAAGATCGGGTGCATAGGGCGCACCCGCCGAGGTGAAGCCCGCGCCTGTGAGCGTCAGGGATGCGAAGTGACCCGCGTCGTTTTGGGCGACGAACTGACTTTGCACCGCGTTCCCGGTATTGGGGTTCGTAATAAAAACCCCGCTCGCCGAGTTCACGCTTCTCTGCGCTTGGATCGTGTAATTTGGAAAAGCCCCATTGCCCGCGAAGCCGATGTCCAGACCGCCAGCGGTCAGAAAGCGCGCGACCTCGGCTTGGCTGACCATGAAGACAATCGGCTTGGAATATCCCGTGCCGATGAGCAGCCCATTGTTCTGCGTCCACGCGACAAGCTGCACCTGATCCGGTGCGTATGGCAGGGTCATGCCCGTCGCGTTCGCGTTTGAGATCAGGAGCGCTCCATAGTCGTTCGCAGCGTTCGCAACATGGACCGACGCCGATGCCTGCCCGGTGCCCGCGTAAGTATTGTTGACACTTATCGCCAATTCCCCGGAACTGATGCTCTTTGAAATCTGCAAGGCCACGTTGTAGCCGGGATCAGGGATCGCACCGAGGCCGAGATAGCCCCGCGCATCCATGTGCGCCTGCTCGACACCATGCACCATGAAATGCAGGATGCCGCTCGAAACCGCGTTGGTGCCAACCGTCAGCCCGCCTGCGCCGCTCGCGAACAGAATACCGGCATCGGCGCGCAGCGCCGGATCAGCGGTCCAGCCGGTGCCCTGTATCTGCAACGAGATTTCGCTGTTGTAGTTGGTCGCGCTGATCTTGGTCGCGGCGGTATTGCCGGTGCTGCTGTTCGACCATGTGAACCCGACGCTCGTATAATCGTTCGCACTCCCGACGACGGACACCTTGCTCGGCAGCGAAATGACCTGTTGCCCCGCAGGCGAGAGCGGCGACACGTTGATCTGGTTCGCCGTGCCGACAAGCGACAGGATCGGCCCGGCGCTGAAATTGTACCATTGCAAGCCGCTGGCATCGGCCTTCTCACCAAGCAGCATCCCGCCCGCGCCCGGCGTATTCGGCAGCACCGGATTGAAGCTCGAAAGGTCGAGTGGGTTCATCCTGACGACGCGCCCGCCCGATGTCGTTCCCGCTGGCAACGCGAAGCTCTGCTCCTGATCGACCAGCGTGCGCCGGTCCACTGCCGCCTCGACGCTCTTCGCCGGAAAGCGTCCATTCGTCGGAAAGCTCTTGTCCTGCCAATTCAGCGTCGAGCGTGCCCGATAGGCGATGTAGCCCGCTGGCAGTGCGGTATTGAACACGACGTTGCCCGATGGATAGAAGCCGGTGTCGGGATCAGGCGTGCCGGTGATCGTATAGTCGTAGGTGCCCCCGCCGTTCAGGACCGGAGGCGAACCAACCGGATTGCCGTTCGCATCGAGGACAATCGCCACGACGTCGGCCTGCGCGCGGAACGGCCATGGCAGATTGAAGGTTGTTGTCGATCCGTTACCGACATCGCTGACCGGATTGTAGTTGGCCTGAATGGTCATGGTGATGCTCCCATTGTCGGCGCCGCGAGCTCGATCCCTCGCGTCGCGCGACCTGCTGCAATCTTGCTGCTGATGCCGGCGTCATGCTGGATGAAATCGTCAGTCGCCGCTTTTTTGTAGGTCGCTTGGATCGACAGTGCCATCAGGTACTGCTGCGATGGCGACGCCGCGTTGAACTCCGCCTGCAGTCCCTTGTCGGCGAGCTGGCCGGAGACCAGCGCATTCAACGCTTCCTTCGCACCGTACATCGTGCCGCCGTAATCCATCTTGTAGCCATTGCCGGCCGAGACCCTGAGCCGGTCATAGTCCTGCGAATTGAGCGGGATCTGCAGCTGCTGCTTGCCGCCGACATTGACGTGCAGGGTGCGCGGCGGCGGCGAGGCGCCGATCCGGCCTTGCTCGGCCTCGGGTGCATATTGACGATTGTCCCAGAAGAACTTGTCGATTGGGTTTACATCCTTGGCCGGCGACAGATCGAACGGCGAGAAGGCGCGACCGACGCCACCGAGTATTCCGCCCGGGCGCTCGACCGGGTCGCCCCACACATCGCGGGTCGGCGGCATCTGGTTCGATAGGCCCGGCGTCCGCGAGGCGATGGTCTCCATCAGGCCCTGATGCGAGCGCATGAATTCGTCGAACATCCGGTCGACGCCCGACACGATCCCCGGCACCGCAAAGCTTGCTGCGAAATTGTCGAGAAACTTCGTGCCCTGCTTGTTGGGATCCGACATCGCGTCGATGAAATTACTCCACTGCTCCATGTAGGTCTTCGACAGCATCGCGTGACCAAAGCCGAGCACGAGGCTTGAGATCAGAGCTGACGTGTCATCCTCATGGGTGTAGCGCGCCATCTCCACAGTGTCGGCAAGCGCCCCGAGCGTCATGCCCATCGGCTCAACCTTGTTGTAGGAGATGGTCTGACCGCCCGGCAGCGTGATCGTGTACGGCCGGTGGCCGGCGTTCAGCCACGCATAGCGCTCGGCCGGCGTCGTCGGGCCGTTGCCGGTGACGGTCCCGTTCAGAACGAAGGGCAGAGCGGCCAGTGTCACGCCCGTCCCAAGCCCAGCTTGCGCCTGAGCGAGCGCTTTGCGCGCCCCGCCAGCGGCCATCTCTTCCTTCCACAGCGCCGATGGCAGCACGAACGGCAGCGGCGACGAGCGATAGGCAAAGCGTGCAACATTCGCCGAGATCTTCGTGAACGGCGAGATGAAGCGGCCGAGCGGAAACTCGAGGTGCTTGAGCCCGCCGACATTCGGCAGGGGAATGTTGAGGCTGTCGATCCAGTTCTGCATCGTCGCGGCCGGGCCCGAGAGCGGCTCCTGCAGGGTGTTCCGCAGTGCCCGGTTGATCGCCATCTCGTGCAGATCCTGCGGCACGACATTGCGCAGCTCGGCGGCGCGCTGGTTCAGATCCTCGAATTTGGCATTGCGACCGAGCTCGCCGACCGCCTTGCGCCACGCCCCAGCTGCAACCTCGGCGCGGTAGTTGAACACTTTGGCAAAATCATCCATCGCGCCGATCCATGTCGTCGGCATCGCCGAGCGCAGGTACTGCAGCGCCGGCCGCGTCACCTGATCGGCGGGAAAATCCGGCATGCCGTTGGCGAGGCGCGAGATCCGGTTGACGCTCGTCCCGTCCTCGAGGCTGTTGAACTCGGCGTGGAAATTGCCGGTGCCGGTACGCAGCGCCTTGCCGGCGAATTGCAGCGCCTCCTGCCATGCCGAGATATAGCCGTGGAACAACGCGGCAGTTTCGCCCGGCGCAACCGCACCGGCCGGTCCGAGCTTCTCCGCCGTATAGCGCGTCGCCAGATTGAAGACCGCGAGCGAGCTGTCGCTCGTCCCCTTCTTGACGATCACCGCCGGGTTCGACAGCAGCCAGTTGTACCAGCCGTAGAGAAGACCATCGCGGCTCGTCATGTTGCGCAGCGTCGACATGAAGCCCGACACGTTCTCGGGTCTCATGTCGGCAGTCTTGTTGATGATCTCCTCCCACGGCACATCGCTACCCGAGAGCCGGATCATCTCGGCCATGTCCTGCGCCATTTTCCCCATCGTGCCGGCGACGACCTGACGAACGCGGAAGGTCTGGCCCATCTGCCGCCCGCTCGCGTACCAGTCGTTGACGTATTTCTGGAAGATCACGCCATAGCGCTTGGCGGTGTCGTATGCCGCCGGATCGCCGGTTGCCTTGGCGGCATCCGACGCCTTCTTCAATTCGCTCGCCGCGGTCTCGAGTACCGACTTCTGCGCCATCATCGTATAGAGCGCCTGCGGATCCATCACCCGCTTCGCCATGATCTCGTCGGGCGTCAGGTTCAGACCGAGCGTGTAAGCGTGCATCTTCACGACGTCGTCGTTGATCGGGATCTGCGCAGTTTCCATGCGCTTGGCGATGTCGGTGACGATCTGGCCGATCTGATCGGGATTACTGAGCTCATCCATCGTGAGCCCGATAGGCGTCAGGCCCTTGCCGTTCAGGAAATCGTCGACCGCCTTCTCCTGATCGGGCGTCATCTTGAAATCGGGTTTCGGCTGATCGCCATTGATGCTGAAGGGCGCCGGCCGCTCACCCTCCGGCGGCACCTCGAGGCCTGCAGCAGCTGCGGGCGCCTCAGCCGCAGCGCGCGCGACGTAGACTGGCGGCTTGGG
>Ga0126379_10001702_pt1 | contig 13615 bp, 12 predicted proteins | sample PanSoiMetPlot_24_FD_92640 | JGI IMG/M metagenome (GOLD analysis project Ga0126379, IMG submission 92640) | Tropical forest soil microbial communities from Panama - MetaG Plot_24 | ecosystem: Environmental > Terrestrial > Soil > Tropical forest > Bulk soil | place: Panama | collected 2016-02-17 | reverse complement strand
TTCGCAAAACCGACCCCCGCTTGACGCCCAGCGCGCGGGGGTCTTGCCGTCTCTGCGCCCTATACCTTCTCGACGCGAAGATCACCGTTCGCATTGCGCTAGCGTCGCGCCCGATCACGAATGACAAGAACCCGCGGATGACGCTAAAGGGCTCCGTTCAGGCTCTTCTCCGCCTTTTGGGCGCTTCCGCCGGTGCCTTTTGCCGATTTCCCGCGGCTGCCCGATACTGGCAGAAGTAGGCTCGGCTGCGCCGTCGCGGACCGTGTCGAGCGCGAGCGCGTTTTGCCGGCGGACGTGGTCCGGGGGGCCGACCGGGCGCGGGCCGTGCTCCTGCCTTCCTCGGCAAGACTACGCTTCAACGCATCCATAAGATTGATGATTTGCGCCGGTTTGCGCCTGGTTGGCCGCTCGGGGAGTTTGCCGGCCAGCTTCCGTTCGATCAGCTCTCTCAGCGCAGTCTGGTAGTGATCGACGAATTTATCGGGCGCGAACTTTCGGGTTCGCCGCGCGATGATCTGTTGCATGATCGCCAGTTCGTCTTTGGCTGTTGGCCCTTCGCCGATTCCTGCGAAGAAGTCGTCGGCGGCTCGGATCTCCTCGGGAAAACGCAGAGCATTGACGAGCGGGCCCTTACCATGAGGCCGGATCGCGACGATCCGTTCGCGCGCGTTGATGACGAGTTGCCCCATCGCCACCGTCTCGCTCGCGAGTAGCGCCCGTCGGATGACGCGGTAACCCTCCTCCGCGAGAGTGCCTTCAGGTACGAGGTAATAAGGTTTGTCGACGTAAACCGGATCGAGTTCGTTGCTGCGCACAAACTCCGAGATGTCGATCGTGTCAGTGGTCTCGAGGCGAAGCTTGTCCAAATCGTTCGACCCGACCGTTACGTATCGGCCCCTCTCGTATTCATAGCCTTTGACGATTTCGTCGCGCTCCACGGGGCCGCTCCCCGGCACCACGGTCTGGTAGCGGACGCGCTGGCCCGATGGTTGATGAATTTGATGGAAATGGATGCGCTCTTTTTCCGTCGTGGCCGTGTAGAGGCGGACCCCGATTGTTACCAGCGAGGCTTGAGAAATCCGGTCCAGTAAGGTCGGGCGGTAGCAGCCATCGTCAAATCTCCTCGATGGCGCTAAACAATCAGGCGCAAGGACCTGTTCCGGCCGGCCGCGAAGAGCTCGTCGATATTGAACCTCGGATGTGGTCTTCCCGCGAAGGAGCGACGCCACGACAATGGTCGCAGTGATCACCTTTGTTCCTGTCGCCGCGTCGCCCTATAAAAGCGTTGGCGCATCAAAGTGGGTGCAGTCGGATGATCGATATCGCAAGGACGAGAAATTTCATCGATCAGTGCTGGCGCGACGAGATCGTACCAACATTGGTCGAATACATCAGGATTCCCAACAAGTCTCCGTCCTTTGATCCCGATTGGACGGCGCACGGCTATATGGAAGAGGCGGTTGCGCTGTTCGAGCGCTGGGCGCGGACAAAGATGCCAGACCTTCCCGGGGCGACCCTCGATGTGGTTCGGCTGCCCGGCCGCACGCCGGTCATCCTGATCGACGTTCCGGGCGACAGCGAGGGGACAGTATTACTTTACGGGCACCTCGATAAACAGCCCGAGATGACCGGTTGGGCCGAAGGGTATGGCCCCTGGGTCCCTCGTCTTGAAGGGGACAGACTGTACGGGCGCGGCGGCGCCGATGACGGCTATGCCATGTTCGGCGCGCTGAGCGCGCTGATGGCGTTGCGAGAGCAATCGATCGTGCATGCTCGTTGCGTGATCCTGATCGAAGCCTGCGAGGAATCCGGCAGCTACGATCTGCCGCACTATGTCGATCATCTCGCTGAAAGGCTCGGCAATCCTTCGCTGGTGATCTGCCTCGACTCCGGCTGTGGCAACTACGACCAACTGTGGCTGACCACCTCGTTGCGCGGGTTGGTGTCGGGCACCCTTGCCGTGCAGGTACTCGAAGAGGGCGTGCATTCGGGCGATGCCTCCGGCATCGTCCCGTCGAGCTTCCGGATCTTGCGCAATCTGCTGTCGCGTTTGGAGGACGAGAACACCGGAGCGGTGCGCCCAGCCGAGCTCTATGTCCAGATTCCCCCGGAACGGGTGGCGCAGGCGCGCCGGGCGGCGGCAGCTTTGGGCAATACCGTCTACACGAAATTTCCGCTTATGCCCGGCCTATCGCCGATGACGGAGGATCTGACCGAACTCGTGCTCAACCGCACCTGGCGGCCGCAATTGGCGGTGATCGGGATCGACGGCCTGCCGATGCCGGTCGATGCCGGCAATGTACTGCTCCCCTTTACTAGGGCGAGGCTGAGTCTGCGATTGCCTCCGACATTAGGCGCAGCAGAAGCCGGCCTGGTCCTTTGCAACTTGCTGGAAAAAAACCCTCCCTATGGTGCACGGGTCAAGCTGGAGCTAGGGTCTAGTGCTTCCGGCTGGAACGCGCCCGCTTTGTCGTCTTGGCTCGAGCAGTCCCTCGGGCGCGGGTCCGAATTCGCTTTCGGGGCGCCGCCGGCCTATATGGGGGAAGGCGGCAGCATTCCGTTCATGGCGATGCTTGGTGAGAAGTTTCCGCAGGCGCAATTCGTCGTCACCGGCGTCCTCGGGCCGCACTCCAATGCGCACGGTCCGAACGAGTTTCTGCATCTTCCCACCGCTCGGCGCATCTCGTTGGTCATCGCGCAGGTCTTGGCGGACCACGGCGAACGAATGGCGGTCGCCTGAGCTGCCGTGGTCGGTGATCTTAGATTACTTGCTGGCTCGGGGTGCCGTGTTTCCCAGCCATGGGCGTTCGATTGTGGGCGGGCCGATATGATAGCCTTGCAGATACGCGATTCCTTCTGCACGCAGCAACTCGGCATCCTCGGCGCACTCGACACATTCGGCGACGGTGCTCAGACCGAAACCCTTGGTCAAGCCGAGTAGGTGGCGCAGGAAGACCCGATTTTCAGGACTATCTGCAAGGTTTTGTATGAACGAGCCATCGATCTTCACTATGTCTACGGCGAGCGCCTGCAGGTGCCTCAAAGTTGTATGACCGGCACCAAAATCGTCGAGAGCGACACGGCAGCCCGCGTGATGCAGCGTGTCGACAAACCGAACGGTTTCCTCAATATCGTAGAGCGCCGCTGTTTCGGTGATTTCGATGATAATGCGGCGCGCGAGCTCGGGCCGGCTCCGCAATACCGACATCAATGAGCGCAGCCAGGGACGATCACAGGCCGTCAACCCCGAGACGTTGAAGCCAAGCCTCACCTCAGGATGCGTGTCGAGCTCCTGCACCGCCCTATCGAGAACGAAGCGGTCGACTAGCCCGATCAATCCAAGATGCTCGACCGTCGTAATGAAGTCGCTCCCTGTGACGATCTCGCCATCCTCGTCGCGCATACGGAGCAAGCATTCGAAATAATCAATCTTGCCGGTAGCTGCACAAACCACCGGTTGGAAGGCAAACAGCAGGCGATCTTGACGGAGAGCGCTGCGTAGCATCGCGCCTACCGCCAAATTGCGCCGCCGTTGTTGTGCTTTACCCAGGTTTCGATTCACGTCCTCGGCGCGCCCTGGCTTGCTTACCCTTGCCACAGAGTCGTTGACCCGTATCGCATCGGTTGATGATGACGGTATGAAACAGCTCGATCCACTGATCAACCGAGGAGGCGCGCTCGAGCTCCCGCACAGCCTAATCGACCACCTCTTGACGAATTACTAATCGCGCGTCGGCGCAAGTGGAGGAGAGGCAGTTCAGACCGGAGTGTGGGAAACCAGAAACGGCAGCACGGCATTGTTGAATTCCCGCGCCCGCACTTGTGTGAAGAAATGCCCGCCGCGCGGGAACAGCTTTACCTCGGCTGCCGGGATCAGCCGCGCAAGCTCCTCTGAGAAATATGAGGGGGTGACGATATCGTCCTCGGCACCGACGACCAGGGTCGGCGTCTTGATGCGCTCCAACTCGCTCGTGCGATCGAACGCCAGCATGGCGTCGATCCGGCTTGCGACGATCTCGGCTGGTGCGAAAGCCGTCAGATTCTGAGCCTCTTCCTGACGCAGGCGTTCATTGTTCCGCGCCACCCACCAGCTCGGATACAGGACGAGAGTGGAAGCTTGCAGGTAGATGCTCGGGCCGAGCCGCTGCAGAAGTTCCTTACGGAGCGTGAAGAGCCGGCGAAAATACGCATCTGCCTTTGTCCACGTAGCCGACAACACGACGCTTGCGAGCCGGTTCGAGTGTTCGATCGCAAGAATTTGTGCAATGGCGCCGCCGGTGGAATGTCCGATGACATGGGTGCGCTTGACCTCGAGCCTGTCCAGCAGCTTGACGACATCGGCTGCCATCCGGTCGATCGTGTACCCTATCCGACTCTCGTCACTCTGCCCAATACCTCGGTGGTCAAAAGTGATGACCTCGAACCGCCTCGCGAACGCGGCCACCTGATCCTTCCAGAACGATCCGAAACCGCCAAGCCCAGAGATGAACAGGACCGGGAAGCCCAAGCCGTGCCGCTCGTAATAGAGGGAGCATTCGCCAATTGAGATGCGGGGCATCGATTCGCGCTTCAGAGCGGGTGAGCGGTCGTCGGTATCATCGGCGCCGGGAGGCTGTCAACGCGAACCGCATGCGCGGAACGCAGGTGTGAATAGCGTTTCCCTGCATTGTCGCTATATCCCGCCTAAGTTTTGACACATCAGCGTTCTTGAATTCTCACGGCACCGCTCAGTTGAGTAGGTTTGCTGTCTCTAGCGGGTTTTGATTTGGGTGGGAGTGCGCTGCGAAGCACCGAGTGCGGCAATTTGGGAAGCGAGTGGGGCGAGATGAAAGAGCGGGAGCAGATCGGAAAACCACACTATGGATTCAATATGAGCGAAAGCTCCGAAGAGGGGGGATTGCCACGCGCTCCCTCCTCGCGCCGATCGACGAGCCGAACCCAGGACATCGACCGGTATGTGGGAGCCCGCATTCGTGAACGACGGATCATGCTCGGTCTGACGCAGCAACAGCTAGCCGATTTGATCGGCGTTACTTATCAGCAGGCCCACAAATACGAGAGAGGGATCAACCGCGTTTCGGCGGGTCGCCTATTTGAGGTTGCACAGGTCTTGAGCGTGCCGGTCAGCTATTTCTTCGACGGGCTAGAAGAGGATAACGAACGCGCAATCAGCCCGCGTGAGAGGATGTGCCTCGAGCTTGCCCGGAACTTTGCCCAGATCCCGAACGAGCGCCACCAGGAGGCGCTTAGCCAACTGGCTCGGGTTCTCGCAATGGCAGATTAAAACCCTCCGCGGCGGTGAAGATTCTGGACGGATCTTCATCACCTATTGCGAGCATTCGGAGGGCTTGGGCATGAAAGCGACGACTACGCCGTCTGGTCAAATCGGCGGTCGCCGTCGGCCCGCCACCCCCATGACCAGAGTGATCAGGAAGATCACCAGAAATATGAAAAATAGTATCTGAGCGATACTTGATGCCGTGGCGGCGACGCCGCCGAATCCGAAAATAGCGGCAACGATAGCGATTATAAAGAATACCAGCGCCCAGTAGAGCATTTCGTCCTCCATTGACGGTTCGCCTAAGATGCGCGGCCTTGTCACCAAATAACAGGACGATTGGGGCGTCGGTTCCTTCGATTGTTCGGTAGTGCCGGCTAACGGATCCGTCGTCAGGCAGCCGGACGCAAGATCCCTGCCTTCGCCGGTGCGTCGATCCACATCCGAAACCACAATTCCAGCATCAAAAGCGCCCATAACCTCGTGTGATGATTGCAAGCCGAGCTGCAATGCTCGTCGAGGAGACGGCGAACGTAATCCGGACGGAACAAGCCCCGGTCTTGCGCTTGTTGCGAAAGCAATGTGTCGTACGCGAGTTCCTTGAGCTCGTTACGGAACCAGCGATCGAGCGGACAGCTGAAGCCCATCTTACGGCGATAGAGCAATTTGGCCGGCAGAAACGGCTCCATTGCCGATTTGAACAAGGCTTTGGTTACCCCATGGGCCATGTTGATCCGGTCAGGGATCGTCACCGCCCATTCCAGTAAAACGTGGTCGAGCAATGGCGAGCGCGCCTCGAGGCCATGCGCCATGCTGGCGACATCAACCTTCACCATCAAATCATCTGGCAGGTAGGTGTGGATATCGGCCCGATTGGCGCCGGGGACGAGGCCGGCGGCCTCTTCGAAATAAGGCTCCAGGAGTTCGAGGGCGGATCGCCCCAGCTGCTCGCGCATCCCCCCGCTGTAGCAATCCTCCTTGTCGTCATCGGAGAAGGAAGCCAAGGTGTGCCCATAGCGGCGGCCCGGCTGCTGACTGGGGACCCGTAATACCCCACGGATACGAGGAATTTTATACCGGCGCTGCAAGATCGCAGGGGCAAGGCTGAACAATCGCTCGAACTCCGCCCCGCTTCCGCCGGCCATCCCATCCAGCCAGGAGATGTAGCGCATGGCTTTGTACCGGCTATAGCCGAGAAAGCACTCGTCGCCGCCGTCACCGTTGAGCGCGACCGTCACCTCGCGGCGCGCAATTTGGGCAACGTAATAGGTCGGCACCGCGGAAGGATCCGCAAACGGCTCGCCATAATGCCAGACCAGGCGCGGCAGCACGGCGACGGCGTCGGGTTCGACAACCAGCTCCCGGTGGTCGGTCGCATACCGTTCTGCCACCATCCGTGCATAGCGGGTTTCGTCATATTCCTGCGCCGAAAAACCGATCGAGAAAGTCTTGACCCTCCCTCCTCCGACACGTGCCATCATCGCGACGACGGCAGAGGAATCCACCCCGCCGGAAAGAAACGCTCCGAGCGGCACGTCGGAGATCAGCCTTAGGCGCACCGCTTCCTCGAGCCGCGCGATTAGTTCGCGCTTTAGCTCGGAAACCCGCCAATCGCGCCGCGTGGTGTGCGGTGTAGGGAGACGCCAATAGCGGACGAGCTCGGGCTCGGCGAGGCTCCCATCGGCGCGCGTCGCGGCCACGAGGTAATGTGCAGCGGGGAGCTTGCGGATCCCGGAAAAGGCAGTATCCGGCGCCGGCACATAGCCCAAGCTCAGATAGCGGTCGATCGCCTCCAGGTTGGCGACGAGCGGTACTCCCGGCCAGGCGAGTACTGCCTTGACCTCAGAACCGAAAAGCAGGGCCGTCGGGGTCGAAACGTAATAGAGCGGCTTCTTGCCGATGCGATCGCGCGCGAGGATCAGCCGCCGGGACCGCCGGTCCCAAATCGCCAGCGCGAACATCCCACGCAGCCGGTAAAGGATTCTCGGCCCCCAGGCGTGCCAGCCATTGACGATTACCTCCGTGTCGCTGCGGCTGCGGAACGGGTAGCCGAGCGCCTCGAGCTCGCTCCGGATCTCGGTGAAATTGTAGACCTCGCCGTTGTAGCTGATCCAGACCGTCCCGTCCGCGCTCGCCATCGGCTGATGGGCGGCGGGAGAGAGGTCGATGATCGAGAGACGAGCATGCGCGAGACCGGCACAGCCATCAGTCCACACGCCTTCATCATCCGGCCCGCGGTGCCGCAATGTGCCGATCATCGCCCAGAGCCGCGCCTTCAGCTCTAGGATCGGCGGCGATGCGCCCCCGATCAGAAAACCGCTGATGCCGCACATTCGTTAATTGTATGAAAAACTGAACGACATTGTCGTCAAATCTCTACTGTCGACAATTACCTCGATGCTGGCCCGAAGGCTATCCGTCGGGAGGATATTCGATTGCGAAGGCCTTGCCTTCGGACAATCGATCCGATACGGAGACCTGGGTTAGGCGAGTAGACTTTCCGAAATGCTCTCCGCAGTGCGATCCGAGATCGGAAACGGCGAGGCTCAGCCTTTACCGATGCGACCCCGAAGGGCCGCTGCCGCTTGGCGAGATCTGGTAGATGGCGCCTCGAGGAGTTGGATTTGGAGCGCGCTTGCTTTTCAGGATATCAGGCTGCGCTACCGAGGCTCGATGCTGGGTCCGTTTTGGCTGACAATCAGCACGCTCGTCCTGGCTGCTGCGATGGGTCTGATTTATTCGAAGCTCTTCGGTATTGATATCCATACTTATTTGCCTTATCTCGTCACCGGGCTGGTCGTTTGGCAATTCATCTCAGGCATGGTGACGGAGGGCGGCGAGACGTTTGTGCGGGCGCAGGGCGTCATCCAGCAGATACCGATGCCGTTTTCACTCCACGCCTATCGATCCGTCTGCCGCAATCTGCTGGTGCTAGCGCATAGCTTTGTGGTCATCCTGATCGGTCTCGTAGCCTTTCGCGTGGCCGTCGATTGGCACGTGGTCGAGAGTGCGGCCGGGTTGGCGCTGCTCGCGATCAACGGTCTGTGGATCAGCATTTTTCTTGGCATGCTGAGCGCGCGCTTTCGCGACGTCCCGCCGATTGCCGCAAACTTCATGCAGGTCGGTTTTTTCGTCACTCCGGTGTTCTGGCCAATCGATTCGCTCGGAGAATGGAAGCACCTTGCGGCACTCAATCCGTTGTTCGCGGGGATTGACGTCGTGCGGGCGCCGCTACTCGGGGCGGCGGTAAACGAGAGCTCGTGGGTCGTTCTGCTGTGCTCGACGGTGCTCGGGTGCGGTGTCACCTTCGCGTTGTTTGCGCGCTTTCGAACGCGCATCGCCTACTGGATTTGAGCTTCGACGCTGCGGCGTTCGCCAGCGCTTCGAGCTCACTTCGGCTACCTGCCGGGTTTCTCTCAGCCTTCGTCGATGGGTAAGCTGATGTATCGTTCCGCCGTTCATTTCTCGGATCGGGCACGATTCGATGCGGCGACGCTCGTGTCACGGCCAGCCGTTCTGTGTCTGTTCGGGTTATCGTTTAGTGTGGTGCTGTTCGCTCGCTGTCCCGCGATGATTTTGCATCCGGAATTCTGGGCGGAGGACGGGGTGATCTGGTACGCCGACGCCTACACGGCCGGTCGGTACTCCTTGTTTTTTCCGCAAAACGGCTATCTCCAGACAATCTCTCGGCTGGTCGCGTTGGCCGCGCAAGGCTTTCCGTTGCGATGGGCGCCGAGCCTCTTCCTCGCTGCCGCGTTGATTATCGAGACGCTTACTGCGACTTTTCTCGTCTCGACGCGAATGAGTACGGCGTGGCCATCGACGAGTGGACGGGTTCTGTTTGCCTTCATCTACGTCGCGCTGCCCAATTCTTTCGAGACATATCTCAACCTGACCAACGCCCAATGGCATCTTGCCATTCTAGCGTTTCTTGTTTTGGTGAGCCGACCAGCGAACAGCCGACTAGGCAAAGCGTGGGATCTCGGTGTATTAGCCCTGTCGGGCCTCAGCGGGCCTTACTGCATGTTTCTTCTGCCAATCGCGATTTGGCAGCTCAGCGATGACCCCGCCGCGGCAGAGCTGCAAAGAGCTGTGATCGTCGCAATATGCTGCGGCATCCAGGGCAGCTTTCTTATTACTACCATCGGCGACAGCCGGTCGGCCGCCGCGCTCGGAGCCGGTGCGGGCACGCTGGCTCGCATCGTAGTCGTGCAGATATTGCTTGGCGGCCTGCTCGGCATGCGTGTGACGTCGCGTATCATACACGCAGCGCTGTTTAACAGCGACGATGCCGTAATCACCATTGCGCTTGCGGGGTTGCTGCTCTGTATTGTCGCGCTCTGGCGGGGGCCGCCGGTGCTACAAAAAGCGGCTCTCTTCGCAGGACTTGTGCTGCTGGCCGCGTTATGGCGGCCCCAGGTTTCTTCGATGATGCTCCAGTGGTCGGTGATGACGGTCCCCGGAGCAGGTCAGCGCTATTTTTTGATACCGATCCTGCTCTGGATTGGCATGGTGATGGCTCTTGCCGCCGATCCTAATCGGAGCCTTCGCTATCTTGGATCAATGTTTGTCTTGTTGTTGTTTGGAGGTATTGCTGCGGACTGGTCCTATTTAAGGTTGCCGCCGACCGATTTTCGAGAAAAGGCGCAGGAGTTTGCGCTCGCTCCACCCGGCACGCGGATTGAGTTTGCGTCGCATCCGGCGGGTTTTAGCCCGATGGTCCTCATCAAGCAGACGCCGTGACGGGTCGCTAATCTCGACACCAAGATAGGCTTCTGTTACGCATCGGGTTGCGTACGAGCTTTGTCGAAACGTGGCCGTGGACTGAAGCTAGATGGCGTTTCTGCGCTTGCGCGGTCTTTGGGTGGAGTTCCCGATCTACCAGGGCGGGAGCCGTTCTCTTAAGAAAAGCCTGCTCGCCAAAGCCCATGGCAATCTCGCCAGAGACGCGCGCGACCGTGTCAACATCGTTGCCTTGTCCGACATCAATCTCGATGTTCAGCATGGAGATCGGCTCGCCGTTCTCGGCGCCAACGGGGCCGGGAAGAGCACGCTGCTGAAGGTACTGGCGGGGATATACGCGCCGACACGCGGCCGAGTTGATTCCTCCGGTCGGGTTTCGGCCTTGCTCACCGCATCGGTGGGCCTCGATCCCGACGCGACGGGGCGCGAGAACATCGTGCTTCAGGGGATGTACATGGATGTCCACCCGAGCGAGATGCGCGCCCGGGTCGACGAGATTGCTGCGTTCACTGAGCTCGGCTACCACCTCGACCTGCCGGTGCGGACTTATTCCTCCGGCATGATGATCCGGCTCTGCTTTGCCGTCGCCACCTCGGTGCGGCCCGACATCCTGCTGATGGACGAATGGCTCGCCGCCGGCGACGCCCGTTTTCTCGGGAAGGCGCGTAAGCGCATGGAAGACTTCGTGTCGGCTTCGAGCATCCTGGTTCTTGCGTCGCATTCGATTCCGATCCTGCAAGAGTGGTGTGACCGTGCGATCCTCCTCGACAAAGGCCGGATCGTCGCGATGGGCGACGTGAAGGAAATCGCGGCCGCGTATCAGCAGGCGGCGTAATCGGATGGTTGAACTAAGCTCGAGTAGTATTCAGAAACGCAGGTGCCGGATGGAGCAGTGCGTACGATCTTTTCCGACCGCCGCGTCAAACCCGACCACGAAGACGGGCGATACTTCGTCTGATGGGCAAAAGAAGAAGCCAGCCTGCCCGTAAAGGGCGCAACAGTTTCCGTGTCCATGCTGCCACTTCGGCAATGTCGCGCAGATGTGCTGTTTGCTCGTGGAGCTGTCGGATAAGTACCGTTTGTTCGTCGAGGCGGCGGATAAATCCCTCTATCAGGGGTGGGGCATCATTCCGATTGTCCAGCAACAGGCCAATTTGTTCTCTCGTATCCATTACCGTACCCTTCAACAGCGCGAGGCGGCGCTGCTGAAGCGACGCGTCGGACGCGAAGTGCGGCCGACCTCTACGCAGAACAGCAAAGAACTCCGGGCCTTCCGTCGGGAAGGTGAAAGTCGATCACCCCCAACACGCCAAGTTCGAGCGCGATCAATTCGAAGCTAGCCGGCGTAAAGAACGATGTATGAAAATCTACGTAGGGCGCCTCACTGGGGTCTATCTGAGCATCAAACATCCGCTTCGCATCTGCGAGGGCGGCTACGAAGCTGAACTCATCGGGAGGCTGCTGATCCCACGCGTTTTGCCATTGTTTCGGACGCCGTACGCGAGGTCATCAAAAGCTGTCTTAGGGGTATGCCTCATTCTCCTCTCGGCGTGAGCATCGAGCAGATCACCTATCGTCGTGATCGGTTTGAAATAGTCAAAGCAAAATCGTTTATCAGGCACAGCTAACGACACCACTCCTTCGGGGCACAAATTTTCTCCAGCGTTTAAAGAAGCCGACAAGATCCGGAATATGTTCTATTACATGGCTTGCGATACATGTGGACAGCTCTAAAAACCAGGGGCATTTCCGAGGGGAATAGCCGATCCAGGAAAGGGGGGTGAGGGGGATCGGCAATGGCTGGGCAACCGGGTTTTTTCGATGGCGACGAGCGACTGAGGGCATTGTCTGCGGCAGGTGATCCGCTGGAGCGGCTGGCGCAGGTCATCGATTTCGAGGTGTTTCGTGATGATCTTAAAGCAGCGCTGTCGCGCTCGGATCGGGCGAAGGGCGGTCGGCCACCCTACGATGCGATACTGATGTTCAAGGTGCTGGTGCTGCAAACGCTGTACACGCTGTCGGACGAGCAGACTGAATATCAACTGAAGGACCGGCTGTCGTTCATGCGGTTTGTCGGTTTGCCGCTGCATGATCCGGTACCCGACGCCAAAACGATCTGGCTTTATCGCGAGCAGTTGGCGCGCGCCGGTGCAGCGGAGCGGCTGTTCGCCCGGTTTGACGCGCTGCTGCGGGCGAAGGGCTGGCTGGCGATGGGTGGGCAGATCATCGATGCCACCGTGATCCAAGCGCGACGACCGCGCCTGACCCAGGCCGAGAAAGACACCCTCAAAGACGGCGGGACGCCGTCCGACTGGAAGCCGGCGCGGCGCACCCAGATGGACCGCGACGGGCGCTGGACGATCAAGCGCGGGGGCAGGCGCGATGCCTTGCCTGGTGAAGGTCGCAAGCGCCAAGTCGAGATCGCGGTGCCGGTGTTCGGGTACAAGAACCATGTCGGCATTGACCGCGAGCACGGCTTTCTGCGGCGCTATAGCGTGACGCACGCGGCAGCGCATGACGGCAGCCAACTGGGCGCGGTACTCGACCGCGATAACACCGCCGGCGACGTGTGGGCCGATACCGCCTACCGCTCGGCCGCCAACCTCGCTCTGCTCGAGCGTCGCGGCCTCAGGCCACAATTCCAGCGCAAGAAACCCAGAGGCAAGAAAATGCCGGACCACATCGCCCGCGGCAATGCTACCCGTGCCTGGATGAGGTCCCGGGTCGAGCACGTCTTTGCCGTCCAGAAATGCCGGCTCGGGCTTCTGATCCGCACCGTTGGCATGGTGCGCGCCCGAGCCAAGATTGGCCTAGCCAATCTTGCTTACAACTTCACTCGGCGGCCCGGCTCAATGGGCGACCCGTGCCGGCGTGACGAAAACTCGCCGCAGCCCGCGGCGAAGACCGGCTAAACAGCTTCGATGCAGCGCTGATCAGCCTGAAAATAGTTGCTGCCGACCCGTCGCACGTCCCAGATCATCGTTCAAATCCGGTAATTCGAGGTGTCCATGTATCAAACGTACTAATGATTCGTGAAGGTAACCTTCCCGTTGCCAAACAAAATCTACAGTTTCGATATTCGAAATATTTACACTAGGGTTGTGTTTATACTTTCCGGTCAGCCTCTCTTTGGTAGCGTGATTGACAATGAAAGATTGCCAGCCTTCCGACTTCGGGGGTAGTCGGGCTGAAACTTGGTCCGACTTCGAGGATCTTGGCCGATCTATCGATCGGAAGGCGAAGTCTCTGGACGCGATCGATCATTTATCGAAATATTTCCTTGGTCGAGCGAAGTCTGAGGGGCGATCGCGGCACACTCAACTCTCGAGCACTGCTGCAGACTGGAACCACTGTTGCGGGCTGGCAGCTCTCCGAACAACGCGGCTTCAATGGCGGCCGCCTGGCGGTTCCATCCGTAGTCCCGTTGGGCATGTCCGAACGCGTTTTCGACCATCGCGGCGTAGGTCTGCGGGTCATCGTCCAGCAGCGCCACGACTTGCGCTATTTTCTCTTGCCAGTCGTGTGCGCTCGCCAAGAAGCCGTTTTCCCCATCCTCGATTACCCCGACGAAGTTCGGAGTAGGAGATGCGATCG
>Ga0126379_10001701_pt1 | contig 13616 bp, 10 predicted proteins | sample PanSoiMetPlot_24_FD_92640 | JGI IMG/M metagenome (GOLD analysis project Ga0126379, IMG submission 92640) | Tropical forest soil microbial communities from Panama - MetaG Plot_24 | ecosystem: Environmental > Terrestrial > Soil > Tropical forest > Bulk soil | place: Panama | collected 2016-02-17 | reverse complement strand
TGCTTCGGTCGGCAAACACGATGCTCGCGGTGGGTCCTGGAACATGCGAGATAGGCGCTATGACGCGAATACGGTCGCTGCGGGGGGAGCCGCGGAGCCCTTTGCGGCTCCTCGCATCTCGGCGCTTCGGGCCGCTGTTCGCGGTGCAGTTTCTGTCGGCCTTCAATGACAACGCATTGCGCAATGCGCTCGTGCTGATGATCGCTTATCGCGCCGATGGTGCGACGCAATCATCCGCCCAGATGCTGATCCCGCTTGCCGCCGGACTTTTCATGCTGCCCTTCTTCTTCTGCTCGGCAACCGCCGGCCAGATTGCCGACGAGTCGGACAAGGCGTGGCTGATACGGCTGATCAAGCTGCTCGAAATTCCCGTGATGCTGGCCGCGGCGGGCGGAGTACTGGCCGGAAGCGCGGCGCTATTGCTCGCATTGCTCTTCGCGATGGGGATACAGGCGGCCTTCTTTGGCCCTCTCAAATACGCGATCTTGCCGGATCTTCTCCATCCCGAAGAGCTGCTGCTCGGCAACGCGCTCGTCGAAGCCGGCACCTTCGTCGCGATCCTTCTCGGCACGATCGCCGGCATGCTGATCGCAGCCAGTCACGGCTCGGAAGCCGTCGCATTGCTGATTGTCGTAGTGGCAGTTGCCGCCTGGACAATCAGCCGCCGGATACTACCGACTAGCCCGGCAGCGCCGCCGAGCCAAGCGCGCTGGCGTCTGGGGGCGACCACCTATCGGGTAATCCGGCAAATCGCAGGCGAGCCCGTGCCGTTCCGTCTGATACTCGGGATCTCGTGGTTCTGGCTCGTCGGTGCGATCTACCTGTCGCAATTCCCGAGCTACGTCCGCTTCATTCTCGGCGCGGAGGAGGCCGTTGTGACGTTGTTCCTGACGTTGTTTTCGGTCGGGATCGCGCTCGGCTCGCTGCTCTGCAACCGGCTCCTCGGCGGCAAGTTGAGCGCGCGCAGCGTGCCTTGGGGAGCCTGCGGCATCGGGTTGTTTTCGATCGATTTCTGGCTGGCGAGCCCGGCGGTCCAAGGTACCGGAGCACTCGTCGGGTTCGGCGCATTCGTCGGTGATCCAGCGCATTGGCGGATCCTCGCCGATCTCGTTGGAATTGCCGCCTCGGGCGGGGTATTCGTCGTACCTCTCTATACGCTGTTGCAGGCGAGAACCGAGCGCGAACATCGCGCTCGCGCGATCGCCGTCAACAACATCGTCAATTCCGCCGCAATGGTTGTCTCGTCGCTGGCAACGATCGCGCTGATCGCCCTCAGGGTCAGCGTGCCGGGGTTATTTCTGCTGACAGGGAGCGCCACGCTCGGCGTCGCTTTGCTGTCATGGCGCATCCTGCCTGCTCTGATCGGACCGACCGAACGACCGTCGCGATGACCGGCGATACAGCAGAGCGCGCGCGAGGCTCCTCGGCAACGCTGCACATTCATGAAGCGCAGCGGCGAGGCCAAAAGACGGCGGGGAAGCGCCGGCCCAATCCACGACCTTCAACCCGGCGAGTCGGAACATTAGAGTGGCGCGGCGCCTTCGCGGAACAGCCGAACACTGCGATCGACCCGTCTCTGCAGCGCCGCGGAGGCTGCGCCGTCACGACCGACACGGCAGCCGAGGACGACGATTGCGTCGGCCTTCTTGGCCAAAGGTCAGGCGCTCGCCGATGACGCGTCAGCTCCTTCGATGCGCGCGGCGAGCGCGGCGGCGAGGAAGCGGTCGAGATCGCCGTCGAGCACTGCGCCGGTGTTCGACGTCTCGACCCCGGTGCGCAAGTCTTTGACCATTTGATAGGGCTGCAGGACGTAGGAGCGGATCTGGTGCCCCCAGCCGATGTCGGTCTTTGTCGCGTTCATCGCGTCGGTTGCCGCTTCGCGGCGCTGCAATTCGGCCTCGTAAAGCCTCGCGCGCAGCATCGCGAAGGCGTGAGCACGGTTCTGATGCTGCGAGCGCTCGCTCTGACACTGCACGACGATGCCGCTTGGCATATGGGTAATGCGGACGGCGCTGTCGGTCTTGTTGACGTGCTGCCCGCCCGCGCCTGACGAGCGGTAAGTATCGATGCGCAGATCCTTGTCGTTGATCTCGACCTCGATCTTTTCGTCGACGACCGGATATACCCAGACCGAGGCGAAGCTCGTGTGGCGGCGCGCGTTCGAATCGAAAGGGGAAATGCGCACCAAGCGATGCACGCCGCTCTCGGTTTTGAGCCAGCCATAGGCGTCGGGGCCGTTTATCCTGACCGTTGCCGATTTGAGCCCGGCTTCTTCGCCGCCGCTCTCCTCCAGCCATTCGACCTTGTAGTCATGAGCTTCGGCCCAGCGGCCATACATGCGCAGCAGCATTTCGGCCCAATCCTGCGCCTCGGTGCCGCCGGCCCCGGCGTGCACCTCGAGATAGCAGTCGTTGGCATCGGCTTCGCCGGACAGCAGGCTCTCCAGCTCGCGTCGAGCCGCTTCTTTCCGCAGCCTTTCGAGCGTTGTCTCGGCATCGGCAACGACAGCAGCCTCGCCTTCGGCCTCGCCGAGCTCGATCAGTTCGAGCGTTTCGGCAACCTCCCGTTCGATCCGCTCATAACTGCCGATCGCCTGATCGAGCTTGGTGCGCTCGCGGAGTAGCTTCTGTGCCGCTTCAGGATCGTCCCACAGACGCGGGTTCTCCGCCTGAGCGTTTAGCTCAGCGAGCCGACGGGTTGCAGTCTCCCAGTCAAAGATGCCTCCTCAGCAGCGCCAACGACTTGTTTATGTCGTCGGCGGCCGCCTGAATTTCGGCGCGCATACTTCACCCCATCTTGTTGTCTCGTTGGTTAATATAGGCCGCCGGTTCCGCTCGCCGGAGCCCCGCGCGGCGGCGCCGGCACGATATCGCTGGGTTCGAGCCCGCCAGTCGAAGCAATCGGTGTTTCGTCCTCCCCTGAGACGCGCTGCAGGCCGAGATTGCGGTTCTGACCGGGTTCGGTTCCGGGCTTATAAGCCTCATAAATGGCCGGCTCGCCCGCTCCGACCGGCAACCCCGTTGCGGCGCTGACGCGATAGAGCCGCATCCCGGGCGGCGTGCGGAAGGCGATCGCCGGCGCATCCTTGAGAGCGGCGATCATGAAGTCGCGGAATACCGGCGCTGCTACGTGCCCGCCCGTCTCGTCGTCGCCGAGACTATCAGGATCATCGAAGCCGATATAGACACCGGCGGCAAGATCGGGCGAGAACCCGACGAACCAGGCATCGCGCCAGTCGTTGGTCGTCCCGGTCTTGCCGGCGATCGGCTTGCCGACGGCCTGCACGACCTTGCCGGTGCCGCGCTCGATCACGCCCTGCAGCATCGTCACGATCTGAAACGCGGAGCCGGGATCCGCCACCTGTTCTCGCGTGTCCGGGATCTCCGGCACCGGCTGATGGTTCCACTCGACATCGCTGCAGCCTTCGCAAGGGCGCTGATCGGCGCGAAATATCGTCGCACCATTGCGGTCCTGGATTCGATCGATAAAGGTCGGGTTAATGCGCTTGCCGCCGTTGACCAGCATCGCGTAGGCGGCGGTGTGCCGCAGCAACGTCGTTTCGCCAGCTCCCAATGCCATCGAATACTCGCGCGGCATATGGTCCATGATGCCGAAGCGTTCGACAGTCGCGGCGATCGGTTCCATCCCGATGATAGAGGCGACCCGCGCGGTCACCGCATTGAGCGACTGTTCGAGCGCGACACGCAGCGGTGTCGGCCCGCGGAATCTAACCTCTTGGCCCCGCTTTGTATAATTCGTGGGCGACCACATCGGCATGCCCGGGCCCTGCAGGAGCGAGATCGGGCCATCGACGACCAATGTCGATGGGGTGAAGCCGTGATCGAGCGCGGTCAAATAGACGAACGGCTTGATCGAGGAACCAGGTTGCCGTTTCGCCTGCGTGGCACGGTCGAACTGGCTCGTCGCAAAGCTGAACCCGCCGCTGATCGCAAGCACGCGCCCGGTGTGCGGATCCAACGCGACAAGGGCGCCTGAGACCTCGGGAACCTGACACAGGGTATAAAACCCCGGCGTCTTGTCGCCGCCCGCTTCCGCCTTCGAGGCGACCGGGTCGACCATCACGACGTCGCCGGGTTTAACGACGTCGGCGGCGCTGCGTGGACGAGGGCCAAACGTGCCGTTTTCATAGCGTGGGCGTGCCCACCGCATTTCCGAGAACGGGATACGTCCGGTCGTTCCATCGGCGAAGCCGATCGCGGCGGCGTCGGGTTCGCTGCGTATCACCGTGGCGAGACGCCACCCGACATCGGTTGCGACCGGCGGCACAGGCACCGCAGCAAGATGCGCCGCCCAATCGCCTTTCGGATCGATGCGGGCGATCGCGCCGCGCCAGCCGCCACGACCGTGTTCGTAAGCAATCAGCCCAGTCCGCAGCGCTTTGTCCGCGGCCGCCTGCAGTCTCGCGTCGAGACTGGTCCGAACCGACAGCCCCGCTCCGTACAATACCTTCTCGCCGTAGCGGGTGAGGAGTTCGCGCCGCACCTCCTCGGCAAAATAGGGCGCTTTTACTTGCTCGGCTTCCTGCCGGTGATGCAGTTCGAGCGGCTGCGCTTCGGCTTCCGCCACTTCCTGCTGGGAAACGGCCCCGTCCTCCAGCATGCGCTCCAGGACCCAGTCGCGACGCGATTTTGCAGCTTGCGGAAACCGCGCCGGGTTGTAAGCGTTCGGCGCCTTCGGCAGTCCGGCGAGAAAAGCCGCCTCACCCAGTGTAAGCTCGTCGAGCGACTTGTCAAAATAGGTGAGCGCCGCGGCAGCCACACCATACGCGCCCGATCCGAGATAAATCTCGTTGAGATAGAGCTCGAGGATGCGATCCTTCGGCAGCGCCGCCTCGATGCGCGTCGCGAGCAGGACCTCCTTCACTTTGCGCTCGATCGAAATCTCGTTCGACAGCAGCATGTTCTTGGCGACCTGCTGCGTGATCGTCGAAGCCCCGACCGGACGGCGATTGGCGCGCAAACGGCTGACATCGGTGATCGCGGCCCGCAGCATCGAGATCGGATCGACACCGTGATGGCTGTAAAAATTTTTGTCTTCGGCGGAGACGAAAGCATTTATCACCGGTTTCGGGATCGCCTGGATTGGCACGAAAATCCGCCGCTCGGCGGCATACTCCGCCAGAAGCCGGCCATCGCCCGCGTGGACTCGTGTCATGATCGGCGGTTGATAATTTGCAAGCTGCTGGTAATCCGGCAGATCGCGACCGAAATACCAAAGTGTGATGCCGACGAATCCGCATGCGGCGATCGCCAGCATTACCGCACAAACAAACAAAAACCTGAGAAGCTTGACCATTCTTCTTCGGTTTAGGACCGCCCCTCATTATCGGGCGACCGCCGGACGACCGTTCCCGTCCGACCCGGCGCCGGCAGGCCCTCATATGCGCCCTCTGCGAGACCCTGCCAAGCTCGTTTTCCCGTCAGGCCTCCCTGCGATCCGCGCGGGCGCAGCTGGAGCAGTTCGGAAGAGGGACGAAACCGTTGTGACTGGCAAGGTTACTCTATACATTGAGTGCTGTGAAAAATCGCCGTTCGCCAACCGGGCGCCGCGCTTGGTAGGGCAACGCGACGTAATGCGAACGGTCGGCAGCCCGGCTGCCGCAGCGCAACGTCGCAGCGCCGGGCGATACGGATCTTAGGAACCCGAAGCCGATCAAGGCTCCCTGACGAGACCCCGCATGGACGATATCCACTCGTTGCCCGATGGAATAGCTTCAGGCGCCGACGGCTTCTTTGCACGGAGGCTCGCGCCGCCGGCCGATTTTCGCACGGCCATGGCAGCGCGCCTTGGAGTTATGCCCGAATGGCAAAACGCATGCTCATCGACGCCGCCCACCCGGAGGAGACCCGGGTGGTGGTACTCAGCGCCAATCGCTTGGAAGAATTCGACTTCGAATCATCGACGAAAAAGCAGATAAAGGGAAATATTTATCTCGCCAAGGTTACCCGTGTCGAACCGTCGCTTCAGGCCGCATTCGTCGACTACGGTGGCAACCGGCATGGCTTTCTAGCATTCAGTGAAGTTCACCCCGATTATTACAAGATACCGGTAGCAGACCAGGAGCCCGGTGAATTCGAACCGGTTTACGGCGAAACCGAAGCTTTGGAAGCCGAAGTTGAAGTTGCCGATGGAGCTGGTATTTCGCTCGTTACGGCTCTGCCTGAGCCCGTTCCGGTCCCGGAGATGCCGGAGGGCGGGGAAGACGAAACCGCGGAGCCGGAGTTGCCTCGGCACTCCGCGCTCGCGACGGACGAACTGGGGTCGCCCGCGGCGATGTCGCAAGAGGAGGCGGCTTCTCGTGAGGAAGTCCCGGAGCAACCGAGCTTTGAGGATGCTAGCCCCTCGGGGGTTGCGACCGAGCCGCCATGGGCCGAGGTCGAGCGCGATCCCGAGATTGTCGCCGGGCGGGACGATACCTCGCGTGAAGCTGCCGCAAACAAGCGGCCGCCGATAGCGTTGTCGGCCAACCTCGACGAGTCCACCGCATCAGATGAGGAATCTGTCGCAGCCGAGCAGCCTGCGGCAGGATTATCCGAAGCGGACATCCTCGCCGGCGCCGAAGACGACGGAGTAGCAGTCGAAGCCCGCACCGTGGGCGAAAGCGAGGGTGAAGAAGCCGAACCTGTCGAAACGCTGGGCGGCGATGAACTCGAAGAGGCCGAGCATCACCGTTCACGCGCGCTACGGCATTACAAGATCCAGGAGGTGATCAAACGGCGGCAGATCATGCTCGTCCAGGTTGCCAAGGAGGAACGCGGCAGCAAGGGCGCGGCATTGACGACATACCTTTCACTCGCCGGGCGCTATTGCGTGCTGATGCCGAATACCGCTCGCGGCGGCGGTGTGTCGCGCAAAATTACCAACCTGAGCGACCGCCGACGACTGAAGGATATCCTTGAGGAACTCGACATCCCCGAAGGCATGGGGGTGATCGTGCGTACCGCGGGCGCCGAGCGTTCGAAGGCTGAGATCAAACGGGACTACGAATACCTGCTGCGCCTGTGGAACGAGATCCGCGATCTGACGCTGCGCTCAACCGCGCCCGCCTTGATCTATGAAGAAGGTAACCTTATCAAGCGGTCGATCCGCGATCTTTATACGCGTGATATCGACGAGGTGCTGGTCGAAGGCGAGGAAGGTTACCGCACGGCAAAGGCGTTCATGAAGATGCTGATGCCGAGCCACGCGAAGCGAGTCCAGCCATATCGAGATAATCAGATCGGCCTGTTCCACCGCTTCCAGGTCGAAAGCCAGATCGACGCGATCCACTCGCCCGTCGTCCAACTTCGCTCTGGCGGTTATGTGGTCATCAATCAGACCGAGGCGTTGGTCGCAATCGACGTCAATTCGGGGCGCGCGACGCGCGAGCGCAACATCGAGGAGACGGCGGTTCGCACCAATCTCGAAGCGGCTGAGGAAATTGCGCGACAGCTTCGGTTGCGTGACCTGGCCGGGCTGATAGTGATCGATTTCATCGATATGGAGGAGCACCGCAATCAGTTGGCCGTGGAGCGTCGACTCAAGGAGGCTCTGAAAAACGACCGCGCTCGCATTCAGCTCGGCCGGATCAGTGCCTTTGGTTTGTTGGAGATGTCGCGTCAACGGCTGCGGCCTTCGCTTGTCGAGATCTCGACGCAGCCGTGTCCGCATTGCGGCGGCACAGGGTTCATCCGCTCGACCGAATCGACCGCTCTCTACGTCCTGCGCTCGATCGAGGAGGAGGGAATGCGGCGTCGTTCGGCCGAGGTCTGCGTCTATGTGCCGACGGCGGTGGCGCTCTACATTCTCAACCAAAAGCGCGATTCGCTCGTGCAACTCGAAACGCGCTATGGAATCCGGGTGCTGGTCGCGCGCGACGATGCGCTGATCCCTCCAGCTTTCCGACTGGAACGACTCCGCGCTTATGCACCGTCTGAGGCGGCGGTCTTGCCGGTTGTGCCCTTGACCCAAACGCCCACGCCGAGGGAGGAAGACGAGGAAATCGCGGAGGATATGGAAGCCGCCGACCTCGAGCAGGATGCGGAGGAGGAGCGCGGCCGCACGCGCCGACGCCGCCGGCGCCGCCGGCGGCACGAGGAAGATGTCGCCCCACGTGTCAGTGTGTCGGTAGCAGAGGCCGCGGAAGACGCCGGAGAGGAAGAAAGCGAAATCGACGGCGAGAATGGCCGAACCGAGGGTGATCTAGAGGCGGGCGATGAGGATTTCGAGCGGCGGCGGCGGCGCCGCGGGCGGCGCGGCGGTAGACGACGCGGTCGGCGCGAGGGAGGCGCCGACCCCGGCTTTGACGCGCCGCGGCCAGCCTCCGATACGGTAGAGATCCTGCCGTCACCCGATGTCGAGGAGGCCGCGGCTCCGCCGCTGGTCGAGGCGCGCGAGAAGTCGCCTTTTGAGATCGGCCCTGTCGCTATCGAAACGGCTAGCTTGCCGGCTCTCGCAGGCGATCCGTCTCCGCAAGTCGGCAGCCTTCCCGCAACAGAGGCTGAGCCCGCTCCCGTACAGCCGGGCGAGGGCGGTGGCTCGGAAACGGCGCACCACCCCGTGACTGGCGAGCCTAGCGATGGCGAAACAACCCAAGCTGCAGCGCCCCGCACGGCCGAGTCCGAGCAAGGCGTGCCCTATGTCAGCGAGACCGAGCGGGTGTTGGAAACAGTCTCGACACCGCCGGAACCGGAAACGGAATCGCAGCTGCCGGTTCAGACGGTGACCGATAAACCGGCAAATCCACGGCGTGGGTGGTGGCAGCGATTTATCCAGTCGTAAATAGCCTCACGCGCTGCGGCGCATCAGGATGATGGGTGGCTTCCGCCATGTTGGCTTGCCTCGGCGATGCCGCATTTCTATCCTTCAGTAATGCGCTAGAACCGGCGTGCTCGCCTCTCTGGGAGAAACGAGAGGCGGGCGCGATTGGCCCTCAAAGGCTGCTTCGGTGACTTCTCGACCTTACGCTCGAGCAACGGCAATCGTACTGGCAGCGTCTGTCGCGTTTGCTCGTCCTGTCGCAGCGGCTGAGACGGTCATCCGGGATACCGAGATCGAGGCCGATATTCGGGCCATGGTGACCCCGATTTGGAAGGCGGCGGGGCTCGAGCCAAGCTCTCTGCACGTTTATCTTGTCGAGGAAAAGCAGATCAACTCCTTCGTCGCCGGCGGCCAGAACGAGTTTATCAACACCGGTTTGATCATGCGCGCCGAAACGCCAAATCAGCTGATCGGGGTACTGGCGCATGAGACCGGACATATCACGGGCGGTCACCTGACACGCTTTCAGGAGGCGGCACGCAACGCCAGCATCGAAGGGATCATAGCGATGGTCCTCGGCGCCGCCGCGTCCGTGGCTTCAAGAGGCAGTGCGGGCGGCGCGGCCATGCTGCCCGCCGAGGGCGTCGCGCAACGCGCCCTTATGCAATATTCGGTGACCCAGGAGGCCTCCGCCGATCACGCGGCTATGACCTTTCTCGATACCGCCGGGCAGTCTGCGCGGGGCCTACTTCAGTTTTTCCAGATCCTGCAAGGCGAGGAAATGCTCGCCGGCATTCGTGAGGATCCTTATCTCCGCACGCATCCATTGACGTTGCAACGTATTGAGTATGTGCGCAACCACGTCGAACATTCGCGCTTTTCCAATGTCCCGGATTCTCAGACTAATATCGACCTGTTGAAGCGAATAAAGGTCAAGCTCGCTGCATTCATCTCGCCGCCTTCCTCGACCCTCGCAGCTTATCCCGAGAAGGACCAGTCGGTTCTGGCGCGCTATGCGCGGGCGATCGCCTATTACCGCATTCCGAAGCTGGATAAGGCATTGCCGATCATCGATGGATTGATACGGGATTTTCCGCAAGATCCCTATTATCGCGAGCTCAAGGGGCAGATGCTGTTCGAGAACGGGCGCATTGCCGAAGCCGTCCAGCCTTACGAAGATGCTGTGCGGCTTGCTCCTAGCGCCCCCTTGCTGCGCATCTCGCTTGCACAGGTTTATATCGAATCGAACGATCCCAAAGTGAACAAACGCGCCATCGCCTATTTGAACGACGCCTTGCGCACCGAGGACAAGGAAACCAATGCCTGGCACCTGCTCGCGACCGCGTATGGGCGGGATAATCAGATCGGCATGGCCGCCTTGGCGCTGGCCGAGGAAGGGCTTGCCGCCGGCAAGAAGAAGGATGCGCAGCAACAGGCATTGCGGGCCAAGGCGCTGCTACCCAAAAACTCCGCCGGCTTCAACCGGGCTGAGAATATCTACCGCGACGCAGAGCGTATCGAGGATTCGGCGGGCAGTGTCACGAACGTGCACTAATTTCCGCCAACTCCTGCTCGCTACTTTTGCTTCCGGAGTATCCGTCGACATGCTGCACCGCGCGTCGTTTTTGGCCTTGGCTCTGGTCTGCGGCGTTATCGCCGCCGTGCCGGCTCAATTGGTCAGAGCTGCGGAGATCCCGCCTGAGCAACGACAGGCGATCGAGGGGATCATCCACGACTATTTGATGCAAAATCCCGATGTGCTGATCGAGGCGTTGCGGGGCGCGGAAGATAAGCTGAACCGCGAAGCCGACGCCAAGGCCAGCAAGGTATTGACCGATCGCCGAAATGAGATCTTTGACGACCCAGCCACGCCGGTAGGCGGCAATCCGCGGGGTGATGTCACGATCGTCGAGTTCTTCGATTACCGTTGCCCGTACTGCAAGCAAGTGCTGCCGGCGCTGCAGACGTTAGTGAAGGACGATCGCAATCTGCGTTTTATCTACAAGGAAATGCCGGTTCTCGGATCCGTATCGGTCACCGCCGCGCATGCCGCCCTCGCCGCCCAGCGGCAGGGCAAATACGAGGTCTTCCACAATGCGATGATGGGGACAAAGGGTCAGATCAGCGAGGAGACCGTCTTTAAGGTAGCCGGCTCGGTAGGGCTCGATATCGACCGGCTCAAGCAGGACATGACTGCCCCGGAGATCGAGCGGGCGATAAAAAGCAACCTGGCGCTCGCCGATGCGCTCAATATTCGCGGAACTCCGGGCTTCATCATTGGCAATCGCATCGTCCCTGGTGCTCTAGACCTCGAGACGTTGAAGGATATGATCGCCGACGCGCGAAAATCCTGAGGCCAGGTGGCGTTCGTCCCTTGATCACGCTTCGTAGTCAGGCTGTTTGCTCGGATGCGCCGCGGTGAAGGCATCGAGCTTCATGCAGTTCTCGAATATTCGGGTGAGCGTCGGGTAAGGTGCGAGATCGAGCCGATACCGCTCGGCATTAACGACCTGCGGAACCAGGGCGACGTCCGCAAGCCCAGGTACCTCGCCGTGACAAAACGTGCCGGTGCGGGGATCATCTTTAAGCAGCGACTCGAGGGCCTCGAAGCCCGCAGCGATCCAGTGATTGTACCAGGCCGCAATCGCAGCCTCGTCACGACCGAATTGGTGTGTCAGGTAGCGCAATACCCGTAAGTTGTTGATTGGATGAATGTCGCACGCGACGATCTGGGCGAGTGCCCGCACCCGCGCGCGACCTGGCGGATCCTTCGGCAGCAAAGGCGGCTCGGGATAGACCTCATCGAGGTATTCGATGATCGCCAGTGACTGGATAAGGGTCTGGCCGCGTTCATCGAGCGCCGGAACCAGACCCTGCGGGTTGACGCCACGATATGCGGGTCCGCTCTGATCGTTCCGCCGGAGATGGATCGCGGCGGTCTCGTAATCGAGCTTCTTCAGATTGAGTGCGATGCGGACCCGGAACGCGGCAGAGGACCGGAAATAGCTGTAGAGCTTCATCGCGACGGTCAGTAGGCGACGACGCTGCGGATCGACTCGCCGGTGCGCATCAGATCGAATCCCTTGTTGATCTCAGGAAGCGACAGCTTGTGTGTGATCAGATCGTCGATGTTGATCTTCCCTTCCATGTACCAGTCGACGATCTTCGGCACGTCGGTGCGGCCTCTGGCGCCGCCGAACGCGGTGCCCTTCCAGACCCGGCCGGTGACCAGCTGGAAGGGTCTGGTCGAGATTTCCTGGCCGGCGCCGGCAACGCCGATGATGACGCTGACACCCCAGCCGCGGTGGCAGCATTCGAGCGCCTGGCGCATGACATTGACATTGCCGATGCACTCGAAGCTGTAATCGGCGCCGCCTTTGGTGAGGTTTACGAGGTGGGGGACGAGATCGCCCTCAACCTCTTTCGGGTTGACGAAATGCGTCATCCCGAATTTCTCCGCCATCGCCCGCCGGGCGGAGTTGATATCGACGCCCACGATCATATTGGCGCCGACCATCCGGCAGCCCTGGATGACGTTGAGCCCGATTCCTCCGAGACCAAAGACGACAACATTAGCGCCGGCCTCAACCTTCGCGGTATTGATGACCGCGCCGATTCCCGTCGTCACGCCGCAGCCGATATAGCAGACCTTGTCGAAGGGCGCGTCCTCGCGGATCTTTGCCACCGCGATTTCGGGCAGCACCGTGAAGTTCGAAAAGGTCGATGTGCCCATGTAATGATGGATCCTGCTGCCGCCGAGTGAAAACCGGCTGGTGCCGTCGGGCATCACCCCTTGCCCCTGCGTCGCTCGGATCGCGACGCACAGATTGGTCTTCCTGGACAGGCAGTATTCGCATTGACGGCATTCCGGGGTGTAGAGCGGGATGATATGGTTCCCCTTGGCGACGCTAGTCACGCCTCTTCCAACATCGACGACGACTCCCGCGCCCTCGTGGCCGAGGATGGCCGGAAAGAGCCCTTCCGGGTCGGCCCCCGACAGCGTGAATTCATCGGTGTGGCAGATCCCGGTTGCTTTGATCTCGACAAGGACCTCACCGCCCTTGGGCCCGTCGAGTTGAACCGTCTCGATCCTGAGCGGTTCCCCGGCTTTGAAAGCGACAGCGGCGCGAGTCTCCACGGTCCCCTCCCTGGATTGAAGTCTTGACATCAAGCGATGATCGGCACCCCGCGGGGCGGATTTTCTTATTCGTAGCGTACTGCATTCGGCTCGTCCAGGAGTGCGCCGGTTAGCCCCATATCCTTCACGATAAACACCCTTGTTTTGCAGCGAGCACGCCGCATGAATATGGCAGAGCCGCCGCCTAGAGATCGAACTTCTCGCGGGAGAAAGAATGCGTTTACCGATCGGTTCCTCTGCTCTGATGCTGGTGCTGGCCTTTGTCGCGCCGCGTATCGCCGCGGCCGGAGATGTCGACGCGGGCAAGACGGATTTTAAGAAATGCGCGCTTTGCCATACCACGGAGGCCGGCAAAAACAAGGTCGGCCCGAGTCTGTTCGGCGTCATCGGCCGCAAATCTGCGAGCCTGGAGAACTATAACTACTCCGAGGCCATGAAGAAGTTCGATCACACCTGGGACCCGCAAACCCTGGACACTTATTTGGCTGATCCGCGCGTGGTGGTTCCCGGAACGAAAATGATCTTCCCGGGCATCAAGGACGAAAAGGAGCGGCAAGACGTCATTGCCTACCTCGAGACGCTCAAATGACCGTGGTGATCACTACGGTTCGACGCCCATCCCGCGCAGATGAAAGCTGAGCGACACATCTCGTTGCTTTTCTGCCTCGGTACGCTGGTGGCATTGCTGGCTGCCAACGCCCATGCCGGCGAAGAGACC
>Ga0126379_10001700_pt1 | contig 13618 bp, 12 predicted proteins | sample PanSoiMetPlot_24_FD_92640 | JGI IMG/M metagenome (GOLD analysis project Ga0126379, IMG submission 92640) | Tropical forest soil microbial communities from Panama - MetaG Plot_24 | ecosystem: Environmental > Terrestrial > Soil > Tropical forest > Bulk soil | place: Panama | collected 2016-02-17 | reverse complement strand
TTGCTCTGGGAGCTTGGTTTGGCTAAGCCTGTGTGTCCTGCTTTGCAGCTCGGCAACTCCGACTTGGTCTCAAGAGACCTCAATCTTCCAGGAAGCGGCGAGCGCTGTAGCTGACTCACCGCAAGCAGAGGGTTCCTCTGGTGGTGGGCAGCAACTCGATCGGCGACCGGGAAGCATCAGCGGAAGAATTGTTGATCAATCCGGAGCTAACATCGGCGGCGCGCGGGTGAAACTCACGCAAGAAGGTCAATCGCAAAGCCAAGAGGTACTGACAGACGACAGTGGAGAGTTCACCTTTGCCAATACCCCGCCTGGTCCCTTCCAGCTGACGATCAGTTCGGAAGGGCTCGCGCCGCAAGAGGTCTCTGGAATCGTGCATCCGGGAGAAGCCTACGTCGTGCCATTGGTGATGTTGGTTGTTGCCACGCAAAAGACGGAGGTGCTGGTCGGACTGACGCAAGTCGAGCTAGCACAGGAGCAGCTTAACGAACAAGTAAAGCAGAGGGTTTTCGGCTTTATTCCGAATTTCTATGTGAGCTATGTTCCCAATGCCGCTCCCCTCACGGCGAAGCAGAAGTTCAGATTGGCCTGGAAGACGACTTCCGATCCGGTCACCTTTCTGGCGGTTGGCGCCCTGGCGGGAATTGATCAGGCAACAGACCGGTGGGGTGCATACGGGCAGGGCGCGGAGGGTTATGCGAAGCGCTATGGCGCAACCTACGGTAACGTATTTATCGGTACGTTCCTCGGAGGCGCGGTCCTGCCATCGGTTTTGAAACAAGATCCGCGTTATTTCTACAAAGGAAGCGGTAGCACGAAATCGCGGATTCTCTATGCGCTCGCCCACTCGGTTATCTGTAAGGGCGACAATGGACGGTGGCAGCCGGATTATTCGAGCATCGTCGGGAATCTTGCCGCCGGAGGAATCTCCAATCTGTACTATCCCCCGAATGATCGAAACGGAGCGGGAGTAGTATTCTCTAACGCCCTGATCCGGATTGGGGAAACGGCCGTGGCCAATATCTTTCAAGAGTTGATCATCCCAAAGTTGACGCCAAACCTTCCTTCGCGCAGGCGGGCCCAGTCCCAACCCTAACCCTACTCTGTAGTTGCGTTACCCTTCGGCATGACTGCCAATGCCCAAGAACCTGTAGATGGTCAGCTTTCCTCGAAGTGAAGTCTACGATCCCGCCCGAACCCAGGTGTAGATTGTTTTTTCCCTCGCCAAAGCACCAAGTCCCTGGCCTTGCTGCAAAATAGCTCCCGTGTTGTACTTGTCGGCCATCCGGAAGTGATCCTGCGCCCCGCACACTTTCCGCCCGGCTTGACAGCCCAAGCTTTCCTCCTGAAAGAAAAATCCAACTGGAAAAGAATAACGCCTGGCTCGCACGGCTCTTCTAGAAAAGCGAATCATCAGAAGATTGGCCGGTAATAAACGACCATCCAGACACAATGGGAGTGATCGAGTCGCAGCACAGGAGGTACTGTGTGAAACCAGCGTTGCTCAGCAGCTGACTTCAGCGTCGCAAAGCTTCAGGCTAGACCGACGCGGTGGACCAGATCTGCAAAACGTGGGTCGCCACGGAGCGGATCGAAGAGGGGATGGACCTTCACAAACTGCAGAATGTTTGATCGTTCCTTGTAAGCTTCACCTAACCAGCTAAATGCTTCCTCGTTCTCGCCGAGACCCAGATAAACGATAACGAATGAGGCCGCCGGGACATAGCCTTGCTGCCTGCGTTTTTTCAATTCAGCGAGGATGTGCAAAGCGTCGGAGCGGCGACCGGCGCGAGCGTAGGCCGCTGCCAGCACGTCGATGAAGCCCGAACTGCGGTCGGCAAGGACAGCCGCCTTTTCCAACAACGGAATTGCTTCATTCGGCTGACCTTTGAGGACGAGGGTGAACCCTGTCAACCACAGCACGCCGGCATTGTTCGGATGTACTGCGAGCGAGCTGTGTAACTCGCGCACCGCCTCGTCATAGCGCCGGGATTGAAATAAAATCCATGCGAGACCCCCGTGTGCGGATCCAAAGCGATCCAGTTCACGTGCGCGCTCGGCCGATGACAAGGCCTCCTCGATACGGCCTTGACATAGCAGCCACTGCGCAAGTTCGGCGTAGGCATCCGAGCCGTTTGGGTTCAGCTCGAGCGCCTTCCGGTATTCAGCTTCGGCTTCGGCCCAGCGCCACTGTTCCTGCGCCGTTTCGGCGAGCAGCACGTGGGCTTCCGCGAGACTTGGATTGAGTTGCAGCGCTTTGCGGGCCGCGCTCTCAACCTGCGGGCGCTCACGATCAGGATCTCCGCCCATGATAACCGTACCCAGCCAGGAGTGTGCCTCTGCCAAGGCGACATAAGCCGGTGCAAAAGCCGGGTCTTTCCTGATTGCGTCCTCAAACTCACGAATGCTCTGCTCTATCTCCGCTCGGCTGTTACTGTTGCGCAAGGTGAAAAGGCCTTTTACGTAGCTCTCATAAGCTTCCGTCACGACAGGATGCGCTGCAGCAAGCCGCTCGTGTTCCTTTCCTGTTATGGTGACCTCGATTTTTCGTGCGATGGCCTGCGCCACGTCACCCTGCAACGCAAGCACATCAGGCAGTCCGCGATCGTAAGTCTCCGACCAGAAGTGCTCGTCCGTAGTGCCGCGAATCAGCTGAGCCGTAACGCGGACGCGATTGCCTTCGCGTATAACAGACCCTTCTACAAGCGCATCGACCCTCAGCACCTTTGCTATCTCCGGCAACGAAAGCTTCGTGTCCTTGTACTGCATCGCTGTGGTGCGTGAGATTACATGCAGGTCACGAATGCTGGAAAGGCGACTAATGAGGGCTTCTGTCATTCCGTCAGCAAGATATTCCTGAGCTGGGTTGCCCGAGAGATTCCTCAATGGCAAGACCGCGAGGGATTTAATCGGGGGCTGCGCCGATTTTTCGGTCTTGCGTACTTGGATCGCGAGCCAACCGAATGCAAGAATTGCAAGCACCCCCGCTGTGCCCGCCAGCAGCACTAACAGGGAGGGGCGCCTTCGCCCCTGCAGGGCGGGAGTGACCGCGCTTGCCGCACCTTGGCCCGCCAGGGCAGGCTGGGGAGTGGCCGGCAATGCGACCCGAACAGACGGTGTGGTCTCCCCGATGACCGCCACCGGCGCCGCGAACCGATATCCCTTCCCGACCACGGTTTCCACGAAACGCGGCTTCTCAGGGTCATCCCGCAGCGCCGTTCGAACCTTGCGGACAGCGGTGTTGATGCCCAGGTCTACATCGACGAAAACATCTGCTCCCCAAAGCCGTTGAGAAATCTCCTCGCGAGAGACTAACTCGCCCTTACGTTCAACCAGCAGCAGAAGCAGCTCCATCGGACGTCTTTCGAGGCGCACAATGCGTTCGCCCCGCAGTAGCCGATACCGGGAATGGTCAAGTGTGAAATCCCCGAAATGAATTAAGTGAGCCGTAGATGCCCTCGACCGGTGCCCAGCGTGCCAGCTGCCAAGATGATGCGACACAGAACGACTAAATGGCAACTGGTCAGTGGGTTAGCGCTTCAGAAAAACTTCACGAGAGCTTCATTCCGCCTCTCTTGCGGAAAATCGTTGTCTCACCGAAAGTGCCCTCGGTTCCAAACACCCGGAGGTGAAAAAATGAAAAGGAAAATTGTGAAAACTACAGCCACCGTTGCAGTCTTGTGTTTCTTGGCGATCGGCGGGTACGTCCTCAAGATATCGGCAACTATGGCGGTCGGTGTTCACCGCATTTTGATCGGCAGAGGCACGTATGACCGCTTCATGGTGAATACTGACCGGAGCCAGCCCGGTTTTCAGTACATCGCGAAGGCGCAACCCGCAATTGATATGGAAGTGGATACCCACTATTACGATCCACTGGGCTCCACAGGATGGCATAAGCATCCGGGGCCGGTGTACATCACCGTGACTTCAGGTAAACTCACGTTCTACGAATTTGATGACCCGACGTGCTCGCCTCACGTGTATAACAAGGGTCAAGGCTTTGTTGACTTCGGGAATGGCCACATTGGCATCAACGACGATCCGGACAATCCGGCCAGCGATGTTACAGTGGCGGTCACCTATGTCGGGGGCCCATTCCGAACCGAACTTCCGGCCGGGAACCCGAGTTGCAGCTTCTGATGAACGGGTACGATTCCATCAGAGGCTCGGCGATCAGAATTCGTCTTCTGCGCAACTCGCCCACATCGTAGTGCATCGAACCGTGTTCTCCGAGCGGAGGTCCTGGCTCTGGACAGAGAACTCTCTGAACGCGAAGCCGCAGTAAAGAGACGCACCGCTCCTTAGGAAGGCGGAAACGATCGTCGCAAACAAAGGGTCTATTCGCGATAGGGCATCACACAATGGCCCACTAAGCTACCCGCCGGATGTCAGGCATCCACCTTTTTTGACGTTGCGAGGCTCTCTTTTGCCTAACCACCAAAAGCGCAACCAGGATGCCGACAAGCGACCCTACCAAAAGAAGCTGGTACATAACACCCCTTATTTTGCAGTCAGAATAGGACAATTCAGCTAAGCCGTTCGGTTACTTCCTACAATAGACGACCCTTTAAATGACGGGAACAACTATTTGCAGTCGTGTTGTGGGTTTATAAACAATGCTGCGTGTGCTGGACGCGAAAGGCCGGAAAAGTCACATTTTCAGCGAAAGGCCCAGTCGCTAAACGAAAAACTGGGTCAATCCATCGCACTCGTCTCGTCTGTCACCGGCAAGCGCGAATCCCGCATTGAATTCCAGAGTCACTCCGAGGGAGGTCCCGGTGGTTTTTCTGTTCCTGACTCTTGTGCAGTCCTTCGCTGGCCAGAAATTTCCTGCCCAGAAATTCTTGCTCACTCCGCTTTCTTGGCGAGAACAGAAGTTGGGCAGGAGTGCATCACCGGGCTCGGGGCCGTTCCGTTTCAGTCGGGAGATCCCTCACGTGCAATAGTTTGCTGTCTTTCGCCCCATTCCCGTGGTATGTGAACGAAAACAATTTGCAAATCTCGCATCTCCCAACATGCTTGCATAGATCGTTGTACGACGTCGTATAGTCCGCCTGGAGGCGCAGCAGTTCTGCGCCACTTTCCTCGTTGCGCGATCGCGCTTCGCAAATCTCCCGGCGCCGTGACGCCCATACTTCAAACGTCGCCATGCATCTTTGCAGCAGCGACTCGTATGTGCTGCACACCACTGCCTTAAAGGAAAGTTCGCTTTCCACTTCGCCCCACTCCCGGCCTGCTCTAGCGGCACGCCACGTGCCAATCTACCTAAACCCTTTTCTCTAGCGGTTTTACTCGGCTTACTGCCTAATTCTCGCTCTAGTCCAATAGGCAAAAACGATTCGGTTTTGTTTCACCTCCGGTAATTTTTGCTTGGGGTAAGGAGGGTGGTGGTGACCCTACCAAAAACTCCATTCGTGCAGGTCGATCGGTGCCGAAGCCTCTTCGATAGCCAAAAGATGATTGGGACTGGCACGACTCCCTTTTTCAAGTTCCAAGGGATCAGGCCTGGAAGTCAGCCTGCGGAATCTTCTTTGAAAGAGCTCTTCCAAGCTTATCGAGCGATCGAGTGGACGCGGCCCGTGGAAAGAGTTGTGGAACAGTCGGAGAAACCGGAAGACATTTGAGGCGTCAACAAGAAGCCCTCTCCCCGATCGTCGGGGAGAGAGCCCCTGCAGCCAGAAGGTGTTCTTAGTTGTCCAGGTCAGCGGTTATAGCTGCCGGCTAGCGAAGCAGAGCCCGTACACCGAAGTTGTCCAGAAACGGGCTCGGAACTCTCGACTAGGGTCGGTGTTCGCCCGCTTGCCGCAAGCTGTGCTATCCTTCGCACAATCTGGTCGGAGACGAGCAGTGTGAACGCAAGACTCGTCAAGGCGGCTAACTGTCGGAGACCGATGTGACTGCTCTTCAGGAATGGCTTTCTTATGCTCCCACTCCAACTCCGCTGAATGCTGGCCAACGCTGGCATGTGTTTATAAGCTACCGCTCAGTCAATCGATACTGGGTGCTGGAACTCTACGACATTTTGCGCCAGCTTGGGTATTCCGCTTTTCTCGATCAGTATGTCTTGTCCGCGGCTGCTCCATTGGCCTTGACCCTCAGCGAGGAACTCGACGCGAGCGCTTCAGCTGTCATGGTGTGGTCAAATTCGTACGAAGATTCCGAGTGGTGCAAGAAGGAGTTCAATTACCTGGAGGGGCGAGAAAACCAGGCTCAAGGGTTCCGATATGTCATTGCGAAATTGGACGGAACAACGCTACCCGGTTTCGCGCAGGGCAAGATATTTGTGGATTTCTCGGATCGGCGCGAGGGTCCAGCCGGCAGCGATATTCTTCGGATGCTTCATGGCTTGGCCGGAAAGCCTCTTCCCGAAAAAGCTGTACGGCTGGCGGCCGAAGTGGATGAAGAAGTTAAGCGAGCGCGTTCCGCGATTCAAGCTGCCCGGTTGGATGGCGACGCAGATCGGCTGCTCGAATTGAGCCGTTCCGAGCATTTAGCCTGGTCCAGTAGCCCGATGCTCGGATGCGCCGTCGCGGAAGCGCTGATCGCACTCAATCGCAAGGACGAAGCTCTTGAACTGTCAAGCAAGCTGTGTGAAGGATTTCCCAAAACCTTGCGTCCTCGTCAACTACGGGGGTTGGCATTTGCTCGCAAGGGAGATTGGCGGAAAGCACAGGCTATTCTTGGCGAACTATACGCAGCGGGTGAGATCGATCCGGAGACTTTGGGCATTTACGCACGTACTTGGATGGACCGATACAACATCACAAAAGACAGGCGTTACCTTCTGAAGTCTCGCGATTTGTACCGCCAGGCCTTTGAAACAACGAGCAAGGACTCCTATACCGGAATTAACGCTGCGACCAAAAGCTTGTTCTTGGACGAACAGCAGACAGCTCTGCAACTGGCACAGCGCGTTGAACAACTGGTCGGCACCAAAGCCGTCCCCGGTAAATATTGGGAGACCGCCACCGTCGCTGAAGTACAACTGCTCCAGGGTCATTTCGCCGAGGCCGGCCAACTTTACCAAGCGGGGGTGGTAGCCGCTCCTGAAGAGATTGGTTCGCATCAATCAACGTATGACCAGGCTTGCCTGATACTAGATCATCTCAAAACCGCTGAGAATGACCGGGCCAGCGTGCTGAAACCGTTTGCCCACCTTGCAAACCCCGGCAGAAGCATAGCTGGTCTTGCAAGTTGACAGCTGCCTCGTTCGTGCAAACCGCGAACCGCAGCTAGTACCTAGCAAGGTAACCTGGGGCGATGTTGGTGCGTAGCGCCGCGCAAGGTTCTTGCGGCGGGGATGAGTTGTCAGGCTCATCACTTCGACGTGACGTCAAAGAAGCCGCTGATCGAACGCCCGATCCTGTGATTTTCAGATCGAAGGGAAGCAGCGCGTTCTTATCTATCACGGTTGGATCTAAAACTTTCGTCAAACGTTCTCCGCAGAGTTTCGGTCGTCCCGAAAAGGGCTCCTGAGAATTAAGTCCTCCTTGTCGCCTAACGTTTACCGATTCTTGTCGCATCGCGGGCAAGCCGGACAGCTCAGAATCCTCGAAGATTGGCGTATCTCCAGCGAACAACGCCGTTCGCGATCGCTAGCCTTCGCGTACACCAACTATTGCCAGCCTCCCGCCAGCCTCCGGACCCTCTGCCTTGTAAGGTATTTTCGACAACCCTTTGTACGCTCCGGCGAAACGCAGACCTGCACTCTCCAGCAGGGTGACAATCTGCGTCGGTGTGTAGCAACGCCATTTGGCATGCTTTTCGCCAGAACCGCCTGGGCCGGACCAATACCAGTTGAGGGACACGACGCCGGAGATTGCATCGAAATCAGGCTCGTCGATGAAAAGAGTTCCGTCCGGCATGCGCATCGATGCCTTTGAGCCTCGAGAGATGAGCGCGCACACTAAGTCACGATGGTTCGTTTCCACAAGGACGCGCCCGCCGGGGCGGAGTGCACCTCGCAAGGTTCGGAACGTGGCTACGTCCTCCTCTTCCGTTCCATACCCAAACGAGGAGAAGACGTTACAAGCGACATCGAAGCCCGTCTCCGGCAAGGATTTGCGGAGATCATGCCTGACATAACGCAGCCGCTCCTGCGGCAATTCTCCGCGTTGTGCTTCCGCCGTGGCCAACATAGTCTCCGATTGATCAACGCCAAGTACGATCGCCCCCAGCAACGCGAGGGGGCGCGAGAGCCTGCCCCACCCGCAGGGTGCATCTAGCAGCCGACAACCTGCGTTAAGATCGAGCGCCGACCACAGTTCAGCCGCTTGTTTCGCATTGGCCTCCTCGGTGAAGACCTGCTCCCAGATCCTCAAGTAGTCCTGGTCGAAGAACGCCTTCCACCAATCATTCACGGTATTGCCTCCTTATCGGCTCCGGGGACTGACTACTTCTAGATTGCCCCCTCCCGAGCTATGGCTAACTCGCACGCGGACTAATCACAATAATAGGCAATATCGGGAGAGACCGGTCCTCCGCGCGCCTAATCTGCGCTTCGACGCCAAGCATCTGCGGTAGGAGCCGCATGCAGGAATGCTGCGGATCAAAGGCCGCACGATTATGAAAAGGAAACTCCCGAAAACACTAAGACAGAAGACAAGGTCATAGCGGAAAAGAAAGGAGAGTCGAACCCATGAGCCTAGTAAATGGACCGGAACTATTTCGAAGAACGAGAGGCACAATTTAAAGCCGAAAGAATGTAGCCAATACAATGCAATTTCTCACCGAACTAGTACCGTATTCGTCCGCCCTCCGTAACTGAGGGCCGCCAAACTATGCTGAACGCAGTGAACAGGTTAGCCACCAGATTAGATATCGGCCCGTAAATTGGAAGGTATTTTGCCTCTAATAACCGTACAGATGAGTGCTGAGGAATTCATGGACAAGATTCTCGTGGTCGATGAGGACTGCAATGAAAGGAACGGTCTCTGCCGTTTGCTCGAGCATGCGGGCTATGAGGTCCGTTCCGCGGCCGATGGCGTAGAAGCCCTTCAAAAAGTTCGCAATGATAATTTCGATTTAATGCTCCTGGACATTTGGATGACACGAATGGACTGGCTGGAACTTTTGGCGCAGCTCCCCAAAGAATGCCGGCCGAAAGCAATGATAATCACGGGAGACGAAGCGCCCGAGACTGTTTTGCGTTCCCTCCGCGAAGAGGCCGATGCGTTTATACCCAAACCATTTCACCCGAGCAATTTGTTGCGACTCATCAAGGACACCATGGCAACCCGGTCGGCGTCGATCCAGCCAGGGTATTGTCGGCCGAATGAACTGGGTAGTGCTTAGGTTCCCGTGTGCGGCATGAAAACCGCGGCTCGCGCGGAAAAGGTTCTCGAACAGCTGAACAAAGGCCTGCCCCCAGAGGTTCGTGAACCGGACACTCCCAGAAATTTCATGCAGCCCATGCCGGTCACACCAGCCGAATCAAAGATTCAACCGGAGTTTGGCTACAGTTTCGTGCAGGGATTTTTTGCTCGCGCAGACAACGAAACCGCTTCACCGATTGCTCCCCGGCTCGCTTTTAAGTGCTCGCCCTCCAATGCCAGCCACTAGGGCGAGGATGAACGCAAGATGCACCAAATGTGATGCGGCAACTCAAGCGTTTTTTTTTTGCGCCAAAATCGTGGCGCAGGAGGATCACTGAAACGGCTGATTCAAGCCGCCAAGCGAAAGCGGTCCTGAAGCGCGCAGGCGCTCTGACAAGGTCATCAGAACTTGATCATTGGCAATTCGCGACCCTTGGTCCATTCCTTCGAGGCCGTCGAGAAGGGTTATCACTTTCCTCTGGATCAGTACCGAACTGCGAAGCGTATCGTGCACGAACCTGCTGAGTTTATTCTTCGGGTTCAAAGTTGCAGGCGGTCTCAAGATGTACCTCCCAAAAACAACGAACGACTTTACAATCAGGAAATTAGGCCGACTTTTGTAACATTGTTACGGCTGAATGTCCGGGCGGCTTGGACGCCTAGCAATCAGCGAGAAATTCAGCATACGACGAGAAATTCTCAAGGAGGATAACTCTCACCAGCTCAGGCATTCGAGATTTGTCGATCAAATCCCTCTTATTTTTTTCCATCAGAAGCCTCTCTAAGCTCATAGAGCACACTCGCGTGTGCGGCCAGATTGATGTTAAGTGCAGATTGAGGCTCTGAGTCCGTTCGTCTCCATAAATCCCGCACGACATATTTGAAGCCACTCAGGCCCAAGTCTCTCCACGAATACTGCAGCGGAACCAAGGACTCGCTACGATTAAACGCTGCAACGAAATCAGTCTTCTTCTTTAAGGGTTTCGCCATCCAAATCACAGCCGTTTCGGTCACAATCGCTGGATGGTTCCCGCGAGAATGTTGATCGACAGACAATACTTCAGGATTCGTCAAGAGTGACACCGTCCAAGGATCGGCCCTCGTGAGGTCTCCCCCGATCATCAGTGGGGAAGGAAAAATGCACCACAAAGTGATGAGAGTTCTCTGCTCGTCTCGAGATAGGCGTGTCTGTCGCGGAGCTCCCCATCCAGGCGAAGGCCCTAAGTATCCGAGAGGGAGCATATCCGCGTCCGGCCATCGACCGGGTTGGCCCAAGCCCGCCCAACGTATGGTGTTTGAAAACTGATCGCCGAGTCCTTGCGGATAGGGCACTTGACTATGCCAAATGTCCCAAATGTCGTCGGAAATCCGCCACATTTGCGCATACTCGCGCATTTCTTCGAGCTTCTCGATCGGAGCGGCACCGGGAGAAAGACTCAACACGATTGGCCGTCCCGTTTTCTGGAGCGCGTCCCTAACCATGCGTATCTCTTCTCCGCGATACGGGTGGCTGCTGATGCAGTCTACTTTGATAAAATCCACACCCCAACTCGCATACAACTGAGCAATAGAGTTGTAGTATGCCTGCCCTGCAGAATTGTTGGCATTCAACCCATAGTTATCAAAATTCCAAGGACAAGTGTCTGAATTGTCGGCGGCTTCGGTCGCCCTATACTTTGTTCCGGCAATCGGTAGATTTCGTTCAACAGCTTGTTTCGGGATTCCTCGGAGGATATGAATTCCGAACTTCAGTCCTAACGAATGCGTGTAGTCAGCGAGGGGTTTGAAACCCTTACCTCCCATAGACGAAGGAAATCGGTTTGGCGCAGGAATGTACCGGCCGTAGGCGTCGATTGCGTAGTCGAAAGATTTGGAATTTCCTTCCGGAATGGGATTGGTGACAAACCATTCCATGTCGACGACAACATACTGCCACCCGAATTGTTTCAGGTTTTGGGAAATCCATTTCGAATTCGACTTCACTTGTCTCTCATCGACCGTTGTCCCGTAGTCATCCCAACTGTTCCATCCCGAAGGAGGCGTGCTTGCAAGAAGCGCGCGTCTTCACTTTCGGCTATTTTAGGTTGAGCGGCATTAAAGAAATCGCTTGTGCGCTCCCGAAGTGAACTTTTGAGCGGAATGGACTCCGTAACGGGCGAGAGAAACACCCAAACAAACGTGGCGGTGCAAACCCAGTTCCGAGCTTCATCTTGCAGTTCTCCTCCCGCCCGGTAGCCTCTTAGTTGGTTTCGACCGACAGACCTGTCGCCGACACGTCTCTTGCGGTGCTGGATTCTGCTGTATAGGCAGGTAGTGCGCGCGGAACGGTGCGATGAACGTTTTCGGTAGGGCCAAAATCCCGACAACGAGCAGCATCCCGACCCACAGCATTAGGAAAAGCAGGTGCGCTACCGTGCACGAACCGTGCATTTATGAATTAGATTGAGGCCCTTGGAGTTGGCTTTGAACCAAAAGCAGATTCCCCAGTTTGTTGGGAACAATAGAAATGTAAGCAGGAGGTGGAAGGCTTGGAACGAGTTACCGTCCTTGCAAAGCAGGTGCTCTCCCAGCTGAGCTACACGCCCACAGAAGGAGTCCCTTTCACTCTAAAGCATTTGCCCCGATTCCAAAAATCCGTTCCTTCGCATTTTCATTGAATGGAGTGACCCCCTGGAGTGAGACACTTCTGTATCAGATAACTTGCGCGTAAGATGTTGAAAAGTGGACCAACAAAGGAGCGGCGATACGGCACGGAAGTTCGGCACTAGGCGGTTGAACGAATGAACGCATGCGAGAACATCAGCAGGCTTTCACGGGAGCTGGGTGCTAGTCGCTATCTCCTTTACAATTGCCGATTTGGGGGTGTTTTGTACACTTTTGTCCCAAAGAGGGGGTCACTTCGCCCGAATCCGCAGAATCGGCGCTTCCCTGACTGGACGCCAGATACAGCATGCAACGTCCCAGATTCGTTGACTTGGTTTGAATATCGCGTTGCCGCACTGAGGGCATCCGGGGCGCTTATCCCCCGCCACCCTCGTCAACTTGACCGAGAGCGCAATGATGCCATGCTTCGTCCTCGGCGTGGCCCATGCACCCTCTGTCGTGCAAACCGGTAGGCGGGCCGAAAGCTTCAGTGCTTGGCCAAATCGTCGGAATTCCTGCCGAACGACCTGACGAGATTCACGAGATTCCAGCGGACTTCTTCCTTGGTGCGGTCGCCCTCGCCGCCGACCATTTTTCCCCGGCCGTTGGTGATGATGTAGAAGAGCGCGCCATCGGTGTATTTGGAGATGCTGGCGGTGTTGCGCCAGTCGTTCAATCGAGCTTCATCTGTTCGGCTAGGTCGCCCTTGCCGTCGCCATTGTTTCCGTGGCACATGGCGCAGTGGTAGCCGTAGAGCTTTTTCGCTTGGGCGAGCCCGTCCGGAGTGGGCTTGACCGGATTTTTCCTTTCGACGTCGGTCGCAGGAATGGGAGGGAGCGCGGTCTCCGCCGACTGAGCATCCTTTGGTTTGGAGTCCTTTTGCTGTGCCAAGAAGGTGCCGGTCGAGAACAGCGAAAGGACGCTGAGAAACAAGGCCATACGCCGCATACATACCCCCTGAGTGGACTTGCAGAAACGATGTTCCGAGATGACCCGACCCAGGCTCTCCATGACGGCCTCTCCCAGCTGGAAAGGGAACGGCAAGTCGCCAGTACCCGGATAGGCGTTCTCGCGGCGCGCTGAGACGCGCCCTGCTGGTCCGTATAAACGGTCACATATTGCTAAGATCACGGCTGTGTCCGGGGTCACAGCTCTCACAGCGATTTGTGACGGGACGTCACAGCGTCGGCTGAGGTGAACACTTGCAAGTGTTGCTTGGGAGTTTTCGCGAACCTCAGGTATCGGAAATCTGACCCGCTAGATTCTGCCCGACGGCAAGACAGCGTTCCCTCTCTTAACTTGTTAGGTAATTAACCTAACAGCGTGGAGTGAACCCCTAAAGTGAGACAGTCTTGTCGTGCACACCTCGTGCACCTTAGGAAGCGAGGATTACTTCCGGGTGGCCGACCACTCAGAACCCAATCCGTTATGTCTCACAAGCATATCCATTGACGTCCTATCCATAGACAATCTATGATTAAGCCCTATGCACAAGAAGCCCGAGTTATTGCCTGGAACGCTCGACATGCTGATCCTGAAGACGCTGGCGCGAATCCCGCTGCACGGATACGGTATCGCGCTTTCCATTAAACGGCTTTCCAGCGATGTTCTGACGGTCGAAGAAGGTTCGCTCTATCCTGCATTGCAGCGGTTACTGG